>Ga0302324_100014122_pt1 | contig 16123 bp, 10 predicted proteins | sample Palsa_T0_1_FD_201949 | JGI IMG/M metagenome (GOLD analysis project Ga0302324, IMG submission 201949) | Peat permafrost microbial communities from Stordalen Mire near Abisko, Sweden - Palsa_T0_1 | ecosystem: Environmental > Terrestrial > Soil > Palsa > Peat permafrost | place: Sweden: Abisko...
TTGATTCGACTTTGTTCACCAACATCACCTTTTGGCTCAATGGCGGGCCTTCCGGCGGCCAGGTTTTGACCATCGAAGCCACCCTCGGCGGGACTGCCACAACAAGCACCGTGGCCGTCGGACCTCTGGCTGCCGCCAGCACCTGGCAGCAATTTACCGTCTCCCTCGCTGCACTTGGCGTGGCTGCTCAGCCGAATTTGGACGGCTTCTGGATTTTCAACAACAGCGGCAACACCATCCCCACTTTCTATGTAGATGACATGGTCCTTATCGGTGGGCCGCCACCACCGCCGCCGCCGCCAAATCCGACCAATTTCATCGGTGTCGATGCCGGCGCCAATCGCAACCCGATCAGCCCGCTGATCTACGGCGTGGCTTTTGCCACGTCCAACCAATTATCGGATTTGAATTTCACCATGAACCGTTCGGGCGGGAATGAAGAATCGACTTATAATTGGGAGATCAACGCGCACGGCAAAGGAGCTGATTATTTCTTTGAGAGTCTTCCCGACGAATCATCCACGCCGGGCGAGTCGGCGGACGCGGTCGTAGCCAACGCCAAGATGGGGGGCGCGCAGCCGTTGATCACCATTCCGATGATTGGCTGGGGGCCAATATTGGGGCCTGGCCGGGACAAACTTGCCAGTTTTTCCATCGCCAAATACGGCCCGCAGACGAGTAATGATATCTACTTTCCCGATGCCGGCAACGGCGTCAGCGTGACCAACAACACGCTGATCACATGGAACGATAAGACCGATGCCAACACGAACGTCGATACCAATTTTCAAATGGGCTACGTGCGGCATTTGACCAACACCTGGGGTGTGTCCACCAATGGCGGAGTCCGCTACTACATCATGGACAACGAACACAGCCTCTGGTCCTCAACCCACCAGGACATCCATCCGGTGGGTCCGACCATGCAGGAAATCTTTGGCAAAATCGTGGCCTACGCCGCGATGGTCAAGAGCCTCGACCCGCAGGCGTTGATCGCGGGACCGGAAGAATGGGGTTGGCCCGGCTATCTCTACAGCGGCTACGACCAGCAATGGGCCTCACAGAACAACAACTATAACACGGCGCAATACCCCGACCGCACCACCAACGGCGGCTGGGATTACATGCCCTGGCTGCTCAACCAACTTCATCAGTACAACACCACCAACGGCCAGCGTCTATTGGATTATTTCACCCTCCATTGCTACCCGCAGGAAGGCGACGTGAGCAGCCAGACCGACGTCACCACCGCAACGGAGACGTTGCGCAACCAGACCACGCGCCAATTCTGGGATACGAACTATGTGGACCCGAGTTGGATCAACAGCGTGATCATGCTCATCCCGCGCATGCAAAGCTGGGTGGATGCTTATTATCCCGGCACAAAAATCGGAGTCACCGAATACAACTGGGGCGCCGAGGCTTACATCAACGGCGCCACCGCCCAGGCCGACATTCTTGGAATCTTCGGACGCCAGGGATTGGACCTGGCCACTCGCTGGACGACACCCGACCCCTCCACGCCGACTTATCTGGCGATGAAAATGTACCGCAATTACGACAGCCAGGGCCACACCTTCGGCGACACCAGCGTGCTGGCGGGCGGCCCGAACCCCGACAACATCGCCGTCTTCGCCGCGCAACGGTCGTCCGACGCAGCCCTGACCATCATGGTGGTGAGCAAGTACTTGACAGGCGCGGCGCCGATTGTCATCAACGTGACCAATTTCACTGGCAGCGGCACGGCGCAAGTCTGGCAGCTCGACTCCAGCAACGTCATCGCGCAATTGAGCGGCTTGCCCTACAGCGCCGGCGCGCTGCAAACCGTCGTGCCCGGCCAAAGTGTGACGCTCTTTGTCCTCCCGCCCAGTTCCGCGCTCCGCCTCACTGCCGGAGCGCCGCGCACCGACGGTCAATTTGCATTCTCGGTCGGCGGCGAGATTGGGCAGAATTTTATTGTCCAATCATCACCCGACTTGATCCATTGGAGCGCCGTCAGCACCAACACGCTGGCCAGCACCAACGCCTCCTACCTGCTCCCCGCCGCCACGCGCACTCAATTCTACCGCGCCGCGCTCTCACAATAAAGCAGGCAAGCCAAGGTTCGCGTCAGGTCATTGCATCCTTTTCAAGATGGGGTGTTTTCCCCATAGGGTATCACCCCATAGCAATGAACCAGTCCCCGGTCTAGTGTTTCACTTGCGAAAGAACAAAAACGCAAAAAAGGAAAGATGACAAATATGATGACCAAGAATAATGCAATTGTGGCGATCTACAAATCCCACGCCGAAGCCGAAGCCGCCGTCAAGGAACTGCAGCAGTCTGGTTTTGACATGAAGAAACTCTCCATCGTCGGACGCGACTATCACACCGATGAAAACGTCGTCGGCTATTACAATGCCGGCGACCGCATGAAATACTGGGGTAAAGCAGGAGCCTTCTGGGGCGGGATATGGGGATTGTTGTTCGGCTCCGCGTTCTTCTTCGTTCCCGGTGTCGGGCCGTTGCTCGTGGCCGGGCCGCTCGTCGGCTGGATCGTTGGCGCGCTGGAAGGGGCGGTCGTGGTCGGCGGTCTGAGCGCCATTGGCGCGGGACTCTACAGCCTCGGCATTCCCAAGGACAGTATTTTGCAATACGAGACGGCGGTGAAAAGCGGCAAGTTCGTTGTCATCGCCCACGGTTCCCCGGATGAAACGGCTCAAGCCCAAGAGATCATCCACCGCACCAGCCCGGAGGCGTTGGAAGCCCATCAGCCGGCCTGCACTAACGCAGAGCCATGCGCGGTGGAAGCCTAGAGATCACAGTTCACCAAAAAAATAAAAGAATTAATATGACAAAGACATCTGAAAATAGTGGCAACACCCCAAGAATACTAACATTAATCGCCTGCCTCAGTGCGTCTCCGTTACTCTGTGGAATAACGGGCTGCAGTTCTGACAGGCCCATCGGCTATACCGAAACCCCCAGCGCGACAGCGACCATCAGTCTGGTTGGTCCGCGCGGCCCTGAAGGCCCTTCTGGTCCCGCAGGCGAGGTCGGCCCAGTCGGAGCGACCGGCGCTCCTGGCGCTGGCATTGCCGGCCCTGTTGGCCAACAAGGTCCTTCGGGTCTCACTGGAGCGCAAGGTCAGGTCGGCGCAACGGGCGCGCAAGGCGCTGGCGTGGCCGGTCCTGCCGGGGATCAAGGTCCTGCGGGTCCCGCCGGCAACCAAGGCGCAGTCGGAGCTACCGGCGCTCAAGGTAACGTGGCGGTAGGTCCTGCTGGCGAAGTTGGCCCTGCTGGTCCTCCGGGCGCACAAGGCGCCGCCGGAGACACAGGCGCTCAAGGCGCCAGCGGCGTCGGCCCTGCGGGCCCAGTTGGCCCGGCCGGTCCGACCGGAGCACAAGGCATCGCGGGAGATACTGGCGCTCAAGGCGCGACTTTGGTCGGTCCTAAAGGCCCCTCTGGCCCAGCCGGCCCGGCGGGAACGCAAGGCGTGACCGGAGATACGGGACCTCAAGGTCCGACACTTGTCGGTCCTAGCGGCCCTGCTGGCCGCGCCGGTTCCGCAGGCCCTCAAGGCCTGGTTGGATCGACGGGCGCTCAAGGCAGCACCACAGCCGGAGTCGCTGGCTCAGTTGGCCCTGCCGGTGAGGCTGGCCCGCAAGGTTCTGTCGGATCGACAGGCGCGCAAGGCGGCTCCCATGAACTCGTCACGGGCGCGGTTGGCCCTGGCGGCGAAGCAGGCCCGCAAGGCCCGGTCGGAGCGACGGGTGCGCAAGGCCCCATTGGGGCGACCACCCACTGGACCCTATACCGGGATTTCCGTTTCAGTTACGACAGCGCGGACCTTTCGGCTTCTGGGATAAAAAAGGTGTCCGAGATCGCTCGGTACATAAAGAAAAACCCGTCCCTGGAGATTGGACTTGACGGCTCCATGGATCCGCGCGGCGCTGACCCCCGCAATCCGGACTTGTGCAGCCGTCGCGTCAGAGCCATTCGTGACGCTCTCGTCGAAGATGGGGTGCCGAGTTCCAGAATTCAGATGGGCGCGTTCGGCGACGCGCACCTCGTGCAAGACCGGCGCGTCGCAGTGCTGCTCTGCACCGCCAATTAACGGACCTAAGTTGGCCCCCCCCTGCTGCGCTTCTGCCGGGGAGTCTCCCTCCCGCGTCCTGGACGCGGAGGAGATTCTCCCTCGAAGCGGCAGTGAGTTATTTTTTCAATAGAACCAACGGGATGACGAATAAAAGCATAGGACGAAAGCAGACCCCGCAAACACGAATCGCATAGGAGATTTTATGAAAAACACATCTGCAAATGCCTACAAGGTTCTCCCTTTTGGGAGGTTGATGATCGGGCTTGCCGTGGCTCCCGGCTCGCAACACCAGACGCAAGCTATTCGCGATTGCGTAAAGTTTCATTCGGATTACGATGCGGGTTAATTTAAATGGATAGGCAACCTTTCACAATTCAACAGGAGATCACTGAGGGAACAACGAAAAAATCTCTGTGACTTCGGTTTCCTTCTTCTCCTTAATGAGCGGTTCGGATTAAATTCATTTTATGCTGGCTAAAGTGGGGTTCTTGAGGCATTGTGTCACACGGAATGAGCGATCTTGAAGCCATCCAGTCGGTCCTGCTGCGCGCGGCGTGTCGCCAACGCTGGGAACGGGCCTGGAACGGTCTGTGGCAGGGGCTGTTTCTTGGCGCTTCCGTTTGGCTCGCGGCGCTGGTCATATATAAACTTGCGCCTATCCCTCCTGTGGTGCCCAACGCGGCCGGGATTTTTGCCGGCCTCTGCATCCTCGGCGGATTCGCCCGGGGCTGGATAGGCCAGCCCACCTTGCGCCAAACCGCCCGCAGCCTGGATGCGCGGCAGAATTTGCAGGAACGCCTCAGCACCGCGCTTGAACTCGCCCCCACCGGCCCGGTCGAAGGCTGGCGCGCTTTGTTGATGTCCGACGCCGCCCGTTTCGCGGCCAAACTGGACCCGCGCAAGATTTTTCCTTACCGCCTGCCCCGCATCAGCCGCTGGGCTTTGGCGGCGCTGGCCCTGGGCGCCGGATTGGGTTTCGTGCCGGAATATCGCGGCAAGGCTTACGTCGAAAAACAGCAGGACGCCCAGGCGCTCAAGGAAGTCGGTAAACGCATTGTCGAGATCACCCACCAAACTTTGGAACATCGTCCGCCCGCCTTGGAAACGGCGCGCAAGGCCGTCGAAAACGCCGAGGAGTTGGGCCTGCGCCTGGACAAAGGCGTGTTGACCCGCAATGACGCCCTCAAAGACCTCGCCAACATCGCCGACAAACTCAAGGAGCAACTGCAGGATTTGGGCAAGAAAAATCCGTCCTTCAAGGCGCTGGAACACGAAGCGCGCGACCCCAACAACGGCAGCACCAGCAGCGCCGCCAATCAGAAGCAAATGGACGACCTGCAAAAATCCCTGGGCAAGGCGGGTGAAAATCCGGCCGCGCTGGACAAGCTGGCCGAACAAATGCAGAAGTTGCAAAAGGCCGCCGCCGGAATGCCCAAGGATGATTCGCCGGCCGCCGCCGCCGAGCGCCAAAAGATGGCGCAAAGTTTGTCCGACCTGGCCGAGCAGGCCCGCGAACTGGGCCAGCCGCTGCCGAACCTCGACGACGCCATCGCCGCGATGAAGAACAGTCAAGATGACAATTTTCAGAAGGACATGGACCTGGCCACGACCGACCTGGAGAAAACTCAGCAGATGTCCAAGGAGTTGCAGAAAATGCAGCAACAAGCCGACCGCGACGGCAAAGACCTGCCGGAACAATTGAAGTTCGGCCAGCCCGAGCTGGCGCAGAAGACGCTGAATAACATGATTGATAAGGTTCGCTCCGGCAAAATGTCCCCGCAGGAGGCGGCCCGGATTCTGGACGAGGTGGCCCGCTCGGTTGACCCGGCCGCTCCCTACGGCGACGCTTCGCAATTTTTGCACGAGGCCGCCCAGCAATTGCGCGGCGGCGACAAACCGTCCGCGGCGCAATCGCTGGCTTCCGCCGCCAAGGAACTGGAAAAAATCCAGGCCCAAATGGCCGACGCCAAGGCGTTGCAAGGCTCACTGGACGCTTTGAACAAGGCCGAAATGTGCCTGGCGACGCATACGTGTTGGGGCCAATGCCCGCATTGCGGCGATTGCACCGGAAAGTGCCTGGCGGCCGGACATTGTTTGGGCCTGGGCAAGGGCGGATGCGGCGTCGGCACCTGGACCGACGATGATTCTCAATTATATCCGCAAATGAGCGGCCTGTGGGACAACAGCGGCCTTAACCGTCCGGACAGCGACCCGCGTGGATTGACCGATCGCGGCGACCCGCAGTTGGCCGACAATCTGGCCCCTACCAAGTTGCACGGCCAGATCACACCGGGATCGCCGATGCCGAGCATTACGTTGAAGGGAGTCAGCATCAAAGGGCAGAGTTCCGTGGCCTACCAGGAAGCCGTCACGGCGGCGCAGAGCGATGCCAAGAGCGCGCTGAACCAGGACCAGGTGCCGAGGGCGTACCAGGGCGCGGTGAAGGATTACTTCAACGACATCAAGCCTTAATCGCGATCAGCCGAGGCTGAGAACGCGGGGGAATTCTGTTGGGGAATGAAAACAGCCAAACCATTAGCAGTCTTTGTTGTTGCCGCGTTGACGGCTTTCTCTGCCAGTGCGCAAATTCAGCAAGCCTGGGTCGCCAGATACAACAACGGCATCACGAATGGCACCAACCAAGCAGTGAAAATGGCCTTGGATTCCAGCGGCAGCATTTATGTGACCGGGTTTTCTCAAAACACCAATACCAATCTCGGTTATGTCACGATCAAATACGCACCGAACGGCAATCAGCTATGGGCGGCAAGGTACGACTCGACCGATTATCCCACAGCCAAGGCTGCATCGATGGTCATCGACGTCAGCAATAATATCATCGTGACTGGCAGTGCCTTGACGGTTAAATACGACCCCAACGGGGAACAGCTTTGGACGGCCCCCTACAATGGAACTGCGTTGACTGTTGACAGCAATGCCAACGTGTATGTGGCGGGCTTATCACAAAACTTCGGGACTGTAAAATTGTCGTCGCGGGGCAGCAATGTGTGGCTGACGACATACACGGAACCCTACGGTCCGACTGTGTCACAGGCTGTTTTGGTGGACAACGGAGACAATGTATATGTGTGCGGCCTTGACACATATTATTATGTTCCACCAGGCGGGTCAGGTAACGGTCCTTACGTCACACTTACCACCATTAAATATGGATCGAACGGGAATCAAATATGGAAATCGAGTCAGGCGCCAACCCCTCAGAACAGCAATGTTCAAGTCGAGGGCGCTGCACTTGATAATTCGACTAATTTATGTCTTGTTGCGCTGTTTTCACCATTGGATTCTATTTTTATGTATAAATACGCTAATAATGGAAACTTCATATGGTCGGCGAATCCTGATCCATACGTCGGACCGAATGCTGCGCACGGTTTGACGGTTGACAATGTTGGAAACGTTGTTGTGACAGGGCAATTCTCTTACCTAGGTCCGAATTTGAGCTATGGAACTGCCGCATATGGAACGTATAAAGCGAATTCAAGCGGGTTGTTCATGTGGACGAATTTCTATCCAATTGGGCCTGTGCCTCCAAGTGCCGCCTTAGGGATTGCGCTAGATGCAGCGGATAATTCCTACGTGACCGGGTACTCCCCCGGCAGCAATTCCGCCAATGACATCGTGACGATCAAATACGATCCAAACGGCAATCAAATCTGGCTGCAACGCTACAACGGGCCGGGCAACGGCAACGACGCCGGCAATGCCATCGCCGTGGATAACAACGGCAACGTCTATGTCGCCGGCTACGATACGACGACGGCAGGCGGAACGGAAATGGTTCTCATCAAGTACTCCCCCGTCACTCTGCAACGGAAAGCCGACGGCACAGTTCTGCTGGAAACCCAAGGCTCCCCCGGCGAGAGCTTTGACATCGAAGCCAGCGTTGATCTCCTCAACTGGCTGGACCTCGGCACCGTCCTGGCCGACACCAACGGCCTCATGCAATTCGACGACACCAACGCCCCCAACTTTCCCTCCCGCTTCTACTACACCAACCCGCGCTGAGGAGAAAAGGAAGAAGGCAGAATTAAGAAGGAAGAAGTATTCAGAATTCAATCCGGGGAGCGCGCGCCCTCGCGTGCAGTGGTTGGCGCCCCGCCAACCACAGCTTTTCGCTCCAATCATCCACGCCTCTTAGACGTATCGATGCCGTTGAAAAATGGGAGTGCGATCGTCCCGATCGCTTCCAGTCGGCGTCCCGCCGAAGGCGGCGGGCGAGACGCCCGCGCTCCCCAACTCCTATTGCATGGATAAGAGAAGACGGTTACCTGAACCGAACTTGCCGCGCTATCGCGACCACGAAGACGGCCAGGATGATGATCGCCGCCAGCCACCAGTACCAACGGATTCCAAAGGGCATCGGCTTTTTCCCGGATTCAAATTCGCGTTGGACGAATTCGTTGTAGTCAAATGAATCGTCGGGCAAATCGAGGCCGCTGGCGCAGGCTTCTTCCGACCAGCCGGTGTGTTCGTCGGCGCCGCATTCCGGGCAGGACTTGGCCCCGGCCGGAACGTCGGCGCCGCAATTCGGGCATGTTTCCGGGGCGCGCAACGAGTTCAAAGTTCAAGGTTCAAAGTTTAAGTACGTATCTCAATTCTTGGTAGGGTCGGCGCGCTGCGCCGACCTGGACGCCGCAGCGCGGCGTCCCTACCAGATGAAGCGTCTAAATACTGAAATGCGCACAAAGTTCAAAGTTCAAAGTTGTCGAACTAGTGCGGCTTGGAGTGGGAAAAGGCGCCGACTATTCCACGGCCGCGCCACATTTCGGGCGGGATGGCGGCGGGATCAATGCTCCAACGGGCGGCCAGTTGGTTGACTTTTTCGGAATTGGCGGACAGCGCTTCCCGCAAGGCGAAGGGGTTTTGCTCGGAGGCGTACTCCAGGCAGAGCATGTCCAGATCCTTCTCCGCGGCGGTGACAGGCCCTTGGTTCCAGAGCGTCTCGCCCGCCCAGGCGTAAGCGCGATACACATGGCCCCTCTCCAACAAGACCCAGCCATGATAATTGACAACGCGGCTGACGCTGAAAAATTGAACGTGACCCACCTTGCGGCTCAAGGCGGTTAAAAAGTGAAAGCAACGGTCCGGGTCCTCGGCCGGTTCCGGCAAACCCGAGCCAACGACCAAGACCCAGCCTGAAATTGACGGGGAAATGAACAGCTTGTCCTCGCGCGCCTCGGCCAGGCCTTCCTCCCACGAACAGGAGGTGGGACGATGCAGATGGAGGGCGGCTTGCACGACCGAGGGATGAACGGCCTTGACGGCCAGCCAGCGGCCAGGTTGCTCGAATGTGGCGCCGTGCAACGGCGTCGAAAGACTTGCGCCGGATGACTCGCCACCCAAAAGAGTGGCGCGACGCCAGGCGCAATAAATGAAAAACGCCCCTATTCCCAAAACGATTCCAAATGGAATCAGCATCAGGAGCCACACAATTTCCTTGGTCTCAGACGGGCTCATGCCTCCTCAATGTAATCCGATTTTTTTCAGGTTCAATGTAAAATCTCGTTTTTTCGCGCGCCGCCCTGTATGCTCCTTTCCCTGAATTAGCCATGAGAACATTGCTCATTTTTTTGTCGCTCCTGACAGCCCTTGCCGCGCGGGCGGAAGACTTTGATCTGCATGACGGCGACCGCGTGGCGTTGATCGGCGACACCTTGATCGAGAGGGAACAGGAATCGGGCTGGCTGGAATCAGTGATGGACGCGTCGTTCCCGGACCGTCACATCATCGTGCGCAACCTGGGCTGGAGCGCCGACACGCCGGCGGGCGAAAGCCGCGCTTCCTTCGATTTCACCGAGCCGGGAAAGGGATTCAAACTGTTGACAGATGAAGTGGCGCAAGTCCGGCCTTCGGTGGTTATTTTGGGCTACGGCATGGCCAGTTCCTTTGCCGGCCAGGCGGGGTTGCCGCAGTTTAAGGCGGATGTGAACCGCCTCCTTGACACCATTCAGCGGCAGACGACGGGGCAGGTGCGCTTTGTTATTTTCAGCCCGATGCGCCACTGGAAACTACCCCCTCCGCTGCCCGATCCGGCGGCCCACAATGCCGCGCTGTCCCAGTACACGCAAGTTCTGCGCGAGATCGCCCAGGCGCGCGGTTTTCCATTTGTGGACTTGTTCGATTGGCAACCCGCAACGCATACACGGGACCTGACCGACAATGGCATTCACCTCACGCCGCAAGGGTACCGTTTGCTGGCCTTGGAAACGGCGCGGCAATTGGGCTGGCATCCCCGGCCCAAAGCAGTCAAGGAGAGTTCGCTGGAGCCGATGCGCCAGGAAATCGTGCGCAAGAACCAATTGTTTTTCAACCGCTGGCGCCCGCAAAACCAAACCTACCTCTTAGGCTTCCGCCAAAATGAGCAAGGGCAGAACGCGAAGGAAATTCCAGAGTTCGACCCATTGATTGACGCCGCGGAGCAGCGGATTTTCCAATGGCAGCAGTTCCTCGGCGCCAAAGAAAAACAACCTCCCGCCCCAGTCACCGCCGGCGCGACCGCCAAAGGTTCCGTCGCGCCGTCCATGCCGGTATTTGACATCGCGCCCGGTTTTGAAATCAGCTTGTGGGCCGCCTCTCCCCTGTTGATCAAGCCGACGCAGATAAATTTTGATCCGCGCGGACGGTTATGGGTGGCCGAGTCGTCCATTTATCCCCAGATCGCGCCCGGGCAAAAGGCGAACGACAAAATCGTTATTCTTGACGATACGCGCCACGCCAGCCGGGCCGACCGCGCCACTGTTTACGCCGACGGCCTTTTCCTTCCCACCGGCGTCGAACCAGGCGACGGCGGCTGTTACGTGGGGCAAAGCACCGAGTTGCTGCACTTCTCCGGCGACGCCAAGGCGGAGACGCGGCGCGTGGTGCTGTCAGGCTTCGGCACCGAGGATACGCACCACATAGTGCATACGCTGAATTGGGGGCCTGATGGCATGCTTTACTTCGATCAATCCATCTACATTCACAGCCACCTCGAAACGCCCAACGGAGTGGTTCGTCTTAACAGCGGCGGCATATTTCACTTGCGCCCGCAGTCCATGCAACTGGATGTTTTCCTGCGCGGCTTCTGCAATCCTTGGGGCCATCAGTTCGACGCCTTCGGGCAATCGTTCGTCACCGATGGCGCGGGCTATCAGGGGATTAGCTGGGGAATTCCAGGAGCGACTTACTTCACCTACGCCGGCATGCGGCGCGAACTGGCGAGCATCAGTCCGGGGTCGTATCCGAAATTTTGCGGGTTGGCCATCGTGGCCAGCCGGCAATTTCCGGACGATTGGCAGGGAAACATGCTCACGGCGGATTTTCGGGCGCATCGGCTGGTGCGTTTTTCCGTCAGCCCGGACGGCGCGGGCTACGCCAGCGAACAAATGCCGGATCTGCTGCGCACCACCAACGACACGTTCCGTCCCATTGACTTGAAATTCGGCCCCGACGGCGCGCTCTACGTGGCCGATTGGTGCAACCCCATCATTAACCACGGCGAGGTCGATTTCCGCGACCCGCGGCGCGATCATGACCATGGCCGCATTTGGCGCATCACGGCCAAAGGCCGTCCGTTGGAAACGCGCCGCGATTTGACCCGCGCCGGCAACCGGGCGCTGCTGGATAATTTGCTTTCTTCCAACAGTTACGACGTGCAGCAATCCCGCCGCGTTTTGACCGAGCGCGGCCAACGCATCATGTCCGACCTCGGCAAATGGACCGCGCGCCAAACCAACGAAACCGCGCTCCTGCAATCCCTCTGGATGTATCAATCCATTGACGCCCGCAACGATTTGCTGCTCGACCGCCTCCTGTCCGGGCGCGACGGACGCATTCGCGCCGCCGCCGCGCGCGTTCTGGCCGCGTGGCCGCGCACTCACACCGACGCCGCCGGCCTCGAACCGGACGATGCTTACGAACGGCTTTTGCAAGACCCATTCCCACGCGTCCGTGTAGAGGCATTGCGGGCGGTCGCTGGCGTGCCGTCCGTGCGCTCGGCGCAATGGGCTTTGAATACATTGAATCAAGGGACCGATCCGTTTTTGGATTATGCCCTTTGGCTGACTATCAACGACCTAGCCAACCCGTGGCTGGAGGGCGTTCGCTCCGGCGCCTGGAAGAGCGACGGTCGTGAAAAGCAACTCGCATTTGCACTCAAGGCGGTTGAACCCGATCTCGCTGGCCCGCTTCTGGACGAATTGCTCAGGAAGCAGCCATTGTCCGGCGAGGGACGCGGGCCGTGGATCGAACTCATTGGCCAAACCGGAACGGCCGGAGCGGTCCAACGGCTCTACGACTCCATCCTCGATGGCGCCTTCACCCCCGCCGCCGCCCGGCGCGCCTGGGCCGCCTTGATCGAAGCCTCCGCCCGCAATGTCCAACCAGCCGCGCGGACGGAAAAATTGGCGTCCTTCTTTGGTGGCGGCGACGAGGAGACGCGGATGGACGCGGCGAAGCTGGCGGGCGGTTGGAAGGCGGCGGCTTGTGTTTCAAATTTGTGTTTGCTGGTGACCAGCCCTGACGTGAAGTTCCCTGTGCGCAAAGTGGCGCTGAATTCATTGCGCAAAATCGGTGGCGCGGAGGTCATCGCCACCCTGCAACTCTGGACGGGTCACGGAGAGCCGATGGAGCTTCGCCAGCCGGCGGTGCTGGCATTGGCAGCCATAGACTTGCCCCAGGGCGGACCGCCAGCTCTTGCGTTGCTGCTGGACTTGACCAACCAGGAGACGGAGTTATCGGTCTGGCGCTCGCTTCTCGGCAATTCGGGCGCCGGAGCGGTCCTCGCCGCCACCGTGCCCAAAAGCGGCTTTCCGCCAGCCCTGGCCAAGGCGGGCATCCGCGCCGTGCGGGAATCCGGCGGAAGGGAACCAGAATTGGTCGTGGCCCTCACCCGCGCCGCAGGCTTGTCCGGCAGCGAAGCGGAGTTAAGCAAGCGCGAAATCATGAAACTGGCCGAATCCGTCCTCAACGGCGGCGACGCGGCCCGCGGCGAAAGGATTTACCGGAGTCAACAACAGAGTTGCGCGACCTGTCATGCCATTGGCGGCGTCGGCGGCCACGTCGGGCCGGATTTGACTTCCATCGGCGCCAGCGCGCAGTTGGATTACTTGATTGAATCGGTTTATTATCCCAACAAGGAAATTAAGGATGGCTTTCACTCCGTCCTGGTGGAGACCCGCGACGGGGAGGAAATGGCCGGCATTCCAGTGCGGGAGAACGACCGCGAATTGGTTCTGCGCACGGCGGCTGATCAGGATGTGACCATCGCTAAGAGCCAGATTCTCACGAGGAAAGTGGGCGGTTCGCTCATGCCTTCCGGGCTGACCGACAATTTGAGCATGGCGCAGCAGTTGGATTTGTTTCGTTTCCTCTCGGAACTCGGCAAGCCCGGACCCTTCGACGCTTCCTCCGGCAACGTGGCCCGATCTTGGAAAGTCGCGTCCTTCGACAGCACCGCGGCCTTTCCCGCATCCGGCCTGACTGGCGATCGTTGGAAAGTCGTGACGTCGCTCGTGGACGGCAGGCTGTTGCGCGACGACATTGAGAACCGTGTCGCAGGAGGCGCTGGGACTATCATGGCTGGCGCGCGGTTCCGCACTGCGAAAGCCGGACCCGTCCATTTCAACTTCCCGCCGGATGGGATCGGTTGGATTGACGGAGTGGAGACGGCCGTCCACAGCACAAACGTGATCAGCGAACTGCCCGCCGGCTCGCACGAGGTCATTCTTAAATTTGAGGCCGGGAAACTGCCCGATTCAATCCGCCTGCAATCCGCCGACGTGACATTCTTGACAAACTAGGTTCAAGGAAAATCAAACACTCAAGGCGCGGCTGGCGGGCAGCAGCACCTCGCAACCTTCGCGGGCGGCTTCAATGATGAGTGGGGAACGGCGGCGAAGGGCTATTTCCCGCGCGCGGGCCACCATGCGCGAAATCTGCTCGTCGGTGTGGTCGGGATCGTGATGAAACAAAAAGAGCCGCCGCACGCCGCCTTGAATGGCCAAGGTCACGCCGTCCTCGAAACAACTGTGCCCCCAGCCGATGTGTTGCTCGTATTCCGCGGCATCGTATTGTGAATCAATAATGAGCACCTCGGAATCGCGGATGAATTCCAGGAGGTTGTGGTCCTCGTCGGGGACGGTTTCAATCTCCTGGCGCCGCACCGAGTCCGCGCCGGCTTTCCAACGGGTGCGGAGTTGCTGAAACAACTCCACGTCTGGCAGATAAGAAATGGAGCCGCCGGGGGTGGAAAGACGATAGCCGGTGCAAACGCCCGGATGTTTCAGGAAGTGGGCTTTGACGCCGACGACGCCGACTCTGAAGTTTAATTCCTTAAGTTCGTGGATGGTGATTGTGCCGGGCATCTGCTGCATGCTGATCGGGAAATACGGGTTTTCCATCTGGCTGGAGAGCGTGCTTTGCAATCCCTGCCGCGCCCCTTCAAAACCGTAAATGGCGATCTTGTTGTTCAGGTCGTAGGCGGGCGGAAAAAACGGAAAGCCCTGGATGTGGTCCCAGTGTGTGTGCGTGAGCAACACGTCGAGTCGGATCGGACGGTCTTTGAATTCCTCGACCAGCGCCAAGCCAAGTTTGCGGATCCCGGTGCCGGCATCGAGGATGATGATGCCGTCGCCAACTCGAACTTCGACGCACGAGGTGTTGCCGCCGTAATAAACCGTCTCCGGGCCGGGCGCCGCAATGGAACCGCGCACGCCCCAAAATTTCAGCAGCGTGTCCGATCCGCCGCGAGGGCTGTCGTTGGAACTCGGCTGGGCGTGGCCCTCCCCGTTCGCGGAAAAGCGCGCCAGCAGTTTTGCCAGCGACTGGGAATTGACTGGTTTGGCGATGTAATCGTCGGCGCCGGATTCCAGGGCGGCGATTCTCTCCTCAATCTGACCGCCGCCCGCAGCGATGAGGATCGGCCGACGACACGAAGTTTCCGTTTGCGCGGCCAAGCCGCGGCAGGAGCGGGCAATGTCAGACCAAGGCGCCTGCCAGTCGCAAACGATCAATTCGGGGTGATGTTGGCTGGCGAGGGCCTGGGCGCGCGGGGAATCGTCTGCGTCCAAAATGGTCCATCCATGTTCGGTCAGTCCGGGTGTTAACCGGCTGCGAAAGGCCTGATCACCCGCAATAACCAAAACCGTTTTCATGGCGCCATAGTACAATATCCCATTGTCTCCAAAAAACACAAGGCTTTGTGTGACAACCTTTGTTTGACAACTCTTCGGCCTGGGAAAGAGGATCAAAAAACAAAGGCCGGAAGGCATGAGCCACCCGGCCTTTGTTGTTGCCAATTTCTGCTTGTCAGCTTACCGTAATCCGGCGCGGCTTGACCTTCTCGGCTTTGGGCAGAGTCAGGGTCAATATGCCCTGCTCGATCTGAGCGCTGATTTTTCCGGTCTCGATGGACGGGTCCAATTCAAAGACACGGCGGTAATCCACGGGATTGGATTCGCGATGGAGCAAGCTGGCGGCAGGGTCTGGCTGGCGCCGGCCCACTATCGTTAACACGTTGTCCTCCAAGCTGATCTCCAAGCCCTCCTTGGCCACGCCAGGCATTTCGGCCTCCAAAATATAGCCTTCCTTGGTCTCGGCAATGTTGACATTGGGCGAGACGAACGGACGGTCCTGGTTCACCGGCTGCGGACTGACGGGTCTTTCCTCTTTTTGCAAAACTTCGTTCATAATTCCTTTTCTAACGCGGGCAATCCTCAATCGCCCGGCAATTGTTTTTGGTAACTGTTCAGGTTACTTGACCGAAATCGGGATTTGTTTCGGCTTCGCTTCCTCCGCCTTGGGCAGAGCCACTGTCAGCACACCTTCGTTGTAGGTGGCCTTGATTTTGTCCGCCTCAACGCTGCATGGCAGGCTGATGCTGCGTTGAAAGCGTCCCACTTGTCGCTCCGAACGGTACACTGCGGCGCCCTCGTGCTGCTCCTCTTGCTTGCGCTCGCCGGCAAGGGTCAGGAAGCCGTCATGCAGCGAGATTTCGATGTCTTCCTTTTTCAGGCCGGGCAGTTCCGCCTTGACCAGCAAACTGTC
>Ga0302324_100014123_pt1 | contig 16122 bp, 15 predicted proteins | sample Palsa_T0_1_FD_201949 | JGI IMG/M metagenome (GOLD analysis project Ga0302324, IMG submission 201949) | Peat permafrost microbial communities from Stordalen Mire near Abisko, Sweden - Palsa_T0_1 | ecosystem: Environmental > Terrestrial > Soil > Palsa > Peat permafrost | place: Sweden: Abisko...
CGGCTTCGTATCGATTCCGCGGAGTTCCTCTTCCCCTACCGAAAACGCGATCACCGGCACGTCGCTCGCTTTCAAACCCTGGTTGCCGAGTTCCTTGTAAAACGGAACGTTCGAATCACCGTTGATCGTCGAGACCACCGCCGTCTTTCCGCCTTGGGAGAATTTTTTGATATCAGCGACAATCGTCTGGTAATCGGCGTGTCCGAACGGCGTATAAATTTCATTAATGTCGGCGTCCTGGACCCCTTTTGAATGAAGGAAAGCGCGCAAAATCTTGTTGGTGGTCCGGGGGTAGACATAATCCGTTCCCAGCAGGAAGAAACGCTTTGCCGCACCGCCTTCTTTGCTCATCAGATACTCGACGGCTGGGATTGCCTGTTGGTTCGGGGCCGCACCGGTGTAGAAGACATTCTTCTGCATCTCTTCGCCCTCGTATTGGACAGGGTAAAAGAGAAGACCGTTGAGTTCTTCGAACACTGGCAGCACCGATTTCCGTGAAACGGATGTCCAGCAACCGAAGACTACAGCGACCTTGTCCTGGCTCAAAAGCTGACGAGCCTTTTCCGCGAACAACGGCCAGTTCGACGCCGGGTCGACGATGACGGGTTCGAGTTGGCGCCCCATTACGCCGCCGCTCTTATTAATTTCTTCGATGGTCATCAGCGCGGTATCTTTGAGCGACGTCTCCGAGATGGCCATGGTGCCCGATAACGAATGGAGAATTCCGACTCTGATCGGTTCGGTCGACTCTGCGCCCACGAGCGGGGGAATACAGGCGACCGTACAACAGGACGCGAAGGCAAGGAATTTCAAAAATTTGCTTCTCTTCATGGGAATATTTCTGGATGCGGGGTTGGCGATGACTGGTTAGCCAGCAGGAACAATGTAGCAAACGCTGTGCCATCCGTAGTTTACGCAAGGTCACTGCCGCTCGGCACCGTTCCACACGGTGCTGCAGTTCCGAATCCCGTGGAACCGGGAGGACCGGCTGCGGCGATTCTCGTTGTGTCTTTTTTTACATTTGGTCCGGATATGGTCCTTTTTGATCAATTCCGGCGATTAGAAAGCCGCCGTCCAATTCTGTAACTTCTGACTTCGTGCTTGGAAATACGCACGAAACGCGTTGGATTTGATCCATGTTGATCACCAAAGTCGGGTTCTTCAAAAACGTCGCTGTGTTCCTCCTGTGGTTCGTGGGAATGGTGAGCGCTTTGGGCCAAGGAGCGGTGGGCGCTGCAACCATCGCCCCTGGACAAGGGATCGGGCGAGTTCTCCTTGGGCAGAGACTCGACGAGGTTCACGCGAGCCTTGGAGCACCTAAGTTGTCCGATGCCGCGATGGGTGGCAGGCTTTGGGAAATTTGGCGATCGGGCTCAGCGTTCGCAGGTAGACGACAGAACGGTTCTGAAGAGATGGAGATCTACTTCACTCGAGAGCGACCAGATCTTGGCGGACCTTCGGTGGTCCGACAGATCCGGGTGAGTTCTCCTTTTTTTCGAACGCTTTCCGGAATCTCGATTCGTAACAGCTTTTCAGAGATTATCGACAGTTTCCCAAATCTTCGAGTCGACGAAGGTCTCACTTACGAATTGAGCGGAGGGCGGAATGAAAAGGAGTTCGAAATGTTTGTCGACCTGACGCGCGGGATTGCCTTCGAGTTTCGCAACGGCGCATCTGCGGATCCGACCGTTTCCGGCTATTGTCGGGCGATTCATGTATTTCGAGCGGGCACCGATCCGCGGGTAATGGAATCATTTGACCAGCAGCCGTGAGGAGAAGCAGGCGAAACAAAATGAAAGCGCATCAACTGCTCAGCTCTCCTGACACCTGGTGCGAGGAGTCGCCGGCAGAGGATGCGCACGGCAACAAGGTTCCCGACGTTGCGGATCGATGATGGTCCGGACGAGAAGATCGCGCAGGATCGATTCGAAAAACGAAGTTGCCGTGTAACTTAGATCGATCTAAGCTAGACCGTTTTTTCCAAAAGGCTCCTTAATGTCTCCCCCGTCCGTTCGACATTCACGCGATCCGATAGTGTCGTGCGGCGACCCCTTTTCTCCGAATCTTAAAAGAGCGAGACGGAACAAATGACAGATAGTAAAAAACTAGGTTGGGGACTGATCGGCGCGAGTGATATTGCGAAGACCAGGATGATCGAGGCGATCAATGGACAACCGGACAGTGCGGTTGCGGCGGTCATGAGCACGAGCGAGGAGCGCGCAAAGCGTTATGCGGCCGAGAACGGCATTCCGCGTCACTACACCTCGGTCGAGACTCTCCTCGCCGATCCCGATGTCGATGTGGTCTACATCAGTACGACCAACGAGCGGCATAAAGAGGAAGTAACGCTGGCTGCTAAATCGGGAAAGCATGTGCTCTGCGAAAAGCCGTTGGCGCTGACCGTGCCGGACGCACGTGAGATGCTTGAAACGTGCAAGCAAGCGCACGTCGTACTCGGCACCAATCATCATCTCCGGAATGCGGTGACCCACCGCGCCCTGCGCAGACTGATTAAGGAAGGGGCGATTGGGAAACCTCTGGCAGCACGGGTGTTTCACGCGGTTTATCTTCCTCCCAGGTTGCAAGGATGGCGACTCGACAAGCCAGAAGCTGGCGGAGGCGTCATCCTGGACATTACGGTGCACGACGCTGACGCGCTGCATTTTGCGTTAGACGATGATGCGGAGGAAGTGGTTGCTTTATCGGGTCAGCAAGGGCTTGCACTGAGCGGTCTCGAGGATGCCGTGATGGGTGCTATCCGTTTCCGGAGCGGTCTTCTGGCGCAGTTTCATGATGCGTTCACAATCAAAAACGCCCGCACTGGCTTTGAGGTGCATGGGAGCGACGGATCGCTCATCGGTGAAGACGTCATGACCCAGGAGCCGCAAGGAAGGCTCTTCCTCCAGAGGCAAGAGAAAAGGGAAGAAGTCGATCTGGGCCAGCACGAGAATCTCTACGCACACCAGGTCCGCCATTTTAATTCTGCGGTGCATGGGCGGGGAAAGCCGTTTGCCACGGGCGAAGATGGAGTTCGCTCTCTCGCCGTCGCCGCGGCGGTCCTGGAATCCACGAAAACCGGGCAACGCATCGCGGTCCGGTATTGAACGGGGGGTAACGAGATCGACACCCGGCAGATTCGAAGGAGGTGATCCGGGGACTAATAAATACCAACACACTCATAGAATCTATACCTGCCGGCGATTAATAGCCTTCCAACCGGATTAAATCTCTGGAAGGCTCAGTGCGCCTAGGTTACAGCGCTCAACGGATTGCTCTCGAAAGCTGCAAACTCTGCTTAGCATTCAAACAATAGATCGGTTTAAGAAAGATAAATTAAGAAAGTCATGCATCTCAAAATGCGTTTTTGTTCCCCCGTCGTTGCGTTCGCATCATTCTTCGCCTTGGTGCAAGCGCCTCTCTCCTCTCAGGCGGCAGGCGAAAAGAAGCTGGAAGTGTTTTCCTGGTGGACTTCCGGTGGTGAAGCGGCAGCGCTGGATGCGCTGTTCACAGTCTACAAGAAACAGTACCCCGGTGTTGAGATCATCAACGCGACAGTTGCCGGCGGCGGCGGCTCCGCAGCTCGCCCGGTGCTTCAGACCCGTCTTGCGGGCGGCAACCCGCCAGACACATGGCAAAGCCATCCTGGTTGGGAATTGCTCGGCCAGTACGTGGAGCCAGGTTACTGCGAAGCGATCACCGAGCTCTACCAGAGTGACGGATGGGATAAAGCTTTTCCGAAGGCTCTCGTCGATCTGATGACCAAGGATGGCAAGACCTACGGTGTTCTTGCCGGCGTCCATCGCGGGAACGACCTCTGGTTTAATAAACAGCTTCTCGAAAAGAACGGAATCACCGTCGGCGACACGATGAGCTTTGACCAATTTTTCGCGGCTTGCGACAAACTCAAAGCGGCCGGCATCCCGGCGCTCGGCGTCGGAGATTCAGGGATTTGGGCATCCGCTCAACTTTTCGAGAACACGTTGCTCGGAGTCGTCGGCGGCCAGGGATGGATCGATTTGTTCGGCGGCAAAATGAAATGGGATGACCCGAAAGTGAAGGAAGCGATGAAGTACTTCGCGAAAATGCAGGATTACCTGAACCCGGATCATTCTGCATTGAGTTGGGACCAGGCCATCGGAGCCTTAATTGAAGGCAAAGTTGCGTTTAGCTCGATGGGAGATTGGGCTGACGGTGAATTCATCAAGGCCAACAAAAAAGAGAATGTTGACTTCGGCTGGGTCAGCCATCCCGGTACCGACGGATCGTTTATCATTGTTGCGGACGGATTCACTCTTGCGAAAGGGGCGCCTCACAAAGACGCGACAATCGCGTGGCTGAAGAGCATAGGCAGCAAGGAAGCGCAGGAGGCCTTTAACCCGTTGAAAGGCTCGATTCCGGCGCGAACGGATGTCGACAAGTCAAAATTTGACGGCTACCACCAGTGGTCGATGAAGTCGTTCGCCACCAACACACTCCTTCCGAGTTGCGTTCACGGCGAAGCCGCTCCGGCAGCGTTTCAGCAAGCGCTTAACGACGCGGTAACCGCGTTTATCGTGGATAAAAATGTCGACAATTTCGCCAATGCGCTCGTCCAAGCCGCGAAAGAGTCGGAGAGCAACAAATAGATGGCTCCAGGCAGGCAGGCGGACGCTGCAGGTCCGCCTGCCGGCCCTCTCGGCAAAGAACAACAACGAACGTGAATGTTCGTTGACGCAAAACCATTCATGCCCACCGCAAACCTGCAAGTCTCCCATTCCGGCCGGACGCAGGCTCAACCAAAGCGGAAAAGGATTTCCGGCGAGAGGATCCTGCCTCCATTGATCTTGGTGCCGTCCATGGCGGCCATCATCACTTTTGTTTACGTCTTTATCCTGATTACGGTTTGGGTCTCTCTGTCGCGATGGGGCACTCTGCGAATCGATTGGCGCCTGCGCGATCCCTTGTTCCAAGCCTATGTGCAGATGTTCGCTATGCCACGCTGGCATGCCGATCTGCGGAATGTCCTCGTGTTCACCGTCCTGTTTCTTTCGGTTTCAATCGGATTCGGTCTTTTGCTCGCGCTCCTGCTCGATCGGCGTTTGCTTGGATACACTCTTTTCCGAAATATTTTCCTCTTTCCGTACGCATTATCCTTCATCGTGACCGGGATCGCCTGGCGATGGATCTTTAACCCGGAGACCGGCATCAATCTTCTCTTCGACGGATTAGGCATTAACAGATGGCTCGTCTCAATCGGTTCGGCACCGTTCAGGCCTGGATGGACGACTGATCCAGGGGTCCTGTTTTCAATCAACGATTCTCTTGGGCACATTTTTCCGGCGGTGCGCAATCTGAGCGTTCATCTCGGAATTCCGATTGCGCTGATTCCGGTGGTTGTTGCCGCGTCATGGCAGTTGACCGGGTTTGCCATGTCGATGTATATCGCCGGACTGGCAACTGTCCCGAACGAACTCCGGGAAGCCGCGCGGATCGATGGAGCGACTGAATTCCAGGTTTACACGAAGGTCGTTCTCCCTTTGCTTCGACCCGTCACGGTCAGCACCGCTATTATTCTCGGTCATGTCTCCTTGAAGATTTTTGACCTGATTTTCGCAATGACCGGGGTCGGTCCCGGATTCGCGACCGATGTGCCGGGCATCTTTGTCTTCGACATGACGTTCAAAGCCACCCGATACAACCTGGGCGCCGCTGCCTCCATTGTCATGCTGCTGCTCGTTGCAATCGTCATCGTGCCGTATCTCTGGCGGAATTTGAGGAGAAACTGAACGTGCAATTCTCCCTTGTTAACTTTCGCCAGTCTTTACCCCGGACAATCTGGGATTGGCTGATTCTGATCGTTCTCCTGCTCAGCGCGCTTTTTTTTCTGATGCCGATTTATGTGATGGTTGTGACCGGACTGAAACAGGCTCAGAACGTGAGCCTCTCGACGATGTGGCAACTGCCGGCGCACCTTTCCGGAGGGGGCTTTTATGAAGCGTGGCGCCGTCTCTATCCAAACTTGGGAAACAGCCTTCAATTAACGATTCCGGCGACTATTATTTCTTCAATCCTGGGATCTATCAACGGATACATTTTTGCGAAATGGAAGTTCCGGGGATCGAATACTTTGTTTGCGGTGTTGGTCTTCGGTTTGTTCATTCCATACCAGAGCATCTTGATTCCTCTGATTCAGTTTCTTGAACAGATCAAGCTGTACGGAACAATCTGGGGCCTCATCGTGGTGCACGTCGTCTACGGTCTCCCCATCTGTTCTCTTATCTTTCGGAATTTCTTCGCGAATATTCCGGACGAACTTGTCGAAGCGGCACGAATTGACGGAGCAGGCGTCGTCCGGGCCTTCTTGCTGGTGATGCTGCCGCTCGCATTGCCCGCTTTTGTGGTGGTCGGTATTTTTCAATTCACGAACATCTGGAACGATTTCCTGTTTGGGGTGACCATCTTGCCGAATCCGAACGCACAACCGGTCACCGTCGCCCTGAACAATCTTTCCGGCTCGTTTTCGGTCGATTGGAATGTCGTCATGGCCGGAGCGGTGATTGTCGCCTTGCCGACAGCGCTGATCTACATCTTGCTCGGCAGATTCTTTGTCCGCGGGTTGCTTGCCGGATCGGTGAAAGGCTAGGACGGTCGGCGTCGTAAGCAAAGCGTCCGTATGTATTTAGCGCGGTATTAGTACCTCCTGGATCGTCGTCGTCCTCGTCGTCGTTCTCGTCCTCGACTTCTGTGGATGCGGGAATCGCTTCGATTGCCAACGACGTTGAAAGATCGAGAACGAGAACGAGGAAGACGACGAGGACGATTGGCGCGACACGGCGCTAAACAGATACAAACCCTGGGTTATCCTGGCACCTTCCTGAACCCATCCGGGATTAAAACGGGAGAGCAGCTATCGATACGCGGAACAAAAGAGCAGCGTGCGCCCGTGGCGGCGCTTCCATTAGCACGACAACAATTAGAGTTATCGTGGCCAACATGATCAGGGTAAACAGGACTGCCCAGACTTTCAATTCGATCGAATTCGATTTGAGTCTTTCCGGTTCGCTTAGGCGCGCCCGAGGGTGGTGGGCTGCACCCGCCCCCGCCGACGAAAACCCGGCGCCTCCCGCAAACCCCGCCGCGTCGCTCATGGAGACGCGTTCCGTGGATTGTTGATGGCCATCAACGCCGGACGGAGAATGAAAATACCGCCGCATGTCGAGGCAATTCGTATCTATGGAGGATCGAACAAACAAGGATTATTATCAGACCCTCTTCAATTGTCCGAATCCTTGCTATCTTAGCGCGAATCTATGCCGGACACTCGACGCTTTAGCACAGAGATCGCAAAAACGCTGGCGCTCGCTTGTCCGATTATGGCTGGACAAGTCGGGCAGATGTTAATGGGTTTGGTCGATACTCTCATGGTGGGCCACGTCGGAACGGATTCTCTGGCCGCAGCTGCCTTCGCGAACTGTCTCATGAGCGTTGCATTTGTCTTCGGCATCGGGATACTCACGTCTGTCGGTGTTCTCGCCTCTCGAGCGCACGGCGCCGGAATGAATCGCCACAAGCAGGTCATTCTGTGCTCGTCGATCTGGCTTTCAGTGATGGTCGGAGTGATTCTGGCAACGGTCCTGACATTGGCAGAGCCCTGGCTCTCCGTATTTCGACAGCCGGAGACGGTTCTCTCTCGGGCAAAGCCATTTATCGCGATCTTGAGTTGGTCATTGGTACCGGCGCTTGTTTTCATTGGCTCGAAGAGCTTTAGCGAAGCAGTCTCGAGGCCGATTGTACCCGCAGTGATGATGTATCTCGGGGTCGGCCTGAATGTCTTCCTGAACTGGGTGCTCATTTTCGGCAACCTTGGAGCGCCGGCACTCGGGTTGGTTGGCGCCGGCTGGGCAACGTTCATCTCGCGAATTGTCACAACGACGGGTACACTTCTGTTTTGCCTACGCGTCACCGGCGGCGGTTTCTCGGCTCTGTGGCCGGGCCTGGTGAGTCTGCCAACGATTCACTCACTCCTGAGAATCGGATTACCGACCGGATTCCAGTATCTAGCCGAAGTTGGTGCTTTCGCGTTCGCCGCGATTTTGATGGGCTGGATTGGCACAGCGGCGCTCGCAGCCCACCAGATCGCGATCACCTGTGCCGCGACGACATTTATGTTCCCACTCGGGATCTCGCAGGCGGTTGGTGTACGGATAGGTCAAGCCATGGGCGCTGGGGCCTACGAATTGGTACGGGTTATCGGTTTCGGAGGACTCTGTCTCTCCGGGCTTATCATGCTGTTTTTTGCGTTCGTCTATGCCATCTTGCGACACTCGATTGCGAACTCCTTTAACAGCGATTCCGCGGTAGTCGGTCTGACCTCAAATTTGTTGCTCATCGCTGGCATATTTCAGATCGCTGACGGTGTCCAGGTGACCGCCATGGGCGGATTGCGAGGATTGGCTGACGTCCGGGCGCCGATGATTTTGGCGTTTGCCTACTATTGGCTATGCGCCATTCCGATCGGCTACATCGCTGCGTTCGTGTTCAGAGCAGGCCCGGTTGGGATCTGGGCCGGCCTGGCAACCGGGCTCTTCGTCGCAGCAGTCACGTTGACAACCAGATTCTGGCTGCTGACTCGGCCCGGGAAGGAATTAAAGGTCGCCATTGCCTGAGAAAGTTGTCAGTGCCAGTGCGGACGCCAATCCCAAACAACGAAAAAGCAAATCACATACGCGGGGATACGTGCTATTTCGCGGGCAGGACACAAGCACTGACAACTTCTTCCAAATGACGTTCTGAGATCGCTTCTACTTGAGTCACCGAAGTGACCTGCTGAAGCTCTGCCCGCAGCGTGCGGCCGCCGGGCATCCCTTTCGAGTACGCCATTAACCGTCCGCGGAGTGCAGCCATCGTGTGTCTCTCGGAATCGCTCTCGGCCGCTGCCATACGGCAGTGGCGAAGAATATGGCACCAGCGTTCCTCGATCGAAGGTTCTGGAAATAATTGCCCGGTCTGCAAAAAGTGTTTCGCCCGTCGAAATAGCCACGGGGATGTCATTGCAGCGCGACCTATCATCAGGCCGCGCACTTTGGTCGACTGAAGCCGAAGAACGATTTCGTCGACCTCGCCAAGATCGCCGTTTCCCACAACCGGGATTGACACTTTCTCCGCCACTTGGGCAATCGCCTCCCAGTCGGCGACTCCGGAGTACCCCTGCTCCTTGGTGCGACCATGGACGGCCACCGCCGCTATCCCGGCTTGTTCCAGGATAGACGCGGTGATCGTGGCGTTGATCGTGTCCGAACTCCATCCGAGGCGGATCTTGGCCGTGACTGGCAATGGCTCCACCGCCTTCACAACCGCCGAGGCAACTCGTTCCAGGAGCGGACAATCTTTTAGCAAGGCGGATCCACCATGTTTGCAGACCACTTTATTGACCGGACACCCGAAATTGAGGTCGATAAAATCCGGTTGTACCCAGTCCCTGACAGATCTGGCCGCCGCCGCCATGCGGTCTGGATCCGCGCCGAACAATTGGACACCCAGCGGGCGCTCTTCTGCTCGGAAATTGAGCATCTCCCGCGTATGATCGTTCTGGTGCAAAATACCATCCGCGGAGACGAACTCGGTCACTAATACGTCCGCCCCCTGCTCCTTGCAGAGCCTGCGAAATACCGAGTCCGTGACGCCCGCCATCGGCGCGAGGTAGAGGGGCAGCATATGGTCGAACCAGGGAAGCATTGGAAGAAGTTGTCAGCGGGCAGTTGTCAATTTGTCAGTGGGAGCGGCAGGGATTCTCGCTACCTTCTCAGTAATCGACGGACATTCGAGGGAATTCTCGCGCGAGCAACGACGATGTGAGCCCGCGACTGACTACTGACAACTGCTTCACTGCTCCGCTTGCCGTGCGTTTTCGTGGCGGGCCAGGAGTAAATAGATTTCTTGCTGTACAGAATCAAGCTGATCTAACCGCAACCGCGGATCTGGAATAATGAAGGCCTCGCCGGTTTTGACGTGTTCGTAAATCAGAATCTTGTCCTCCGCCGTTTCGCGAATGTCCACTTGCTTCAATACTTTCTTTCGCTCGAGCAGAATTGCCAAAACGTAGCGCGCGTCCAGATGTTCCGGAAGATCCTCGCTGACCAATCTCCGCAAAAGTTCTTCGACAGATTCCTTCGGCATCGGCTCTGGCGCCGCCGGCGCAGGCGTCTGAAATTTTGCTTTCCAAAAAGAGAACGGTGCAACGCTCTCCTTGATTTGCTGCCATGCTTTTTCGGAAATATCCTCGCGCCTGAATCCGACCCGGTCCCGAAACAAAAGCGTATAGATTGTCGCGCCATTCTCGAAGGTTTCCTGAGTTCGAGCGCACTGACGGCTTCGGGCCTTGATTTCCCACTCTGATAACATCGTTCGGATGAATAAGCACGAATAGAATGGATCTTCAACGCGCTTCGGGAAGGATCAGCCGTTTCTCCACGGTATGCCTCCCAATTATGAGACGAATGAGACGAAGCACTAGTCTCCTGTCCCCGAAATACGAGGCATTTCGGGGACAGGAGACAAGAAAGCTTCCTAGGCAGAAAGGCAAATCCTTAGATTTGTGAGCGATTCAGGCTTTTTCGTCGTGCAACCGTGCAGCTTTTCTTCAAATTGAAAAGTATGGAAATGGTCATCCCGCCGGGCGCAACGATCGGCCTGCTGGGTGGTGGTCAATTGGGGCGGATGTTCGCGATCGCGGCGCGCCGGATGGGGTACAGAGTTCATACATACGAACCCTCACCCGACAGTCCTGCCGGGCAGATTTCAGACCGGGAATTTAACGGCTCCTACGCAGACTGGGATTTGCTCGAAAAATTCGTTCACTCGGTCGATGTGGTTACTTTCGAATTCGAAAACATTCCTGCAGGAGTCGTTGACAGGATTTCGCGATCGAAACCGGTGCATCCCCGCTCCGAGGTCCTTCATATCTGCCAGAACCGCGAGCGCGAAAAGAACTTCCTTCACACGCATCACTATCCGCACGCCCCGTTTGCCCTCGTTTCGGATCAGGCTGACCTCGACGCTGCGCTTGTCTCGATCGGCGCGCCCGCCGTTCTGAAGCGTGCAGACTTCGGGTATGACGGCAAGGGGCAGCAAAAGATCAACCCAGGCGACCAACTCGATTTCTCACGTGCCGCGAACAGCCGCTCTGTTCTTGAAAAATGGATTACTTTTGATCGTGAACTCTCTGTCATCTGTGCGCGCAATGCCGGAGGGAATGTCTCTGTGTTCCCGGCCTCTGAAAATGTGCACACCTGTCACATTTTGGATTATTCCATCGTCCCGGCGCGAATCGATCCGGCAATCCAAGGCCTTGCCCAGTCCATTGCCAAGAATATTGCCCATGACCTGAACGTGGTCGGTCTGATTGCAGTGGAATTTTTCCTGACCCGCGACAACGAGTTAATGGTGAATGAGCTCGCTCCCCGGCCCCACAACTCCGGGCACTACACAGTCGACGCCTGTTTGACGAGCCAGTTTGAACAACAATTGCGCGCCGTGTGCGGTTTGCCCTTTGGATCTCCAGACCTTCTCAGACCGGTTGTCATGGTCAACCTGCTCGGCGACCTTTGGAGAGCTGGCGTCCAACCCGATTGGCGACCGGTTCTGAACAACCCTTACGCAAAACTGCACTTATACGGCAAACTGGAAGTCCGTCCTCGACGCAAAATGGGACACTTCTGCGTGCTCCGCGAAACGATCGAGCAGGCCCTTGCCGAAGCTTTGCAAATCAAGCGGGAACTGATCAATGACAATAAGCGGCCTTAGACGACGAGAGCATGCCCGTAGGATTTCGCTAGTGACAATCTTCACCAGGCCGTTCGTACCGCGTCCGATCGCGTTCGTGCTGGCTCTTTGCTGGATTCTCATTTGGGCTGGCTGCCAGCCAAAAGTTACTGAAACCACACCGTTTGGCCTGAGAGTTGCCGAACTGCAGATCGCGAATGCGGCCGTTACGGCTGAGATTGCGGATACTCCACAGGCATCGGAAAATGGCCTGATGTTTCGTGATGCATTGCCCGAGGATCGCGGAATGCTCTTTATCTTTGAACAGCCAAAGAAAGCCTCATTTTGGATGAGAAATACGAAGATCCCACTCTCGATCGCGTACATCGACTCGGCCGGGAGAATTCTCGAAATCAAATCGATGAACCCGATGGATGAAACTGTCGTTCCAAGCAGCTCGGATGAAGTGGCCTATGCGCTAGAGGTCAACCAGGGCTGGTTTGGTCGACACGGGATTTCTTCCGGCGCGAAGATTAACGGAATCCCAAGAAAATAGGATGAAAACAAAGGAACAAACAATCGAACTCCTGGAAACCATCGCAAGACTGCTGGAGCTAAAGGGTGAGAACCCGTTTAAAATCCGGGCGTATACCAATGCCGCCCGAGCGCTTGAAACTTTCTCCGGGAATTTTCAGACCACGGTTCTAGACGAGAAGCTCGGCGAACTAAACGGAATCGGTGAGGCGATCACGAAGAAGATTTCCGAATACGTCCAGACCGACAGATTGGAATATTTCGAAAAACTGCAGGCCGAGTTTCCGGAGACAATCTTTGAACTGTTTGAAATCACGGGGCTAGGCGGCAAGAAGGTCAAGGCTCTGTATGAACAGCTCGGCGTCAAGAACATCGCCGAACTGGAAGCCGCGGCAAAAGACGGGCGCATTGCCGAACTCCCCGGTTTTGGGGCAAAGACCGCCTCGAATCTGCGGCAGGCGATCGACCAGCGACGCAAACACTCCGGCAGGTTCCTGTTGTCAGACGCGAAGATCTGGTCCGACGAGCTGCTCGAACATTTCCTTGGCCATCCAGACGTTTCTCAGATCAGCGCCGGCGGGAGCTTTCGGAGGGGAAGAGAAACAATCGGCGACCTGGACATTTTGATCGCGACGAAGCAGCCTCAACGGGTCATCGAGCATTTTCTCTCCAACGACGCCATCGATCGGGTCCTTGCCCGGGGCGACACAAAGGCCAGCGTTCTCCTGAACTATGGGATCCAGGCTGATTTGCGAGTGGTTGCAAATCTCGAGTTTCCCTTTGCGCTGTGTTATTTCACGGGAAGTAAGGAACACAACGTAGCGCTTCGCGGACGCGCCCTGCAAAATGGATGGACCTTGAACGAATATCGGCTTGGCCCTGAGCCGAGTTCCAAAAGGACTCCCAAACCGATCCCGGAAATTCAGACCGAGGCGGATCTGTATCGAGCTCTCGGTCTGGCTTACATCCCTCCGGAATTACGTGAAAACGATGGAGAAATTGAGGCTGCCGAAAGAGGGGAATTGCCCAAGTTAGTCGAATTGCAGAATCTCCGCGGCACATTTCACAACCACACGAACGAGAGCGATGGGCACAATACGCTGGAACAAATGGTGGACGCCGCTCATGAACTCGGTCTGGAATATCTTGGAATCGCGGACCACAGCAAGAGTTCGTTCCAAGCCCATGGTCTGGACGAAAAACGGTTGCTGAACCAAGTCGACCAGATCCGTGAATTGAACAAGGGCTTCGACGACGATTTCCAGATTTTCTGCGGCGTTGAGTGCGACATTCTGAAGGACGGCCGCTTGGATTTTCCGGACGAAGTACTTGCCCAACTCGACTACGTCGTTGCCAGTGTGCACGCCTCGTTCACGTTACCGGAGAAAGAGATGACAAAGCGCATCATTCGCGCGATGGAAAACCGATACGTAACGATCCTGGGCCACCCGAGCGGGCGCCTGTTGCTTTCGCGGGAGCCGTACCAGCTCGATCTTGGGGAAATCATCAAAGCGGCGGCCCGAACCGGGACTGTCATCGAATTAAACGCGAATCCGAGACGATTGGACTTGGATTGGAGGTTCTGGAAAGGCGCTAAGGAGCAGGGGGTACGGTGCGCTATCAATCCGGACGCCCACACCATTCATGGTCTGCAGGACCTCTGGTTTGGAATTCAAATCGCGCGAAAAGGTTGGTTGACGCGCGAGGATGTCGTGAACTGCCTGCCATTGAACGAGGTGCGGAAATTCCTTCAGCTTAAGCGCGCCCGGCAATGAGGCTGCTCAGACCGATGGCTCGTCACCCGGCCGGCAAGTGCACAATCACGTCGGTGTAACTCTTCCCGTCACTTTCGGCAACGATTCGGCCCTTCATCCGCGCGAGGTCGCCCCTCGCTTTGAACAGACCCAGACCAAATTGCTCCCGTTGCCTACGGGTGGTGAAAAATGGATCAAAGGCTCGTCGCAGCACTTCGGTCTTCATCCCGTGCCCGTCGTCGCTGAATTTTAGTTCAACCAATCCGGAATGCGCGTTCGCAGTGACAATGACGGCTTTCGCGTTCGCTTCACCGGCGTTACGAAGTATCTGCTCGAAGATCTCTTTCGATTTCCGGCGATCCACATGAACCTTGATCCCTTCATCGTACTCTTTGACAATCGATAAACCGCGTGGACATTCGACGGCCTCGAAGAGTTCAGAGACTGTAACCAACTCCAGGCGAAGCGGAGTGAGTCGACTCATGGAAGCGGCTTCGTTGAGACATTGCGACAAAAGGTCAGACGCTCTAGACATTTGTTGGAGGGGCTGCAAAACGTCTGGCTTGAGATCTGGCTCGAGAAGCAATAACCCGGAATGGCCAGTGAGAACTGTGATCACGTTGTTCAGTTTGTGGATCAGCCCTGTGAGCAAAGAAGCGTAGTACTCTGCCGTGTAGTTTTCTCCATTGACGTTAGTCGGCTGCACCTTCTGGTCCACAAACGAACTCCTGAATATTGATTAATGAACGTCCAAATAATTCTCTTTCCATAAAAATACGACTTTCTGAAATTAAATCAAAGCGCGAAACGCTCAGACGCAATGCCGGCACCGCGGGCGCGCTTTAATTTAAATCCTCAAATGCGACGCTCAAACGCGGCGGCGACTTCGGTCAAAGGCCTCTTGAGATACCAGTCGTCGAAGTGGTTTAGCAGATCGGCCGCCAACGCGCTTCGGGAAACCGGGCCTTGGGTAAACTGCTCCATTGCAGAAGTCGGGTACCGGTCAATGACCGGAGCTGATCGCACGTTGAGCCCGATCCCCAAAACCTGAAAATCCCAGGTATTGGACGTTTCCAGCAGGAACCCAGCCAACTTGCCGCCGCCAAGCATCAGATCATTGGGACGTTTTATCCGCACGGATTGCCCGACCTGTTTTTCGACGGCTTCGGCACAGGCGACAGCCGCCATCTGGACCAGCAACGGCCATTGACCAGCCGGAATCCGCGTACGGAGGAGAATCGAAAACCAGAGGCCGACGCCCGCGGTTGACACCCATTGCCGGCCACGAGTCCCCCGGCCGCCAGTCTGGCTTTCGGCAAAAATCACGAGGCCTTCACCGGCGCCGCCAACACCGGCTTGCCGAGCTCGATCGTTCGTGGAGGAGGTCTCTCGAAAAACCAAGACATCCCGACCGATCGTGGTTGTCCGAAGTCCTGCGAGGATCATCTCAGGAACCAGCGATTCCGGCGCCTTGACGAGACCGATTGTTTCTTCCGTTCGGCGGAAATTGAACCCACACTCTTCGAGGCATTCAATGAAAACCGGCAACTCGTTGAATCCGATACCCGTTTCCTCCAACAATTCCGCGAGTTCAATCGCTCTCCCGACCGGCAACAGCCGCCGAAGCAGGTCGATTTCTCGCGGATCACGCATCCAATAACTCCAGAGAGAAATCGATCGCCCTTGCGGAGTGTGTCAGTTGACCGACCGAAATAAAGTCGACGCCGGTCTGAGCGATCTGGCGGACCGTCGCCAGGGAGACGCCTCCACTCGCTTCAAATTTGAGACCTGATCTTCGCAGGGACACGCACGAGCGCAACTGATCGGGAGACATGTTGTCGAGCAGGATCACGTCGATCCCATTCAGATTGACAAAATCGCGCACCTGACTAATCGAATCAGCTTCCACTTCAATCAAGATATCGGGGTAGGTCCGGCGAATCGAAAGAATCGCCTCCTGGAGCGCGGGTCTGGCCAAGAGATGATTGTCCTTCACCATAATGCCGTCATAGAGACCCATCCGATGATTCTGGCCTCCGCCTGCCTTTACTGCGGCTTTTTCCAGGGCACGAAGACCAGGGGTCGTCTTTCTCGT
>Ga0302324_100014124_pt1 | contig 16122 bp, 7 predicted proteins | sample Palsa_T0_1_FD_201949 | JGI IMG/M metagenome (GOLD analysis project Ga0302324, IMG submission 201949) | Peat permafrost microbial communities from Stordalen Mire near Abisko, Sweden - Palsa_T0_1 | ecosystem: Environmental > Terrestrial > Soil > Palsa > Peat permafrost | place: Sweden: Abisko...
TCAGGCCCATCGTGAACGCCGCACTCTTCCCTGGCTCGAATCGCTTCTTCGCGATTTTGCCTATGGCCTGCGCACGCTCGCCAAACATCGCGGCGCAACCGCCATCGCCATTCTCTCCATCGGTCTAGGCATTGGCGCTAACGCAACAATCTTTTCCATAGTCAGCCGCTTCGTGCTGCGTCCCGCGCCGGTCGGCGATCCCACCACATTGCTCGCGCTGCAGACCACCCACGAAGGCGATCGATGCTGCAATAACTTCCCCTATCCGATCTATACCGACGTCCGCGAACAGGCAAAGTCCTTTTCCGGCGTCGCTGCCTACGATGAACTGGTACCTGCATCCATCGCCGGCAACGGCGAACCGGAACGTGTCTGGGGCCACGCAGTATCCGCCAATTTTTTCAACGTCATTCAACTCCCCATGATCGTCGGCCGCGGATTCTCGGCCGACGAAGAACGCCAGCAGGCAGTCATACTCGGCGCCGGTCTCTGGCGGCGCCGCTTCAATGCCGATCCCAAAATCGTCGGAAAGACAGTTGTTCTCTCCGGACATGCTTTTACGGTAGTCGGCGTTTCGCCAGCGGCCTTTCACGGCATCGATCAGATAATCATCGCGGAATTCTGGGTTCCCCTCGGAACGGAGAACCTGCTGGCGATTGGCCGGCCCGATCAAGCTTCCCGTGAGCAGCACTGGCTTGAAGTGGTGGCGCGCCTCGCCCCCGAGGCCACGCGCGCGCAGGCGGCAGCGGAGTTGAAAACGCTCGCCGGTCGCTTCGCAATTGCTTATCCAAAAACCGACAAAGGCGGTGGATTCGTCTATCAACAGGCCGGGTCCTTACCGGAAAGCGTATGGCAAATGGTCTATTTGTTTCTCGCCGCGCTCGCAGTGGTTGTTCTGCTGGTCTTGACCATCGCTGGAGCCAACGTGGCCAATCTCCTCTTCGCGCAGGCAGCCGCCCGGCAGCGTGAAATGGCCATCCGCCTCGCACTTGGAGCCACCCGGGCCCGCCTGCGCCGCCAAGTCCTCGTGGAAAGTTTGCTGATCGGCATCGCGGGCGGCGCGCTTGGGGTCCTCTTATCCTTTGGAGCCACGCGCGGCCTTGCAACCTTTCATATTCCGGCGCCCATCCCGATCGATGTGAGCCTTGCCATTGACTGGCGCGTCCTGCTCTATTCATTCGCGCTCAGCATCGTCAGCGGATTGCTTCTGGGCCTCGCGCCTGCGTGGGCGGCTTCACGGCCTTTGCTGGCCAACGCGCTCAAGGGAGAAGATGCCCTCGCGCGCCCCGGCCGCCGCATCACGCTGCGCAATCTCCTCGTCATCGCACAGATCTCCATGTCGGTAGTGCTGCTCTGCGTCACCGGGCTTTTCCTGCGCAGCTTGCAAAGCGCTTCCGCCATCGACATTGGATTTCGCTCCGGCAATCTGCTCATGATGTCCGTCGACCCCCGCGTTCACGGCTACACGGCCGACCACACCGTAGCGTGGCTCAGCCAATTACAGCAGCGCGCTGCCGGTCTGCCTGGTGTCGAATCCGCCGCCGTCACTGACTCGCCTCCCCTCAATGGAGGCAATCGCAGCGACGGCTTTCGCGTTGCAGGCTCGCCGGATTCGCCCGACTCCTACCTGAGCACAGACCTCTTCATGGCCACTCCCGGCTACTTCGAAACTCTCGGCATTCCCCGTATCGCGGGCAGCGACTTCGGTTCCGAGACAGTCACCGGCCCTAAGCTCGCCATCGTCAACCGGGCCTTCGCCGAGCAGGCTCTGCACGGCAAAAATCCAATCGGCGTCCAGGTTATCGGCGCCGGTGTCAACTACCAGATCATCGGCCTGGTCGGGAACGTAAAATCCCGCACCCTCGGTGAAGATACGCGGCCCGTTCTCTATCGCTCTCTCAAGCAAACCGTGTCTGCTGACCCCGCGTTCATGGGCTATACGCTCGTGGTGCATACCTCCGGCAATCCCACCGCGCTCGCTCAAGCCTTGCGCGATCAAATCCACGCCCTCGATCCCACCATGGCTATCTACAACGAAGAAACCATGGACCAGCACATCCGTACGGCATTCTTTCTGCCGCGACTCGCCGCCACGCTCTTCGGCACATTCGGCCTCATTGGCCTGGTGCTGGCCAGCGTCGGCCTCTTCGGCGTCATGAGCTACTCCGTCTCGCGTCGCACCCGCGAGATCGGCATTCGCATGGCCCTTGGCGCAAAGCCCGGTTCAGTCGAGCGTCTCGTACTTCGTCAGGGTCTGATCCTCACTCTGATCGCCGTAGCTCTCGGCTGGCCGGCCGCATGGATGCTGGCCAAGATGGCATCGAGCTTCCTCTATGGCATTCAGCCGCACGATGCGCTCACCTTCGCGCTTGTTCCACCGTTCCTTGCCGTCATTGCCCTTGCCGCCTGCTACATCCCCGCCCGCCGCGCCGCTTCCGTTGACCCCATGCAGGCACTGCGCACCGAATAGGAGACACTTTATGCGTAAACTCCGAGCCTTCTTCCTTCGCTTCCGCGGTCTGTTCCGCTCTCGCCGTGCGAACGCTGACTTCGCCACCGAACTCGAAAGCCACGTCACGCTCGACACCGAAGTGGGCATTCGCGCCGGCCTCAACCCCGCCGAGGCACGCCGTCAGGCCCTCATTCGTCTCGGCGGCGCGGAGCAGGCCCGCCAGGCCCATCGCGACCGCCGCACGCTGCCCTGGCTCGAAGATCTGCTGCACGATCTGCGCTACGGTCTGCGCATGATGGCGCGCAACCCATCCTTCACCGCTGTTGCTGTCCTCACGCTTGCGGTCGGCATCGGCGCAACGACTACCGCCTTCACCTGGATCAACGCGGTCATGCTGCAGCCGCTCGGAGGAGTCGCCGACCCCAACAGCCTCGTCGACGTTGAATCCGTTACACCCAACGGCGAGTGGGTGCCCAGCTCCTATCCTGACTTCATCGATTTCCGCAAGTACCTCAAGAAAATTGACGGCATCGCCGTCACGCATCCGGTGGCCTTCAGCGTTGGCAAAGAAGACCATGCCGACCGCGTGTGGGGCGAACTGGTTTCCGGCAATTTCTTTGATGTCCTCGGCGTCAAGCCTGAAGCAGGCCGCTTGTTTCTGCCGTCTGAGTTCGAAGATGCACCCGGCAAATTTCCCATCGTCGTCATCAGCGATCGCTACTGGCGTTCGCACTACAATGCCGACCCCACCATCGTCGGCCGCACCCTCCTCATCAACCAGCACCAGCTCACCGTCGTTGGCGTAGCCGCGCCTCAGTTCCACGGGTCCATCCCCGTCACCGCCTTCGATATCTGGGTGCCCTACATGGAGCAGCCCGCGCTTAACAGCGTCAAAGAATGGATGTTGCGCGACCGTCACAATCGGAACATGCTCGGCATCGCGCGCCTCAAGCCGGGTGTAACCATCGACCAGGCTCGTGCTGAGCTGAAAGCCCTCGCAGACCGCATGGCCATCGCCAACGCCGATGTCAGCGAAGGCATGTCTGCCACGCTCCTGCCCTTGTGGCAGTCCCCGCACGGCCCGCAAGGCCTTCTCATTGGCCCTCTGCGTATCCTGATGGGCGTCTGCATCCTGATCCTGCTCATCGTCTGCGCTAACGTCGCCAACCTTTTGCTGGCGCGCGCCACGGTGCGCGAGAAAGAATTTACTGCGCGCCTCGCCCTCGGCGCGGGCCGCGCACGTCTTGCAAGGCAAGTGTTGACGGAAAGCCTGATGCTCACCGGTACCGGCGCAGTGCTCGGTCTCGCCCTCACCCCGTGGATGAGCCATGCGCTCAAACTCCTGATGCCGCCCGGACCCATGGTGCAACTGGTTGCCATGGACACGCGGCCCAACTTTTCCATCCTCGCCTTCGCAGCCGGCGTCTGCGTGCTTGCCGCCATCGCCGCGGGCCTCGTTCCAGCGTTGCAAGTGGGACGCATCAACCTCAGCGCGCGCCTCAATGCCGGTGGACGCAGCGGCACCGCCAGCCGCAGCCGCAACCGGCTTCGCTCTGTCCTCGTCGGCTCTGAAGTCGCACTCGCCTTGGTTGCTCTCGTCGCCGCCGGCCTCTTCGCGCGAAGCTTTGCGACCACCATGCGCATCGATCCCGGATTCGATCCCGACCACGTCATGCTGAACCAGTTCTATCTCAACACCAACGGCTACACGCTCGCCCAGCGCAAGGAGTTCTGCCGCCGCCTTGAGGAACGCATGCGTTCCGCGCCCGGAGTCGCAGACGTTGCCTACTCTGACGGTGTGCCGCTCGGCTTCGAGCCAAGCTGGTGGGAAGAGCTCAAGATCGACGGCTACGCTCAAAGGCCGAATGAAAACATGAGCATCTTCCGCAACGTCATCTCGCCCGGCTATCTGCCCCTGATGCACATTCCCATCGTCGAGGGCCGCAACTTTACTGAAGCCGACAACGAAGACGATAAGTCGCCCGCGGTGATGATCGTGAATGAAGCATTTGTACGCCGCTTCTTTGCCGGCCGGGATCCCATCGGCACGCGCATTCACGGCTGGGGAAGCTGGTTCCGCGTCGTCGGCGTCGCCAAGAATTCCAAATATCACTACCTCGGCGAATCCACGCCCGCCTATTTCTACGTGCCCTTCCGCCAGGTCTTCCGCGAAGACATGAACCTCGCCTTCTACGTCCGCACAAAGGGTGAACCAGACTCCATTCTCTCCACGCTGCGCGCCCAGGTCCGCGATCTTGACCCCAACGTCACCGTTTTTGACGCCGCGCCGCTCAAAGAATTCATCGGCGCATCGCTCTATCCACAAAAAATCGCCGCCAGCCTCATGACAGTGCTTGGCTCCATCGCTCTGCTGCTCGCTGCCGTCGGCCTCTACAGCGTCATGGCCTACTCCGTAGCGCAGCGCACTCAGGAGATCGGCGTGCGCATGGCTCTCGGCGCGCAGCCAGGTCACGTATTGCGAATGGTCATCAAACAGGGCCTCGCCCTCACCGCCGGTGGGCTCATCGTTGGCGCGGTTCTAGCCGTCGCACTCGCGCGCGCCGTCTCCAGCGTTTCATTTACCGGAGGCGGCATGGGGTCCAGCGCCAAGTTGCTGGCCAGTGGCGCCAACAACCCGGCCATCTACCTTGCAGCCGCGGCATTTCTCTGCGCAGTAGCCGTTCTCGCGTCCTGGCTGCCCGCGCGCCGTGCCGCCTCCGTCGATCCCATGCATGCGTTGCGCACCGATTAGGAGCATCCCAATGCGAAAATTACGAGCCTTCATAATCCGGTTCCGAGGCCTCTTCCAATCTCGCCGAGCGAACGGCGACTTCGCGGACGAAATCGAAAGTCACGTCGTACTCCATATTGACGAAGGCATCCGCGCCGGTCTTAATCCGGAAGAAGCTCGGCGCCAAGCCCTCATCCGTCTCGGCGGCGCAGAACAGACGTATCAGGCGTATCGCGAACGCCGCACGCTTCCCTGGCTCGACAGCCTCATTCAAGACACGCGCTACGGCCTGCGCACCCTCCGCCGCGGTCCCGGCTTCACCACCACCGCCGTGCTCACGCTGGCCCTTGGAATCGGCGCATGCACGGCCATCTTCAGCGTGATTAAGCCAATCCTGATTGATCCGCTGCCGTATCCGCAGGCCAGCCGGCTTATGATGCTTTGGGAGATGCGCAGGGACGGTGCGCCTTTGGCGGTGACCTTCGCCACATTTCAAGGCATGCAGCAACGCGCTCGCTCGTTCGAGACTCTCGCCGTATTCAAGCCCTGGCAGGCGGCAGCAACCGCCACAAGTCAGGCAGACCGGCCGGAGCGCATTGATGGTCAGCGCGTAAGTGCGGATTATTTTCGCGTGCTAGGCATTGCGCCGCTCCTCGGTCGCAATTTCCAGGCTTCGGACGATCGCTTCAACGGACCCAATGTCGCAATGCTTAGCGACCGGTTGTGGCGGCGTCGCTTCGCCGCGGATAAGCAGATCGTCGGCAAGCAGGTCCGCTTGGGCGACGAGCTTTATACCGTGATCGGCGTGATGCCAGGCACATTCGAAAACGTATTGGACACATCGGCCGAGATATGGGCGCCGTTGCAGTACAACTCCGCGCTGCCCGACGACGGTCGCGAATGGGGCCATCATCTACGCATGATTGCGCGCGTGAAGAGCGGAGTCAATGCTCAACAGGCCGCGACTGAGTTGACCGCCGCGCTGCACGCGTACGCGCCCGCCCATGCCAAAGGATATGACAGCTCCGGTGGTGCGCCAGACGGCATGGTGGTGCATGCGATGCAGCACGATCTTACCCAGGGTGTGCGGCCGGCATTGCTGGCGGTCCTTGGTGCGGTGTTGCTCGTGCTTCTGATCGCCTGCGTCAACGTGGCCAACCTCTTGCTGGCGCGCGGCTCACTGCGTGGCTCGGAATTCGCCATGCGTTCCGCGCTGGGTGCGCCGCAGGGCCGCATCGCACGCCAGCTGGTAACGGAGTGTCTGCTATTAGCCTCGCTCGGATGCGCGTTGGGCATGGCGGTTGCCGAGGCAGGTGTGCGCGCGTTGCTGGCTCTCAGCCCGCCAGGACTGCCGCGGCTCAACGCCGTTTCCATTGACGGCGCGGTGTTCCTCTTCGCGCTTGTACTCACTACCCTCATCGGCGTCCTCACAGGCGTTGTCTCCAGCATACAGGCGTCTCGCAACCAATTGCATGCAGCCATGCGTCAGGCATCCGCGCGCACCACGGGAAGACGGCCCTGGACACGCCGCATTCTCGTAGTAACAGAAGTCTCGCTGGCTGTTGTGCTGCTGGTGAGCGCGGGCCTTCTGCTGCGCAGCATGCAGCGCCTCTTTGCTGTTGATCCAGGTTTCGATGCATCCAACCTGCTCACGATGCAGTTGCAAGACGTTGGCCGCCGATCGCCAGACGACGCCGCGCGGCTCAAGTTCTATACGGAGACCCTCAATCAAATCCGCCGCGTTCCCGGAGTCGTGTCCGCGGGGCTCACCAGCCAGCTGCCGTTAAACGGAGGTGAAGACGTCTTCGGCATTCAGTTCGAGAGCGACACAACCCGCCTCGCAGACCCGGCCTTTCGATATTCAGTGAGCCCCGGATACCTCGAGACCATGCACATACCTCTACTGCGTGGCCGCTTGCTCAACGAGCAGGACACTTCGGGCGCGCCTGTTGCCGTCATCATTTCGCAGTCACTCGCGGACAGGAAGTTTGCCGGCCAGAATCCCATCGGCCAACATGTCCGCGTCGGTCTGGACGCAGGACACGCCGACCGTCCGTGGGCCACCATCGTCGGTGTAGTGGGCAACGTGCGGCAGCAGTCATTAGCCATCGCCGATGAAGATGCGTTCTACATCAATGCCGCTCAATGGGCCTGGGGAGATGAAGTGCAATCGGTCGTAGTTCGCACGCAGGGCAACCCGGCAGCTCTTGCACCCTCAGTGCAGCGGGCAATCTGGTCCGTCGAAAAGGACTGCCCCATCAGCCGAGTGGACACCATGGAGAGAGTGCTGGCCGGCACCGCAGTCGAACGGCGATTCGTGCTAACCCTCTTTGAGGCATTCGGCATCGTTGCGCTGGTGCTTGCGGCGATCGGCATCTACGGCATCTTGTCCGGCAGCGTGACTGAGCGCACGCGTGAAATCGGAGTGCGTGCAGCCCTGGGTGCAACACGTGCAGACATTCTCGCGCTCATCCTACGCCAGGGCATGACCATGACCTGCAGTGGCCTGGCCATCGGCTTGTGTGTCGCACTGGCCGCCGCCCGCGCTCTCAATGCCATGCTCTTTGGCATTTCATGGCTTGACCGATTCACCTATCTCGGCGCAACCATGCTGCTGCTTGCAGTCTCCGGAGTTGCCTGCCTGATCCCCGCCCGCCGCGCCGCATCGATTGACCCCATGCAAGCCCTGCGCACGGATTAGGCAATGAAATCTAAATGGAGATCTTGATGCGAAAACTTCGAGCCTTCACCCTGCGCCTTCGCGGCCTCTTCCAATCGCGCCGCGCCAACGACGACTTTGCCGCCGAACTGGAAACGCATGTTGCCCTGCACATCGATGAAGGCATCCGTGCCGGCCTCACTCCGGCTGAAGCTCGTCGCCAAGCACTCATTCAGCTAGGCGGCGCAGAGCAAACCCATCAAGCTCTCCGCGAACGCCGCATCCTTCCATGGCTTGAAAGCCTCATCCAGGACACTCGCTACGGCCTGCGCACTCTACGGCGCAGTCCTGGTTTCACCATAACCGCCGTGTTTACTCTCGCTCTCGGCATCGGTGCATGCACCGCCATCTTCAGCCTGGTGAATGCGGTCCTCATTCGTTCATTGCCCTATGGGGATCCAGGCAAGCTCGTGTATCTCTACACGCCGAACCCGCGATTCAATCTACCGCCGGAAGTTTTCGGTCCGGCGTATGGCGACTTCTACGACCTCAAAAAAGGAAACCGTTCCTTTCAGTCCATGACCGCCTTCGACCAATCTGTCTCCAATCTCGCCGCGCAGGGAGCGGCGCAACGCGTCAGTGTGGCGCGTGTCGATGGCGATTTCTTTTCCACCTTTCAGGCCGCGCCCGATCTCGGCCGCGCCATCACAGCCGATGACAATCAACCCGGAAAAGACAAGGTGGCAATCATCAGCCGGGCACTGTCACGGTCGATGTTCGGTTCCACTACCGGCGTCCTTCATCGGCCGCTCTTGATCGATGGCAAGAGCTACGAAATCATCGGCGTCATGCCGGAAAGCTTCGAGTATCCTCATTTCTCCGATCTGCCATACGGCGTGCCCCAGTACAAAACAACGCAAGTGTGGATTCCGCTCGCGCTTACTCCCCATGACATGGCACAAAGGGACGATTCCACCGGCGTCGCCGTGGCTCGACTTAAACCGGGCGTCTCCATTGCGCAGGCGCAGGCGGAGATGAGCGCCATCATGGCGCGACTCGACAAACTGCACGATCCGCAGATGCAAGGATGGGGCGCGTTGATCGAGAACTTCGTCGACAGCACGGTGGGCCATGTGCGTTCGCTCATGTGGCTGCTGCTGGGCGCGGTGTGCATGGTTCTGCTGATCGCCTGCGGCAATGCTGCCAACCTGCTGCTGGCCCGCGCCGCAAGCCGGTTGCGCGAACTCGGCGTGCGCGTCGCGCTGGGTGCGGGACGCAACCGTATCATCCGCCAGCTCCTCACAGAGGCGCTCCTCATTGGCCTCACCGCCGGAGCAATCGGCATCGGCTTTGCCTACCTCTTTCTGCGGACCCTGCCGCTTCTTGATCCCGGCACTGTACCGCGGCTTCGCGAAGCCTCCCTTGACATGCACGTGCTGTTGTTTACCGTGGCCGCGTCGCTATTAACCAGCGTGCTTACCGGTATTCTGCCTGCACTCGCCATTTCGCGAGTCAACCTTACTGACTTTCTCGCCACCACCGGCAGTCGCAGCGTGGCAGGCACGCACGGCCGAACGCAAAGTGCTCTGATCGTCATTGAATCCGCACTTGTCGTCGTGCTCCTTGCGGGTGCGGGACTGCTGATTCGCAGTTACGCGAACGTCGAATCGTTGGATACTGGCTTCTCCCAATCCACCGTGGCTGCCAGCGTTCAAATCTCTGCGCAATTGAGCAAGCCCCAGCAGCGCACCGAGTTCTACCGGGACTTTTTCGCGCGTCTGAGCGCGCTTCCCGGAGTGAAAGCCGTCGGCGGAATCAACGTGCTGCCGCTCACCAACTCTGAAACGCTCAACCTGTTTCAGGTCGAAGGATATACGAACCAGAAAGATCAGCTGGTCGAAGGGCGATGGGCGACGCCGCAGTATTTTTCGGCGATGTCCATCCCCCTGCTCGCTGGGCGTTTCTTTACCGACGCGGACACGTCCAGGACCGACGATTTGGCCATCGTCAATCAGGCATTCGCAAGAAAATACTTTTCCAATCGCAACCCCATAGGCGGCCGGGTCAACACGGACGATCACCATGTGAAATGGAGCACCATTGTCGGCGTCATCGGCGATGTGCGTCATTCCAGCCTCGAAGAAGCTCCCGCGCCGCAGATCTATCACCCGGTGAGGGAGGCTGAAGACGGATATATCGTCGTCCGCTCGACACTTTCGCCTGAAGCAGTGGCCGCCGGGATTCGTTCGACATTGCACTCCATCGACCCCGACCTCGCCGTCGCCGATATTCAAACCATGGGCGAGTTGGAATCCGCAGCCAGCGCGCAACGCCGCTTTCAAACCGCGCTACTCACTGTATTCGCAGGGATTGCTCTGTTTCTCGCGCTCGTCGGACTCTACAGCGTCATGGCATATTCCGTCAGCCGCCGCACGCGCGAAGTCGGCATTCGCATGGCCCTCGGAGCGCAGCGAACGGATGTCATGATGCTTGTGCTCAAAAAGGCCGCGCTGCTGCTCGCGCTCGGCCTCGTCTCCGGCCTCGCTGCCTCATGGTTCGCCACACGCGCCATCGGCGCATTTCTTTTTGGCGTCAGCCAGCATGATCCTCTAACCATCGCGTCCGTCTGCGCCCTGCTCGCGGTCTGCGGTCTGATCGCCGCGCTCATCCCCGCCCGCCGCGCCGCCTCCATCGATCCCATGCAAGCCCTGCGCACCGAATAGGCATTGAAGACCACATGGAGATCATGATGCGAAAACTTCGAGCCTTCACCCTGCGCCTTCGAGGCCTCTTTCAATCACGTCGTGCCAACGACGATTTCGCCGCCGAACTCGAAACGCATGTTGCCCTGCACATCGACGAAGGCATCCGCGCCGGCCTAACTTCCGCGGAAGCTCGCCGCCAAGCACTCATTCAGCTTGGCGGCGCAGAGCAAACCCATCAAGCCGTTCGTATCCGCCGCACCCTTCCATGGCTTGAAAGCCTCATCCAGGACACGCGCTACGGCCTGCGCACGTTGCGTCGCAGTCCCGGCTTCACAATCACCGCCGTCCTTACGCTCGCCTTGGGCATCGGCGCGAATCTTGGCGTGTTCCAGCTACTCTATGCAGTGATTCTGGCCGAATTGCCTGTTCCACATCCGGAAGAGGTTGTCAGAATTAACGCTGCGCGCAGCCCCTTCGATCAAAGCTGGACGGTTTCTTATCCCGCATACCAGCGTCTGCGCGCCGCCACTCCCGATATTGCTTTGATGGCGTCCGCCTATGCACAGAATGCCACACTTGATCTTCCCAACCGCGCCTCAATAGAGGCCGCTTGCACGCTTGTTTCTGACAACTACTTCAGCGGGCTTGGCGTTCAGCCGGCAGCGGGGCGGTTGTTCGTGCAGGCCGATGAACGCATGGGCCAGGGAGAGTGGCCTGTGGTGCTGCGCTACGATTTTGCGCGCAACACGTTCGGCTCTGCACAGCAGGCCGTGGGACGGCACATTCTTCTCAATGACCGCGCATTTGTTGTGATCGGCGTGGCGCACCGGAGGTTTCTCGGCGATAGAACGGGATATGCTCCCGACATCTGGTTGCCTCTTGCTCTCCAAAGCACCGGCGCATTGGCCATTCCATGGGACTCGCTCGGGCCGGGCCATGATGTATCGCTCGACAAGCCCTGGTATAACCAGCCCACCATCTTTTGGCTTGTGCTCATGGCGCGCATTCCGCCGGAACGCCGTGCCGCGGTGCTCGCGCATTGGGATCAAGCATTTCGCAATGATCGTGAGGTGATGACGGAAGCGACTGCCGATCCGGTTGTGAAGGCCGCACTTTTGCATGTGAAGACTGGAGTAGCGCCGCTCAGCGAGAACGGCATGAGGAAAAGATTCACCGGCCCTCTGACGCTGCTCATGGCGCTTTCGGCTTCCATCTTTCTAGTGGGCTGTCTGAACCTCGCAAACCTTCAGCTGGCGCGGCTCCAAGCGCGTGCGCATGAACTCAGTGTGCGCATGGCGCTCGGAGCAAGCAGCGCCAGGCTTATTCGTCAGATCGTTCTTGAGGATGCGCTGCTGGTTGCCGGCGGCTCTGTGTGCGCGTTTGTGCTGGGCCGCGCGGCCAGCGGCATTCTCGCTCGCTGGGCTTCTAATCGCAGTGCTCTTTTCACGTTCGACCTGCATCCGAACGTGCCTCTTGCGGCCCTCGGCGTAGGGTTTATGCTGCTGTCGCTGCTGTGTTTCAGCATTCTTCCGTCGGTCATCTTCATCCGTACCGGCGTCGAGCAGACGGCAGGATCGCGCGCTAAAGTTGCCGGTATTCCCCAAACCGCCCGCCAGCGCTTGCGTTCCAATGCGCTGCTTGGTACGCAGGTCAGTCTTTCGCTTCTACTTTCCACCATGTCGGGATGTTTTGCTGCGACGCTGGTGCACTGGGAAACCGTGGATGTGGGCATGGATCGTGAGCATGTGCTGATTGTGCGCCCGGAGCTGCATCAGCCAAGATACACCGATCATAGCGAAATGCTGCCCAATCTTTATAGCCGCATACAGGAGCGCCTGCAAGCTCTTCCCGGCGTTCGCAGCGCAGCCGTAGAAATGTGCGGCGGCATTCACTGCGGCTGGATCACAGCGCTCTACGTGCATGGTCGCAACGATCTTACGGACGCGCAGGTGCACGGGCAGGAAGATCATGTAGGCGTCGGCTTCTTTTCCACGCTTGGCATTCCAATTCTGCGCGGGCGCGATTTCTCTTCGAGCGATACGGACAAAACGCAACCTGTGGCGATCCTCAGCCATGGGTACGCGCGCCAATTGTTTGCAGATGCAGACCCGATCGGGCAATGGGTTGGTTATGGGCCAGCACCGAATGATCACAAATTTCTGATTGTGGGTGAAGTGGCCGATGCGCGCGTGAACGGTGCGGAGCGCGAGGCTCCGCCTGCGGTTTACATGAGCATTAACCAGAATCCTGCACCGGTAAACAGCATCCGAGTGCGGGCCGTGGGTGATCCGCGCCAGTTATCGGAGAGTGTGCGTCACGCGCTGTATGAAGTTGATCCCGCTCTGCCTGTCAGCGAAATCGTGCCTTTGGCCACGGAGCTGAATGGCGACCTTGGCACGGAAAAGCTGCTTGCGCGCCTTGCGGGAATTTATGCGAGCTTGACACTGCTGCTGGTTGCGATTGGCTTTTATGGTGTCATGTCATCGCGCACAGCACGGCGTAAAAGCGAGTTCGGCATACGGCTTGCGCTCGGAGCCACCCGCCGACACATTCAGATGCTCATCGTCCGTCAGACTGCGCGCATCCTGTTCGCCGGCATACTGCCTGGCGCAATTCTGTCCATTCTCGCAGTGCGCGCAACCGGTCACTTCTTGTACGGGTCAGTTAGTGCGAATTCACTCGTAATCATCGCGGCAAGCCTCGTGCTCGCTCTTGCCGGGATACTAGCCACGCTCGTACCGGCTCGCCGCGCCGCGGCCGTCGATCCCATGCAGGCCTTGCGCGCTGAATAATCGGAACCGCCGTCCGTCCGATTCCGTGATGCCTTGAAGTCTCCGCAGCGTCGATTCGGATGCTACACTCCGGGTTTGAGGATTTCAGGGCTGGAGTTTGGTGCATGAAGCTAAGCGCAATTCTGTTTCGTTTCCGCACGGTTTTTCTAACCGTCATCATGTGCCTGGGATTCTGGGCGCCATGGATTGAGATCTGGGGAATCGGCAGCCGCATCACGCTGCTGGAGTGGCTGGCTCTTGAAATCAGCCGTCTCGGCCTGCTCCGCTTCACCGTGGCGACGCCCGTCGTCATCGTCTGCGGAGCCCTCGTCGCCGCCATGGGCGTTGTCTTTCGCGTCTGGGGATCGGCATGGCTAGGGCACACCGTCGTTCTCAACCCAGAGATGAAGGGCGCATCTCTCATGGCCGATGGGCCGTATCGTTACGTGCGCAATCCGCTCTACCTGGGCGTCTGCTGCATGATTGCTGCGTTGTCACTGCTCATGCCGGCCACTGGCGCGCTTTTTGTTTTACTTGCGGCGCCGGCGTTTTTATTCTGCCTCATTCTCGGAGAAGAGGCTTTCCTTGTTACCAAAATGGGTGAGCCCTATCGCGTCTATCTGCGCTCCGTGCCGCGCCTGTTTCCGCGCCTGCGCACCACGCTCGCGCCCACTGGCAACAAGCCAAACTGGCTGCAGGCTGTGCTGTCTGAGATCAACCCCATCGGCGTGTTTGTAACCATCGCCTGTCTGTCGTGGACCTACGACAACCACCTCATGATCCGCGGAATCATAGTAACGTTCGGCCTGTCGCTAATCGTCCGCGCCCTGCTGCCGCGTCTCCAGCAACAGTCAACCGAGCGGCCCCAACCGACGGCATCACAATAGACCTGTCATCCTGAGCGCAGCGCACTCCAGCGGAGCCGAAGGATCTGCGGTTGTCCTTCATTTCGCTTCGCGCCGCACCGCATTCTTAGCCAGCAACAACACCCGCACCGTGCCCATCAGTCTTGCTCAGATGCGTAAACTTGAATCCCCGCGGATACTTCAATCCATACCCCATCAGCCGATCCACGCCAATGTGGTTCATCCAGATCAGCGCATACGGCAGCAGCGCCGGACTATGCAACAGCAACCCCGTCACCGCCAGCGTAGCCGGCGTCACATACGAGTGGATCGCGTTATAAATCCGCGCTCCCAGCTTCGGGCCGCCCAGATAACCCAGCATGCTCAGGTCCGGCGCAAGCCACAGCGCTGCAAACAGCCACCAGCTTGCGCCGGTGCGCGCATAAAACACCGCGGAGATCGCAACGGCCGCCAATCCCTCAAGGCGCAGAAACGTCTGCACGTGAGAACCAGCCAGTGCGTCCGCGTTTGAACTCAAGTCGCCCATCGTTGAATGTACGCTAGCCATCCTTAATCGGATGAGAACGCCTAGTGTGCGGATGGAGAATAATTCGATATCGCATCCAGCTTGTCACAAGGTCTGGCACAAAAAAGACAAAGGGGAAGAGCAATCGCTCTTCCCCTCATGTCCGCAGGCAGGCGCCCGCACTCCGAAAAACTACTTCTTGACAGGGGCGATCACGTCCTTGGCAGCCTTGGCCACGCGGAACTTGACCACTGTCTTGGCCTTGATCTTGATGGCCGCGCCGGTCTGGGGGTTGCGGCCGATGCGCGCCTTGCGCTCTGCCTTCACCAGGCGTCCAATGCCGGGAATCACGAATACGCCGTTCTTCTTGGTTTCCTTGATGGCAGTCTCCGCCAGCAGGTCCAGGAAGGCTGCGCTTTGCTTGTTGGTCAGTTCCATCTTCTCGGCCAGGTGCCGCGTCAGAGCGGTCTTGGTCAATCCAGTTGCCATGTGTTGTTCTCCTTCTGGGCGAGCCCTCTGGGCTGCCGGTGTTGCCTAGGCTTCCTTCGCATTGCGCGTACCGCATGGGGGAGTGCGACCGAGGCAACGCTGCACGTTTCCCCTGTATTCATGCGGGTCCGGAGAACCCTGTCGTTCGTTACAATGCGACTTCAGGGAGGGTAAAGTCAACACCAAAACCCCGATTTCCACAAGTTTTTGCGGATTTCTTGGGGATTTGTCCCATATTTGCCTGTTTTTGCCCGGTTTTGACGTTGTTCAAGCAATGGGACGCGCTCAAAGCTGCCGGAAGCAGCCGTTGCGCTCATCAATTTACCTCAATCCGAAAAGCACCTTCTTCTTCGGAATCGACGCCGCAATCGGCGTATTCAGCGCGTCCACAAAGGGCGCCAGCAGCTTGAAATGCTTGATCAGCGTCTGCGCGAAATTGGCTTCCAGCGCGGCATCCACCGGCAGCTCCGTACGCAGCGCCCACTGCTTGCATTTGATCAGGTCCATCGCCGCATGCTCGGCCGGAAACCCCTTCGGCGGCCGCGTCAGCGTCTCGCCTTCAAACGTCGTGAAAGTCCTGCGCACGGCGGGCTTTTCGAGAATCTTCCTGAAGCCAACATGATTGTCCAGCAGCCAATGCCGAATCGCCGCCAGTTGCTCCTTCTCCGGCATATAAGCCCCCGCGGCAATTACCACGCCCTTGGGACTCACCTGGAAGTAGTACCCCGCGCCGGAAGTCTTCTCCATCTCCGTATGACTCCACCAAGCCGCCACATGCGTTTTATAAGGCAGCTTGTTGTTGCTGAACCGTGTATCGCGATAGATGCGAAACAGCGACTTCTCCGCCGGCCGCACATGATTAGGCGCAAACTCCATCATCGCGTCCGTAACTTTGCGGATGATAGCGAGCATCGGCTCTTTCAGTTCCGCCTCGTAGATCGCCT
>Ga0302324_100014126_pt1 | contig 16121 bp, 10 predicted proteins | sample Palsa_T0_1_FD_201949 | JGI IMG/M metagenome (GOLD analysis project Ga0302324, IMG submission 201949) | Peat permafrost microbial communities from Stordalen Mire near Abisko, Sweden - Palsa_T0_1 | ecosystem: Environmental > Terrestrial > Soil > Palsa > Peat permafrost | place: Sweden: Abisko...
GAAAATAGGAGCGGATCATTTCGCGTCAGCGCTTGGGTTTGCCATGGTTTCTCTCGGGCTGATAGCGGCGATGCTTGCCGCGGCCGCCAATGGGCTGGCGATGCCTATTTTTTTGCAGCATTACAAAGATGCAACGCCGGAAGCGCTTAACGCTATCGATCCGATCCTGCGGTATGGCTTTGCCGTCAACCACGCCTTTGACTATGTCTATACCGGCGCATTTTGTGTGGCTATCGGATGCTGGTCCATTGCGATATTGAGGACCAGGACATTGGCGGTATGGATTGGTTGGTTTGGCCTTATCCTGGCGCTGGGTACCGCGGCGATCTTTATTTCCGGGGAGGCGGTGAATAATTTGCATGGTTTGCGGATCTTTGTATCGTGTATCCTATTATGGATAGTGCTGGCGGGGGTTGTGTTGTGGAAACAGGAATAAATTAAAGACCATGAAGATGAAATACTCTTTCCCGCCGGCTGTTGCTTGTGCGGGCTTTTTTGCTGCTATTATAATGCTTGGTTGTGCAAATTCCGTAGACCCGGTGGCGCGGGGCATAGACCCCGGGACGCAGGACCCGGACCCGATGGATCGGGATTTTGACAGCACCATCATTCACATTGGAAGGGCCCCGGGCAGTATTGAAGCCGCCGACTTCAATAATGATTCCTTCCCGGACATCGTGGTGGCGAATACGGAAGATAGTTCGGTCACTATTTTGCTAAATGACGGGAAGGGGCATTTTACCCCGGCGCCGGGCTCCCCTTTTATGGCAAACCGGTTTCCCAACGATATTGGCATTGCCGATTTTAACAAAGACGGAAATTTGGATCTGGGCATTGCCAATACAGAAGTCAGCGAGCTGACTGTCTTGCTGGGAAATGGGAAAGGACAATTTCAACAATGCCCGAAATCGCCCTTTGCCGTTCGGTCGCGACCGCACACGCACGGCATTGCGATTGCCGATTTTAATGGGGATGGCTTTTTAGATCTGGCGACGGACGACTGGGGGGAAAATAAAGTGAAAATCATTTTTGGGGATGCGACTATGAGTTTTGGCGGTGAAGCAGCCTATTCCGTTGGCAATCGCCCCTACCAGCGGCTGAGAGCGGCGGATGTAAACGGAGATGGGAAGCCGGATATCGTGACGACCAACCTGGAAGGCAATAATGCGACGGTGCTGCTCGGGCAAGGCGATGGAAAATTTCAGGAGGCGGAGGGATCACCGTTTGCTTGCGGCAGCGCACCTTTTGGTGTGGCGATCGGCGATATAAATGGAGATGGCCATGCCGATCTTGCCATTGTCAATTCCCCGACGATAACGTCTGAAAGCAAGGGAAAGGACGGTCTTTGGATTTTGCTTGGCGACGGCGCCGGTAAATTTCACCCGATGAAAGGATCCCCTTTTGCCACGGGTAAGAGCCCAAGCCGGCTGGCGATCGGCGATCTCAATGGCGATAAGATCAACGATATCGCCGTTACCAATTACAATGACCGGAGCATTACCATTTTTTATATGGGAAAAGCCGGGGTTGAAAAGATAAAAACTATACCGGTTGGAAGTCGCCCGGATGGGATCTGTATCCGTGATCTCAATAATGACGGGAAAAACGATATCGCTGTCAGCAATTTTGATGACGGGACGATCATGCTGTTTTTTAATGCCAGATAACTCATTGATTATACGGGAGTAAAGCAACAAAACGTCCGCAATAGATTTGTTAAATAAATGTTAATATAAACCTATAACCTTTTTCGTACGTCGTTTATTATATCTTTGATCCATGAACAATAAGGACATTCAATTGGAGCAGCATGATTTACCGGAACCCACGCGGGCGCAGCTGGAGATCCTGCAGATTTTGTGGAAGCATGGACCATCGACTGTCCGGTTTGTCAACGATCAGCTCAACCAGCAAAAGCAGTCACTTAGCTATACCTCCACTTTAAAGCTGATGCAGATCATGCATGAAAAAGAAATGCTGAAAAGAGACGAAAGCAGCATGACGCATGTTTATAGCTCCACGCTGGAGGAACAGAAGACAAAGGGAGTGGTGCTGAAGAAATTCGTAGATGCCTTGTACAACGGTTCGGTCAAGAGTATGATGCTGGAGCTCCTGGGTAATAAAGAGACATCGGGTCAGCAATGGGAAAAGATCAAGGACCTGCTGAACCAATTGGACGAAGAGCGCTAAAAACAACTAATTATGAACCTCATTCCGGAAACGATCATTCGGGCGGTATGCTGGACGCTGCTGCACTCCCTCTGGCAAGGGCTGATCCTCGCCGTGGTCGCGGGCGCAGTGATGATATTTACCAAAAAGGCGAAGTCGGCGACACGATATAATTTCCTCGGCATCCTCGTCCTGGTCTTTCTCGCCGTGAGCGGCTATACTTTTTCCCGCGAACTCCGGTTGCCATCCGGGACAGGGGCCGCGGTATCGAAAGTCGCAGCGGGGGCCGATGTTGCCGCGCCGGTCGTTGTGGCGCATGAAGCGCCCGGCCTGCAGGAAATCAGCCCCATGGAATCGCTGGTCCGGTATTTCAACGAGCACGCGTCGATGGTGGTGGTGATCTGGTTTATCGTCGCAATGGCGCGGTTCGTCAACGTCCTGTCCGGCCTGGTCTACGCCCAGCGTATCCGCCACTATCAAACCAGTCCGGCTCCGGCGGAGTGGCAGGAGCGTGTGGGGCAGTTGCTGGGTCAATTATGCCGAAATCGGCATGTTTTATTGTTGGAATCGATGTTGATACAGGTGCCCGCGGTAGTCGGCTTTTTAAAGCCGGTCATTTTGGTGCCGGCGGGAATGCTGGCGCAGCTCCCTGCCGACCAGGTGGAATCCATTTTGCTGCATGAGCTGGCGCATATCTGCCGCCGGGACTATTTATTCAACGTGGTGCAGTATTTAGTGGATACGCTTTTCTTTTTCAATCCCGCTCTTCTTTGGGTGTCATCCCTCATCCGGACGGAACGCGAGAATTGCTGCGACGACGTAACGATCCGGGAGACCAGGAGCCGGCGGCAGCTGATCGAAGCGCTGCTGTCCTTTCACGAATACCAGTGTAAGACTCGCGGCTATGCGCTCGGTTTCGCCGGGAAGGATGGCGGGGTGGTCAAGCGGGTAGAGCGGATCGTCCATAAAAAGAACCATTCACTGAATCCCGGCGAGCGGACCCTTCTGATGGGCGGATTGCTCCTGCTTTGCGGGGCCTTCGTGACGATCCAACGTCATAACGACCCCATCACGCCGGTCGTCATTACCGCAAAACCAAAAGCCGACACCAGCATCAAAGACGAAAAGAGCGATACAAGTCTGTCCGGTCATCTTTCCGACGAGGATATTGAGAAGCTGATCGAGGCCCGGGATCATGGCGTCACCCCTGAATTCATATCGGACTTGAAAAAAATGGGCTACTCGTTCAATCTGGACAAGGCGATCGAATTGGTGGACCACGGCGTGAATGCAGCGTTTATCCAGTCCCTGAAGAAAGAAGGGTTTGGCCAGGTCTCCCTGGACCGGGCGATCGAGTTGAGAGATCACGGTGTGACGGTTGAGTTCATCCGGCACATCCGCGCGGCCGGATTCCCGAAGCTAACGCTGGAGCAGGCCGTGGAGCTGGTCGACCATGGGGTTAATGGCGAGTTTATCGAAAAGTGGAAAAAGAGGACCGGGACCCTGTTGGAGCTGGAGGATTATGTCCATCTCCGCGATTCGGGCGTCGATCCCTCTTAACGGGACGAATCCTTCTTAGATCCACCCTCCCAACACACGTGAAAGAAAATTTTTGCTGTCGAAAGACAGCCCGGGCCAGTCATGTCTCTTTTAAAAATAAATAATATGAAACGGATATTCTTTTTTGCTTTCCTTACGATAGCATCGACGACGCTGCTTTGTACCAATGCCGGTGCGCAGGACAAAACACATCAATCGAATGACGATGATGAATCCTATTTCGACGATTTTTCAGACAACCCGGGGCTGTGGAGCGCCGTGGTTAGAGACGACAAGGTCCATATTCAGTTTGGCGGACGACACTGGAACTCGGGCGCGAGCTTTACCCTGACTGAGCTGGGACCGCTGCCGACGGACAAACAGGGCTCCTTCACCGTCAAGCGGGACGCGGGGACGGTCACCTTCAACGGCGTCTTTGAAGGCAAGCGCGGTCACGGGACCTATTCCTTCGAACAGGATCCGGCCTTCCACTCCTATCTCGCGCAGGAAGGATTTTCGACGATCTCCGAGGAGCTGATGATCCATTTGTATTTCACCAATATCAACAAGGCCTATTTCGGGTTCATGAAAGACAGCGGCTATACCGGCATCACCATGGATGAACTCAAACACCTGGCCGAGGAGAATATGAACCAGGTTGTCATGACCAACTATTTCGAGCTGTTCAGGAAAGAGAACTATGGGAAGGTTTCCCTGGATAAAGTCGTCGAGCTGCGCGAACATGGGGTCAGCCCCTCTTTCATTGCCCGGTTCCATGAGATGGGCTACTCCGATATCAGCCTGGATAAGGCGGTGACGCTGGTCGATCATGGCGTCAGTCCGGAATTTGTCGGGGATATGAAGAAGATCGGTCAGCGGAACATCACGCTGGATGAAGCGATCGAACTGGTGGACCACGGCGTGAGCATCGGCTTCGTCAAGGAGTTGACCGATATGGGCTATTCGAATATCTCGCTGGAGAAGGCAACAGAACTGGTGGATCACGGGGTGAGCGCGGGCTTTGTGCGGGGATTCAAGGAGTTGGGCTTTTCGGATATCTCGCTGGATCAGGCCGTCCGGCTGGCGGATCACGGCGTTACGGCGGATTATATCAAAAGGATGCAGGACAAGGGATTGAAAAATTTGTCCCTGGATGAATATATCCGGTTGCGGGATGGGGGGATGTAGGAGTCGCGGCCGGGGGAGATGGGGGGATGTAAGAGTCGCGGCCGGCCGGGCGGGCAGTTGGCGATTTCCAGGTTTTGGTTTATCTTCCGGTAATGCACCCCGCTGCTGCTGCAACCCCCCTGACCCCAGCCCAAAGCGGCTTTGGCCAAAAGTTTGGCGAAATAGCTATGTTGTGTTTTATCCCGATCGGGCTATTGCAGTTCGTGGAGAGCGTAGTGCAGTGGGAGTACCGTCTTTCGGGAAAGCCACTCGCTGTGTTATTGACGCTGGCCGCCATCCTCCTGCTGAGCGCGGGGCTGGCCTGGTTCTGGCAAACGCGGAGGCGCGGCAATCGGCGGGAGAGCGGGGATGGGCTGAAAGGGGGAGAGCGGCTGCACGGCATCTTTCAGAATTTGAGCGTGCTCTATTTGGCGCTTAGTATCGCCACCTATGGTGCGGCGAAGATACTCGGGACACAGTTTCAGCCGCCGTATTATATACTGGATACGCCGATCGGCGAATTGGATGGCTTCTGGCTGACCTGGACCTATTATGGGTACTCTCACGCCATGGCGCTGATCCTGGGCTGGACACAGATCATCGGCTGTGTGCTGATCCTGTTTCGCGCGTCGCGACTGATCGGAGTTTTTATCCTGTTGCCGGTGATGGTGAATATCGACCTGGTCGATAATTTTTATCATATTTCGCCGCTGGCCAATTTCAATGCCTTACACTATACTTTTTTCCTTGTCGTGCTGCTGCTGATCGACCTACCGATCCTGAAGGCGGTCTTTCTGGCTTACCGGGAGAGGGCGGGGGTCCGCTTTCCGCGGCTGCTGTTGAATGCCGCCAAACTCCTGGTGATCGCCCTTGGTTTTATTCAGGTTGTACAGCTAAAGAACTCCGTGGCAAAGCGGACCAGGCTGAACGGTGTCTGGCGGGTGGACTCCCTGGTTCAAAACCGGCAGATGGTCATTCCCGCGGATCACCGGGGAACGGTCTGGTCGAAGCTCTATATCGAATGGCGGTATGGATGTCTGTTCAAGTATGATCCGGACCGGAACCAGGATAAGGATCTCGGGGGAGAGTACACGCTCGACGAGAAGGCGGCCGTTATCAAGATGAAGTTTTATTCGGAAGACAAGGGAGATTCGTTACAGGCTCACTATAATTTTGTCACCGACAGCACGGTCGTGATGCGCGGAAAGTATAAAAAGGATTCCGTGCTCCTATATCTCCGGAAACTGCCGGGTCGCCCAAAAGCAGAGTAAAAAATTCACCTGGGAATGGTTTATGGCAGGATCAATACCTTCTCTACGAAGGATTGTCCTTTTCCGAAGATATCGGGGATATGCACAAAATAGATCCCCTGACTCAGCCCGAAGACAGCGACATCCGAGCTGCCAATGGCGTTGATCCTGCGGATAATATGCCCCTGTATATCGGTGATCAATACACTATACGGTTGGTTGTTCCCTTCAACCCTAAGGGTGAACTGACCATGACCGGGATTGGGGAAGAGCGATACCGATACGCCAGCGCTGCCCGAGCCGGCCACGGCCTTGATCGTCGAATAGGTCCAGCCGTTGTCGGGGTCTTCCTGTCGCAACCGGTAATAGCTGATGCCGGTATAGCTGTTGGTATCAGTAAAGGAGTAGGCGAGGGTCGTGCTGCTGTTGCCGCCGGGGGCCGTAGAGGGTACAAAGCCGACGGCAAGGAAACTCGTGCTGCTATCCGGTTTTCGCTCTATTTCAAATCCTTTATTGTTCTGCTCCAACGTCGTCTCCCAGTCCAGCGTCACGAGATTTGGACTGATCCGCTTTGCTTCGAAATCGATCAGGGTCACCGGAAGCGGCTGGGCCGTCTGGCCGATGCCCCACTGGCTAAAGGCGGTCAGTCCATTGCGCCGGGCATAGCCACCCGCCACGGTGCGACCCGCCATGCCCTCGTCGGGCAAGGTGCTACCGGCCGGTACCGTCCAGTCGGCTGCGTTGGATGAGCCATCGGGTCGTTCGAGCAGGGCGAATGCATTGTCCTGCAAACCGCTGAAGCCGCCGAAATAAGTCAGCAGATCGAATTTGCCGCCGGTGGGCTCGGCATCGGGACTGAGATGCCAGACGCCGCCCGTGTTGACATCGATATAAGGATGGCCGTCTTCGGTTACGATCAACCCGTCATCATTCCCTGGCTTCGCACCGAAGTAGACGTCGAGATATTGGGTGCCCGTCAGGGGGGACGCGCTTAGATTGGCCAGCGTCACGAGATTGCCCTGGCTGCCGTTCCCGATAGGGAAGTCATAGCTGTCGACCGTCGCGGGGGTGATATACTGCCGGATAGTGCCGTTGATCCAGGCATTGGCATAGCCGGGGTTGTCGGCGCCCGGGTGGATCGGCAACGCTGTGGTGGAGGTAGAGATCAGCAGGTTGGCATTTGTCGTGATGACACCGGTTGTCAACAGCCAGGTGGCGGCCGTGGTATTGGCGCCAAGAGTCAATCCGGCGTTGTTGACGGTGATCTGGCCGAAGCTGTTGGGACTGGTGACCGTTTGGGTGGCGTTGCTGTTGAAAATGGTCGTGCCGGAACCATAACCATATGTGGTGGTACTGTTGTCGATCCAGTCCGCGGTTCCGGCACTGCCATATTGTTGAAGGGTGATACTGCCGTTGTGGTTTAGCTTGCTGCCGTTGTCTAAGGTGATGCCTCCGTTTACCGTCAACGTCGCGCCGCTCTGCACGGTGAGGACAGCGCCGTTTTGTACCCGGAGGACTTCCTGCGCCCGGAGGATAGTGGGCGCGGCAAGAGCGGCGGCAAGAGCAAGGAGGATGATGCAGGGATCCTTTCTCATGGCGTCGGTTTAATGTTGTATTTGTTTTTTGAGCTCCGCTACTTCCTGCTGCAAGGCTTCGATCATCTTCTGCATCGTCCCGATCGTTTGCTGTTGTTCCTGCATCCCCTTCACCAGCGGCACCACAAAGTCTCCATATCTCAACCCGTAAAAATCCTTGTCGTTCTTCGGCTTGTCCACTCCGCTGAAATCATACCCGGCGGCTGCAGCGGCCTGTTCGACCTCCTGCGCGGAGAAGCCGGAGAAGAGCGTAGCTTCGCGGTCGGCGAGGGCTTGGCGGGTGCCGGCATCTTTTGGCGCTGCCTGGCCCAAATGCGTCTGTATTCCCGTCACATCCAGATTATAGACGATCGGTCTGAGCCGCATGATAAAATCAAGCCCCTTCACCCCTTCCCGGATATTCTTCTTATACCGCCCATCCGAAAAATTTGTCCAGTTCGCATACCCGCCGATCGAGTTCGTCGCCGAATTCCCGAAGCGTGCCTGACTGGACGCCGTACAGACAACGCCCTGCCCGATCGCGATCACATTGTAATATCCTGCTCCGTTCACATCATTGTTCGCGCCCACAAACACATTGTTATAGCCATTGTCATAGGTCATTCCCGAATTGGCCCCTACCACGGTGTTGTACCAGGAATTGGTAGTGTTGAACAGAGCTGAATTACCGACCGCGGTATTGTAGTTACCGCCTGCGTTTTCCCGCATGGCGCCGTAGCCGATGGCTGAATTTGAAAAACCCGTCGTATTCTGCAGCAGCGCGCCCGCGCCCAAAACCGAATTGGCGCTCCCGTTTGTATTTTTATACATCGCCTCGTATCCCATGACGGTATTTAAGGAGCTGGTATTCGAATATCCCGCCTGGTAGCCAAAAAAAGTATTCTCCGAATTGATGTCGATCTTCCCCGAAAGCTGGTTATTCGCCCGGAACACCAGATCGTTGGCATCCGTTGTACCCAGGAAATTCGTGGCGGGATTGGTACCGGCATTGCCCGCCAGATTCCAGTTGCCGGTCGCCGCCGGCGCCAGCACCGTCCCAATCACCGCGGGAGCAACCACGCCGCCCGCACCCGGAGCAACCACGCCGCCCGCACCCGGAGCAACCACGCCGCCCGCACCCGGAGTAACCACGCCGCCCGCACCGGGAGCCGTCCCGCCGCCCGTCAGCCTGGTCTTCAGATCGTCGATCTGCTGCTGCTGCTCCTGCACCGCCTTTACCAGCGGCGCCACAAAGTCTCCATAGCGCAACCCATAAAAATCGTTTGCATTCTTTGGCTTGTCCACCCCGCTGAACTCATACCCCGCAGCCGCCGCCGCGGTCTCCACCTCCTGCGCCGCAAAACCCGACAACAGCTCCGACTCCCGGGCCGCGACCGCCTGTCTTGTCCCCTCATCCTTAACGGCACCCTGGCCGAGATGCGCCCGTATCCCCGTCACATCCAAATTATACGTGATCGGCCGCAGCCGCATGATAAAATCGAGCCCCTTCACATTTTCTTGCATGTTCTTCTTGTACCGGGCATCCGAAAAATTCGTCCAGTCCGCATACCCGCCAATCGAATTCGTTGCCGAATTCCCGATCCGCGCCTGACTCGAAGCCGTACAGACAACACCCTGCCCGATAGCGATAACATTATAATAGCCCGCGCCATTCACATCATTGTTCGCCCCCACGAATACATTGTTGTACCCATTGTCATAGGCCTGCCCTGAATTATAACCGACAACGGTATTATAGTAGGATTGAGTAGTGTTTACGAGCGCTGAGGATCCAACCGCGGTATTATACGTGCCGGTAGTATTCTTTTGGCCCGCAGAAGATCCGATAAAGGTGTTGCTGCCTCCACTAGTGTTGGCAGAACCCGCCCCTTCACCAATGGCGACAATATAGGACCCGGTGTTTTGGAACAAATCAAGGTCGCCGATAGCGACATTATAGGAGCCGGTGTTGTATTGCGCGGTCTGATAGCCAATACCGATATTGAAATTTCCGTTCGAATTTTGGCCGAGCGCGAAGTTCCCGATCCCAATGCATCCGATCCCACCGGTATACAGCGCCCCGGCGCCGATGGCGATTTCATCGCTGAAGTTGGTGGCGCCAGGCCCCCCAAGGGCATTCAGACCAAACGCAACCTGCTGTGCTCCTCCACCAGACAGCAGGCCCGCGACAGAGCTATCGGTCATGAATAGCAGGGGGGTATTGTCGGTTGTACCCAGGATGGCCCCCGTACCGTGGTTTCCGTTCAAACTCCAGCCGCTCTTCGCGATGATATTCTCCCAGTCCGGCGACGCCGCCGTCCCCATGTTCACCAACAACTGATTCCGGCTGCTGTCATAGACCATCAGTCCTGTGGCGGGATTGGAGATTGCTTTGATAGTGGTGCTATCCATCCGCGGGATAAGCAAGCCCCGCGACGAACTGCTGATATCCAACTGCGCCGAGGCATTTGGACTCGAAGTCCCGATACCGATACTCTGTCCGTAAATGGCGGGGGAAGAAAGTAAAACGGCGGCTGAAAAAAATAAAAAAGCAGCCAGAGGCGAGAGGGGGTGGTGTTTTTTCATACCCCCAAGTAATGAAAAAAGAAAAAATTTTGCTACCGTATTCTAAGGAATGGTACCCACGATCCAACGAGCGGCGTCATCGCCTTAATGAATGGCAGGCTACCCGGAAACCGCTACGGCAACCGCCAAAACCACTGGTATTTTTTCCATCCAAATTGTATCTTTAAACCATGCGGCGTTTCCTACAATCCCTGGCCTCCCATCTTTTCCTGGCCCTGGCACCGGCCCTCTGCCTTTGGCAGAGCCCGCGAGCGCAATCTCCCGCCGCGGCAGCCTTTACACGCTATACGCGGCTCGAAGGGCTGTCCAATAACAATATCTCCGGTATCGTGCAGGACTCGCTCGGTTATATTTGGGTCGGGACATCGAAAGGTCTCGACCGCTTCGACGGCCGCTATTTCAGTACCTACTATTCCGGGTCACCCGAGCTCCCGCTGCCCGGCAATGCCATCGACCAGCTTAAGATCCAGGGCGAGGATATTATCGGCTCGACCAACGCCGGCGCCTTCAGCTACAATACCACCACCCATCGATTCACCTCTTTTGTCGTGCCCGTCGACTCCGTCCTTTCCTTCTGGGCCAACACGGTATTTGAGACCAGCCGTGACGGGAAAGGCGATTATGTGCTGTCTACCAAGACCGGTCTTTTTGCCTTCGATTCCGCCGGCAGGATCATCGCCCGGTATGACTATCACCAACCTGCGGACGCGGGCCGGGTCGAATTGCTCTTTGGCGGCTCGCTGTATCTTCCCGGCGACGGCACCGTCCTTCAGGAAAACGGGCCTGGCTTCGCCTCGTACAACCCAGTGACCAACCATATCGATACCAATTATCTGGCAGCCAATGCCGGCCTGCGAAAGGCCGTATTTGACGAACACGGTCATCGTCAGCTCACTTTTACCGAATACCGGAACAGCCTGTTTCTTTTCAACCCGGAACGCAACGCCATTCAGATCTTCCGTTTCCGCGACAACCGTCTTCTTACTCTTCCGATGCCGTTTGACGGGAATGCGGAATTCAACGGGCGGAGTCAGCAAATCTATGTGTTGAACGATACCCTTCTCGCCGTGATCGGGAAGGCGACCGGCTTCTATCTGATCCGTTATGACCCGGCTGCACAACAGCTGCACCTCCTTGACGGTAAACGCTTCGACTCCCTCGCCTGCAGCACCGTTCTGCTCGATCGGGAAGGGCGCCTCTGGGTAGGGACGGACAACGGGCTTTACAAACAAAATCTTTCCAACCCGGTATTCAAAACCTACGACCTGGGCGACCAACTGCCGGAAATAAAGAACTGCGATATCCGCACCGTCTTCACCGACAGGGACCATCTCTTCATCGGGCTATGGCATCGCGGCGGCATCCTTGTGCTCGACAAAAACACGCAGCACATTCAACATCATATCTTTCTCGGCAATAAGGATTCGATCTTCAACTATATCGACTTTTTTATTCCTTATGACGCGGACACGCTTTGGGTCGCCACCGTAAAGGGTCTTTTCTGGCTGAATAAGAACAACTATACCAACGGCCGCGTTCCCACCGCTCTTCCCCGCCTCCGGCAATCCAACGGCCTCACTTATGCCGAAGACCACAGCGGTCATATCTGGCTTTCCTTTGGCGGGCTCAACAAAGTGCAGCGTTATGACCGCGCCACCCGTCAATTCACCGAGCTCTCCGGCCAGCAATATCCGCTCATGCGTATCACCCATTGCTTCACGATGGCCGAAGACAAAGATGGAAATATGTGGCTGGCGGGCGATGGCTTTTGCCGCTGGAACTGGAAGAAAAATACGATCGATACCCTCATTCCATTCCCTAGGGTAGCGCCGCTGCTGCGGAACTACGCATCGATGATCGGCAGCGACGACAGCAGCAATCTTTGGCTGTACTCCAACGATAACGGGGTGCTGCGGTTTAACTATTACAGCGGCCAAATGACCCTTGAAAAGCAAGAGAACGATCTGACCGATGGATTTATCGTGGGCAACACCGGTATCATCCGGGATACGATCTGGATCGGGACCGAAAATGGGATGCTGGCCTTTAGCATCAAAGACCGGAGCGTGCGGCTGTTTTCGTATGGCGAGGATGCCCCGTCCTTACCGCTGACGGGCCTGCCAAAAGGGATGATCTACGATTCGGCAGCCGATTGTTTTTATATCGCCAGCCGGCGTCATCTCATTACTTTTCGACCGCAACTCGAGGTATCGCCGGAAAAGAAAACCCGGCTTTTCGTCGATGCCATCCGCACCACCGAAGGCACCCTTCCCGTCAATGACAACCAGGCAGAACTGCACTATCCGGATAACAGCGTAACCATCGCCTTCAACGCGATCAACTTTTCCAACCCCGAAGGAAGCCGCTTCGCCTATGAAGTAACGCCGTCCGCCGATTCCGGCTGGCACCTGCTGAACGAACAACGCAGCGTTACCTTTAGCAACCTGTCCTCCGGCACCTATCATGTCCGGCTGAAGCTCTTCTCCGCCAATAACCGCTGGCCCGAGCAATACAAGGATCTCACCCTCATCGTCCATCCCGCCTTCTGGAAGAGCAAATGGTTCGTAACCCTTTTCGTGCTCGTCCTGCTCGCCGGAACAACGCTCGTCTATCGCTATCGTATGGCCCGCATCCGTGAAAAACTAAACCTCGACAAACAGGTCGCCGAGTACGAAATGAAAGCGCTCCATGCCCAGATGAACCCCCATTTCATCTTCAACGCGCTTAACAGCATCCGCGAAATGATCCTTCAGGACGATAACCGCAATGCCTCCCGCTATCTCAGCCGCTTCGCCCGCCTCATCCGGCTGAACCTCGAACACTCCCGCCAGACCTTTATCTCTTTACAGCAAAACATCGAATACCTCGAAAGCTATCTGGAAATGGAACAGCTCCGCTTCCCCGACTTTTCCTTTCACATCGAGGTCTCGCGTGAACTGGACCTCAATGAGATCCGGCTGGCCCCGATGCTGATCCAACCCCTGGTGGAGAATGCGATCTGGCACGGCCTGCTGCCGAAAAACTCCGATAAACGGGTATATATCCGCTTCTATCACGATGCCGGCCAGCTCATCTGCGAGATCGAAGACACCGGCATCGGGATCCGCCAATCGCTCAATAGCAAATCCACAGGCCATCACGGTCATCGCTCCGTTGGTATCAGCAACATCCGGGAGCGTATCGCCGTACTCAACGAAAAATACCGCATCCATTGTTCCCTTGTCATCAGGGATAAGACCGATATCCCGGGCCGTACCGACACCGGAACCCTTATCACCCTCGTATTCCCGGCCCGGGAAGAAGAGTTGAGCGTATAAAACAAGCAATATGATCAAGACCATTCTGGTAGACGACGAACCTCGCGGCCTCAGCGCCCTCAAAAGACTGCTGGAACTCTATTGCCCCGACGTAAAGATCATCGGCGAATGCCTCGATACCCGCAGCGCCATCGAACAAATCCAGCTGCTCGAACCCGAGCTCGTCTTCCTCGATATCGCCATGCCAGACAAGAACGGTTTCGACCTTCTCAACGAGCTAAGCCCGGTAAACTTCGAGATCATCTTCGTCACCGCCCATAACGAGTATACCATCCAGGCATTCAGGTACAGCGCCGTCGACTACCTCCTCAAACCCGTTGAAGAGGATCTCCTCATCGAGGCTGTCCGCCGCGCAGCTCTTCGCATTGCCGACAAAGCCTCTGCCTCGCAGGTCGAGACCTTCCTCTTCAATCTGCGCAAGCTCCATTCACCCGCCGAAATGAAGCTCTGTATTCCCGATATGAAGGGGTTCCGCGTCGTCGAGCTCGACGATATCATCTATTGTGAAAGTGAAAGCAGCTATACTATCTTCCACTTCCGAGACGGCCAGACCATCACTGCCTCAAAATCAATAGTAGAATATGAGCTGCTGCTGGAACACAGCGGCTTTTGCCGCATCCACAAATCTTTCCTGGTCAACCTCCGCCATATCCGCGAATACATCCGCGGGGAAGGCGGCTCCGTCATGCTTACAAACGGCAAGACCATCGAAGTGTCCCGACGGAAAAAGGAGGTATTTATCTCGAGGATGAAAGAGCTTTTTAAATATTGAAGACAAAGCCGAAGACCCGACGGCAACAGGTTGTCCAACTCAATAATCGATTTTGATGGACTGCGTTGTATCGCTGTTGACGGCGAATTTTGCATCCTCAAATTTTGCCGGCCGCCGCTGCCGCCACTGGCGCCGCCGATGCCGCCGCCTTCCGGGTATAAAAGATACAGATCTTGTCTACCAGCTGATCGTATAGATCGTCTTCCTTGTAAGGCTTTGACGCCTTCATCAGATTATCTGTCGCGAATCGGATTTTGTTTATCGTTTCCTTGTCGAATACGCCGGATTTTATCAGCTTATCGCGGACAAAGAGGGCCATGCGTTTATGCTGCCGCCGGTAGCCGGCGTTGCCATTCTGCTGCGCTTCTTCGCGCAAGGTCTCTACGGCCTTCAGCAGTTCGCCGGGGAGGGAAGCCGCCGCGCCGGGCTGGGTTGAAGCCGCTGCGCTGCCAGCGAGACCGGATTCATTCCAAATCTTTCGGGCTATCCCGGGATATTGCAGGTGGGTGGGGAATTTCGGTTGAACGGTAGTGACGCGCCGGATGGAGGGCTTACCCTGTTCCCAACGCGCGATCAGCGCGCGAACCTCGGGAGCCGCATGCTCCAGCCATTCGCGGGCATTCATGTCATAGCGGGTTCGCTGATCCAGGTCGGCGCCCAGCCGAAGGATCTTTTCCAGTACCCGCAGATGCTCAGCCCGGTCGGTATCCGCCGACTTGCGCAGCAGGAATCCCTGGATAGCCCAGTAGACGATATTCGCGCCGTCGGCATCCGGCACGTTGACATCCGCGTTATAGTTGAGGAGAAGGTCCAGCGCCTTTATATATTTATCCTGCTGGACGGCCACATGCAGACAGTTATATCCCTTGCGGCAGCAAATATTCGGATTGGCCCCTTTCTCCAGCAGGTAACGCAGGAGAGGAAGCCGCTCCTCTTCCGTCGGGAAGCCGTAGGATAGCAACGCATCCATCAGCACCGGCATACAGGTCGGGGAATCGTCCAGAAAAGCGTTTGAATCGAGCGCATATTCTTCGATCAGGTATTTCACCTGGGCGGTGTCTCCGCGCGTAATAGCCAGGGAGAGGGCATTACGGTGCTCAGCGGGCAGTAGGTTTGGCATAGCAATCATAGCTATAAGATACAAAATAATGATCGCCCAAAAGAATTTTCTTTAAAAGAAGTGCTACATTGATTAAATATTGTTTGCATATGAATATTCGGATACCGCGGCTGCGTTTCTGGCAGATCATCAATATGAATGTAGGCTTTTTCGGTATTCAATACAGTTTCGGACTGCAACAGACCGCCATCAACCCGCTCTATACTTTTTTGCACGCGAAGCCGGAGGAACTGCCTTTTCTCAACCTGGCCGGACCCCTGACGGGGCTATTGATCCAGCCTCTTATCGGCGCGATGAGCGATCGGACCTGGCATCCGAAATGGGGGAGGAGAAAGCCTTATTTCCTGACCGGCGCCATCTTTTGCAGTCTTTGTCTTTTTGCCTTTCCATTCAGCCGGGCGCTCTGGATGGCGGTTGGATTATTGTGGATCTTAGACGCCGCCAATAATACGGCCATGGAGCCTTACCGGGCTTTTATCGCCGACAAGCTTCCAAAGGAGCAAAGAGCGATTGGCTTTTTGACGCAAAGCTTTTTTACCGGACTTGGCATTACGCTGGCCAATCTTTCCCTTGGCTTTTTTAAAAATATCATCACGGGCGAGACGCGGACCAGTGACGGACAATCGG
>Ga0302324_100014129_pt1 | contig 16119 bp, 12 predicted proteins | sample Palsa_T0_1_FD_201949 | JGI IMG/M metagenome (GOLD analysis project Ga0302324, IMG submission 201949) | Peat permafrost microbial communities from Stordalen Mire near Abisko, Sweden - Palsa_T0_1 | ecosystem: Environmental > Terrestrial > Soil > Palsa > Peat permafrost | place: Sweden: Abisko...
CGGAGGCCGCAATCAGATCGGTGGCCAGACGGCGCGAGAGAAAGTCGCGGGGCGAGCAAGAGGTGAGCGGGAGGAGATTCACAATACACAGCACGAGGACGAGTGGTGTGCGCATCAGGGAACGGGAATTTCCGAATGAATGTTGGATTGTAACCTTTTTCGGTTTTGCGAGTGTTGTCCGGGGTTGTCGTTCCTCCGCCTGATCGCCGTACAGGCGCCGGCAAACAGCAGGTTCCTCACCGGTGCTTCGCGCCGGTTCGGAATGACATCTTGAGGTTAGGACACTACGGTTTTGCGCGGTACCGATCTAAATGCGGTACTGATCTAAGTGTTAGATCAGCACCTTTTGCGCGAATTAGGCAAGAACTGAGGCGCGAAAGTGTACATTGGTTAGTGGTCCAGATCTGAAGGAGGGATAAATGTTCGGGAAAATCGTGACTGGAATTGTTTTCCTGCTTTTGCCATTGTTTGCAAACGCTCAAGGTTCCCCGGCCCCAATGGGTTCCTGGGCGACCAAGCCGCCCTCGGAACATCTCTTCGTCAGCGCCAGCGGTTGCAAGTTCACCGCAACCAACGGCCAAACGACGATGGTCCAAGAAGGCCAGTGCTCGTGGAACCCTTCCAGTGCCGGTGGCATTCTCACCATTATCAACATCCACTTTTACAAGCCAGCGCCGATCTACTACAACATCATTTGGGTCAACCCCAAACAGATCAAGATGGATGGGGATCTGTTCTACAAGCAGGATTAGGCACATGCCCGGTTGCCGACCTCGTGTGGTGTCCTCAGTTGTGGTGCCTCCGCTCGAGCGCGTCGGGCGGGTTCCGGTAAATAGTGGGTTCCGACAAACAGCAGGTTCCTCACTGGCGCTTCGCTCCGGTTCGGAATGACATCTTAGCGGGTTCCTCACTGGCCCTTCGGGCTGGTTCGGAATGGCATCTTGAAGTCAGGACACTACCGGCCTCTCAACGATTCTGGATGACAGGCAAAAGCGACCTGGTGCGCGGGAGGAAGGGATGCGACGCGATCTGGCCGCTGAACGCGGCGGCCCAGCGTCCCGGGATTGCGCGGTTGCAGCCTGGGCAATGGCCGTCGGCAGTTAGCCGATACTCTTCGATCAGATATCCATAGCGGCGGATCAGAGTCAGGTTGCACTGCGGGCATCGCGTGTCTTCATTAGGCCCGACGCGGCCGGAAAGATTCCCGGCATAGATGTAATGCAGGCCGGCTTGGCGGCCAATTTCTGCGGCGTGGAGCAGGTCTTCAGCTGTGGTGTTCCGCTGGCCGACACCCTGCATTTTGTAGTCGGTGTGAAATGCGGTTACGTGCCAGGGAATGTCAGGCGACACGCTGACGACGAATTCGCACAGCTTGCGCAGCTCATCTTCTGTGTCGTTGAAGCCGGGGATGAGCAGGGTCACAATTTCCAGCCACAATGCCATCGCGTGAATCCGCCGGATGCCGTCGAGGATGGGGCCGATGCGTCCGCCGAGTTCGTGATAGTGGCGATCATCGAAGCTCTTGAGATCGACTTTGTAGAGATCGATCCACGGGCGCAGGTATTCGAGCACCTGCGGCGTGGCGTTGCCGTTGGAAACGAATCCGGTGACCAGGCCCGCAGCTTTGGCTTGTTTGAACACGGCTACGGCCCACTCGCTGGTGATTAACGGCTCGTTGTAGGTGCTCACCACGACCTTGGCACCTTGATGCAACGCATCGCGCACCAGAGCTTCGGGAGAAACTTCCAGCGGCGGCGAGACTGCGTTGGGATCGCGCAGCGCCTGCGACGTGACCCAATTCTGGCAATATCCGCAATGCAGATCGCAGCCCAGCATCCCGAAGCTGTAGGCCAGCGCGCCGGGATAGGCATGGAAGAACGGCTTTTTCTCGATGGGGTCGCACTGCGTGCCGGCGGTGTATCCCCAGGGCACGTAGAGCGTGCCGCCGCGATTGTAGCGGACTTTGCAGACGCCGGGCTGGCCCTCGGGAATGGGACAGCAGTGGCCGCAGGAGAAGCAGCGCACGCGCTGGTTCTCGAGTTTCTCGTAGAGAGATGAATCGGCCTCGCGGACGCGCACATCGAGGACTTCGCGCAGGGTGGGCACGGGGAACCTCTGTTGATATTTTAACGCGGGAGGTGTGGCCCAGGGGGCTCGGCGGGACGCCGCCCGGCCCGCAAGCTCGGCTAGTGTAGCGCGTCGAAAATGGTGATCGTTATGTTGCGCCTCGATCCGGCGTAAGGTTTGGTGTTCGACGAAGAAGTCAAGGGCTTTCACCACAGAGGACACAGAAGATCACAGAGGGAAACCGAGGATAAATAAACGTCGATCTGTTTGACGCACTACACTAGTTGCGGGCGCGGAGTTGGCCGGCTGTGGGCTTGGCATTGGCTTGATGTTGTTGCAGCCAGCGGTCGGCTTCCAGTTCGATGGAAGTCACCTGGGCGCGGGTGAGGCGGGCGCGCACGAATGGGGAGAGAGTCTTGCTGGCGTCGTCGCCGCTCATGCGGGCAACCACCATCCAGAAGTAGGCTCGGTTGGAATCCTGGGGCACGCCGCGGCCGCTGAAGTAAAGCGATCCCAGCTTGGATTGCGCAGGAACGAAGCCCTCCTGGGCAGCTTTGGTGAACCAGCGCACCGCTTCGAATTCGTTCAGCACAACGCCTTCGCCGGTGGCGTAACGCAGACCGAGAGTGTTTTGCGCAGCGGCATCGCCATTCTCGGCCATTTGCCGGAGTTGCTCCAGAGTTGCGGTCTCAACGATGGGAGCCAGCTTCGCGGCCGCCTCTTTGGGAGGCTGCGTGGAGGCAAGCACGGTGGGCAGTTGAGTTTTCTGGCTCTGCGCATGCAGTTTGCTTTGCACCCAAGGCGCGGCAGCGGTCTGAATCCAGGGAGCAAGATGATAGCCGAGAACCAGCGCGATGGTGGCGGCGGAACATACCAGCACGAGCAAATGAGTCCGCGGCAGGCTGAGGCTCACCGTACTATTTTTTTCCTGGGCGGGAGCTTCGTGTTTTTTTTCTTCGTCGGCTGCGGCAAACAGCACGCTGCCCTGCGGCGAGGCAAAGGGCTCGGGAGCGGCGATGCCCAAGGGCGGGGAATGTTGGGCGTGGGCAGCGCGGTTGGCAGCATCCAGCACGGTTTCGGCGAGCCGTTGCAGCACGCGTCCATCCGCTTCGGTAAATGCATTGGGCAGGCGGGAGAATACCTCGACGAGCCCAACCGACTGCTCCCCCGCGCGCACAGGGGCGGCGAGAATGGAACGAATGCCTAAAGCGCGGCAGCTTTCGCGATCCACGCGGCTGTCGAGTTCGGTATCGTCACAGCGCAACAGCAAGCCGGTTTTGACACATTCGCCGGAGAATCCCGAACCCACCTGCAGGCGCGCACCGGCCGGTGGACTGTCGGCTCCGGCGCTGGCGCGGCACACCATGAAGGCTGGATCGGTGTCTGCCAGCGCGATGGCGGCCCCGGATGCGCGAAGCAGCGATAGTGCGCGCTCGGCCACCAGTTGGAGAGAATGGGGGAGATCGGCTCCCAGTGCTTCCACCTGCCGTTGCACAGCCGTGACTGCTGTCAGCGTGTCGGTGTAGTTGGGGGGAGCCATGCGAGTACGCGACGAAATTGGTAAATCGAGTTCGCCGTTGGCCGCGCCCGCCGTCACGTTGATAAAAAGCCACTCCCGCAGGTGCGACAGAGCAGTTGCCGACAACGCGGAAAAGCGCAGACCGGCACGCCCGAAATCATTTGCCCACACCACCTGCCCGGTGGTGTATATCTGCGCCGCGCAGTCCGCCAGGTCAAGACATAAGTGGATTTGCCGGTCGACTTCGAGAGGAGTGTGACACTGAATGGCGACGCCGTCTTCGCTGATGTCAGCAACTTCGTAAAGATCCAGTGTCGCGCTTCCCAATTCGCTGCGGAAACAGGCGTAGGCAGGAGTTTGAACTCTGTGCCGCACACGCCGACGACGGTTCGGCACCAGCGCTTGCCACGAGGGACTGACAGCTGCCATGGGAGAACCCAAAACCAATGATGTTACATATTAGCGCGGCAGCCCAGAAAAGCAAGCAAGGAAGAGAATCATAAGTACGACGGGCTGGCCATACATGGAAAACCCAGGCGTTAGGCGTTAGGCATCGGCGGCGCCGAAGGCCTGGAAAACCGGCGACTAGCTTTTAGCCCTTAGCTAGGAGCTAGGAGCTAAAAGCTAAGAGCTATAAGAGCTAGATCTCCTAGCCAAGCTGGCGCTGGACTTGCGCACGGTGCAGGCTGGAAATGCGCGATATGGCGGCCACCATCATGCTGGAAAGCAGTTGCATGGTCGCGACGTCGCGTTCATCGAAAGCTCCCGGCGAGGATGAGAGCACTTCAAACACGCCCAGGGTGCGGCGGAAGCTGCGCAACGGCGAAACCAGGATGGAGCGGACGCCCAGGCGGCGGCAACTGGCCAGATCGACCTGGGGGTTGCGTTCGGCATCGTGACACAGCATGACCTCGCCCGACCGCACCGCTTCGGCGGAGATGCCGGCGTCGGTTTGCAAACGAATTCCGAGGTCGGGAGCGGTGCGCCCCGTGCGGGCGCGGCAAACGATTTCATCCCCCGCGCGCAATGCGATGGCGGCTCCGGTAGCCCCGGTTAAGTGTTGAGCGCGCTCAGTAATGGCGCTGATGGCCGGCTCCAGGTCTAGTTCCGCGGCGTGAATCTCCACGTCTTCGATGAGCGACACGGCGCGGATTCCGGATGCCGGATGCATGGCGTTGGCGACGCGCAACTGGCTGCGCTGCGCCAGCGAAGGCATACGCGAGCGATCGTCGAAGCTAAGTTGCTGAGGCTCGGGAACGGTGCGCAGCAAGTCGCGGACAAGATTGTCCAGCTCGGAGTCTGTGATCAGGTGCGCGGTGGGCTGGCGCAGGAGCGATCCTCCCAGCGCCCGCGACAGGCCGATCAGCGCCGTGCTTCCACAGGCAAGACAATAGGTCCGGCTGTTGTTGCTGATCAGTTCACACTGAACGCAGAATGCGGCGGATTGCAGCGGGACAAAATGAATATCCTGGAAGGCCGTGCCATACACTGTCTTGCCAAACATGCTTGCAGAACCTCGCTTCCCGTGGTGCACTGAAGGTAAATAGAAGAAGGCGAAGGAGAAAGTGACGGCAGAGGTTCCCCGTGTGGAAAAGAGGGCTGGAAAGTTTGCTGCGCTCTCGGCACGTGTGCAGAATGTTGCATCCTGCATCTATCTCAGGTGAAAAGGCTTGCGGGAAGCCGCTTGTGACGGGTTGAGATTATCGACAATCTTCTGGAGTGCCGTTGATTTCTGCCTGCGGTTCGGATATTCTTTAAATCATTCACGGTCCTGCTTTGGACCGATGGGGGAAAACATGGAATGGACCGCACCTGCTTTTGAAGAAGTTTGCCTGAACTGCGAAATCAACTCCTACGCCAGCGCGAAGCTGTAAGCCGCTCGCTTTAGAAAACTTTCACGGCTAGACCTCTCGGTCATGGCTGAGTTGTTGTGTCTAAAGCTCGCACGATGACTTGTGCGATGCGCTTTGCTGCCTGACCATCCCAGAGCGGGATTTGAGCCTTCGTATAATCTTGTGCGTCGCGAGCATTGGGTTCGCGACGGATAAGATCTTCTGCCGCGACCCTCAGCTTCTTCAGATCACGCCCAACTAGTTGATTGGAGCCCATCTTCACCGTGATGGGCCGTTCGGTATTCTCGCGCACGGTCAAACATGGGACGCTTAGAAAACTTGTCTCTTCCTGAATGCCCCCCGAGTCGGTAATGACCATGGCGGCATGCCGTTCGAGAGCGAGAAATTCAAGGTAGGGCAGAGGCTCCGTGAAGTGGAGGCGACTGTCCGCGGTCAGCAGTGCTCCCAGATCGTTTATGAGCAGATCGTTGAGGCGCTGGCGGGTTCGCGGATGGACCGGAAAGATCACCTGCATCTGGCTGCTCAAGTCCGTGAGCGTAGCCAGCAGTTCGCGCAGCCAGGGGAGATCGTCTACGTTCGAGGGGCGATGCAGGGTGACCAGCGCGTAGGGCTGCGCGGCGTTGGCCGTCAAATTTTTGGCCAGGGGCAACATGCGCACCAGCGTATCGATCATCACGTTGCCGACGCGATGAATCTTCGCGGCATCGATTCCCTCGCGCAGAAGGTTTTCATCGGCGTCTGCGGAGGGCGTGAAGAGCAAGTCGGAAAGCTGGTCGGTGAGCAGGCGATTGATTTCTTCCGGCATGGAGCGATCGCCGGAGCGGAGCCCGGCTTCGACGTGGCCCACGCGCACTCCCAGTTTTGAACACACCAGGGCTGCGGCCAGCGTTGAATTCACATCGCCGTAGACGAGCACGAGGTCGGCCTTACGTTCGAGCAGGACGGGTTCGAACGCTGCCATCACCGCAGCGGTTTGCTGGGCGTGGCTGCCGGAGCCGACTCCCAGGCTGACATCGGGTGCGGGCATCTCCAGTTGCCGGAAGAACACGTCGGACATCGCGGCGTCATAATGCTGGCCGGTATGGACCAGCGTCTGGCGAACTTCACATTCCGATAAGGCGCGCAGCACGGGCGCGGCTTTCATAAAGTTGGGACGGGCTCCCACCACGTGAAGAATGTGCATGCTGCGCATCAAGCGAGATTGTATCCGGTTTGCGCGGGGTGCCTGAATTCAGGGAAGACCGCCGGCTATCCAGCCTGCGCCGTGATGTACGACGAGTCTTGCGTGGGCAGTGGGATCACCTGGGCCGAATGCTGCAGCGTGCGGTCCAGCGCGTCGGCCAGCGTGGTGGGAAAGATCGAAGTCAAAAGATTTACATCGAGTTGCAGAGCGCGGTCGCAATAGTCACGCTGCAGGATCAGGGCACCGCATCGCCGGTTGGCAGAACTCTGCAGAGCCAGAGCGATTGTCCACGCAGCCGCGCCGTTCACCAAGCGAGGCGCTCCCGGCTTGCGCCACTGAAAGGTGTTGGCGCCGCAGCGTTGCAGCAAGGCTTCGCTGGCAGGGGAATCACCGGACTGCGGCTCGAGCTTCAATTCGAAGCCGTCGAAATCATTTCCGCCAAACGCGGCGAGCAGGATGCGCCGCACCTGCTCGAAATCCCGCGCCATTTTGAGTTCTTCGGAGGCGCGGCGAATGGCCAGATTGTTGACGAAAATCTGCGGCTGATCCAGGGTACGGTGCGCGACTCGAGCCAGCTCTCCAAATTCCAGATATCCCAGGTGTTGCACGCCCACCCAGATGCCGATGCCCAGCACCGCCAGCACCAGGCCCAGCGAGCTGCCGGTCGGCCATAGCAGGAACAGGCTCAGCATGGCGAACACGGCCGATACTCCGTAGAGAAGAATCACCACCTGCCGGTGCGTGAGGCCATGCTGCAGCAGTTTGTGATGGATGTGTTCGTGATCGGCGGTAAAGACCGGGCGTCCACTGATGAGGCGGCGAATCACCGAGAGGACGGTCTCCAAAATCGGCAAGCCAAAGGAAACGATGGGAATGGCGATGGCGACGATGGTCGGAGCTTTTTGCGCACTCTGCAGAGCCAGAGCGCTGAGCAGGAAACCGATGAACAGACTGCCGGAGTCGCCAAGAAAAATGGTAGCCGGATTAAAATTGAAACGGAGGAAGCCCAGAATTGCGCCCGCCAGGGCAATCGACATCAACTCGACCAGGTGATGACCGTTCAGCAGGGCGACCACGAACGTCACGATGGTAGAGAACAAAGCTGATCCGGCGGCCAAGCCATCCAGTCCGTCGATGAGGTTAAAAGCGTTGGTAATGGCCAACACCCAGACCACAGTGACTGCGAGTCCGGCATACCAGGGAAAGATGCGGTCTCCGAAAAGCACCGGAATATTTACGATGCGCAGCCCGCCCGTATACAACATGGTGGCGGCAACGCCCTGCACCGTGAACTTGACGTAGGGACCAACGCCATGCAGATCGTCGTACACGCCCAGCAGGAAAACCAGCGCGGCGGGCAGCAGGATGGTCCCCATGGTTGAGAAGAATCCATCCGCATGCAAATCGGGGTGGATCAAGGCCCAGATCACGGCAATCCCCATGCAACAGCAGAAGGTCAGGAAGATGGCTACGCCGCCCAGACGCGGCAGCGGACTGGAATGCATGTGCCGTTCCTGGGTAGGAACGACGACCCATCCGCGCGCATTGGCGGTGTCGCGCACGTAGCGGGTCAGCACAAACGCTGACAGTAACGCCGCAAGAAACAAACTCAGGCAGATGACAGTCAACTACGCTTCCTCAACACGTACACGTGTGGGCTACGCACTCTCGCTTTTGATCCAAGCATCGCAGAGACAGTCCTGCGGACCCGTAGTGAACTTTGTTTCCCGTTGTTGTGGTGGTTTCCACCGAATGTAGCAGTACCAGATTGGGATTTTCAATGTGCGCTAGCGAAAAATCCTGTGGAAAACTTACTCGGAAGTTGTAAAATGCGGCGCTTAATTTCATTCTTCGTGTGCTACACTGCGATGAAATCTCACACATTGGTTCATGGATTCCTCACTGAGACCGATACGTTCCCTGTTTTCGAGCCGCCTTGCCCGTTGGATGTTGACGTTTGCCGTTGTAATTCCTTCCGTGGCGATCGCGCAACAGCCTGCGAGCCCCAATCCATCGGGTAGCAGCACAGTGCCCGTGGATGTGCCCGCGGCGGCGCAAACTCCCGCGCAAGCCTCAGTCAGCGCTTCCACCGGAAAGACCGCCACAAGCATCGCGACCCCGGCAGATTCGAGTCTGGTCCCGGTGAACCAGGTTCCCGCAAGCCAGTTCCCTACGAACCAAGTGCAGATCGTGAAACTTGGACCCGGCGATCTGATCGAGGTCAACGTCTATAACGTTCCGGAGTTGGCCAGCAAAGCCCGTGTGAGCAACGCGGGCGATGTTTATCTTCCTCTGATCGACTACGTTCACGTCGAGGGACTCACGCAGGAAGAGGCTCAAACCCTGATCGAGAAGCGGTTTGCCGATGGCGGGTTCGTGCGCAATCCGCATGTAACCATTTTTGTGGACGAAGCCACATCGCAGGGCGTGACTGTGATCGGAGAAGTGCAGCGGCCGGGAATTTATCCCGATATCGCCGATCACAAGCTTTACGAGATTGTTTCCGAGGCGGGCGGTTTTACCTCGGCGGCGTCACGGAAGATTGCGATTCTTCACCGCAATCAACCCGAACCGCAGCGAGTGGAGCTTCCCCGCAACCTCTCCGATAACATGAACGGCAACCTGGAAATCCTGCCCGGCGACACGATCACCGTGCCGCGCGCGCCCATTATTTATGTGGTGGGAGATGTGGGCCGGCCCAGCGGATTGCTGGTGGATAACGGCCAGCTTACCGTGCTGCAGGCGCTGGCTCTGGCGGGGGGCACGAACCACACGGCGAAACTGGGAGGGGCGCGGATCATCCGCAAAGGCCCCAACGGCATGACCGAGACGCCAGTGCAGATCAAGAAGATGCTGGAGGCGAAAATTCCCGACCTGACTCTGCAGGCCGACGACATTCTTTTCGTTCCTGTCAGCGCCGCTAAGGTCTTCGCCGGGAGATCGTTCGAGGTGGCTATGACGGCAGCCACGGCGGTTTCGATCTACGCCGTGCATCCTTAGGCTTACGCCGCCTTTTCTAGAACGTCCTCCTTGCCGGTCAAGAGTTCATTGAGCACTTCAATGTATTTTTCGGCGGTGCCGCGCCGCGAGAAATTCCGCAGAATGTATTCCCTTCCTTTTTTTCCCAGCGCTTGAGCGAAGGGCCGGTCGTCGGCCAGTTGCTGGATGGCCTGCACTAATGCCTGGGCATTCTCCGGTTCGATGACCAGTCCTGCGCCGGCTTGTTCGACGATCTGCCGCGCCTGGCCATCGACTCCCAGAATCACCGGGCGGGCGCACGACATGAACTCGAGCATCTTGGTGGGAATGACCGTCTTGAACACTTCGGCTTTCTTCAGCAGCACCAGGCAGGCATCGGAGGCCGAAATGAAAGCTGGAATTTTCTCGCGCGGCTGTTGATCGAGAAAAGCCACATTGATGAGGCTGCGCGACTGCGCGATCGAGACGATGCGGTCCTTTTCTGCGCCTTCGCCGACCAGCAGGAATCGCACGTCAGGACGTGCGGCTTTCAGTTGTGAAGCGGCGTCTAGCAGGGTTTCCAGGCCGTGCGCGTTTCCCATGGTGCCGATGTAGCAGATGAGAAACTTGCCAGCGGCGCCGAGTTCTTCTCTGAGCGCATTGCTCGCGGAGGGGAGCGCGGGGGCGAAAACATCTTCTTCCACTCCGTTTTCGACCACGGCGATTTTCTCGGCGGGCACGTGCCAATATTTCGTTAGATGGTCGCGGAACGGAGGAGCGACTACGACGATGCGGTCTGCCCGCTGATATAAGAATCCCGCGACCGCTGCGAGAGTTTTATGGAGCAGAGAATTTTCGCTTCCCACACCGACGGCCGCCAGCGACTCTGGCCACAGATCGCGCACTTCGAAAACGAATGGGATGCGGCGCGTGAAGGCCAGCCACCATCCGGCTAGGCCCACCAGAAGCTGCGGTGACGATGCGATGACTGCGTCTGGCCGAGGAATGCGAAGGCCGCGCGCTGCCGCCGAAAGGCAGAATGAGGCGTAGTTCCGCATGCGCTCGTGCGACTTGCGATTGGGCAGCGGCCACAGCCAGGTGCGGTATACATCCGCGCCGGCGATCTTTTCGTGATAGGTCAAACGCCGCAACCGGCTGCGCCATTCCGGCGGAACGATCCCCGTGGGATGATTGGGAAATCCGGTGAGCACGGAGACTTCGTGTCCGGCGCGCGTCCAATGGCGGGCCAGTTCCGCCGCACGCGCCGCGGGCGCACCCATTTCCGGTGGAAAGTATTGTGAGATGTAGAGGATCTTCACGCGAAACTAGAAGCGTATCGCATTGGCGGGAGTTGCGGATAGCGTAATTTGGATGGGTGTGCGGCTCCCCAGGAAAAAAGCTAAGCACCACAGAGGGCACTGAGGAACACAGAGAAAAGCTAACCTGCCTCACTACGCTTAGTGTTTCACCCTGCGCGTCTCTTCAATCAGGCCTACGATCCCGTTCAGCGTGTCGAGCCGTTCCTGGTCGAAGCCCATCTCGGCGAAATCGACGCCGTAGTTCTCTTCCAAGAATACGGCGACGTCAACCGCGTCGACGGACTGCAGCCGCCCGCTGAATACTAAAGAGTCGTCGTCGGAGAATGGCCGCCGGTCGCCCTTGGCCGCCAGCAGGTCCTGAAGAAATTTACGAATTGCCGCTTTGTGATCCATGTCGCCCTCACGAAACTAGATTGAACAGGTGCCCCAGAAAACGAAACGCTTCCTGGATCGGATATCGCTTGTACGCAAAGTAAGTGAAATCGAAAACATGCAACAAACAGAAAAACAGGCCCACGCACAGCGGAGCGACGATGCGGCTGCGTATCCAGCCGACGTTCTCATGTTTGCGCTGGCGCATTTGTGAGATGCCGATTCCGACCGAAAGAACGATCACGTAAAAAATGTAAGCTTGAAAGCCCACCAGCGCGTGGAAGAATCCCTGATCGTCAATGTAGTTGAGATCGCGAAAGAAATGGAAGAACGCGTTGCCGAAGCCGGCGGCGGCCGCGGTAGCGGCGAACAAACGCCAGCGGCCCCACTTTTTGCAATAGCGAAGAAACGCCGGGTAGAAGAAGCAATCGACCAGCAGTTCTTTAAAGTAGTAGTAATAACGATTCCAGAATTCGGCGATCGAGCGTGAGGCCAGCGGACGATAGGTGTTGCGCAGCGCATTGAAGCCGGCCATGCGGCAGACGGCGACGATGCGATGTCCCCAGATGGAGAAGCGCACCATGTTTTCGATGAACTCACAAATCAAGCTGGCCCAGCCCATGTACCACTTGAATGGCGCGCGCACCAGGCTTAAGTGAAACACGAAATCGTAGAGCGGGACATTCAGATAGCCGTGAACCAGCGGAATGAAAGCGTAGTTCAAAAACAAATCCAGAACGATCGACCACCACAACAGCTTCAAGCCTTTGATCTGCGCGACCGCGAGTTGCAGGGGATTCTGCGCTTCGATGCGGCGCAGGTAGGCCGCTCCCTTGGGAAACGGCGTGTTAGACGATCCCCAGATCGGCTGGTAGATGCCGACCTGCATGGCGACGGGATCGCGGCGCTTCGAACCGATGTCCATCAGCGAGTAGGCGAGGAACCAGACGTACGCGCCTGCGACCGGAAGAAAACTGAACGCGGCGGAGCGTAACGATCCGCCGCGAGGAAGATAACTCGCGGCGAAGACCAGGGCGGCGAATCCGGTCAGCACGGTGAGCACGGGACGGCAGGCGATCCAGGAACTGCGAAAGCGCATGGCCGACCATAGGATCAGCGCCGCTAGTGTGAGCGAGATCGCGGCCTGGATGATCTGCGGATGCTCGGCCCATTTCCACCAGATGCCGCAGGCCCATACCAGCGTGCCCGCGACGAGCAGGATGCGGCGATACTTTGGCAGGACGGTGACCGCAACCAGAAAACAGATTTGCACTTTCCAGCGCGGGTTGGTCAGGTAGTGAAGCCAGGTCGCGTAATAGAGGCCGTATCCGAATAGCGCGAGCAGCAAGGCTTTGCCTGCGATGGTCTGGGAGAACTCGACCACGCGCGGATAAGTTTCGAGCCGGGGAATCAGGCGGAAGTCGCGCAGCCAGCTAAAGGGCACGTAGCGCGGAGCGGCTGGCTGCGGTTGGGCGGCGGCGCTCATGCCGAACCTTCCGCGAGCATCGCCGATAAAGCTTTGCGGTCGGTCTTGCCGGCCACGCTGACGGGCAGGCGCGGCAGAAATCGGATTTCGGTTGGAACCATGTATCTGGGCACGCGGGCGCGCATCTTTTCGCGAATCCCGCCGGAGTCGAGCGCACTGCCTGCAACGAACGCAACGATGCCACCGGCCGCGCCGTTCGCGATGGGCCACGGCACGGCGGATACGGAATCCACGCCACACACAGCGCGCAGGTGCGCTTCCACGTCTTCCATTTCGACGCGATTGCCGAGCACTTTCACCTGATTGTCGATGCGACCGAGATGATGAAATCTTCCGTCGGCATCCTGATAGGCAAGATCGCCGGTCAGGTACCAGACTTGGCCGTCGATGGTGGGAAAGCGCTCGGCGGTTTTTGGTGGATCCTTGAAATATCCGTTGGCGAGCTGAGGGCCGGAAAGAGCGAGCTGGCCTTTTTCTCCGGGCGTCAGAAATTCCAGCGAATCGCTGAGGATCGCGGCGCTCATTCCGCAGAACGGCTTGCCGGTGGCGACTGTGCCGCGGCTTTCGGTGACGCTGTCGGGTTCACCATAAGTCTGTCCGATGCAGACGACGGTCGCTTCCGTCGGACCGTAAAGATTGTCGATGCGGCTGTTGGGCGCGGCCTGCCGCCACAGTTCGGCCGAACTGGCGGGCAGCGGCTCACCGCAGAAAATCGAGTAACGCAGCGACGGGAACGCTGCGGGCGTGAGCATCTTCAGGTCGCGCATGAAGGCGATGGTCGAGGGCACCGAAAACCAGCATGTGAGTTGATGATCGCGAATGAAGCGCGACGGGCCCAGCATTTGGCTGGCCGGGACTACGTGCAGCGACGCACCCGCCGACCACGTCATGAACATATCCATCACTGAGGGATCGAAGGTGAGGTCGTAGGTTTGCGATACGCGGTCTTCCGCGCTGAGAGAAGGCGCATTTGACTGGGTCGTATTTGATTGGGTCGTATTTGATTGGGCAATGACGCTCTGCATCGCCGTCAGGAACGCGCACACGTTGCCGGTCGTGACCATTACGCCTTTGGGCGTGCCGGTTGTGCCGGAGGTGAACATCACGTAGGCGAGATCGTTATCCCCCACGCCGGGCGCTCGAGCCCTGGGAGCATGGTGCGGATCGTGCGGCGGCAGCGCGTCGAAGCCCGAGATCGGGGACGCTGACTTGGGATTGCCTGGAGCCAGGATGTGTTTCTTGCCCCGCAAGACCGCGGGGGTGAGCAGCTTCAGGCCGCGTTCGTCGACGATCAAAATGTCGAGATCGATTGTTTCCAGAATACTCAGCAACCGGCGTTCGGGCCAATCGGGATTCAGGGGAACATAGGCCGCGCCGGCCCAGGCCGTGCCCAGAATTCCGGCATAGGCCGGCCAACTGCGCGAGGCCATAATGCCGACTAGCTTTGTTTCTTTTTTTTCGTCTGGTTTGACTTCATCCCGCCGCGATTGCAGCCACGCCGCGATCCGCTCCGACAACTCGGCGAGTTCGCCATAAGTGAACTCGCGCTGATTCACCGACAGCGCGAGGCGCTCGGGCGCTCGCCGGGCGTGGTTGTAGAAAGGATGCGCGAGGTTTGTGGTCATCTACATGGTTGAGTTTCAAACCCTATTAGAAATGTGGGGGGAAGTTCCTGCCAAGGTACGAGAGTCACAGAGTGGCGCTCAGGATGACACAAACCCAGCGCGGGCGCCGCTGCCTTTACGAATCCGCTATTTCGCAGACGCGAAAACTGTCCAGGGATATGCGTCCATGTCTTTCTGCAGCGGCTCCTGCCATTGATATTCGGAATGCGCTTTGAAAAACTCTGCGGCCTTGAAGTTCTTTCCGCAAGCGTGGCCTGCAGCGGCCGTGAAAGTCATTTTCGAAATCATGGCGGCATCGGCGGCCTTATTCTGCACCGCTCCCGCCGTACCATAGGGGCCTACCCAGCCTTGATCGCCACGCGGGGAAAGATCGATGTGGCCGTCGAGAGTGCGCTCGTCGGCGTCCTCTCGCTTTTCAAACGTGTCGTAATGATCGGCGAGAAAACGCTGCGCGGCCGCTACGTCGATCTTGCCCTTGTTTTCGGCCATCAACTGCTCCCAGCGAATATGCCGCGCAACCGAACTCTGGCTTGCGTCTTTGGGATCGAAATCGGTCTCTTCGCGAATCAGCTTTTCATTGATGGGGAAATTTGAACCGACGAAATAGCCGTCGGTCGTGCGCTCGAGGTTCACATTCTTCAGGCCCAGTTCAAGCCGTCCAACCTCATTTCTGAGCGTATCGGCAACCAGCCAGGTGTTGGCGTAACCGCCATTGTTGCCCTCTTTCATGAGGCGGGTAAAGTCGTCGATCGACGCCGAATACTGCGCGGCCTTGCGCGCTCTGACAAATTCTGGAATGCCCGCGGTATCGAATCCGGAGAAATGGCCAATGGTGGTTTCGGTGATGGCCACTCCCGCGGCATTGATCACAAAATCATCCGCGCTGTGAATCACACCGGGCAAGCCATCCAGGATCATGCGATAGCCCTTGGCCGGAACAATGTCGTAGATAATCGTCCAGCGCTCGCCCTCCATATAAGTGGACCAGTTGTTGTGCGCGATCACTGCCTTGCCATCTTTGGTGTACTTTCCCGTCGCTACAAAGGCGCTGCAATGTTCCGGCACAAGCGCAGCCGTTTTGATGCCGTGTTCTTTGTCATACACCGCGTTGTAGTATTCCCACTCGTTCTGGGCGTTGAGGCCGACCACATCCCAAATGTCGATGTGGACGCCATGAGCCGCCGCTCCGTCGGCGATGCCCTGCATCTCCTCGCGGTACTCGGGTTCAATGTGCGGCCACATTATGTTTTGCGCGGCGTCGCGAAAAAATGACCAGTCTTTCTTGAAGTCGTGCTGCGACTCGAGGATCACGACTTTGAGCATGTCGTCGATTTCCGGTGCCAGCAGATAGCCGTTCTGATAGCCGATCTCGTGCGGAGTTCCTTGCAGATGCACGTAGGTCCATCCGTTCTTCGCCGGAAGGCGGTAGGCGCCCTGCAGTTCGTCGGGAGTCTTGGCGGCACGTACGTGGTGGGCAGAGACCGCAAGAATGATCGTGATGAGAACAAGCGACAACAAAACCGCAGGTATTCGGCGCATGGAAGCCCTCCCGGGCCGCGAAGTGATGAGATTCTAGCAGAGTCGGCGAGGACGAGCTGAGTTCATGCTTGGGCGTCTAGCAGGCTGCTGAAAAATTGACGGTGGCGGTTTTGTTCTTGCCGTTTTTCATGTTTGTTGTTGTTGTGGAGTAGAAAGAGCGCTGTTTTCGCGGCCTTTTCCCGGCGATTCCTGACCCGC
>Ga0302324_100014130_pt1 | contig 16119 bp, 8 predicted proteins | sample Palsa_T0_1_FD_201949 | JGI IMG/M metagenome (GOLD analysis project Ga0302324, IMG submission 201949) | Peat permafrost microbial communities from Stordalen Mire near Abisko, Sweden - Palsa_T0_1 | ecosystem: Environmental > Terrestrial > Soil > Palsa > Peat permafrost | place: Sweden: Abisko...
TGGACTGCTGTCCGGCAAACTTGCGGTAAAAGTAGGCCGCGGCCAAGCCGCTGATGCCGCCGCCGACCACGACCAGATCGTACGCCTCACCGTCGTCGACGGGATTGCCCCAATCTTTATCGTTGCCATCGCGCAGTTCGTGGGCAACTTCCCAGGAACCATCGTGACTGCCGCGCATGCCGGTTTTAGCAGGCGGGTAATAACCGGGATCTTTCTCCGGAGCGAACGGAGATTGTGGGATGCCGAAGGCTTGCAGCCATGTTGAATTCGCCGCCAGGGACGTTCCGATGGCAATGCCGATACCATTCAGGAAATCGCGACGAGTGATCTCGCACGCCATACCCAATTCACGATCTCTATCGTTATCGCTCATTCGCTTTGGAATTCGTTACGGGTTTAAAATGACGCCTGGTTCCCATGTTTTGGACCATCTACGGCGCTGCGGGGGTGACCTTTCCGACTCCTCCCTTTTCGCGACAATGCCGACCTCCAATCGTTGCTGTTTCTAGTCCTGGCTCCTCTCCGTTACCGAGCTTCCACGACAGAAGTTCTACCCGCGAGGCAAGCACTGTACGTCGGTGGCTGATTATATCGGACTGCAGATTTCTCCTGTCCGATTTGACAGCCATTTCCATCTGATATGAGTGATAGGGAAGCTGGCTATCGATCACAATATTCTATTCTGTGAGCGATAGAAAACAAGGTTATCGCTGCATAACTTGGAATTGGCAACAGCCGGATTGGCCGAATTTCGCTTGGAACCAAGATCGCCTGACCCGGTAGGTTCCTTATGGGCGCCGGCACATTGATTGGAATGGCAAAACATCTTGGGGAGGAAAGCCGCAACCGATTCATCGTTGACGCGATGAGCTATCACTACATCTGAAATCGAAGGCGAAATCCTCAATCGCGAAGGTGTTCAATCTTCGATTCACCGACAGTTAGGCCTGACGTCGGATAAGCGCCACGCCACTCCAGGCGAAGTTTTGGATGGCATCGGATGGTGATGGCTGGGCGCAGAGACCTCCGCAACACCGGCCGTTACCGCACCAGTACGGAACCGATGCAGATCGTCTCCGGCCCTGTGAGTGCACCGAAAGTTCACTTCGAAGCTCCTCCCTCCGTCCAGGTTCCTGTCGAGATGACGCGCTATGCGGCATGGTTCAATCGCACAGCACCCGATGGTGCCACGCCATTACCAGCTTTAACCGGCATCGCTCACCTCTATTTCGAAAGTATTCATCCGTTCGAGGATGGCAATGGTCGCATCGGGCGAGCGATAACCGGGAAGGCGCTTGTCCAGGGTTTTCGTCAGACGATTTTGGTGCCTCTCGGCACAGCAATATTGCTCGTCATCGCGGCTACTACGACGCGCTCGAAGCGGCGAACAAAATCAATGAAGTCACCCGATGGCTGACCTGGTTTGCTTCCATCGCGATAGTGGCTCAAAGCCCCACCAGCGTCGAAGTGGAGTTCCTAATCGAGAAGACGCAATTACTGGATCGATTGCGAGACACATTGAACGAGCGGCAACGCAAAGTTCTGTAGCGCATGTTTGCTGAGGGCCAAGAGGGATTCAAAGGCGGATTGAGCGCAAGCAACGACAACACGATCAGCGGCGCCTCTTCCGAGACGACAACACGTGATCTCGCTGATCTTACCGAGCAAGGCGCGTTGAGGGCGCACCGGCCAACTTCGCTGTGCCTCGTATGAATTGAATAATCCATACCGGACTATCCCGCGCATTTCCGTGCTGAGGCCAAAATTGCCGGAGAATCTCCTCTCTTTGCGACGTTACTATGGTTTGATCTCGAACACTACGCCGGCGTTTGTTTGCCCCCCGAATGCGGTTGTCCCGTAGAGCTTGCCGGTGGGGCCAAAGATCACTCCTACGTAGGGATTGCCGCCATCGGTCCCGCCCGTGAAGCTGTACAGCACCGTCTCATTGCCGGATGTGTCGACCTTGAATACGACACCCGCGTTCGAAGCGCCGCCACCGGCGGAAGTAGTCCCGTAGAGGTTGCCCGCCGAGTCGCGGGCCAATACTACCCAGAGAGGGGTAGCACCATCGGCCCCACCCGTGAAGCTGTATAGCACCGTCTCATTGCCGGATGTGTCGACTTTGAACACCACACCTGCGCCCGATGCGCCGCCAGCGCTGGTAGTCCCGTAGAGATTGCCTTTCGAGTCGCGGATTACACCTCCCCAAGGATAGCTTCCGTCGGTCCCGCCCGTGAAGCTGTACAGCACCGTCTCATTGCCGGATCTGTCGACCTTGAACACGACGCCCGCGCCCGATGCGCCGCCACCGTTGGTTGTCCCGTAGAGGTTGCCGGACGCATCGCGGATTACTCCGTCAAGGGGGTAGGCTCCATCGGCCCCACCCGTGAAGTTGTACAGCACCGTCTCAATGCCGGAACTGTCAATCTTGAACACGACACCCGCACCCGACGCCCCGCCAAGCTGGGCCGTCCCGTAGAGGTTTCCCTTCGAGTCTCGGATTACACCTCCGTAAGGATCCCCGCCATCGGCCCCACCCGTGAAGTTATGCAACACCGTGGAATGACCAGCGGTATCTACCTTGTACACCACGCCATTCCCATAGCCTACGTCGGCTGGGCCTATGAAAGTGGTCCCATAGAGGCTACCTTCCGAGTCCTGGATCAGATTTCCGGTTGGTTGGCCAAAACCATTTGGCGTGAGGAGATGGAAGTTGTGCAGCACCTTCTCACTGCCGTCCCCACCTAATTGGTACACCACGCCGTGGCCTAAGCTACCGCCATAAAAAGTGGTTCCATGGAGGTTGCAATCCGAGCCAAAGATCACGCCCGCGTTGTAGGGGTACTGCCCATCCTTCGGACCCGGAAAGGCATACAGCGTCGTCTCGGTGTCTTTCGTATCCAACTTGTAGACCACGCCCTGTCCCCCGGCGCCACCGAAGGCGGTAGTCCCGTAGAGGTCGCCGACAGAATCGAGAATCACGCCCGCTAGGTAGGGCTGGTCCCCACCAAGCCCTCGCTTGAAAGTGTGCAGTACCGTCTCGTCGCCGGACGTATCCACCTTGTACACTACGCCCAGGCCCGGCGTGCCACCGAATGCTGTAGTCCCGTAGACGTTACCGACCGAGTCGCGGATCACACCTGCGTAGGGGTTGCCACCGTCGGCCCCGCCCGTGAAGGTATACAGCACCGTCTCATGGTTGGACCTGTCGACTTTGAATACGACGCCCGCGCTCGATGCGCTACCACCGGCGGAAGTGGTCCCGTAGAGGTTGCCGAGCGAGTCGCGGATCACGCCAGCGGCGGGATTGCCGCCGTCGGTTCCTCCCGTGAACGTATACAGCACCGTCTCATGGCCGGACGTGTCGACTTTGAACACCACACCGGCGCCCGATTCGCCCGACGCGTCACCACCGTTTGAAGTAGTCCCGAATAAAGCACCCTCCGCGTCGCGAATTACACCATTTGGAAAAGCCCCGTCGGACCCGCCGGTGAAGCTGTACAGCACCGTCTCATTACCGGACGTGTCGACTTTGAACACCACGCCCGCGCCCGATGAGCCGCCAAAATTGGTAGTTCCGTAGAGATTATCGGACGAGCCCCAGACCAGGTTTCCGTAAGGTTCGTCGCCGTCCGCGCCGCCCTTGAAGCTGTACAGCACAGTCTCGTGGCCGGCTGTGTCGACTTTGAACACGACGCCCGCGTTCGATGCGCCGCCGGCGGCGGTAGTGCCGTAGAGGTTTCCGGCGGAGTCGCGGATCACACCATTTGGCGAGCTGCCGTCGGCTCCGCCCGTGAAGCTATACAGTACCGTCTCGTTACCGGTCGTATCGACTTCGAACACCACGCCCGCGTTATTAGTACCCCCACCCCCTATGTCTGAGTAGGCGCCGTTAGTAGTCCCGTAGAGATTGCCTCTCGGGTCACGGATCACACCTGTGGAGGGGTACGCCCCGAACAGCGGACTTGAGAAATCGCGTAGCACGACCTCTTTATTGTTCGGCATTAGCGCTGCCGCATCAGCCGCTCTCTTTCTTTCACGCGCAAGCTTCGGACCAATCGGGTAAGATTGTGCCCGTTGCGTCGGTGCCGCAATCTTATTAGCCATAAGCGCTGTTTCAAAGACTGTTAACCGATCGCTCTTAAAATGTGGATTTTCGAGACTGTCACCCTGAAAAGTTTGCGCGGAGCCATGTAGCGCTAAACACGAAAATAGAATAGTGGTTACTAAGATACGCAAACTTGGTTCCATAAATTCTCCCTAAGCATAGATTAAGTTGGGTTGGGGCTGGCTTCGACCCTCCCGCGCACTTATAGTTTCGCGCCGTCGAACACTTGCGACGACTATAAGTAATCAGTTGAGACCCAGGGCGGCCGCGCAGGGCGGAGCTGGTTCATCGATTCTCGGAGTGGCACCTTGGGCGATTATGTAGGTCGCCATAAGGTGTGCATTGATCGCGCCGATGTTGCGGAAGTAGTGGAGTTGGCTGCCCTCGGTCCATGCATCCCCCGCGATGTAGGTAGTCGGTTCACATTTTCCGTTGTACCACTGAACCGTGCCGGATATGAGTGCAAGCGTGAGGATACCGGGATGAGAATGCCACCCGGTGTGACCGCCCGGCGAATACGCGACATCTTGAACGAAAATAGTCGAAGGTCCATCGGTTCTAAGGTTTGCTCTGAACTGGTCGCCACCTGTTCCGAAGACCCCATTAGCTTCGATGTTGGAGTTGTCATTTCCTGTCGCCAGAACGGGTGCCGTGAGACGAAAGATTGGCGTGGCCCACGCGAGTCCAAAGATGGCGCAACTGATTGCTACGGCAGTTAGTAACTTGGCTTTGATCTTCATTAATTTCTCCTTGATGGATTTTTCTTCTTGAATTCAGGAAACTGCGGGTTAAGATTCATTCTCACGGAAAGCCGTGATTGAAGTGGCATCCTTACGATTCCTCGCTCTGTTGCTGCTGATGTGAAAGTCTGACCGCTGGTGGTGGCACCCCCCAAGGTTCAAAAGTGGTGGCAGCCGTTTGGCGTCCATGCGAAGGCATGGATCCTCCCATTTGCAAAGAATATTTTTAGTCGGGGCCCACTACAGAGTGATCAAGAAACAAAAAGCGAGGAATTAACCTGCCCTATCGCCTCCAAGAGCGTTGCGTCTGGGCGGGAAAACTTCAGAAGCGAGACCAGAGGATACGAACACATGTGCCTGAGGTTGTCAATGAAAATTGTGAAATCTCGTACGGAGCAAAATTCTTAGTGGTCGGGACTCACGCTGCGACGATTGATTCGGCTCCTGATGGAGGCCTTCGGCGATACAGAGAGACTCGGTTGCGACGGAGGGCTACTTTTCAGTCGGCGAGAACGAAAAGTCACTCCAGCCGGGCGACGGCGGTCGGAAAGTGATTACAGCATTTACTGCCCCCATCGAGTCCGAAGAATGCCTACACCTCGGCGGCTTCGCTGCTGCAGCGCAAGCGTCCAACATGTCATCAAGTAGGCCTGAAACACGTGCGGCACGCTTCGTAAACGTCCGGTTCAGCTTCGCCGCCTGTGAGTTGAATAACCAAATTGTTCGTCGCATTCAGTCTGTTCGTTCTGGTGGCGTCAACAATCGTGGTCGGTTACGGGAATTACATCAGCATCACACGCCACTGAATCCGGGACGGGTTGCTTGACACGCTGTTTGTTCGCTCCGCCTTTTGGGCCACTGAGGACCGTGCGTTTCTAAGTGCAAGAGTAATCGAAGTAAGACTGATCAAGCCGAGTTGGTTACCAAAGGCAGGGTTTTGGCTGGCGTCGGGGAAAATGTTTGGTACGCGCCAGTCGCAATGTGGTAACCTCTCATTGAGTATGCAGCCGCTGGCAATCAACGCGAATCCTTTTTTGAGGGAGGTACGAGAGCGTCTTCTCGCCCTTAGCACGGCCATGATTGGCCTGGTGCTTGCACCCTCAGGATACGACGGATGATAAAGCCATAAGCTAAAACTAAGAGTTTCGAGAGGGCCATCATCCATAAGGACGATGGCCCTTTTTGTTTTCCACCCGCGTACTGGAACCAGGAATCGGGAAACTTTGGAGGCCACTTTGTCAGAACGAGAATTCGTAAAAATATTCGACACCACTCTGCGCGATGGAGAGCAATCGCCGGGATGCAGCATGAGGCCCGAGGAGAAACTGCAATTGGCACACGGACTCGAAGGATTGGGCGTCGATGTCATCGAAGCCGGGTTCCCGATCGCCTCCGCCGGAGATTTTGATGCTGTCGGGGCCGTCGCCCGCGAAATCCGCGGTCCTGTCATTGCCGCCTTGGCTCGCTGTCGCCGCCAGGACATTGAGCAGGCGGCACGGGCCCTTGAGGCTGCGTCTCACCCTCGGATTCATGTTTTTCTCGCCACGTCTGATATTCACTTGAAACTGAAGCTCAATATCTCTCGTCAACAGTGCCTCGATCAGGCAGTGTCCGCAGTACGTATGGCAAAATCCCTTTGCGAAGATGTGGAATTCTCGCCCGAAGATGCCACTCGCTCGGACATGGATTTCCTTTGCCAGGTGCTAGCCGCGGTCATCGACGCTGGCGCGACGACCGTCAATATTCCAGATACCGTGGGCTACGCAGTGCCTTCCGAATACGGCGAGCTGATTCAGACTATCGGACGCCGCGTACATGGCATTGGAAAAGTAACAATTTCTGCGCACTGTCACGATGATCTTGGGATGGCGGTGGCGAACTCTCTCGCCGCGGTTAGCGCGGGCGCACGCCAAATTGAGTGCACGATCAATGGCATCGGTGAGCGTGCGGGAAATGCGGCACTGGAAGAAATCGTGATGGCGATGCGAGTTCGCCCGGACCGTTATCCATACAAAACTTCGGTGATCAGCGAAAATCTCTTTCCGATGAGTCAATCGCTGACTGAAATTATAGGAATGGCTGTCCAACCCAATAAGGCGATCATCGGTCGCAATGCGTTCGCGCATGAAGCCGGCATTCACCAGGATGGAATGATCAAGAATTCTTTGACCTACGAAATAATGACGCCGCAGTCCGTCGGGGTACCGGGTTCAAGCTTGATTCTGGGCAAGCATTCGGGCCACAGGGCTCTTGGCCTGCGTTGCGAGGCACTCGGTTTCAATATCGGCAAGCACGAACTTGACGAAATCTACCGGCAGTTCATGGCGCTCGCCGACAAGACGAAAATCGTAAAGGATCACCAGATTCTTGAGTTAATCGTGAAAGTGCGTGGCAGTAATGCATTCTTGGACGCGAGTGACAAGAGGTCCTCTTCTCAAGCGTGGCCCCAGTTGGGCGCGATGCCGCAATCAGCGAGCAGAAACGACGTCTCCGTTCAGGGCGCTAGTTTGAGAACCAAAATAGATGAAAATGACCCGCAGGAAGACTATCTGTGGGGAGTCTGACAATTACCGAACGATACGATCGACTATCGACGAGGTCAAACGGAAAAACGCTATTTCATGCCCTCCCGACACATGGCGCCTTTTGAACGACGTTTCCGCATGTTGACCGCCGAGGAATATTGGATTCAGACGGAGGCTCAATTCTTTCTGCTAGCTTATTGAAAAGTCAATGGCCTCGGCACAATCTGGTTTTGGCGAAGCGCCGTCCTTTTCCAAGAATACGACTAAACCCCCGCCTCGTAACTGCTTTAGGTATTCCAGCAGTCTTTCCCTGAGATCAGGCTCAGCATCTCTTAGCAAATTGGTTACACTCAATTGCCGTGACGCTGAATCAAGGAATAGATAAGCGGTATGATCAAGTTTCATGCACTTGGTCTCTGTCGAAATCCAGAAGCTCTCTTGATCTTGCTGCACCGCCGGCGTGGTCTCCGCCCACTTCACAAATGCGGCGTAGGTAGGCTCCACATGACGCTTGGTCAACGACTTTGTGTGTTCCCGATGCGCCTTGCGGTTTGCTAGCATCCGGCTGATATCTAACGCGGATCGAGCTAGCATGCCGCGCAACTGAATCGGACGGTCTAATAGTTCAGTAGTGATTTCCTCTTGGCTAACAACATGAAATGGGACAGGAAACCTCTTGAAGAAAGTTTGTCCAAAAACCTCGTAGTAGATCATCGAATGCAGGCTATCGATCCCCCCCGCCCAAGGACGACCCATGGTAATGGGAAATATGTTGCCATCGCTATCAAAAGAGGCATCCGCATCTTCTACCGAGAGTGTCACACGATCAGTTTCCTCTCCAACTTGATACGCTAGTGCCCTCACGCTATCAACGTCTGCGGTCTCAACCAGCTTAATACCAAATTTCTCCGGATTCTTGGCGACAATTGCCGTCCCGGTAAGCAAGAACGCTCCAAATCCTCCCCCGGACCAATACCCTTTGTTGTCGGCAATGAACTCCATAGTTGCACTCCGTTCAGCTTCGGTCTCGGTCGGAAAACCGTGAAACGCCATCAACTGGACGGCAATGCCTGCGCGAGAAAAATTACGCATAGTATCCGACATGTACTGCACCTTAGTTCCTTTATCGATGAGGTCCAGTACGCGTTGATTGCCAGACTCCATACCAAACGAAATGCATTTGCAACCGGCTCTGGCCATCTTTTCGCATCGCTCAACCGAGAATACCTTCTCCATTCGCAGCTCGGCGCTCCACCGGACCTCCAGATGTGCATCTAACATGGCATCCGACAACTTCTCCAGGTAAGTAGGAGACATCACATCCACCGCAAAATAGACATACTGGACTCCGTGGCGTTGGCGTGCGTCTTCTAAATCCGCAATCACCTGGTCAATCTTTCTCTCCCGCCACGGCGACGTCGGCATATCCGTATTCAATCCATAATCACAGAACGTACAACGATTCCAATAGCAACCTCGTGTAGGAGAGTAGTTCACTCCTCGCTCTGGCGAAAGATACAGGTGCCACGGATAATCGTATACAGGGGTTCCCAGAGTGGGAAGACTCTCGTAACAGATTCTCTCGGGCAGCAGCAGCTCATCTTTAGTGCGATCATAGGTGATCGTATTTCTTATATGAGCGCCGCTGCTCAGGTTGCCCTGAAGCTCCGCGATCTGACAGATAGCTGTTTCGCCTTCTCCAACCACAATCGCATCACAATGCTTGAAGAAGTGCTTCATGTGACCTTTGTCCTTCAGATACTTATAGTATTGGCTAATTGCCGTCCCGCCGAGAAGGACCAGTTTCTCCGGCCATCGTTTCTTGAGTGCGCGACTGAGCCATACTGCATGCGTTAACTGATGATCATAGACAACACTAATACCGAAACAATCAGTGCTATCTAGTTGAGGATCATTTGTGAGATGCTCATAGAAAAATCGCGCGAATGGATAGGAGACGTCATCGAGCAATTTGTAGTTAAACAAATCCGCCAGATTATAGATCGAGAAATTTCCAAGCGTAACTTGACGAAAATTGACTATGGCAGACGGATAGGAGAGTACTCCCAGCAGCCAGAAATAACGATTGAACAGCCTCACATTATCAAGGTAAGACGAGTAATCCAGGAATAAGTCACGATCCCTCATCTGCCTTACGGCATTCTCGAGGCGATCAGTCTCAATCCTACGGCCGGCCCAAAGTTCTAGAAACTGTTCTTGTTCAAACGCATTCAGTTCGGAGCGCGCTTCGAATTGTCCAAGGCGTCGCTCCGCCTCGTTGTAAAATGCGTTTACGGTGTCCCTCCTAAGACAGTAATTGACAAACTCTATATTGATGTCGCGCAGCACCACGTCTCCGAAACCGTTACTCTTTAGGCTGCCGGCCAGATAAGCGGTCGAGTGATAGGGCAGCGTCGGATCGTCAAGAGGGGGGTGCATCAAAGTGAATTGCATGATTAATCTCCCTTTGGTCTGCATTAAAACCAAAGCCGCGATTGTTAATACAGCAAGTTATTGCAAAGTAGCGACTCACAGGCTCATGAGGCCAGAAAAACACGCATTGTGAATCACCATCGAGCGGCCATTTTGATCTATTCCTTTTCCCGGTCAGCATCGCTGGAAAATCTGGGCTCTTTCGCTGACATCCGCTTGAGTAACTTGTCAAAACGAACCGCAGCTAACGAAAGTTCATCCATCGAAGAATCATCCAATTCGCCTGCCCGGTCTAACATAGCCTCTTCGTGCGGATCGCCATATCCGAGGCGAGCGGTGGTAAAGCGAAGACGGTCTGCCAGAAAACTCGCAACCGCTCGGTAGAAGCGTGCCGCAAATGCGAAATCCTTCGCCAGTTTGTCCGCGAGCACTTGACGGGATATAGTGAACACTTGAGAGTCTTCGGCCGCCACTACGGATGCGAGCGGAGGCCTCGAGTCGACAAACGAAAGCTCACCCACGATCTCGCCTGAATAGAGGGTGGCTATCTGCTTTTGATTGAGACCAGCTATTTGCACCGAGAAGCGCCCTTCCAGTACCACCCAGAGAGACTCGATTGGTGACGATTCCTGTATCAGGATCTCTCCTAGCTTGATGGATCGCTTGTTGCCGTGCGTCGCAATCCACTCGATGTCTACGTCATCAAGCATTCCAAGTAACTGCAGTGCCTTCCTCATGAGCAGCTCCCGAATCCGGTCAACCCGCATTTGAGCTTCGAGGGTAGAGCACGGTTAGAAAACTTCGTGCGTAATGCGCGGAACCGTTTTGACAAGAGCATAAACGCCTCATCGGATGCTAGTTCCTCAGCCGTGAAGCCGGCCAGAGTCATAAGCAAGACTGGCCGCAATTCGGGTCGTCGAAGCTCGTTAGCGCAGTTGCAATAGAAAAGTTCCAAATTCTCGATGGCCCGCTTCAGAATAACCTGGAGTAGTGCAAATGCACCCTCCGACAAGCACGGATCGCCGAGATAATTTTCGAGACGTCCTCCCTCACGATAGTTTGGAAATGATTCCAAACCAAAGAACCGCAGCAGCCAATCTCCGCGAAAGCAGCCGGACGCAGCGATAATACCATTGACATCGGCAATCAGCTCGTCGAGGAGGTTATTGCGCATCGACGAAAAGATTCGGCGAGTTGCGTAATGGGTACACTCATGCTCCCGTCGAATCACAAATGAAAGTTTATCCCACTCATCATTACTTAAATTCAAGTCGCGCGCTGGCACCCCGCTATAGGGTCCTTCGCTAAGGATGATGAACCGATCTTGATACAGGTCTTTATGCTGTTCCAAGTATTGGAAGCACTCAGACCGTGACCGTTCCGAGCGCAAATCCCAATCTAAATCTTGCGCGAGCATTTGAATTCTATGCCAGTTGTTATGACCCGATACCATTAAAGCTCCCATCGAGTCCGGTATCAATATAGGCTCATTGTGCATAGCCAATGCTTGCACGAGGGTCACAAAGTCTTCGCGCAGCGGAGCGATGATCAACGGAATGCGGCCCGCGATTGTCTGATGGAGCATAACCCGGCATTGCCCAGGTGATTGCAACCTCAAACCACTCGCAATTGAAGACTCCCTCGAATCCGTTCCGCGACGAGTCGCTGAGCGGTAGTCCTTGGTGCTACTCATGCCCGAGCAGATGGGAAATCGCAGTTCAACGAGGTACTGGGCTAGAACGCTGATCGTGCCGTTATCCCGAACTTCGGCGACATACTGTTCCCAGGTTTTCACGAACGGTTCATCTGCCAGGGGAAAGTCGTAGCTCAATGCCTGGCTCTGATCAAAAATGTTTTCATTGTAGCGAAGCAGTTCCACAGTCTCGTCGCCGGCGGCTCCAAGCTGCGCAAGCACCCGTGCTCGAAAATCAGAATTATTATTCATACCTTCATCGTCAGGTAAGCTGTCGCGCGGCGAGTTCCCTAAACAAACCAGGCTGTTCCATGAGCTCCTCATATGTTCCGCTCTGAACTATACGTCCCATTTCTAGAACGACAATACGATCGGCATGCCTGACGGTGCTGATACGATGCGCAATGACAACGCGCGTAGCCCGCAACGCCTCTAAGCTGTGACTAACGACTGCCTGAGTCCTGTTGTCCAGAGCGCTGGTTGCTTCATCGAATAAGATGATGCGCGGCTTGCTTATAATCGCGCGAGCGATCATCAATCGCTGCCGCTGACCACCGGAGATATCGCTTCCGGCTGTGCTGATCATGGTGTACATGCCCATCGGCATACGCCGTATATCTTCTTCAACACCCGCCAATCTCGCTGCAGCCCAGGCATCTTCCATGCTCGCAGAGGATGATCCCACGATGTTGGTAAAAATGTCGCCACTTACAAGAGTACTGGACTGTAAGACGACTCCGATCTGTCTTCGGAGCGCTTGGAGATCGAGACCGGTGAGATCAAACCCGTCATAGTACACGGTTCCTGATTCCGGTATTTCGAAACCGAGTAACAGGCGAAAGATAGTAGACTTTCCGCATCCAGATGCCCCCACGATGGCTACGAATTGCCCGGGCTCGATGCTGATCGATATGTCTCTCAAGACGAGTGGCGCATCCGACTTATATCGAAACGTAACGTGACTGAGCTCAATCGATCCTGACAAAATACCAGGACTGCTCTTTGCGGAACTAGTTTCTGGGAGACTACGGAGAATGGGTAGAGCGCGTTGGTAAATGGGAACCACATTGGCCACCGACACAACAGACGAGCTCAACTGCAACGATGCTGCCATGAACTGCATGAATGCCACTACAAATGCCAGAAAGCTCCCCGTGGTAAGGGAAGGGACGTGGGGCTGCCGCATAAGATAAGCGTGATAATAAAAAATAATTCCCAGGCAGATAGCGGGAAAAACAGATATGAATACGGTTAGACCATTTGAGACCTTTCGTGCTGCAATCGACCTTTGCCGCTGCTTGCTGAATGCTCTTGCCCAAACGGCGAATGCGCGAGCCTCTGTACCAGAGACCTTCAACTTCGCGATCCCCGTGATGAACTGCAAAACTGTGCCAGCGATTCGACCATGCAATTCAACAATGTGTCTTTGGTGCTGCACCTGGAAAAAACCGAAAGCGGTCGATGTTACAAAGGCAAATGCAACGAGCATGGTAGCGAGAATGGCCAGTCTCCAACTGTAATAAAACAGCAGGCCGAAGCTGAAGACGGAAAAAATTCCGGACAGAATCGACGTAATCGTGGATCCTGTTAAGGCCTGTCGGATTTGGACAATTCCCAGACTACGTAAAGCAAGGTCGCCGGAGCTGTAATTACGAAAAAAGGAGACTGGTAAGCGTAGAAGACGATCCCACATCGCAGCTTGCACTGCAGCATCCATCTTTCCTTCCAGGCGTAATACGGCAAAACTCCCGGTAAGGAAAAATATGGCACTCGCGATCGCAGCGATTACCAAGAGCGCGGCCGTCTGAAACAATTGCTTGCGCTGGGCTCCGGGTATGAACGAGTCGAAGGCAATTCCTGTGGCATACGGCAAGAGCATGCTGAGAATGGCAGTTGCGATACCCATGAATAGAATGGTAGAGATTTCTGGTTTGCAACCACGAATGCCGAACTTGATAAGGTCCAATGCCCTAAGTGCCTGGGCTGGGAAAGGACGATAAAGGCTATAGGCGAAAGGATCGACCGAAGCGGCGGCGTCGCGATTCACTTTGATTGTCTTCGTTCTGACCGGGTCATACAGATCGTAACCATCAGCAGATCGCGGCAAGAGCGCAACCGGTGTGGCATCGCTCTCCAGGAATGCTACCAGCGGGCCACTGTCATAACGCCACCATTCTCCCTTCAGAGCTACCCGACGCATGGACAGCCCGGAGGTCCTGGCAACACTCGAAAGGAGGTCGTTGGATGTCGTACGCCGAAAGATATCGGGCTGCGGCTTGATTTTGACGCCGAGTCTATCCCCAACAGCTTGGCAGACAAGAAGAAGCGGATGATTTGCTATATCTGGGTCCAGATCAGGCCGAACCTTGAGCTCTTCCGCAGGCGATGCCAACTGCCGCAGCGCATTATCAAGCAAGGCGGCATCGGACTCGGCTTTCACGCGCAGTCTATTTTTATCCTGCTTCTCCAGTTCGCTTCGATTCAGGAGCATGCAACAAATCGCGATCCGGTGAAACTCTCGAACCGCGTGCCATTCCGGGTCCAGTCGCTGCATTGTAACCGTATCCACAACATCCAAGGTGCTGCCCGGAATGGTCTCCAACCAGCCATATTGCGAGATCGGAAACAGCCTCTGGCCTTCGATCGGTGCTAAATCCCTCTTCCCGAGAAAGTATGAGCATCCTTTCTGATGTGCAACCCATAGTATGGATTCTTTTGGAAGCACTACCGTGGATTCCTCTTCGATTTTGACTACGGAGCCAGACTCCAATAAGAGAAATGTCCGGGGTCCAATTGCTGGTAATATTGCGGACGACAGTCGATAGATCCAGTCTTCCAGTAGCCCCAGGACCCCGTCTCTCTCGGTCTGCCCCCCCTCCCCCAACAATGAGGCATGTGGCACCCGATGCACTTTCGTTCCCGGGTTGCTGACCGCAATCAGCTGAGTGTCAGAATCAAGGTTAAAGCCGAAGCCGAAGATCGCTTGCCCTTCCTCAACTCGCATGACATGGAATCGAGCACCGGCGCCCGATACCAAAAATAGATCTAACTTCCCCGAATCTACAATCCAGACAGAGTCTGGATCTTGGACGGGGAAAGGACGGTTTGCGAGAATATCCTGGTCAGCATACTGTTCGAGCTTCGATGGGGGGGCGTCCATGGTGAAAAATTAGGTCGAAAGGACTAGTTGGGCGTAGGGACCGTCCTCTTTGATCATCTCATCGTGTGTTCCGCACTGTACCACCGTTCCATTATCGAGCACGATGATCTCGTCACAATCTCGAATGGTACTTAGCCGATGGGCGACGATGAGACAGGTGCATCCACGTCTACGGATATGGTCGTCGACTAATCTCTCAATCTGCACATCGAGGGCACTCGTCGCTTCATCTAGCACTAAAATGCGCGGATTCGTAGCCAGCGCCCGTGCGATTTCCATACGCTGCCGCTGGCCACCGCTGAAATTACGACCGCCCTCTTCGAGAAAGGAATCGTAACCTCCTCGTCGACTGTTGATGTCATCGTGAATAATTGCATCCTTTGTAGCCTGTACCAGGGTCGATTCCTCAATCGTATGGTCCCACATTGTCAAATTCTGGCGGATTGCCCCTTCAAACATTACGACGTCTTGGTCTACCATTGCGACGGAGTTGTTTACAATGCTTCGCGAGATGCTGCCGCGCGGTTTACCGTCCAACAAGACTTGTCCTGACCACGGCTCGTAGAGGCCGGCGACGAGCTTTGCAACAGTCGATTTCCCCGATCCAGACCCTCCCACGACGGCGACGCGCTGTCCGGGCTTGAGCGATAGATTAAATTCTCTGATAAGGGGAGGCTCGAGATAGCTGTATCCGAATGTTACATCGCGCAGTTCCAGGTATCCTTCTAGTTTCGGCGCATCTTTTGGAGCCGGCTCGACCTCCACCGAGCATGCGATGCGTGTATCCGCCGGGTAGTCCATGACGTCAGCCAAGCGGTCTAGATCACCTTCCGCTTGCTGCATTCTTCCGCCCAGATCGACGAGGCGATTCACCGGCTCAGCCAGATTGGACATGAGGACCTGAAAAGCAACCAGCATGCCCAGGGTTAAGAATCCGTCCATAACCCGCACACCTCCAATTGCCAACACGGCCACTGCATTTATCGAAGTTAACAACGGTGGGATTACCGACAAAACCCGGGACGAACGTTCCAGTTCCTGTTCGGAATTCAGCGCCTTTGCCTGGTAACCTGCCCAACGCGAGAAAAAATCCAGTTCGCCACCCGTGGCTTTTAGGGTCTCAATCATTTGAAGACCAGCCATCGAAGTACCCAACAACTTACCGGAATGTTGCAACAGCCGACGGTTGCCATCGGCTCGCTTGCGCGATACGTATCGGAGTGCGACAAGATTTACAAATGCAATCGCCAAGCTTATGAAAGTGAGTTCCTTGTCGTAACGAAACATCAGTGCGGCATAAAAGACTATCAGCAGCAGCCCGACAAGACTGGTGGCTAATTCTCCTGACAGAAGGCTGGCGACGCGATCGTTAGCTTCAACTCGCGCCGCAACTTCCCCTCCAAACCTCTGACCAAAGAATTCCATTGGAAGTCGAAAGACATGCCATAAGAACTTCGCGG
>Ga0302324_100014131_pt1 | contig 16119 bp, 10 predicted proteins | sample Palsa_T0_1_FD_201949 | JGI IMG/M metagenome (GOLD analysis project Ga0302324, IMG submission 201949) | Peat permafrost microbial communities from Stordalen Mire near Abisko, Sweden - Palsa_T0_1 | ecosystem: Environmental > Terrestrial > Soil > Palsa > Peat permafrost | place: Sweden: Abisko...
GACTGCGGGAGCGCCGCCGGCACCGACTACAGACTCAATCAACTGTCCAGCGAGGTTGTCGGAATAATTCGCGCTCGCTGAAAACGAAAGCTTCTCGGTCGGATGCACCGCCGCGAGGGTGTTGATCAGATCGATGGTTCCGCTGGAGATGGAACCGAGGTAGTTGCTGTTCCATTCGGAACGGTTGATGCCCGCCGATGCCGACCCATGCAGGGGCAGCTGGTGCGTGACATTGAACCCATAGCCGGTGTTGCTCGACTGTGTTTCGTTCGCCTGGTCACCCACCACCACCTCCGGAATCAGCGAGTGACTCGCTCCCGTCGCATAGTAGGCGCCCATGTTGAATCCTGCGATTCGATAGCCGGAATGGAGGTTGAGCGAATGAAACGCGTTTTCCCCTTCATCGTTCGCGCCGTATACCGAGTACTGGCTGCTGCCCATCTGGAAGCCCGCAGAGAAGCTGGGAGCGTCGGGAAGGTTTTCGCTCCAGTTGATGCCAAACGTATCGTTGTCGCCGTGGGTTACGTAGTTCGCGATTCCCGGAACTGCATAGTTCCCCTCACTGTTGTAAGCCTTGGAATAGCTGATCGAACCGGGAAAATGGCTGCCTCCGAAGATGGTGCTGTTGAAGTTGATGCCGCTGGCATCGGAGATCGACTGGAAGTCAGAATTCGCGCGCGACTGGTTAAGGTAAACAGCGGCGTTGAAGGATAGAAAATTTGGGTTGTAGTAGGAGCCAGAGAGGTTCGCTGCGCCTCCCAGCGCCCAGCTGTGGTCTGAGGCGGTCAAGTTCCCGAAGTCCGCGGTGTATCCGGGGGCGATGTTGCCGCTCAAGTCCGTTCTGAGTTCGCCAAGCCGGATTTGTGCGCTGACAGGCCAAGCGAGCAGCAGAAGTGCTGCCTGCAAAAACCAGGCGATTCGCGAAGCACGCGCAACTGCAGCCCAAGAATGCATACGGCTAAGAATTCCATTCACAGATCCGATATCGCTTCAGCGATACCGCCCGTCCTTCGAAACCAGGTGCAGCTTTCTGGGGCCGGGGGTGGAGTGCAGGCTCTTTTCTGCAGCCTCTACAGCTCCTCGACTTTCGCGTTCTGCCGCAACTTCTTATCCAGTTCGGCGCGAAGCTGGTTCTTCTTGCTCTGTTGCAGTTCTTTTTCCAGTGGCGCTTTCACGTTCTCAAACCTTGCCTTGCCGGCCGGGGTATGGTCCCCAAGGCGCACGATCGTGTATGCCTGCTCGATCTGAATCACATTGCTTACGTCGCCCACCTTCATCGCTGCCAGCGCCTTCATAACCTGTGGCGCGAGTTGGTCGGCAGGGATGGGCTTGTGCTGGCCCATCATCACTCGATAATCGTCATCGGAGATCTTCTCCGCCAACAGCCCGAAGTTTTCTGCCGTCTTTGTTGCCCGTGCCTGGGTCAGCGCCTTTTCCGCGCGTCCAGCCCCTTCCTTCAACTGGGCAGCAGTCGCTTTAGGAGGAGGGAGCACGGAGATGGTCTGGAACGTAAACGATTCCGGATGCTCAAAGCGGACGGGATTCTTGTCGAAGTAAGCGCGGGCCTCGGTCTCGGTGATCGCGCTCTTGTTCTCGACCTCGGTCTTTAAAAATGCTTCAATCAGCAGCGAGCGCCGGATTTTTCCCTGCAACAACTGCTCCGAGCCGTGAAAATCGCTCTGTAAAAATGCATTGAATTCATCTGGCGTGGCAAACTGTTTGCGGAAATCCGCCTCGGCGTGCTGTATTTTCGCGGCAGACATCGTCATGTTCCTGCGCTGCGCTTCCTGATACACCAACTCTTCAAACACGATCATTTTCATGGCGCCATCGCGAATCTGCGGCTCCAGGTCTTTCGGAATCCCGTTGTGCTGGCGGCCATAGGGAAAAATGGCATATTCCTCGCGCACCAGGTCGGCATCGGTGAGTACAGAACCGTTCACGCGCGCCACCGGTTTGGCGGCCGTGGCCGGCTTTGTTGCCGCCGGAGCAGGCGCCTGCGAAAACACGGTCGGGGCATGGGAGGCTACCTGGCCGCCGGCCGCTGCGATGGCCAGCAGAAAGAATGCGAAGATTGAAAGTCTTGACCTCATAATGTCCATCCTGATTCAAAAAAGGGATTTCGGGGAAAGAAGGGGGAGGGAAATCGATGCTCCCTCCCCTTCATGCATTCGGGTTAGAATATGGTTCCTGCGGTGCCGCCGTTGGATTCGTTGGCTTCGCCACCATGGCACTGGCGGCAGAATTGCGCGGTCTGGTTGCTGCCGGCGGTGCCGCTGGCCGGGTTGTACGGTCCGCGAAGGAAGAACATGGTCGCGTAGGGACCAGGCGCCTGACCGGAGTTCTTGGCGGTCACATTGACCACGTTCATCAAGTGCTGGTTGTGGCAAGTGGTGCAAACAACTACGGGAGTGTTGTTGTAAACGCCTGGGCTGACAAAGAAGCCGTAGTTGGTTACGAACCTGGAAGAGTTTGCACCGGTCATCTGGACCACTCCGGCCGCGGTGATGGTGCAATCCCAGTTGTACTGGCCGGTGCAACTCATGGCGGCATTCAGGCCTACCGGGTGGTCATTGAGGTAATTCCCTTTGGTAGAGCCATCGTTTCCGAGCAGGGTGGGAACGGTGTTGTAGGTTCCGTAGGTTGCGGGCAAGGTCTCATAGACCTGGTCCTTCATCATGGCGCCCTCTGCCAGGTTGCCGTCATGGCAGCTTAGGCAGGTGAGCAGGCCGTTTACGTCCGGCGTCCCGACTGTCATGTTGATCGGCAGGGTCTCGGTGGTACTGCTGGTTCCGTTTACTCCGGCGAATTGAAGAGTCTTGCCATACAGGCTGCCGACATCCTCGCCCCAGAGAATGGAGCTTCCCGAATTTGGGTCAGCGGTTTTTGCGGCGCCGTTGCCGTATGCGCCGCTGTGCGGAGCGTGACATCCGGCGCAGCCGCGACCGTAGTTGAGGTGAGCACCGAGGACATCAGTCGCCGGCGCCTGAATCTGGGCAGCCGCGAAGCCCGCGGCGGTAAGAAACATCAGGACGATTGGAAAATTGCGTTTCATTTTGGTAGAGCCTCCTAGTGCTCGCTTGGTGCTGCTCGACTAAACCGTGAAGTTGACCGTAGCCGACCCCACCGGTGTTGTTTTCAAGCTCAGTCTTTCTTGAGCGCATGGGCTTGACGACTGCCGTTGCCGCGGGATGAGCCGATGGCTGGCTGCATCTCGTGAGAGATTTCATAGAAAGAAGGGTTGACATTTTCCGAGATTGGGAATTGAGACGCCTGCGGGAAGTTGCCACCTGGCAGTGTGCCCTGTGGCACAGTGACGTTGGTGCAAGACCCCGAAGTAATTTGAATCCCCTTGTGTCGTTTTCATACGATTTCATGCGCGAGAACCGTCACTCTCTGGACCCTGGATGACCTTCTGCACGGCGTTTGGCAAGCCCTCGACGCCATGACCGCATATTTTCAGGGGACAAAGGTCACTATCCGTGATGCCTGTCACAGGATATGCAGGGAATTGCCGAGGGTGTGATCTGTGTCACATTCCCGGATGCCGCGGATTGCTCAAATCACTGTGTGAGCACGCTAATGTGGAGCTGCAAAGATGCGGACGCAGAGGCCGGTGAGAACCACGCAGCGGGTTTCGATAAGTTCTTCAGCGATTCGGTCTTGGCGGTTTAGAGAGTTCTAATCATGAGCAGTTTCGACTTCCGGGGAGACTACGGCATGGCAAACGAAGAAACGGCTGCACCAACGGCAAGCGAAACCTTGCGGTCGGCGTATGTTTACGGGATGGCATTGACGTGCCTGGCGGCGGGCCTGGCAGTCGGGTATTTGCCTCGTGGATTGCAATCCCCGGCTTCTCCGGAACAAGCTGCGACCAATTCCGCGGCGGCGTCTTCCGAGCGCCCTGTAAGTGCGGGGCAGATGCCCGGTGCGCGCAAAATGAACCAGATGACCGACACACCCGCACAGGCCTCGCTGAACAGCGCGCCGCCCTTGCCCCATGCAGGACATATGCCCACTCTTGAACAGATGAAGCAGATGGCCGACAAGCAGGCAGCGCCGCTCAAGGAAAAGCTGAAGAACGATCCGAACAACAGGGTTGAACTGATGCAGGTGGCAGCCATTTACCACACCACTCACCAATTCAAGGAAGCGGCTGATTACTATGCGAAAGCGGTGCAGGCGGATCCCAGGAGTGTTGCCGCTCGAACCAAACTGGCAACAAGCCTGTTTCGCAGTGGCGATGCGGACGGCGCCATCGCGCAACTCAATCGGGCATTGGGCTATGCCCCCAACGACGCCAATGCGCTATTCGACCTGGGCATGATCCGGTTGCAGGGGAAACGGGACGGGCGGGGCGCGGTGGCGGCATGGCAGCGATTATTGAAGACCAATCCGCAAATGAGCTCTGAGCGCAGAGCCCAGGTTCAGAAATTAATGGCGGATGTGAAGACGACGCTGACGGATCGAGATGGAATGGAAGGGGCGCGGGGCAATGAGGGACACTAAGCGAACTCAAATAGCGCAATGGACGAAGAAGCAGGCCGCGGTCCTGGGGGTGATCTGCCTGACGGCTGGAATCGCCGGCGGCTGGACGATCCGCGCATCGCAGAATCCGGCGATCACCGGCCCCTCGAATGCGGCCGTTGGTTTCGCGCCAGGGACCGCCGGCGCGAGTCCGGCATCCCAGATACCCAACTCCGCGCAATTGAAGGCAATGGCCGATGCGCAGGCAGCCCCGTTGCTGGATAAACTCAGGTCGGACCCGGACAATCCGGGTTTGCTGACCAGCATCGGCAACTCGTATTACGACGCGCAGCAGTATCCCATCGCAGTCGACTACTACGGGCGCGCCCTCAAGAGCAGGCCGTCTGACGCGGCCGTGCGCACCGATATGGGGACTGCTTACTGGTACATGGGAAACGCCGATACGGCGATCGCGGAGTTGAACAAGGCGCTCGTTCATGCCCCTGCGAATCCCAACGCGCTTTTCAACCTTGGGCTAGTCAAGTGGCAGGGGAAAAAGGATGCGGCGGGCGCAATGGCCGATTGGGAAAAGCTGCTGGCTGCAAATCCGAATTACGAAGGAAGAGACAAAGTGGAACAGATGATGGCCGAGGCGAAGCAACATGCAGCGGTCGGCCGGTGAATGACTGCCCTTTTTCGTGCCTGTCAAGCCGATCGGATAATGGTGGATCGGCGACGCGGTCAGGCTTCGCTCCGCACCCTACGGGGCGGGGGCAATTGAACTGGATTGCATTCCCAGGGGTGCGTCCGCGGAAGCGGACTTCCCCTGGGCAACTTTCGCCTCCTCCCTCCGGGAGGTTTTCGGTAGTCGATCGTTTTCCGTTCGAAGGGGACCTTCCTCGGCAAAAGAGTCGTCGATTCGGATCTTCTGCCGCATCCCGCAGGCCGTTCCGCCAGCGGCCGGGTTTTGTGAGAGAATGACACCACTCACTTTGGGTTGAAGTGAACAGCGAATGAGTGTCGACAAGGGCGATAAACCAGACTCGTTGACGCAAGAAGCTGCGCAGGAAAATGAGCGGCTGGTGCGGGCCATTGTGGGGGGAGATCGTGAAGCAGAGCAGGCGTTCGCCGCCCGCTTTATGCGGCCGGTCAAGGCCATGTTGCTGGCTCGCTCCCGCGACCCCGATGTGGCTGCCGATCTGCTTCAGGATGTGATGATTGAGGCAATCTGCGCCCTGCGCCGGGGGCAGTTGCGAGAGCCGTGGAAGCTGTCTTCGTTTGTCATCGCCATCGCGCGCAACCGGCTCAACAACCACTTTCGCACCTCAGCGCGGACCCCGGAATCGCTTGAGTTCCCGGAAAATCTGCCGGATTTGTCGTCCGACGCGGCAAAAGTGGAGGAGCAGGAACGGGAAAGCCTAGCCATGAGCGCCATCTCAAGCCTCGACCCGGTGGATCGATCAATCTTGCAAATGACTCTTGTGGATGGACTTAAGCCAGGCGTCATTGCCCAAAGGCTACAAATGAATCCGGAGGTAGTCCGGCAGCGGAAGCTGCGGGCGACTCGCCGCGTAATCGATTTTGTACGGCGCAAGTCACAAAACGATTCCTCCGACCACATTGTTGTAGGAAAAGTAACATGACCGATTGCACAGGAACACTGACTGATCGATGGCTCGAGCGCTACATCCAGGGAACTCTGCCTGAACATGAAGCGCAGCAGTTTGAGGAGCACTATTTCGAGTGCCCGGATTGTCTGGCTCAAGTAGTGGCTCTTCAGGCTGTGACGAGGAGACTGGGCACCCAACCGCGAATGCCTGTAAAGGCTCCGATTCCGTGGCCCATCCGGGTTACCGCACTGACGGCAATCGCCGCGATGCTGTTGATTGGCTTCATCGTCTTCCGGGTGAAACGCACCTCGCCGCCGCAGCAGGCTGTTGCTGTTGCGCCGACGGCTCCTGTTACGAAGCCGGCTCCGCAGCCCTCGTTGGCTGCCTCGGCAGTCTCGCGGCTTGCCGATTTGACCATGCCGGCGTTTCAGGCACGCACCCTGCGCGGACAAAGCGGAGATCTCAACTTCGATTCGGGGATGAAAGCCTATACACGCCAGGATTGCCGGAGCGCGGTGAAGGCTCTCGCGCAGGTTCCAGCGCACGGTGAAGATTCGCTTGCCGCACGGTTCTTCATGGGGGTCTGCCAGATGCGCGATGAGGACCTTGGAGCAGCGAGCAGGACCCTGGAGTCAGTTGCCAATGGCGGAGATTCTCCGCAGCAGGAGGCGGCGCTCTACTACCTGGCGCAGGTTGCGCTGGAACGCAACGATGCCGGCGCGGCACGGCGCTACCTTGCGCGCACGGTTTCCCTGCACGGCGACTTTGAATCGCGGGCCCGCGCGGAGTTGACCAAGATCCGCTGAATCGGACACACGTGGTATTGGGCCGGGTTCGTCGGCTTGGGAGGGTGGGGATAGGATCGGCGATGCTGCCAGTCCCAATTCCTTCTGTTCAACTTTGCGGAAGAGTGAAAGAGTCCTGCCATGAGACGAGCGATGCGCACAGCGATAGGAGAGATTCGGTGCTTGCTGGTCGCTTTGCTGCTCTGTGCCCCGTGCGCCGGGCAGCAGACAGCGGCGCCAGCAAGTTCTCCGGCGGACGGCATTGCCAAAGCGCGCGAGGCGCTGAAGGCCGCGGAGGCTGCGCATCCCGGGGACACGCCGGAAGTGGCCGCGGCAATGAATGGCCTGGTCTCGCTGCAAATTGACGCGGGGGTAGCGGACCGCGACACGCTGTCGCTGGTGGACCGCATGGTGGAGATTGCCAAGGCGACCGAAGGGACGCGCAGCAAAGCTTACGAGGGAACCCTGGTGATCCGGATGGACGTGCTTACCGGACTTAACCGCGCGCCCGAAGCACGTGTGGTTGCGGAAGAGGCATTTGAGATTGCGCAAGAGAACTTTCCAGATTCGTCGGAAGCGGGCGCCGCTGCTGGCGCCTTAGGAAGAATCTGCTACAAGCTGGGCGATTACCCATGTGCAATCCATGCCCAGGAATTCGCGGTGGCGCAGGAGCGGAAAATCGCCGGCGCCAATAGCGCGGAGTTGAGTGCATCGCTCAATAACCTGGGGGCGCTGAAGAGCCGGATGGGCGACGTGAACGGCGCCATCAAGGCATTGGAAGAGGCCGTGGCCATTGCCTACCGCATTGACCCGAATGACAACCACATCGGGGTCATCGAGAATAACCTGGGTTCGAATTACCTGAAGGTTCAAGACTTTCCCAAGGCCGCTGAGCACCTGAATCGTGCCATCGATATGCTGACCAAGCTTTACGGTGCGGATAACGTGAGGCTGATGCAAGTCAACCGCAACCTGGGTGCGCTCTATACGCGCACCGGCCAGTTTCCACTTGCCTGGAAGGCCTATGAGTTCGCGCTGCAGAACAAATACGAACAGATGGATAACAATGCCACCAACCACGCCCAATTCGCGCAGTCGCTGGCACAAGGAGGCAATGCTCGGCGCGCGGTTGAAGAGGGACTCACAAGCGCGCGCATCAGCCGGGAGATCTTTGTGCTTCAGGCGCGCACGCTTCCCGAGCGCCAGGCGCTGGCATACGATGCGACGCGCCCTCGTGGCCTGGATACTTCGATTTCAGTAGTTCTCAAGCATGCGGAGTTATCCAACGCGGAGATTTATCAGGAACTGATTCGTTCACGCGCGCTGGTGGCCGACGAAATGGCGCGGCGGCAAAAGAATTTGAACGCGAACAATGACCCCGAGACAGCGCGCCTGCTGGGAGAGCTTAACCAGGCGCGAAGCGATTTGCTTGCAGCCGAGAATTCGACTTCAGATAAATCTGCTCGGGCTGACAAGGTGAGTGCCGCAACTGGCCGGATGGAGAAGATTGAACGTGAACTTGCTGAGCGTAGCGCCGCCGCGCGCAACGATGAGCGAATCTACCTGGTGACGACGGACGATGTGCGGCACAGCCTGCCGGCGCACTCAGTCTTGATTTCGTATGTCGAGTATCGCCGGCGCGCCGTGGATACGGTGGACCCGGCAGCCGCCGAAGCACCTTCCTACATGGCCTTCGTGCTGCATCCCGATTCAGGCAGGATTGTGGCCTTCGATCTGGGCGAAAGCAAGAGCATTGCAGATTCGGTTGCCAAGGCACGTTCCGCCGCCGATGCCGAGGCTCACGGGGGCGGCCTTGGCTCCACGCGCAACGAGCGAGCCTATCGGGAAGCGGCTCTTGCCTTGCGCAAGCGCATCTGGGATCCGCTGCAAGCTGAGCTGGGCGACGCGAAGCTGGCACTGGTTGTTCCCGATGGCGTGTTGAACCTTATTCCGTTCAGCGCGCTTCCCAGCGGCAACGGTTACCTGGTGGAGAATGGACCAGTGATTCATGTGCTGACCAGTGAGCGCGACCTGGTCCCCGGCGAAGGGGGCGTGAAGAAGACCGGCTTGCTGGCGGTGGGCAGCCCTCAGTTCGAAATGGCCGCGGTTGCGGGCGATGCATCGCGACTGCGAGACGCATCGGTGCCTTGCGAGGACTTCCGCAGCCTGCAATTTCATTCGCTGCCCGGCACCGGTGTGGAAGTTGCCGATATTGCCAAATCGTGGCGTCGATGGAATGGCGCGGAGCCCTCGGCTCTGCTGACCGGAGCCGATGCGACTCGAAACCGCTTTATCGAGCAGGCAAGCCAGAATCGCGTTCTTCACGTTGCCACCCATGCGTTTGTGCTGGACCGCGGTTGCGGCGACGGCAACCCTCTGCTGCACTCGGGGCTGGTGTTCGCAGGGGCCAATGCAACCCGCGATGCGGCCATCCTGACGGCGCAGCAGATTGCATCGCTCGACTTGAGCGGCGTGGAGTGGGCGGTGCTGTCTGCCTGCAACACCGGCAACGGCGAATTGCACGACGGCGAAGGCGTGCTCGGGCTTCAGCGTGCCTTCCGCGTGGCGGGGGCGCACAGCGTGATCATGACTCTGTGGCCTGTGGACGACGATGTGACCCGCCAGTTCATGCATGAGTTATACGCCCAGCGACTGGGCCGTCATACAACCACGGCGGATGCGGTGTGGAACTCATCGCGCAAGTTGCTGGTGGAGCGCCGCGCCGCGGGAAAGAGCACTCACCCGTGGTACTGGGCTGGATTTATCGGCTCGGGCGGGTGGGAATAAGGAATTCTTCCGTCACAAAATCTGCCCAGAGACCACTACTGATTGCACGCACCCGCGTCGCCGGTGGACGGCGAGCCTTTCACCGAGGCTCAGCTCAAGCCGCAGACGGAATTCCAAGGGTGTGATGGAAGGCTTTTCTGCGATGGCTTTTTTCGGAATTCAACCGACAAATAAGATTTGGAAGGTGATGGCGTTGATGGCGAGTGTATTGGCCGGACCGGCAGGGCTGCAGCAGGCGATGGCCCATGCGGCGCCTGCCCCTGCTTCCGGGGCAATCGACACTTGTGTAAGCAAAGCGCTCGGCGTGGGCCGGGTTGTGACTTCGCCGAGCGATTGCCGCCCGGATGAGTATTTTGTGACCGTGTATCAATCGGAACGGGAGGCGCTGGCATTGGTCCGGCCGGGGATTGGCGCAGGGGCTTACTCGGAACCTGCGGGCCTCGACCTCGCTTCGCTAGCTCCGTCTCTCAATGCGTACAAGAGCGTGTTTGCGCAAGCCTCCGGCAAGAGCCGAAAGGTATGCCAGAGTGTGCTGAGCGGAATCGACCAGGGCAAGCTACAGGATCTGGGGCAGACCTGGTGCGACGCGGCGAAGCGATTCGAGGCGAATGTGGAGAGTTGCCAACTGGGACGCTCAGCTGAATCTCCGACATTGGCCTGCGTAGAGACTTTGACCGTCCATCCAAAGGACGGCGATCCGAAACAGTACAAGACATTAAAGACATTTCAGCTGAGTGGTCAACCGGACGGGACATGGCTGATCGCCGGCTGGTAAACGAATTTGCCGCGTAGAGTTGCGATTCCAGCCGATTCCCGAGTTACAAGCGGCAGATGAGCAACTCGCGCTCGTAAACCATCTCTGGAGGGAGATGGTCGTGGAGCAGGAGAAACAGTTCTTCATGCTCCATGACTTCTCTTCTCCAGGCAGCCCGGTCGACGTTTTGCAACAGATCGAACTGCGCCTTGGGGAAATCGAGTCCCGTCCAGTCGATCTCGTCGTAATAGGGCGTCCATCCGATGGGCGTTTCGTTCGCCATTGCGCGTCCGCGGGCGCGGTCCACGATCCAGCGCAGCACACGGATGTTTTGACTGAAGCCAGGCCAGATGAATTTGCCGTTTTCGTCCTTACGAAACCAGTTCACGTGAAATACCCTTGGCGTGGTCGTAAGCATTCGCTGCATTTTGATCCAGGTGCGGAAGTAATCTCCCATGTGATATCCGCAAAAGGGCAGCATGGCCATCGGATCGCGGCGCACTTTTCCAACCACTCCAGCAGCAGCGGCCGTTGTCTCCGAACCCATTGTGGCGCCCATGTAGACAGCCGACGACCAGTTGAACGCCTGATACACCAGGGGAATGTTTGCGGAGCGACGCCCGCCAAAGACGATTGCCGAAATCGGCACGCCGTCCGGTGACTCCCAATCTTCATCCATTACTGGGCATTGGGCTGAGGGCGCCGTGAACCTCCCGTTGGGATGGGCGGCTAACTCCCCGGTTTTTTTGCCGATCTCGGGAGTCCATGGACGGCCTTTCCAATCCAGACACTGGGCAGGAGGTTCCTCCGTCATGCCTTCCCACCAGACGCCGAGGTCAGGGGTTAAAGCCACGTTGGTGAAGATGGTATTGCGGCGCAGTGTCGCCATCGCATTCGGATTTGTTTTCTCGGATGTGCCCGGCGCGACACCAAAGAATCCGGCTTCGGGATTGATGGCTCTCAACTGGCCGGTGGCGTCGGGCCTGATCCATGCAATGTCGTCGCCTACGGTCGTGATTTTCCAGCCCTCAAATCCCTGGGGAGGAACCATCATGGCGAAGTTTGTCTTCCCGCAGGCGCTGGGAAAGGCCGCTGCGACATACGTTTTTTCTCCCTCGGGATTCTCCAAGCCAAGAATCAACATGTGCTCGGCCATCCATCCTTCGTCTCGCGCGATATTGGAAGCGATGCGCAGCGCGAAGCATTTCTTGCCCAGCAATGCATTGCCGCCGTAGCCCGATCCATAACTCCAAATCTCGCGTGTTTCAGGAAAGTGAACGATATACTTCTCGCTGTTGCACGGCCAGGGAACATCCTTTTGGCCTGGCGACAGCGGAACTCCGACGCTGTGCATGCAAGGCACCACGCGCTGTTCGCCTTTGTCTATCTCCGCGAACACGGGCAGTCCGATGCGGGCCATGATGCGCATATTCACGACCACGTAGGCCGAGTCAGTGAGTTCGACACCGATGCGCGCCATCGGCGAACCAACCGGTCCCATGCTGAAGGGCAGCACATACATGGTGCGGCCTTTCATTGACCCGCGAAAAAGTGACTTCAACTTCTTTCGCATTACGTAGGGATCTTCCCAGTTGTTGGTGGGGCCGGCATTGTCTTTGGAGAAGGAGCAGATAAAGGTGCGATCTTCCACGCGCGCCACATCGTTGGGCGCGGATCGCGCGTAGAAGCAGCCCGGCCAAAGATCTTCATTCAGTTTCGTAAACGTCCCGGAATCGACGAGGAGTTGGCAGAGGCGGTCGTACTCTTGCTGCGAGCCATCGACCCAGTGAATGCGGTCGGGCTGAGTGAGGTCTGCCATCTTTTCCACCCAGCGCAACAGGTGCTTATTGGTGGTCAGCGTCGATTCAATCATCGAAGTTTTTGCCATGGGACACTTTCCTTAATGAAGCCAGCATAATGGATGTTTCCGGGTGAATTGTCTGCGTCCCGAGCCTTTCCTTTCACCGGCCGACTCGGACGGAATCGTAATTCTGGAAAAGCAGTTCATGTTCCCGCTGGGGTCGATCTGAAGTTAAACCCTCGCGGGAGATAGTGTGCTCCAGTCATTATTCAGTATCGCATCTGGTTGCTTATCGCTGGGCGAAACGAAGGAAAAGGCCAATGCCTTCACGCATGAAGCGGGGCAGGATTGGACCGCTTCCTTACGGGGCTCTGGAGTCTCTCGACGCCGCGTTGGACGGGCGATGACTGGATCAGTCTGGAGACTCCGGCAGTCCGATTGCACAGCGTGCAATGTCGATGAAGCTTCAGATGCAGTCAGCCGATTGCCTTTTTACGGATGCACGATGTCTACGATCTTGGAATCGGGCTCGGTCCAGGCCGCGGCGCCCGCATGGGTTAACTGTTGCTTCGCGTCATCCCAATGCAGCGTGGTAATGGAGCCCGCCCGGTTCTCGTAGGAATACGTCGTACCGTCGTCGGAATAGAGCGCGAAGTCCGCGTCCGCTCCGGGGTAGACTCGCACGGCTGCAATAGCCTGCGGCTCATGTGTGCTCAGAACCGGAGCACCCAGCGGCACAACCGACCCTGCTCTTACGAAGAGCGGAATGATGTCGATCGGCGCGTCCGCAGTGATGGTCTGCCCGCCTTTGATTCGCGCATTGGTCCAGTAGTTATACCAATCGCATCCTTCGGGGAGGTAAACCTTGCGGCTGGTTGCTCCCTGCTCAGTGACAGGCGCCACCAGAAACGCCGGGCCGAACATGTATTCGTCGCGAATGTCGGCGACATTCGGATCGCCGGGATAGTCCATGAAGAGGGGGCGCATAAACGGAGCGCCCGTCTGGTAGGAGCGGTAGGCCTGCGAGTAGATATAGGGGATTAACCGATATCGCAGGCGCAGATACTTTTCCAAGATCGCCTCGGCTTGCTTGCCGTACGACCATACCTCGTTGTGCATCCTCTCGCCGTGCGCACGCATGACGGGTTGGAAAGCTCCCCACTGGAACCAGCGCACGAATAACTCGGGATAGTCTTCATAACCATCCACGTTGTCCCCTGCGTCAGATGCACCGATCAACGGCTTATGGGCCGCGTGGTAGTTGGAGTAGATCTGCGGTGAGAAGAAGCCGGCGATGTCGGTGTCCCAATAAGGCATGCCGCTGGCGGTAAAGTTCAGCCCCGCCGGAATGGAACGCTTCAGCATGTCCCATGTTGAGACGATGTCACTGGACCAGAAGACGGTTCCGTTTCGCTGTGCTCCCAGGTACGCGGCCCGCGCCAGGATCATGACTCTCCGGCTGTCGCCAAAATCGCGGCGGAAACCCTCATACACTGAGGCTGTGTGGAACAAGGGATAAGCGTTGTAGTAGCGGGTGCCTGAACCGATCCAGAAGACGTCTTTCGCCGGATCAATATCCGGCTCGGTTTCATCCAGCCACAGGTAATCGAAGCCATAGGGCTTCACATAACGGTCGCGAATCTTCTCCCAGAACCACCTGGCAGCCTCGGGGTTGGTTGTGTCGAGGTTCGGGCCGATGGCGTCCTTGTACCCTCCGGGGTCCGGCTTTCCATCGGGGGTATGCACCAGCCATCCTTTGCTCTGCAGCATGTCATAGAACTGGGTGCCCTGGGAGTAGTGCGGCCACACGCTGAGAAGGGTGGTCACACCCATGGAGTTAAGTTGCTTATTCATGGAGGCGGGATCGGGCCACCGGGCCGGGTCCAGATCCATCTCACCCTGGCGCGTCATGTTCAGGAAGTCCACGACCAGCACATCCAGCGGCAATTGGCGGTCGCGATATCCCTTGGCAATGTCGAGCGCCTGCTCCTGGGTGGGATAGATGGCCTTGCTTTGAATGTAGCCGTAGGTGGCTTTGGGCAGCAGGTGCGTGACCCCGGTAAGCTGGCGATAGCCCGTGTAGATTTCATCGGTCTTTTCGCCGGCAATCACAAAGAAGGAGACGCGGTCGCCGACCTCGGACGACCAGACATTCTGCTGATTGAAGCCGAGATCGATGGTCGTCTTGGAGGGGTTGTCCCAGATAAGACCGTAGCCTCGGCTCGACACCATGAAAGGAACACAGACGTTCTCGCCTCCAATCGCGCCGTAATTGTGCCAGCATTCAATGCGATGATCGCGGAGATCGAGAAACCCCTGCTGCTGCTGGCCGAGGCCGTAATAATGCTCACTTTGCGGCGAGTCGAATGTGGCGGAGACGCGGTAGCCCGGACCGTCCTCACTGCCATTGCCCGGATTCACCGGCGATGCCGCGGGGCGGTTGGGGAACATGGACCAGCGCCGCATGTTCAGGAGCGGTTCGCCCGAGGATGTGGATACAGAAATAATGTCGTTATGCGGTCTGCGCCCATTCCCACCGCCGCCAAAGTAGTGATCCCGCAGCGACTGATTCAGCTCATCCAGCGGCAAGGCGTGGGGAGGCGGAAGGTTTTCAGGAGCAACACGGACGATCAATCTACCGGAGCGGATGACGTCATAGCCATCCGGATCTCGATCCTTAGTCCATCCCGTCATCGAGGGAGTACCCACGATTCCATATCCGGGGGCTCCCAGCGCCGATGACTTCGCTGTGCTCAACGTGATGCGAACGATGTTGTCCGCATACGGCTCCAGCACGATGGTTCTGTCATTTCGCTCAAGCACGAATCTGCTGGCCTGGTTCTGAGCGGCGGCGCCTGCGGCTACCGCGAGCATGATCTGCACGGTTGCGCGTGCGGGCAAAGTTCCCTTGAGCAGCGGCTGGATCGATCGAAAGCCGGACCATGCAATGGATTCATATCGAAGTATGGTTTGCATCGGAATTGAACCCCATTGCGCCAATTGGGAACGGCGCATCTTTCCTTGTGACTGGGTAGCATCGAAATCGTAGGAGGCTCGTCTTCACCGTGTCAATCGATGAATGACGGAATGGACAAGGAGGAGACGCTCGTTCTGGAGCGGCAGCGAAGTGCTACTGGCCTGACCCCAATCGTCACGCCTCGAGAAGGCGCGGCCAATTGTGATAGGACAGATTGCGAATTCATCGAACTTTCTTATTCTAAGAATGGTAGGCGAGGCGGGGATCGAACCCACAACCCCCGGCTTAGAAGGCCGGTGCTCTATCCAATTGAGCTACTCGCCCATGCCTTCTCATTGTAGCGTCGATTGAGGACAAACGGCATCGGCAAACGCCGCCAGGGCTGCTTCAAGAGTAAGTACCGCCTCTGGGGGTGTGGGGCCGCAGGCGGTGATATAGGCGGTCATTCCCATTTCTAATTGGCCAAGATCTAACTGACCCATATCCAACTGGCCCATGTCCGACTGGCCGGGAGCGATTTGAGCGCGGCGGACGATGAGATCCACCCGACAGCAGCGCAAGGGAATGGAATGCAGGCGGGTGCACAGATCCCTACAACTCGAGGCGATCGCGTCTGGACATTTCCATTGCCGATCGGCTCTGGGCTGTGGATCGCTTTGGGGCTGCTTATCGATTCGGGGCAGCAGGTCGATGTAGCAGCCGACAGCGTGGGCGAAGCTGCCGGCGGGCGCGTCCAATTCGTCTGCATCGAATTCACCTGCCTGCAAGGCCGGCCAGAAATCGCACTTTGAGGTCCAAACCGGAGAGTGCTCGGCGTTGAGTTTTTTGAGCGTGGCGGCGAGCGAGGGAAGCTGAGCGGTTTCCGGCAGAGTGAGGACGAGTGAGTCATGATCGGGTTCCGAATGCGGAGCCCAACGCAGGTCGACGAATCCCGGCCA
>Ga0302324_100014132_pt1 | contig 16118 bp, 20 predicted proteins | sample Palsa_T0_1_FD_201949 | JGI IMG/M metagenome (GOLD analysis project Ga0302324, IMG submission 201949) | Peat permafrost microbial communities from Stordalen Mire near Abisko, Sweden - Palsa_T0_1 | ecosystem: Environmental > Terrestrial > Soil > Palsa > Peat permafrost | place: Sweden: Abisko...
TGGCGGTGATGCGCTGCTCGCCCCACGCTGGCGTCCAGTGCACGTGCGTGATATCGCGCAGCGCGTGCTCGCGCAAACCACGCTGATCCATGCTGATGAACCACTGCGGCGTGGCGCGGAAAATCAAGGGCGTCTTGTGGCGCCAGCAGTGCGGATAACTATGTCGCAGCGGCGCCTGGCGCAAGAGCGCGCCGTTGCTCTCGAGCTCGCGCACGATCACCGCATTGGCCTCATCGACACGAAGTCCGGCCACCAGCGCGGTACCGGCGGCAAAGCGGCCATCCGGGCCCACCGGGTTGATCACGGGCAATCCATAACGCTGCGCAACGAGGTAGTCCTCCTGTCCGTGCGCCGGCGCGGTGTGCACGGCGCCGGTACCGGCCTCCAGTGTCACGTGCTCCCCGAGTAGCACGGGAACCTGCCGATCGAGCCAGGGATGCGCGAGCTTGAGCCCTTCGAGTGCGCTGCCGGCAACACTTCCGAGAATGTTCCCAGGCTCAAGCCCATAGCGCAGCAGGCACTCTGGCGCGAGCTTCTCGGCCAGCACCAGCACCTCGCGGGCCCCGCCGCGCTCGACCCCGATCGCGCAGTACTCAAATTCATCGCCCAATGTGACAGCCTCATTGGCCGGCAATGTCCAGGGCGTCGTGGTCCAGATCACGACCGCTACGCTGTCGCCCAGAAGCGCTGCCTTCAGACCCGTGCGCCGCGCGAAGTCCTCGACGTCCGGCACGCGAAACGCCACGTCAATCGCGAGCGAGGTGATGTCCTCATATTCGACTTCGGCCTCGGCCAGCGCGGAGCGACAATCCAGGCACCAATGCACAGGCTTGGCGCCGCGATAAAGATGCCCGTTGCGGATGATGTGTCCGAGCGCGCGGATCTGCTGCGCTTCATAGCGCGGATCCATGGTCAGGTACGGATGATCCCAATCCCCGAAGACCCCGAGGCGCTTGAAATCAGCGCGCTGCAGGTCAATCTGGACCGCGGCAAAGCTTCGGCACGCGGCGCGAAAGCCCGCTGCGTCGAGCTTCTGCCCGGGCTTGCCATATTTTTTCTCGACGGCCAGCTCAATCGGCAGACCGTGGCAGTCCCAACCCGGGATATAGGGCGCGTCGTATCCGGCCAGCGTGTGCGACTTGACGACAATATCCTTGAGAATCTTGTTGACCGCGTGTCCAAGGTGAATGACGCCGTTGGCGTAAGGCGGCCCATCGTGCAGCACGAAGCTGCTGCGGCCCGCGGATACTTCGCGGATGCGCTCGTAGATGCGCTGCTGCGCCCAGCGCTCGAGCTGAGCGGGTTCGCGCCCCGCCAGATCCGCCTTCATCGGAAAGTCCGTCTGCGGCAGATTCACCGTGCGCTTGTAATCAGTCACCCTGTCAGTTCCTCATGCGCCCAGGATGCTGCGCGCCTCGGCGGCATCGCGATGCATCTGCACCACCATCGCATCCATCGACTCAAATGTCAGCTCATCGCGCAGCCGCGCGACGAACTCCACTTCGATTTCGCAGCCATACAGATCGCCGTCAAAATCGAACAAGCACGCCTCGAGCACCGGCAGACCGCCGCCGGCCATCGGCCGCGTGCCCAGACTCGCGACCGCGGGCCAGGGCTCGCGCAGCGTTCCGGCGCCGCGCACCCAGACGGCAAAGACCCCCGCGAGCGGCACGCGCCGGCGCTTGACGGCGAGGTTTGCGGTGGGAAACCCGAGTGTTCGACCCAGCTGTGCCCCTCGGCAGACGCGGCCACGCATCGAGTACGGCCGGCCGAGCAGGCGCTGCGCCGACACCAGATCGCCCACGGCCAGCGCCGAGCGGATTCGGCCGCTGCTCACGCGCTCACCGTCGCTTGCCACCGGGGAGACGACATCGACGGTGAAGCCGTATTGCCCAGCCCGCTCGAGACACCACTGCGCACTCGCCTGCCCGCCGCGACCGAATCGGAAGTCGTGACCGATCACAATCACGCGCGCGCGCGCGGCGTGCAGCAACTCCATGAACTGCTCGGCCGACACGGAGCGCAGCGCTTGGCTGAAGCGCAATGAGCACAGTTGATCCAGGCCGCGGTTGGACAGCAGACGCCAGCGCTCGCGAAAATTCGTCAGCCGTGCGGGTGGATCGGCGGGGTGCAGATATTCGCGTGGCAGCGGCTCGAAGCTCAGCATCATCGATGGCAACTGTCGCTGCGCAGCGTGCTGCAATAGCCGCTCGATCAGCGCCTGATGGCCCAGATGCAGGCCATCGAAGCTGCCAATGGTCACGACGAAATCGCGAGGCTGAACGGTGTCTAAGCGGCGGATGAGCTGCATGGTCCTCGAGCATAGGCCGGGTACCGGCTGAAACCGGTGCGCCGCCAATCCGGCCTCACCTCGGCTCAAAGTGTTGAATTATAGCCACATTGGCCGGACTGGCTCGGGGCGGCGTCGTGAGGCTTGATTGACAACATTTTGACCCCTGCCCACACTACGCGCCTCCCGAGGTGTGGCAACCGAATTTATTACCGGGTAACCGGGTGCTGGAGCAACGCGTGGCGAATACGAGATCGGCGGAAAAGGCGGCACGACAGGCTGAAAAGCATCGCGCTCATAACGTGACGCTGCGCTCGCGCATGCGCACTGCAATCCGCAAGGTTCTCAATGCGGTTGCCAAGGGCAGCAAGGAGGAGGCCCAGACCAGCTATCGCGCAGCCGTGCCGCTGATCGACACCCTCGTGAACAAACACCTGATCCATCGCAACCAGGCGGATCGGCACAAGAGTCGTCTGGCTGCGCGCGTCAAATCGTTGTCGAGCTGAACCGCGCCGCGCGGCCCTCGCTCAGGCTCCATGCCTGATCTCGTAATCCTCGAGCGACAGCAGCAACGATAAGCGCTCATCGCTGCGCGCGACCTCGCGCCAATGCCGACCTTCGGGCCACGGCTCGAGCGCACCGGCGAGGGACCAGAACAGGTTCAGCGAAGAGCTCACGCGCGCGCGTTTGAGCTCGGCAAACGCACGCACCGCGCCGCGACGGCGCAGTTCCTCGGCTGTGAGCACACCGATCTGCGCGAGCATCTGCTCAGAGCGCGCGCCGAGATTGCGCAGGTCGCGTATGCGCAGCCGCAGTTTGCCGGCAGCGATCCGCGATCGAACTTTGCTATTGCGCATTGGCGCATTCTCGCCCAGGCCTGCATCGAGGCGCGACTGCTCGCGCCGCGGCCTCAGCGGCGGCTGCCTGAGCGAGCCTTGCCTTCCAGGAATTGCATGACCGCATCGGCCAACTCGCGGGTCCCGCGCTTGGTAGCAGCCGAGATCAAAAAACGGGGACCCCGGTAGCGCAGGCGCCGTACGATATCGGCGGCCCGCGCTTCCGCATCGGCATCGGGCAGCAGGTCGCGCTTATTAATCACCAGCCAGCGCGGTTTGGCCGCCAGTTCGCGGCTGAATTTCCTGAGCTCGCCCACGATGGCGCGGGCGTCGCGTACCGGATCCGCTTCCGGGTCCGGGGGCAGCAGATCCACAACGTGCAGCAACACCCGGGTGCGCTGCAGATGCTTGAGGAAGCGGATGCCCAACCCCACCCCGTCGGCCGCACCTTCGATCAGTCCTGGGATGTCGGCCATGACGAAGCTGCGCTGCTCGCCGCAATCGACCACGCCGAGATTCGGATACAGCGTCGTAAACGGATAATCGGCGACCTTCGGCCGCGCCGAGGACAGCGCGCGTATCAGCGTTGATTTGCCCGCATTCGGCATACCGAGCAGGCCGACGTCGGCAATGAGCTTGAGCTCGAGCTGCAGCGAGCGCCTTTCTCCAGCCAGACCCGGACCAAATTGTCGCGGCGCACGATTGGTACTGGATTTGAAGCGCGCGTTGCCCCAGCCGCCCTTGCCACCCTGCGCGACCTTGAGCTCCTGTCCTGCCGGGGTCAGATCGCCGAGCTGCTCCGCGGTATCCGCATCCAGCACCACGGTGCCGACTGGCACTGCAATGTGCAGGTCCTCGCCACGACGGCCCGTGCAATCGTTGCCGGACCCGCCCTCCCCGGAGCGCGCTTTGTAGGTACGTTGGATGCGAAAGTCCGCGAGCGTGTTGATGCCTTCGGTCGAGCGCAGCCAGACGCTGCCGCCCTCCCCGCCATCGCCGCCATCCGGGCCGCCAAAGGGCACGAACTTCTCGCGCCGGAAGCTCACGCAGCCGCGGCCCCCATTGCCGGCCTGCACCTTGAGCTTGGCTTCATCGACGAATTTCATGCAGCCGGCCCCGGGCGGGCACAGCAACCCAGACTAGATCGGGGTTTCAGTTCGACTCGGGCAACACGCTGACATAGAGGCGCTGGTCGGCTCCCTTGACGCGGAACTGCACACGACCGGTCGCCACCGCAAACAACGTGTGATCGGTGCCGACACCGACGTTCGTGCCCGGGCGCACGCGCGTGCCGCGCTGGCGCACGAGGATATTGCCCGCCAGGACCTGCTCGCCGCCGAAGCGCTTCACGCCCAGCCGCTTGCTGTGAGAATCGCGGCCGTTGCGAGTGCTGCCGCCTGCTTTCTTGTGTGCCATGAGAGTGCTCCGCGCTCGCGCTTAAGTATAACGCCCGCGCCTCAGGGCGCGCTGATGTCCGTCACGCGCACCTGCGTATAGGCCTGGCGGTGCGTCTTCTGGCGCAGGTAGTGCTTGCGGCGACGGAATTTGACGATCGTCACCTTATCGCCCTTGGCATGCTTCTCAACCGTTGCTGTGACCTTGCCGCCGGAGAGCAACGGCGCACCGAGGCGCACGTCGTCGCCGTCGGCAATCAACAGCACTTCATTGAACTCCACCGTGGCACCGGGCTCAATTGCGAGCTTCTCAATGCGCAGCACCCCGCCCTTCTCCACCCGATACTGTTTGCCGCCCGTGGCGATGACCGCGTACATTTGCCCAACGCTCCGTGTGAGTCGCCGCCCCAAGTCGAGTATCAGCGGGTTCAACAACCCGCCGGCACTTGTGGGCAGTGCGAAAAGGTCGCGCATTCTAACGATGGGGCGGCGGCGGGTCAAACGACGCATTCTCGTGGAGAAACAGAGAGTTGAGTATCGATCCTGGCAGCCGTGAAGCGCTCGCGAAGATTCGCGCGCTGGTACAGAGCGAACTGCTGGCAGTCGATGAGGCCATCCGCAGGGGCTTTTACAGCCCAGTCCCGCTGATCGATCAGGTCGCCGAGCATATCGTCGGCGGCGGTGGCAAGCGCCTGCGGCCGCTGCTGGTCGTGCTTGCAGGCCGGGCCTGCGGCGGCTCCGCCACGGACTGCGTGCAGGCCGCCGCCTTCATCGAGTTCATTCACACCGCGACCCTGCTGCACGATGATGTGGTCGACATGTCAGCGCGGCGGCGCGGGCGCGAAACGGCCAATCAGGTCTATGGCAACCAGGCCAGCGTATTGGTTGGGGACTTTGTGTATTCGCGCGCATTCCAACTCATGGCCGCTTCGCGCTCACAGCGCGTGATTGAGATCATGGCGAACGCGACCAACCGCATCGCCGAGGGCGAGGTACTGCAGCTCATGAATGCGCGCGATCCGGACACTACGGAGTTGCGCTACCTCGAAGTCATACATCGCAAAACCGCGCAGTTATTTCAGGCAGGCGCCGAAGTCGCCGCTGTACTCAGCGCGGCAAGCGAGGCGCAGCAGGCTGCACTAGCCGCTTTCGGCCGTCATCTGGGCACCGCGTATCAGCTCGTCGACGACGTCCTGGATTACCAGTCCGATCCCCAGACTCGAGGCAAGAACCTCGGGGACGATCTTGCCGAGGGCAAGCCGACACTGCCGCTCATCCACGCCCTGGGACACTGCGCTCCGGCACGGGCTGATCAAATACGTGATGTCATCAAGCGCGGCGGGCGCGAGCAGCTGGATGAGATTGTCGCCACAATTGAATCGGCGGGTGGCCTTGAGTACACTTCGCGGCTCGCACAAGCCGAGGCGGACCAAGCACTTGCCACGCTCGGAGTGCTGCCCGAATCACCGTTTCGAGAAGCGCTGGCTGCACTGGTGCGCTTCGTACTCGCACGCAAGCACTGAAGTCGCGGAGCCAATTCGGGGTGTAGCTCAGCCTGGTAGAGCACTACGTTCGGGACGTAGGAGTCGCAGGTTCAAATCCTGTCACCCCGACCAAATAAATCAGGCACTTATTCGCGCCTTTGGTTCGGTCAATTAAACGCCTGGGTCATCTTAAGTGCGTCGTAAGTGCGCCAGGATCGATTTCGAGAGTCGATTTAGCCTCATTCGTCAGCCTCGTCACCCTGAGAGGTAAGCCCGTCGATGATCTGACTCTTCTTCTTCGGAGACAGAATGCGGCTATTAGTTACACACGCAATGATCTCGCTTCGCGTCGTTTCGCTGATGGTGCCGAGTAGTTGGCGTGGGTCGTTCTGAATTTCCCGTCTCAACCATTCGACGGGATAACCAAATTGTTGGGAGCAATCGATCCAAGAATCCCGACTCATGAAATCGTGATTTGCCGTATCGATCAACACCTGCAGCGCCCTCAGCTCCTCATTTTTCAGTAGCAGAGCATTAATCTCGCTATTAATCAGAAGCAGAATCGGTGACGGCTCAAGACAAGCCACAACACAGCGCTTGATTTTCGGCGGCTTCGTTACATGAAGGAAAAGCCGCACTACATCGCCCGGGGCGACGGGCATAGTTAGTCAGAGCCCGGATGAGGATCGCTTAGATGTTGAATCAGGTCCTGAGCATTCGGCAGCAGCGAAGCTACCGATGCAAGGGGAATCGGATTGCTGCGCCTGTCGCCTACAGAGCGCCACGCAGCACCCCATGCGGCGTCATGAGTCAATCGCTTAAAGCCCTCAAAGTCGTTGGCGCCGTGCCGTCTAATTGCCTCATCAAGGCATTCCCGGTTCGATTCGCTGAGTTCATCTAGGTCAGGAGCGCGTAGCAATTCAAAATTATTTCCATTCATCGTGAATGCCGCTTTCGCTGCCTCGATTACGCTCCGCGGGCGATCACCCCGAACAAACTTGACGATATCGTACGTATTGCTTGGCACAGGGCCCCATTCCATCGCGGCATAGTCTTCTCCGAATATCAACGAACCGTAGCGTTCCAGGTGAAGCTTGTCTGCCACATAGAGGAGCTTGAGAGTCCCATACATATCAGCGCCACTGTTCTGCGCCACGTACAAGAGCGCTTCGAGTGACTTGGCTGGTTCGAATGCAGTTGGGCCAGACATAGGCGTATGGTAGCTCGGCGACGTTAAGATCGCATCATTGCTCAATGTCACTTACGCCGTGCCGGCGAGTTGGATTCTAGAAAGCACAATCTACCGATTCTTTAGCGTGGCCACGTATGCGATGCCAGCCATACCGAACCCAAGGAACACCAATCCGCCGATCATCTCGCCCGCCAAAAAAGTGATCGCGGATAGCGCGATGCAGATCCAAGAAAGAACGGACAGTGCTTTCACGACCACCCCTGCGATCTTTGTACTTTCAGGCGCACTCATAAATGGGCCTGCGCGGCGGAATTCAGTAGCTCGTGCAATTCGCCTGATTGCCATTGATAACGCAATTCGACGTTACCGGTTGTCGGATCTGCAAATTCGGCGGTGGCGGAAGCTGAATCCTGTTGGCCCTCGTATAGTTCAATATCATTTGCATCCGCTGTTGACGCAATGCCTCAGCCTGCGCGGCTGCTTGGCTCTCTTGGCTTGCTGCCTGGAGTCTTTGGCTTTCAGCTTGAGATTGTTGAGCCGCTGCTTGCGCCTGTGCTGCCGCTATCTCTTTTTTGTACTGTTGAACGATATCCGTGATTTTCGTCACCAATTCATCGCGTGCCGCCCCAAATCTTTTGTTCGCTTCACCATAGCTAATTCGGCCTTTATAGAGATCCACCCCAATCTCGTTAAACGCTGTAAGTGACACGGTAAGCTGATTGTTTACCTCCGGCGGATAGTTCGCCTGCCGGAACGATTCGCCGACCTTCCTGCATTCCTCGCGACCGGCAAACCACGCCGCGATCTCATCCCGCTCTCTAGCGCTTGGCAGAGCGTCGTTCGCGAGCATCGCAAAGGTTATTTCGCGCAGATCGCCGATCGGAAGCTTGTCGCGAATGTCTGCAAATTCTGGCTTGCTTGTTAAATCAATCGAGCATTGAGCGGACGGGTCTTGAACTGTCTGCGCGATGCTTGCGGTTGAGAGACTCAGCGCAACCGCAGTTAGCGTTACCGACCTTAACGACTTCATTCGTATTACCCCAATGCAGCAAGTCCGGTATACGCCAGTCGGCCGTGGCATGCCACCTTCCGCCCGTTAACTGGCGTAGTGGGCCTCGCGACACCCGATTGGCTCGACAGTAGGCACTGACTAAACTGAGAGGGCGATGATGCTAGTTCGATCGGGTTCCGATTTCGGGATTCCAATCGGAAAGCGACTGCGTGTACTTCAGGGCGCGCACTGCGTCTTGAATAAGGTCTTCCGAGAGAACAGTGCTGCGGTCTGGCGATTTCGCTTCCCTCAACAGAGCCTCAATTATCTCTTTGTGAATTATCCACACGGCGCAGCCGATGCGGTGCACGTCAGCGCCCGAAACGGAGATCGCAAATCGCAGACCGCCTTGCGGACGTGCTTCTAACGAGCGCCCCATCTCATTACTCAAGAATTTGAACTCTTCTCGAACTGATTCTGGCAGATCCGCTGCCTTAAGGCGTATTAATGCGTAGTACCAGGCATCGGGTAGCCCTTCACGCACCGATCCTCGTTCGCGCAGCAGTCTCGTCGCGTCAATGACTTTTTCCACAGCGTACAAGAGCATTGACTGTTCTTGAGCATTCATTGCGCCATCCAGTCATACCCGTCATAACGCCGACGATCTACGTATCCAATAGGATCGTTTTGGTATCTCTTTGGCTTGGTTTCCTGTTTGGTCTGGGCAAATCTGCGCATCATGACTGCGTAGCGAGTAGCTGATAGAAGATCGTCGTGCTCTTTGACGATCACGCCATCCTTGCGGTGATACAGCGTAAACTCTTCTTGCCACTCGCGAAACTCTGAAAAGACTTTCAACCGGCCAGTCTGCATCCGCTCCAGCATCTCAGTAATGCCGGCCTCCACACCATTGGAACCATTTTCGAAGGTGGCGTGTGACGGGAGCATCTTGAGACCGTGGGAGCGATAGATCGCGGCGAGCTGCTGTTGATCGTTAGCGCCGAACTTGCCTCCGGACTGATGACCATCATGCGGCCATGACCAAGGCAGCCAGTCGCCCCAAGGCTTGACCGCACCAGCAAACATAATAGGCGTCTGCTCCTTGGCTCGATATGCGCCTATGACGTAGAGCACATCAGAATCGCGGTCGAAAGCTAGGCGGACACCAGCGGATGGATGAGACCAGCCGAAGTCGATACCACAGATTTGCGCCCAATGATCCGGGATTGGGAAACTGGCGCATAGAATCTCGCCGATATCCAGCGGGAAGACTGATCCGCTGCCACGCATCGGGATGCCCCGAGTGCGGGCGTCGCGCTCGAATGCAGGATAACTCGCACGGATCTTTTCCCGCTGCTCGGGCGTGAAATGATCGGCATCCTCTAATGCCATGGTTGTAACGTGCGTATCTGGAGCCTTGTCGATCAGAAAGCGCTTTACGACGGCGCTCATGCCGAGCATCGGCGTGAATGTGATCAAAATCGGCCCGAGTACCGCATTGCTACGAGTCAGCCCCTCGGTATACAGATCCAGATTGGGTTCCTCATCGAACCAAACTCCATCAACCGTATCGGCTTGCCATTTCGTGCGGCCCTGATCGTAGGATGCCATTTGCAACACACTGCTGCCGCCGCTCACATGTTTGACGCTGATGGATGCCACGGCATTCGGTACGCCTTGACGGCGAGGGGCCGCTATCAGATTGGCTTGCGGTATAGCTCCAGTACCCCATTGATTCTCGTCTTCTGGTGGTCCAAGCAGAATGCGCTGAGCGCCTTTGCGCAGTAGTTCAGCGGATTCCGAGCCGACAATCCAACGCGTCGGGCGATCAAATCGCCGACCTAGCCACCATGATGGGTAAATACCGCAGGCATGCATGGCGACTTCGAATCCAGCCGCCACAGTCTTACCGACTTGGTTCGCTGCTATAAGAATGCGCTCCCGAAACCGACCTCCAGCAGCATGGAATTCCAGCTGCCTCGCATAAGGTCTGTACTGATCGAGTCTCCGAACAGCCGAACGTCGCTCGATCTCCTTCGGCGCCACTTCCAGAAATCGGTCAAGTATCTCCGTGGGAATGCGCTCAAATAATTCGGCCAAGGAATCCTGACTCATGGGTGGGCCAACTGCGGCGCAGGTTCATTTATTGCGCCGTCTTCCGAGCTGTTCAGGCGTGCCTGGCGATAGGCACGCACTAAGCCCAGGAGCATCTGAAGATCCCCGTCCGCGAAGTCATCCAGGGGATTGGCAACCTCGAACTGCTTCGGGAGCAGAGACGCAACGGCCCGAATGTATCCGACAGGGTCCTTGGTACACGCTCGGTCAATCGCATTCCTGCCGTGATCAGCAAAATGATCGGCAAGTGCCCTCAGGAAATCGGCTTGTAGCCGTACACGTGTCCCGACCGCACGGCCGCCCGGGTTGCCCGACTGGCCAGGAAGGAAAGGGATGAGATTGCTGGGAGTACCGTTGGGATTCACTGCTTAACCTCTGCCACTGAGAGAATGGCTCAATTCATCGATCATCTAACTCGAAGCATGCGAGAAGAGCCCCATAGTCGTCGAGCGTTCTCGAATTAAGTCGCTCGGCAGGTATCAACAGTTCTCCTGTGCCAATGCCACGAATCGCCAGCGTAATGATGAGATTTCCCTCCTCGAACCGATTGCAGAACGTGCGCCGTACGTTGGGGTTTGCTTGAAGCTCGGCCAGCACTTGACGCCGTGCGGTCTCTTGCTCTGCCGTCGGCGGCTTTACTACACCGTCAGGGAGGGGGGTCCCGCAAGTGTATGGGCGTACACTCGCAGAACTGACAAAACCGGGTTGTGTCAGTTTTGTCGGTTCGGTTTCTTCGGTTGAGAGGGTTTTGTCAGTATTGACAGTGGGAGGGGATAGCGCTTCGGGTACCCCCCTTTCCAGCTTGCGAAGTGCATCGAGGTACTTCATGACGCTGCCTTCAGGACCAAGGGATTGACGCGATACTCGGATGTGGGGCGGCCCCCGGCCTCGCCGCTCTGTATCTGGCTGACCCTGAGATAGCCCTTACTTTCCAGTAGATCTGCCGCCGCCTCGGCAGCCTTGAAGTCAGACAGATGTGCCCAGCCTCGCCGATAGACTTCTCGAAGTTTGAATGTTGAGCCTATGTCGCGGCGCTTGATGCGATTGAGCAGGGAGCGGGCTGCATCGACATGCGATTGCCCTTGGCTTGCGTAGAGCCGCCGAGCGTGAGACTCAAGGAACTGCGACCATGCCAGCGCTCGCAATACTGCCCGCTGACCGATAGCGCCTGTCCCACCACTGGCCAAGTGATCCAGTAGCGCCAGGGCGCAAACCATTTTGGGATATTTGCCTAAATGAGCAGCCAGGGCACCGTCATCTAATCCGAATCGCAGACGATTGCGTAACTCAACGTCCCATGCCGTGAAAGCTTCCGCCGCAGCAGCATCAAGACGCAGGAACGGCGATAGACCATCTATCGTCTCGGCCCCTACCTTGGCAGGCTCTAGCTCATGCAAGCGCTTGTAGACGCTATGCGCATGCTCCATTGCTTCATAATTAGGTTCGCGATCAATCGCCCGATACTCCCCCGGACAATCTGGCCAGACGATCAGCGAGAAGCGCGGCAGAAACCCATCACTACCGCCCGTTGCCAGGGTCTCGCGTAGTAGTGGCGCCACTCGCGAGGGCTGGATACCTCCTAACAGCGACAGACACACATATGGCACGCGCAGGTTAGTGCCGCGCCCGATGCGATCCTCGACATATCCTTCCTTGCCTGACCATCCCGTCAGGTAGAAAGCCCGCGAACCTTCCATGCCCTCTTGATCCAGTTCCGCGATCAATCCCGACAATTCGTCGCGATAAACCAGCACTCCGTTGGGATTTGCTCGCAAAACTTCGCACAGCGCTGGCACAGTGGCGTTATTGACGATCAGGCGCGGGGGCTGAGGTTCGTCGGGGATGATGTCCGCGACCAGCGAATCCCTATCGAATACCTCGCGCTTGGCGGCTGCTTTTCTGGCGCGATCTCTTGCCCCTTCGCGTTTGACCTTGGCACTGGCTGCGTCTGCTTCCCATTCCCGACGCACGATGTCGAAGTTCCTTAGCATCGATGATTCAATGATAGACAGCGGCCGTTTACCTTCATCCAATGCGGGGGATTTCATCCAGCTAGGTGGCCCGATGACAGCGCCCCATAGGTTGGGAAACTCGCACCAGTCATCCAGGCGCTTAGGTCTCACTGCTATTTTTCTACCAAGCGCTTCGCCAAGCGACACCGTTGCGCTAACCGCAACGTATTCGATCGGGGCTTGTGTGCGCTCCGCAATGTCGAGCACCCAAGGCCGTAGGTCATCCGGCAATAGATCAGGTGCGAAAGACTCGACGGGCGGCAATGCGTCCGTCAGCGGTTGCGGTTCGAACCACGGTGAGTCCGAAAACGTCGTATCTCCCTCACTGACAAAGCCGCCAGAACCATTAGGACAGCTAGTAGATGCTCCATTGAGTTCGGCGCCCAGGATCTGCAGTTTCTCTTCAACTAGATCCATTGCTACGGGCGTAAGTGCTCCGTGTTGTTGGATCAGTAGGCGGATAGCAAAAATCGCTGCCACACTGTCGCTGTTCATGCGCGACGCACCGCAGTTGCCAGGCCGCGCACCGCTTCCATGCGCTCGATTGCAACTGATGAACGATGCTGGATGAGCGTGCGCATCACTCGCCATGCAGCGATCCGACGAATACGACTGGATGCGCGACTAAGCTCAAGGTGGCAGAGATCTATTGCGATCTCAAGTTGATCATCGGTCAATTGCGCCATACGGCGCCTCACTGTAGAGTCCATTGGTAAATACCTGCTGTTGAAACCGCTGTTGAAGACGAATCGAAGGCCCGACCTGCCACGGTCGGGCTTTCGCGTTTACCGGGATCGAGAAAGTCATACTGCGGCGTTCATAAATTCACGCCGCGTAGCTCGCATGGCTGCGGTGACCGTCGAGCCAGCGGTCCAGCTCGGCCAGCTCGTAGACGATCAGGCTGGGCGACAGCCGGATATATGACGGCCCACGGCTGGAGGGATCATTTGGACCGCGCGTGCGCATCTTCCGAAGGAGGCTGGGGCTAATTCCGAGATACCGGGCGGCATCGGTCGTGCGAAGCGCTCGGCGCGGAGCGATAGATGGTGTGCTCATCGTGACCTCACATATGCGCGGCTATCGCGCTGTGGGTCACATCATGTCGGCTGGAGAACTAGCAGGGGCTCCCAATATTTAGATCGGCTGTAGGTGAATTAGCGGCACCCTCGACTCACTACTCCCTCACAGTGACTATAAATCTTGTGGATGTGTCTTCCCGAATCGCCTTGAGCCGTTCTTCGGCGGCCTTCTTGGCGACTAGTCTGCGCATCTCATACAGTTTCTTCCCGATGGCTTCCGTAGAGCCCATGTTCACTTTTGCCCGCTTTACTTCCGCAATGACGAAATCAAGCATCGGCCCCAGACGCTCACCTTTAATAGCGCGGATGCCTCGTTGATTCTTTGGATTTGCCGCCGCCCACAAAACCCCGAGTTCTGCGATAAGTTGGCGCTGAGCATCGTGTCGGCGTGGTCCCCGATTCGGCTTTCGTGCCCGACGAAGGGCGATCTCCGCTTGCGTGATGATCTTAACCAGCTCCGCCTCCAATGCCCGAGGCGCTATCCCGCGCATCGCCGGTTCGCCCAGGATCGCAGCCTCGTCACGCGGTGACAGCGCATTGATAGCCGCCTTCAGCGCGGAGGCGCGCGTGATACAGCGCTTGATGTTTAGAATGGATTCTTTCGCGCTTGACCGTCGTGCGCGATGGCGATAGCGGTCAAAGGCGGCGTCAATGGCGTCTCTCGGCACGTCGGCCGGGACTGGGTTCACTTTCGGACAGTTCATAACTTTATCCCGCCACTTTCTTAACCGCACTGCGCAAGTTATCGGGGGCAAGGTGGGCATAGATCAGCGTCGTCGCTATCTCGCTATGCCCGAGGAGCGTCCGCACCGTGTTGAGATCAATGCCCCCTTGCACGAGCCTCGATGCGAACGTGTGCCGCAGGTCGTGAAAATTGAAACCGCTCAGCTTCGCGAGCTTCACGACTCCAGCCCATGACTTTGTAATGTTCGTGAGACGCGCGCCATCGGCGCCAGGGAAGGCATATCCATCAGTACTTCCCTGTCGCTTCTTCCACGTGGTCAGGACAGTCAGAGCCTCATCGTTCAACGGAATGCGTCGGGTTTGCCCGCTCTTTGAACTTGCGGCTCGCACAGTGAGCATCTGCGCTTCGAGATCCACGTCGGCCCATTTGAGCGAAAACAGTTCTCCGCGCCTCAATCCGGTATTCAGCGCGAGCAATACCATCGGCTTCAGATGATCCAGCAATTTACCCTCGCGCTGCGGGAGCGGATCGCGATTTCGCTCAATGAGCCAGGTGTTGTAGCGGATGCGCTCGGCCCGTAAGCGATCCTCACGAGTGACGAGAGCGTCGCGCAGCGCCGTCTCCTCGGCGGCAGACAGGAAGCGAACACGACCGCCCTTATCCGCTTTCATCGGCTTAAGTCCCGCCAGGGGGTGCTTATCGAGCACACCCCATTTCACGGCCCGAGTAAGTACCGATCCAATGCGCTGTAGGTCGCGGTTAATCGTGCTGGGCTCCTTGCCGGCCTTCTTCCATTTCTGCCGCATCCCCTCGACCATGACTTCGTGAAACACGGTCATCGGCTTGTCTAACTGATCCTTGAAGTCAGCGCGGATTCGCTCTAACTGCGCCTTGCCCGACTTCATGTGTGCGAGCGCCCATGGCTCGAAGCGTTCATCGAGGAATTTCGACAGAGTCAGTAACCTGTCGCGATCGAACTGGACCCGTTCCGCTTTCCTGCGTGCGTGCGGGTCAATACCTTTGGCCACCTCTCCCGCTGCAGCCTTAGCGAGCGCTCTGGCGCCCTCGGCGCTGATCCCCGGATATGCCCCGAGCCGGTATCTATTGGCGCGCTTGCCGGCGAACGCATAGGCGTACCAGAACGTCTTTAAGCCGGTCGGTTGAACGCGGACTAGTAACCCCGTCAGCTCGTCGTCGCGCTTCTCGTAGGGCTTGTCCTTAGCCTTTAGGGCCTGCACGGTCCGCTTGGTCAGATTCGATGGCATTCCCGCTCTCCGAACTTAAGTGCGCCGTAAGTGCGGACGGAATGTTATCGGGTAGCAAGCTATGGCAAGATCGAGCGCAAGCTACTTAGCCATTCCGATCAGGGTTTTATGGGCACTTACCCGTCAAACCTTGTCAGAGCTTACCACAGCTTAGGAGGGACTAAAATACGTTCGGGACGTAGGAGTCGCAGGTTCAAATCCTGTCACCCCGACCACTGAAGACGTGCAAGGTCTCAAGACTTCGGCAACACGCTGGCCGAGGTTTTCTTTGCCAAGAGCCGCTCATAGGGGGTCTGCCCATCGAGGGCTCCGTGCGTTGAACAGGTGGATGTCATCGGCGATGCCGTCCTTATCGAGCAGCTGGTAAAATTCCTGCTCGTCGACACGATGTGAACGTTCGACCTTACCGTGCAGGCTGGGTGTTTTTGGCCGGATATAGACATGGCGGATGTCATGTTCCTCCAGGTGCCAGTCAGATAGCTGGTGATCCGAGCTGGCCCAAACCGGTAACGCTCTCGCAAATACAGAATCTTAGAAATAACCGTGCGAGACGTGGTGCGCGGAGAATGAAGAGGCGCCCGGGGCCGATCGCACAGGCCGGCCTCACCGTGACTTCTGTACCTGGCTCTCCATTTGTAGAAGGTTTTGCGAGAAAGGCCATGGTGCTCTCTCCCAGGTAGGAAGGGAGCCAGAATGTCACCTTAGCTCTGGGACTTCACACGGGTCCGTTCCACATAGGTAATTTTATACCGGCGGTAAGTGTCAGCTAGTTGTC
>Ga0302324_100014133_pt1 | contig 16117 bp, 16 predicted proteins | sample Palsa_T0_1_FD_201949 | JGI IMG/M metagenome (GOLD analysis project Ga0302324, IMG submission 201949) | Peat permafrost microbial communities from Stordalen Mire near Abisko, Sweden - Palsa_T0_1 | ecosystem: Environmental > Terrestrial > Soil > Palsa > Peat permafrost | place: Sweden: Abisko...
CGCGAACGAGGCCACCAGCCCGAGGGCGTAATAGATCGAGGAACCGACGTTCCCGTAGGCAGTCGAGAACAGGGCATTGACCCCCAGCACGCGCTGCAGGCCGTAGGGGCGGCGTTCGGCCATTCAGCCGGCCGCGGGGGGACGCGATGCCGGAGATCGGCTTCCGGTCCCGACCGCCTGGGCCACGGGCCCGCCGGCGCCCAAACGTATACTCAGCGCGCCTTGCGGATGTCGAGGGCTATCAGAGCGACCGCCTGGGCCTTCGTCGCCGCGGGCGTGGCCGCGCCCATGCTCAGGCGGCGGCTCGAGTTGCCCGCCGACGCGGTGCTGGGGGCCGCCGCGATCGCCCCGGCCGCGCTGTGCGTCGCGGCGCGACGGACGATGGCTCGCGACATGGCCGTGTGCGCGCTCAACATGTGGGGCTACGTACACGCCTACGAGATGCCCAACGACGATTCGCAGCGGCTGGCGGCGCGCGTGCATGTCGGCTATCCGATCGCGATCGACCGCGTGCTCGGGCTGGGCACGCCGCCGACGCTGCGCCTGCAGCGCCGGCTGTCGGCCCCCGGCAGGGTCAATCGCTTCGAACGTGTCCTCGTGTGGTGCCACTGGATCTGGTTCCTCGTACCCCACGGAAGCGTTGCATACGTGCGCTGGCGCAGGCCGGAGCGCTTCCCGAGCGCCGCCGCGCGAATGTACGCGGTGTTCGACATCGGCGCGGTCTTCTACTCGGCGGTCCCGACGGCGCCGCCCTGGTGGGCGGCGCAGCACGGCCAGCTCGAGGACGCGGCGGGGACGCCCGACGGGACGGGGACGCGAACGCGCCGGATGATGATCGAGTACGGCGAGCAATTCTGGGGTGACCGCTGGGGTGCGCTCTACGATGTCTTTGGAGGAAACCCACTAGCTGCCATGCCGTCGCTTCACTTCGCCACATCCGTCGCGGCTGCCCATCTGCTGTCCGAGGTGGGTCCCGTGTCGGGCACGATCGGATGGGCCTACGCGCTCACGCTGGGGCTCGCGCTCGTCTACCTCGGAGAGCACTACGCGGTCGACCTGGTCGCCGGGCTCGCTCTCACCGAGTCCGTGCGCGCTGCCGCGCCGCGAGCCGAGCCGCTGGCACGGCGGCTCTCCGGCGTGCTGCAGGCGCTCGAGGCGAAGGCAGCGACGGCGTAGGCCGAGCGCCGTGGCGCGAGTCGGGTTCTCACCGTCGCGGGCGCGGGCGAGTTCGGCGCTGGCCGACTCCGCAGCTCCTAGTGACCACGTCGGCGTCGCGGGTCGACCCGCGGCGGAAGAGATGCCGCGTGCGGTCTTCAACCGCAGGCGGCTGGTCGGCTTTGGCTTGTTCGTGGCCTCGAGCATCGCCTTCCTGTACTTCGTCCTCCCGAAGATCGTCGGGCTCCACGACGCCTGGGACCGTATCTCGCGCGGCGACGTCTGGTGGCTCGTGCTGGCGGCGGTCTTCGAGGTGCTGTCGTTCCTCGGCTATGTGGCGCTATTCCGGGCGGTCTTTGTGGAATCCGCTGGCGCGGATTCCATTGAGAGTTCGGTCGAGGGCTCGGTGCCGGGTGGTGGTTTTGGCGCCGAACTCCCGGGTGGCGGTGGCTCGTCCGTGGAGGGCCAGCGGATCGATTGGCGGGCTAGCTATGAGATCACTATGGCTGGGCTGGCGGCGACGCGGCTGTTTGCGGCGGCCGGCGCCGGTGGGGTTGCGCTTACTGCGTGGGCGGTGCGGCGGTCGGGCATGGAGGCCGGCCTGGTGGCCCGGCGGATGATCGCCTTCCTGGTGATCCTTTACGGGGTTTACATGGCGAGCTTCGTGATCGACGGGCTGGGCCTGGCGGTCGGGATCTTCCCTGGGCCGGCGCCGTTCGCGATCACCGTCGTCCCGGCGATCTTCGGCGCCGTCGCGATCGGATTGTTCTTGGCCGTGTCGCTGCTCCCGGGCGACGCGGGGCGCCTCGTTGGACGGTGGGCACGTGGCGAGGGCCGGCTGCGCCGCCTCGAGCGTCGCCTCGCCGCCGCGCCGGCAGCCGCCGCGAGCGGGGTCCGGACGGCAATCTCACTGGTTCGCGCGCGCGACCCCAACCTGCTCGGCGCCGTCGCCTGGTGGGGGTTCGACATCGCCACCCTGTGGGCGTGCTTCCACGCGTTCGGGGGCTCGCCGCCGACGGCGGTGGTGGTGATGGCCTATTTCGTCGGGATGCTGGGCAACACGCTCCCTCTGCCCGGCGGAATCGGCGGCGTGGACGGCGGAATGATCGGCGCGTTCAGTGCCTTCGGAGTGCCGGTCGAGGTCTCGGTGGTCTCCGTGCTCGCGTACCGCGTCTTCGCCTTCTGGCTCCCGACGCTCCCAGGCGCGGTCGCCTACCTACAGCTGCGCCGGACTGTGCATCGGTGGGAGGCGGGGGAGTCGGCTTAGGGCCCACGACCTCGTCGCGAGCCCTTGCCGACTGCCTTGTGAGTTCGGCGGGCACCGGACTCCCCACGCCCGACTCGGCACGCGGGCTATACTTAGTGAAGTGCCTGACACCGAGAACGTGATCATCATCGGAAGTGGGCCGGCCGGCTATACGGCCGCCCTGTACACCGCGCGCGCGAATCTGAATCCGCTCGTGTTCGAGGGGTTTGCCTGGGGTGGCCTGCTCCAGCAGACCACGGACGTCGAGAATTACCCGGGCTATCCGGAAGGCGTGATGGGTCCGGAGATGATGCAGCAGTTTCGCGATCAGGCGGCACGTTTCGGCGCGCGCCTGGAGACCGACGACGTGGGCAAGGTCGAGCTCTCCCGCGACGGCGGCCTCCATCGCGTTTGGGTGGGCGACGACGTCTACGAGGCGCGTAGCGTGATCCTGGCCATGGGCGCCCAGCATCGAAAGCTCGGCGTGCCCGGTGAGCTAGACCTCTCCGGACGTGGGGTGAGCTACTGCGCGACCTGCGACGCCGCGTTCTTCAAAGGCGCCGAGACCTTGATCGTGGGCGGCGGCGACTCGGCGATGGAGGAGGCGATGTTTCTCGCCAAGTTCGCCGGCAAGGTCGGCATCGTCCACCGCCGCGACGAGTTCCGCGCCTCCGCGATCATGCTCGAGCGCGCCAAGGAGCTGCCGAATATCGAATTCGTGACCCCGTACGTCGTCGAGGAGCTCCACCCCGCTGAGAACGGCGCACTGGGGAAGGCTCGCCTCCGACACACCGGAGACGGATCCGAGCGCGAGATCCCGATCACGGGCGCCTTCATCGCGATCGGCCACGAGCCGCAATCCCAGATCGTTCAGGGTCAGGTCGACATCGATCCGGCCGGCTACGTAGTCACCGAAGGCAAGTCGACACGCACGAACCTTCCGGGCGTGTTCGCCGCCGGCGACCTCGTCGACCACACGTACCGCCAGGCCGTGACTGCCGCCGGCTCGGGCTGCCAGGCGGCGCTCGACGCTGAGTGGTACCTCCGTGATTCGCCCCCTTTAGCCGACGCCTCTAACCAGGCTGAGGCTGTCGGCGCGTAGCGGGCGCTCAGTGCGGGCAGCTGTTGGCGGGGCGCCAGTTCTGCGACGGGGCGTGCCTGCCGAGCGGCAGCCCGAAGTCCTGTGTCCAAGTCGACGGCTCTGAGGCGCCGGCCACCGGGTAGGGGCTCACTCCGACGCCGATGTCGCGGAACACAGGCGCAAGCATGTTGTAACAGTGTCCCTGGCTGTGCATCCAACCCGTGACGACGGCGAGCGGCGTCGGATAGCCGCTGGCGATGTTCTCGCCTGCCCACGACCAGCGATAGCCGGTGGCGGCGATACGCGCGCCCGGCGTCGAACCGTTGGGCGCGGTATGGCTGAAGAAGTCACCTCGCACCATCTCGGCTGTGTAGTTCTGCGCCGACCTCGTCAGCTTGTGAACCTGGAGCAGGCGCGGAAGGCCATACCGGGCCCGTTCGTGGTTGACGAGGCAGACCACCGCGTCGCGCATCGCCGGAACGGAGGCGTGACTCGCCCGAACGTCGGCGTTGGCGCACCCGTCCGCGACGCCCGCAGCGTGGGCACGGACGGCGCCGTGCGCGACACGCGGGACCGCACCAACAAGCGCGAAGGCGAGGCAAAAGGCGATACCCAAACCGATCACGGGTACGCGCTTCTGCCCGCTCAATTCCCCGACCGGCGGCATTGCGGGCAGCCTACATGACCCATCGATTTCGTGGAAGGACATCCGTTCTAGATCGACCAAGACTCGATGAATCCCGCCATCCGACGCGCAAGTTGGACGTTCCTTCTAGTGATCTGCGCTTATGGGGTCAGCACGATCTTCAGCGCTTCGCGGCGGTCGTAGATCGCGTACGCCTCGGGCGCGTCATCGAGGGGGAGGCGATGGGTGACCAGGGGCCCGGGATCGAGCACGCCGCCGGCAAGCATCCCGAGCACGCGGTCGACGTGCCCGATCACGTTCGCGGGGCCTGCCTTGAGCGTGATCGCCTTGATCCACACGAGCCCCATGTGCACCTCGCAGCGCTCGGCGTAGACGCCGACGGCATTGACCGTGCCGGCCTTGCGGGTCAGGCGGATCGCGAGATCGAGTGCGTCCGGATGGCCGACGGCGTCGATCGCAACGTCGACGCCACGTCCTTCGGTCTCCTGCTTGACGACGTCCCGCGGGCCCTGCTCGGTGAGGTGGACGGGTATCGCCCCGAAGCTGTGGGCGACACCGAGGCGGGCCGGCACCGAGTCCACGGCGATGACTGGTGCCGCCCCGGCGGCGATCGCAACCTGAACGGCGCACAGACCGACGGGACCCAGGCCGAGGACGGCGACGCTGTCACCGGGACGCACGCCGCTCGCCTGCACCGCGTGATACCCGGTCCCCATCACGTCGCCCGCGAACAAAGCGGTCTCGCTGGGCATGCCGGCCGGGACGCACCGGAGGGTCATGTTGGCGTTGGGCACGAGAGCCTGCTCGGCCTGGGTTCCCGGCAGCGAGCCGAGGCCCGCGCCGTGCCCGAAGGTGCGGGCGTGATCGCACTTGTGGTAGGCGCCGCGCAGGCAGAAGAAGCAGGTCCCGCAGGCTGTGTGGAAGCACCCGAGGACGCGGTCGCCGACGCCCACCCGAGTCACGTCCTCGCCGGCGGCGAGGACCGTCCCGACGAACTCGTGGCCGATGGTGAAGCCTGGCTCCACGCGGACGCGGCCGTGGTAGATGTGGAGATCCGAGCCGCAGATCCCGCTCGCCTCGATCTGGACGATCGCGTCATCACGCGCCTGGAGCTCCGGCTCGGGCCGATCCTCGACGCGGACCTCGCCGGGAGATTGGAAAGTGACGGCTCGCATGGGGTTCGTGTGATGATGACGGGCGGGGGTATTCGCCCGCGGCCCCTAGCCCTCGTAGCGGAAGAAGCCCTCGCCGGTGCAGGCGCCGAGACGGCCTGACCAGGCGAGCCGGCGCAGGGCGGGTGCGACTCGGTAGCGCTCCTCGCCGCGTTCGCCGTACAGGCCGTCGAGGACGGCGATGACGTGGTCAAGGCCGATTGCGTCGGCCCAGTGGAGGGGGCCGTGGGGGTAGTTGAGGCCGTCGCGCATTCCCAGATCGATGTCCTCGGCGCTTCCGACGCCCTCGCCGAGCGCGAAGGCGGCCTCGTTGACGACCTGGCAGACGATGCGCCCGAGCACGAGGCCGGGAGCGTCTTTGACCCACGCGACGTGCTTGCCCAGGCTGTGGAAGAAGAGCTCGGCAGCGGTGGCGGCGGACTCGGCGGTGTCGGGCCCGCGGGTGAGCTCGACGAGCGAGGCCGAGTCGAGCGGCGGCAACGCGTGGAACCCGACGGCGCCGCCCCCGGGGTCGAGCGCCGCCAGCGACCCGGCGGCGCAGCAGATCGCCTGGGGCCCGCCCTCCAAGGGCGCCTCGGGCTCCTCGCCGATCGTGGCGTCGAGGATCAGGAACGGGACCTCGCCGCCTGCCTCGGAAGGGGTGCGGACGTCCCAGCCGCCGGCGGCGGCGGCGCTCATCAGCTCGTCGGCGAGGACGGTGCCCCCGGCGATGACGAGGAGCCCCCCGCCACCGGTCGGCGGCAAGGGCCTGGGATCCTCGGGCCGGTGGGGTCCGCCGGCGTAGTCGTAGTAGCCGCGACCCGCCTTGCGCCCGAGCCGTCCGGCGGCGACCATCCGCGCCGCGACGGGCGACGGACGCCAGCGCGGCTCGCCAAAGCTCTGGTCGTAGAACGAACGCGAGATGTCGAGGCCGACGTCGACGCCCACGAGGTCCATGAGCTCGAACGGCCCCATGCGAAAGCCGCCCTCGAGGCGGCAGATGCGGTCGATCTCCTGGACCGGCGCGACTCCCTCCTGTAGGAGCTTGAGCGCTTCGAGCCCGAACGGGCGGTTACAACGATTTACGAGGAACCCGGGGCCGTCGGCGGCGAGGATCACATCCTTGCCCATCGCCCTACCCGTGGCCCGGGCGAGGTCGAGCGCTCGCTCGCCCGATTGCTCGCCGGCAACCACCTCGAGCAGGCGCATCACCGGCGCCGGATTGAAGAAGTGCATCCCCACCACGCGGTCGGGATTGCTCGCTCCGGCGGCGATCGCGGTGACCAGGAGCGAAGACGTGTTGGTAGCCAGTACGCAATCGGGCGCCACGATCCTCGACAGCTCCCCGAACAGCGCACGCTTGAGCTCGAGCGACTCGGGCGCCGCCTCGATGACGAGCTCGGACCCGGCCAGATCGGAGAGCGCGGCGACCGGCTCGAGGCGCTCGCCCGCCGCATGCGCCTCGGCGGCGGTGAGGCGACCGCGCTCCACGGCGCGGGCGAGTTGGGCCCGGATGTGCTCGACCCCGCGCGTCAGGACGTCCGCCGCCGGGTCGTGCAGAAGCGTCCGCGCGCCCGCCAGGCAGGCGAGCTGGGCGATGCCGGCGCCCATCGTGCCGGCGCCCACGACGCCGATCGTCTCCGGTGGCGGGATGTCGGCCATCGGGTGGCCGGTCAGCGCCCCGGCGGCGCGGGCGCGCCCATCGATCCGACCTCCATGGTCATGTCCACGACCCGCTTGACGATATGGCAACAGAAGAGGAGGGGGAGGGGCTCTAGGTGGTGCAGGCCGAACAGCGCGACCCTCACCGGGTACTCGTCGGAACCCGCGTCGAATTCGGCGAGGACGTCGCCCGACTCGCGCAGCGTGAAATGCTCGGCCATGTGGTGGTCGCCGCGCCAGTCGAGCTCGCGCCCGTCGACATCGATGGTGCCGCGGTAGATGCCTCGCAGGCCCACGAACCCACTCGGCACGTAGCGGGCCGCGCGGGCGCCGGTAGCCGAATCGGTAGCGTCGATCGCCCCGGCGAAGCTGAGCCTGGCCCGCCGCAGACGCCATGTGGTTCCGTCCGCTTCGATCTCGGCGGTGTGGCGCCTTCCGCTGCGCAGCGTTCCCAGCTCACCGAGCGTGTAGCGGCCCGGCTCCAGGCGCTGCAGCGTCAGCTCGGGCATCGCCTCAGGAGGGCACGAGCGCGTTGATCCCGGTCAGCGCGCGACCGATGATCAGCTTCTGGATCTGCGAGGTTCCCTCGTAGAGCGTGGTCACGCGCACGTCGCGAAAGTATCGCTCGACCGGGTGGTCGTCGACGTAGCCGGCGCCGCCGTGGACCTGGATCGCGGTGTTGGCGCAGCGGATCGCCGCTTCGGTGGCGTAGAGCTTGGCGATCGACGTCTCGGTCGTGTTCGGTTTGCCTGCGTCCTTCAGGTATCCGGCCCGCCAGACGAGCATCCTCGCCGCGTCCGTCTCGACCTTCATGTCGGCGAGCATTGCCTGGACGAGCTGAAAGCTCGCGATCGGCTTCCCGAACTGGTGTCGTTCCTTCGCGTAGGCGACGGATTCATCGACGCATCCCTGGCAGATCCCGACGCACCCGGCGGCGACGCTGTAGCGGCCCGAATCGAGCGAGCTCATCGCCACCTTGAACCCGTCGCCTACCTCTCCGAGCATCACGTCGGCGCCGACCTCGACGTCGTCGAGCGCGAGCGAAGCCGTATCGGAGCCGTGCAGGCCCATCTTCCCGTGGATCTCCTGGCTCGAGAACCCGGGGAGCGAGGTGTCCACGAGGAAGCAGGCAAGCCCGCGATGGGCAAGCTCCGGGTCGGTCTGGGCGAACACGAGCGCGAAGCTCGCGTGGTTGCCCATCGAGATCCACATCTTGTTGCCCGTGATCGCCCAGCCGCCGTCGGTCTTGCGCGCGCGGGTCCGCTGATTGGCGGCGTCCGAGCCCGTGTCGGGCTCGGTCAGGCCGAAGCACCCCAGCCACTCTCCAGAGCACACCTTGGGCAGGTACGTCCGCTTCTGCTCCTCGGTTCCCCAGCGCAGGAGGGCGGAGGCGACCAGCGAAGTCTGAACCGAGACGACGGTGCGCATCGACGAGCACGCGCGACCTACCTCCTCGACGATCAATCCGTAGGTCAGGTAGTCGAGGCCCGCACCACCGTACTCCGGCGGGATGATCGCTCCCAAGTACCCCTGGGCGGCCATCTGCGCCACCAGCTCGGTGTCGAAATGCTCGTTGCGGTCGTTGTCTCGCGCGCGTGGAGCGATCTCGCGCTCAGCGAAGTCACGGGCGGTCTCGCGGACCAGAAGCTGCTCGTCGGTCAAATCGAAGTTCATTGCCTGGACGCTATCTAACGACGACCGGCCCCCGCCGCTTCGTGCGGCGGGGGCCGGATGCCAGGTGCTGCGTTGCTAGCTCAGGAGCCGGTCGGCAGCGTCGTCAAGGCCGGGAGCGAGACGTTGACCGCTTCCGTGGACGAGACGCCACCGACGTTGTCGGGGCCGCCGGGGACGAACACCCGGAACGTCTTGTTGCCCGGGTTACCGAACGTCCACACGATCTGGTACGTCGAGCTCGCGCTCACCGTTCCGGTCGCGACCACCTGATAGCTACCGTCCGCGTCGAGACGCTCGAGGTCGATCTGGTGGCCTGCCTTGTCGGGGGTGACCAAGCCGGTGAAGGTCACCGACTGACCCACCGCCGAGGCGTTCGAACTGGCGTTGATCGTGACCAACTCACCGACACCCTCGAACAGGGGCGAGCTTTGGCGGTTCGCTGCCCGCACCTGATATTCCGTGTTCTGGGTGGGCGTGACGATGAAGCTGTAGCTTCCATCCGTGCCCGTCACCATGCTGGCGATCGGCGCGAAGGGTTGCCCGGCGGTGTGCCCGTAAAGCGTTACCGTCACCCCTGACTCGGGGGTAGCGGGCGCCTTGCCCTTGGTGAGGAGGCCACTGATGGTCGCCGAGGTGCCATCGGTGACGATCGGCGCCGAGCTGCTGATGGTGAAGGAGGAAATCTCCTTCTGCTGCACGGTCACTTCCACCGGCTGAGACGCGGCTGCTACGTTGCGGCGATCGCCGGGGAACAGGACGCGCATGGTGTGGTCACCCGGCACCTTGAAGCGCGTCGGAATGGCAAACTGCGAGGCGCTGTTGAGGAGTCCGCGCGCGACGATCCTCCAAAGGCTGCCCGCGGCGCCAACCTGCTCCTGCAGGAGCACCTGGCTACGCGCGTGGTCAGGAGCAACCGTCCCGGTGAACACGACCTGCTTGTTGGTGAGAAATGCCGTGGCCGGCGCCGCCGGGGTTGGTGCGGTCAGGCTGACCTCGGCTTGGACCCGCTCATGGAGCGTACGCGAGTGGATGTTGCCCGGGAGGCCGGGCGCCCGCACGAACCAGTTGCGGTTGGTGAGAACTACACCTTCTGCACGCGTGAACTCGTAGTATCCCCCGGCCTCGGTCAGCGTCTTACTGATCACGGTGAAGACGGGCGACGGGTTGATGCGATGATAGAGAACGATCATCTGACCGCTCGCGTGGGTGCCGTTGACATTGAGCCTACCGTGGATGAACACTCCGTCTCCGCTGATGATCGGATTAGGTGTGGCGTCGATTGTCAGGCCGTGGTAGTGATGTGGAGCAGCGACGGCCGCAGCCGGCAGTGCCGCAAATCCAAGCGCGGCAACCAGTGATGCGAGCACAGCAGCGCGTGGGCGCACAAGACCCTCCTTTGCTAGGTTGCTTCTCGATATGGCGCCACCAGCCGATCGATGAATCCCCTCAGCAGGGCGGTGGCTCTCTTACGGACCTAAAAACACGGCAAGGCGGTCCAAGTTGCGGTACGTCTAGCGCCGTTAGGGCCCACGACTTCGCCGCGAGCCCTTAGACTTGCTCGACGGTGGACCCGTTCGCGGTCATTCTCCTGGCTGGGTTTGCGGCACTCGCGATCTGGATCATCGTGCTGGGAAGGTACTCCGGTCGGGGACTGGAGCAGCTCGACTGGAAATCCTCGCGCGAGGTGACCGAAACGCGTGAGGCGCTCGAGGCCGAAGACCTCGCTCAGATGCTCGAAGCGCACAATGCCCGCAAGCGACGGCGGGGCGAGACCGAGGAGACGGTCGAAGATCTCGAGCTCAAGGTGATGGACGAGGCGAGCGAGCAGAATCGCCTTCGAGAGAGATATCTGGCCAATCTGGAGCTCGACGAGCTTCTCGAAGCAACCAATCGTCGCCGCCGCGCGCGGGGGCTACCTGAGCGGACGCGGGACGAGGCTCGGCGAGAGTTCGGCGGGTGAGCTTCAGGCAGCCGTGGGACCCGCCCCCGCGCTACTTGGGGCGAGCAGCGCGTCGATCGCCGTCACCGCCTCCGTGAGCCAGTTCGCTCGCTCGGCTCTGAGCACGGCGTAGCGGATTAGCGATTGCTCGCACTTCCGTTGCACGAGCTCGGCTCCGGCGGTGAGGAGATGTTCGTCGATGGTTCCTTTGCCCTCGTAGAGGAGACCGTGGATGGTGGTGTCGATGGTTCTCTGCATAAGCATCTCGAGGCGGGTGGTGTGGAGGGCTCGGAGGTGCTCTGGGGATCCGGTGGCGGAGGCGAGGAGGAGGCACATGACGGTTACGCCGGCGAGGGCGGGGATGAGGGTTCCGACGCGGTCGGGGTCGGCGAGGAAGGCCTCGGCGCCCGCGGCTTCGATGTCCTTCCTCCGGTCCGGGTTTCTCGTCGTGCCCCGTACGGCGTAGCCGATGGTATTGAGCTCGCGGGCGAGCTCTTGCCCGCGACACCCGCAGCCGACGATCAGGACACGTGCCATGGCTCTAGGAGCGGTTCTATCCGATCGAAGAGGTCGGCGAGAATCCGGGCGGTGGCACCCCAGACGAGGTGCTCGCCGACGACGTAGGTATCGGTGCGGAACTGGATCCCCCGGCGCATCAGGCGCCGCCGGCCGTACCCGGCGAGGATGGCACGGAGCGGGAGCTCGATCACCTCGGCGACCTCGTCGGCGCTCGCCGTCCACGTATGGCCCGCCTCGATCATGCCGACGAAGGGGTAGATCGCGTAGCCGGTAACCACGGTCGGCGTGGGCTGAAGGGCACCGAGGAGCTCGACCGCAGCCGCCGGTAGGCCGATCTCTTCCTCGGTCTCGCGCAAGGCCGTGGTTCGCAGGTCATGCTCCCCGGGCTCGGCGCGGCCGCCGGGAAACGAGATCTCCCCCGCGTGGCGGCGCAGATCGCTCTGTCGCCGGGTCAGGACGGCGTGCAGCTCGCCGTCCTCGAGGTAGAGCGGGACCAGCACAGCGGCGTTGGTGCCGCCCCCGACATCGAGGCCGATCGCGTCCTCCGCCGAGAGCAGGACACCCCGGAGATCGTCCCTGATCGAGCCCATATCGGGACTATATTTGGCGAGATGGAGGCGCTGATCGTGGTCGATGTCCAGAACGACTTCTGTCCCGGCGGCGCCCTCGCGGTGCCCGGCGGCGACGAGATCGTCGGAGCGGTCAATCGGCTCGCGACCGAAGCTCCCCTGGTGATCGCCACGCGCGACTGGCACCCACCCGACCACCGCTCGTTCGTCGAGGAGGGTGGCACCTGGCCGGTGCATTGCGTGCGCGAGACGGCGGGGGCGCAGCTTCATCCCGATCTCCACGCCAGCCTCGACATGATCATCGACAAGGGGCAGGCACGCGAGCACGAGGGCTATTCGGGGTTCGGGGGCACGGGGCTCGAGCGGCTACTGCGCGAGCGCGGCGTCGACACCGTCCACGTCGTGGGGCTGGCGCTCGACTACTGCGTAAAGGCGACGGCGCTGGACGCACGCGAGGCCGGCTTCGATGTCGTCGTCCACCGGGAGGCGACCCGGGCTGTGAACGTCGAGCCCGGGGATGACGAGCGGGCGGTCGCGGATCTGAGGGCGGCGGGGGTAGAGGTCCGCTAGGCCGCGCGGGTCAGGCGGGCGCGGCCTCAACGAGCTCGAGGCGCTCGTTGAACATGACCTCGCCGTCAAGGGTGCGGTGCACGGGACACTTGGCGGCGATGACCTTCAGACGTTTGACCTGTTCGTCGGACAGACCGCGCGGCAGCCGCAGCACGAGGTTGAACTTCGTTGGACACCCGCGCTCGGCTGGCGTGTACTCGCACTCGACTTCGATCGGCCCGACGTCCCACCCCTTGTGCTTGGCGTACATCTCCATGGTCACCGCGGTACACGAGGCCAGGCTCGCCGCGAGCATCTCCTGGGGGCTCGGACCGTCGTCATCGCCGCCCTGCTTCCTCGGTTCGTCGATCACCACCCGGTGGGTGCGTACGTCGACGTCGTGGGAAAAATTGCCGGTGCGGCGGGCGATCGCCTTCATAGGGTGTCCTTGTGCATTGCGGTCCCTGGGGAACCCTGATCGTAGCGCCGGCGAAGACGTTCGGATAGGGGCGCTGTCGACGCTACCTCGAGAGGTCGCTGAACAATAGTCCGGTCGGCACCTTCGGAAAGAAATAGGTGGATTTCGGGGGCATGCTCTCGCCCGTGGCAGCCACCTCCTGGATCCGCCGTACCGGCGTCGCGCCCATGAAGAACCCGGCGTCGTACTCGCCGCTCTGGACCAGGCTCAGCGCCTGCGCGAAATCGCGGGCGTAGCCGAGCCCGTCGAGGTGGTCGATGTCCTCGTCGGTCATTCCCAAGGCCCCCTTGAGAATCAGTGCCTCGAGCACCGCGGTGTCGAGCCTCCGGTACGGCTCGGCATGATCGGGGAGCGCCGCGTCGGCGATCGCCGGATCCTTGAGCGTGAGCATGTACGGGCGCTCGGAGAGCGAGTCGAAGTAGCCGATGCGAACGGCATCGGCCTCGCCGCTGGGCTCGAGCGCGCTCGTGTCGTCGAGCGGCTCGATGTCGAAGTCCCGCTCGATCGTGTCGGCCAGCGTCTTGCGCTGGTCGGGGCTGAGGCCGCGGACGAGGCGATGGGTGGGGAACACGGTCAACCCAGGGTCCTCGAGCGCGACCAGGCACATGAGGACGTAGCGGTGAGGCCCCTCGCCGCCGACCTCATCCGCGTAGACACGCGCCGTCTCGTATCGGTGATGGCCGTCGGCGATCAGCAGCTCGGCGTCGCGCGCCAGGGCCTTGACCTGCGCGATCGCCCCTTGATCCTCCACCCTCCACAGACGGTTCACCGTCCCGTCGGCGTCGGTGACCTCGGCCCACGGCTCGACGTCGGGCGCCGACGCCAAGGCCTCCCAGGCGGCCCCTTCGGGATCGGAGAAGAGGGCGAAGATCGGCGACAGGTTCGCGCGCGTGGCACGCGTGAGGCGTAGCCGGTCCTCCTTAGGTCCCGGGTGGGTGCGCTCGTGGGGACGGATCCTCCCGGCTCCGTACTCCTCGATCCGGACGCGCGCGAGGATGCCGTGGCGGGTCCGCTTACGCCCGTCGGGTCCCGTGTAGGTCTGGGCGAGCGCCCATAGCGCGGGGTAGTCGTCGCGCACCACGGCGCCCTCTCCTCGCCAGCTCACGAACTCGGCGGCCGCCGTCACATAGGGATCGTCTCCCTCGGGCAGGTCGATGCGGACGACGTTATAAGGGGAGCGCGCCACCAGCTCGGCGCGACCGGCGGCGTCGATCACGTCGTAGGGCGGCGCGACAACATCTTGCAGGCCGCCGGTGACCTCGAGGTCGTAGCGGAGTGCGCGCAGAGGCTCGATCGCTGCCATGGGCGGCGCCGGAGGCTACCCGACCGGCGGCTGAGGGCGCCTCGACGCGGACGAGGGGCTAGACTCGGCGATCCACCCGGGGCGTGGCTCAGCCTGGTAGAGCATCCGGTTTGGGGCCGGAAGGTCGCCGGTTCGAATCCGGCCGCCCCGACTACTTCGAGGCCCAGACTCTGGGCCTTTCATTCTGCGTCTCGAACCGCCAACGGATCTGTCCGAGCGGCGCGGAGCTCATCCCACAGTTTCATCGAGAGGGCTTTGGCCGGCTCGACCGCGTTGACACGACGGAGCGTCTCCGAGGGCACCGGTTGCGGGTCTGGCATGACGTAATCGCGGACGATGTCGTCGAGGTGCTCGGCCAGCACCTGGCTCGATGGGTCGAGGTTCGCAACCAGCAGCGTGCCGGTCGGCTCGGTGTCGACACAGATCTGGAGGAGGTCGCGGCGGTAGGCCGCGAGCGCGAACGGTATCCGGAATACGTCCCCGGTCCACGGCAAGGTCTCGCGGTCGCGTGCGGCTTCATCCGCGTTACGTGGGAGCACATCGTCGAACGCGATCACGCTCGCGGGCCCGGCGTGGCGCTCCACGGCGATGAAGTCGCGAAGCGCGTACTCGAAGTGGTGCATGCCGTCGATGTACGCGAGATCGATGGGAAGCTCCTCGAACGGCGTCCGGCCGTCGTCCTCGAGACGGTCGAAGTACTCGTCGCTCGTACTGCGGATCAGCGAGACTGGCGCGAGGAGCTCCTGATCGACTTGGAAGCCCGGGTCGATGCCGACGCTCCGGCAGCGGCTGAGTGCGAGGCTGTGACCTCCCGCGATCCCGATCTCCAGATACGTTCTCGGAGCGAGGCGCTCGTGCAGCGCTTGCAGGAACTCCAGGTAGTACATGAGAGCTGGAACGCCGCCGGCTCTGGCGCTCAGCTGTCGGCTCGGATCAGCGCGGCAAGCGTCGCGAGCATCCGGTGGGGACGCTCCGGTCGCTCCTGACTCGTCCCGTCGCCCACCTCGACTCGGATCAGGTTCTCGTGAACGGCTTGCGCGAAGGTGATCTCGCCCTCTGCGACCCGGGGCAGGATGTCACCTAAGCACCGGACCCCCGGAATCGCCCCGTTCGCTCCGTCCGGGTCCGCGATCGCAGCCTTGCCGTCCTTCCCCACGATCACGACTGTTCGCGTGCCAGTGCTGTCCCGGACGACAAGCCTGATCGGTAGCGTCTCGAGGTGTGAGGCGGCCAGCGCGCCGTTCTGCCGCGCTTCGAGCCTGGCTACGAGCCAGTCGGCGATCTCCCGGCCGTTACGGCCAGCGGGACCGATCCGCTTTAGCCCGAGCATCGCGCCGAGGTCGCCCCGCCGTCCCGCCGCCAGCGACGGGTAATCGAGCTGCGCCAGCAGCTCGTCGATGCGCTTGATCTGCGGCTCGCCGAGATGTTCGGGCAGCGTCGCTCCCCGGCCGATGGACGCTGTCGCGATCGACCCGCTGTAGTCGATCTTGTAGTCCCCCGGACCTTGGCCATGGTCGCTCTGGAACACCCGCTCGATCACCTGATCGTCCGCCGCCACGCCGATGAACTCGAAGAGCTGCGCGAGCGTCGTGGCCGGATCGTCGCACAGGAGCTCGTAGTAGAGCCGAGCGTGCGCGATCTCGCAGGTGCGCTCGAACTCGACCATCTTCGACACCCTGTCGATCCAGTAGTTCGCGATGGCAGCCACGAAGTTACCCGGGTTCGCGGCTACGAACGGCTGGAACCCGAATCCGCTGAACCCCCATTTCGATGCTTCCAGCCCCGAGGCGATCATGTCCAACGGGTATCGGTAGAGGAAGATGAACGAGGCCTTCGGATAGCACCGGCTCACCGTAGCCAGGTGATCGACGGTGGTCAGCGACTTGTCGCAGTAGACCGAGGCGCCGGCCGCGTTGGCGGCTTTTACCATGATCTCGTCGACCGCTCTCTTGGCGCGCCCGTACACCTCCGGGGTGGGCGCCGCGGTCACCGGTCCGAGGCCGTTGGCAGGGGTCACCCCCAGCGCGACGTTCACGTTGCCCCAGACGTCGACGATGTGCTGCATGAGCACGGACAGGTTCAGCTCGGGAGGGCTCGTCACCTCCGGGTGGCTGTCGAGCAGGTAGCGCAGCAGGGTCGACCCGC
>Ga0302324_100014138_pt1 | contig 16113 bp, 8 predicted proteins | sample Palsa_T0_1_FD_201949 | JGI IMG/M metagenome (GOLD analysis project Ga0302324, IMG submission 201949) | Peat permafrost microbial communities from Stordalen Mire near Abisko, Sweden - Palsa_T0_1 | ecosystem: Environmental > Terrestrial > Soil > Palsa > Peat permafrost | place: Sweden: Abisko...
GCCCGGACCATGGTGCGGATCTTCGGCGTCGCGCTCGGCGGCCGCGAGGACTACTTCGCCGGCGTCACCGGGCACTCGATCGACGTGCTGCGGATGAACAACTACCGGCTGCCGCACCCCGGCCCGCCGCTCGAGCCCGACCAGCTCGGGATGGGGGCGCACACCGACTACGGCATCGTCACCGTGCTCTGGGCGGACCGGGTGCCGGGGCTGGAGATCCTCGGCGTCGACGGCGGCTGGCACCCGGTCATGCCGGCCGGCGGCGCCCTCCTCGTCAACCTCGGCGATGCCATCGCCCGCTGGACCAACGAGGAGTGGATCTCCACCCTGCACCGCGTCGCCGCCCCCCGGGTCAACGGCGTGCTGGTGCCGCGGCGGTCCGCCGCCTACTTCCACGACGGCGACGTCGACGCGCTGATCGAGTGCCTGCCGAGCTGCGTGAGCGCGGCCAACCCGGCCAGGTACGAGCCGGTGACGGTGGGGGAGCACCTGGCCGCCAAGCTGGCCGGCTCCCGCGGCGGACGGCTCAATCCGTACGCGACCAGGGAGATCGCGCGGCTGCGGACGGCGTGAGGTTCCGGCCAACGATGTCATGAGCCTGCCAGCAGGCACCCGATGGCCGTAGCCTGAGGCAAGTTAGGCCATGTCGTCGCGCGGAGGGCTGGGTAGCGGGTGCAGACCGACAGAGCCAGCCTGACCAACGCGCATTCAGACCAAGCTCGGGGGAGCGGGGGCGGGAACGGCAGCGGCGCGGCCGAGCTGATCGCCCGCGGCGCGCTGCTCATCGCCGTCCTGACCGCCCTGTCGCGGCTGCTCGGCCTCGTCCGCACGGTCGTCTTCGCGCAGAGCGTGGGCGCGGGCTGCCTCGGCACCGCCTACGTCACCGCCAACACCGTCCCCAACCTGATCTACGAGCTGGCGCTGGGCGGCGCGCTCGCCAGCGCGATGGTCCCGGTGCTGGCCCGGGCGGCCAGCCGGGCCGATCAGGACGAGACCCAGAAGGCGTACGTCACCCAGGTCGCCTCGGCCCTGCTGACCTGGGCGGTGCTGGTCCTGCTGCCGGTGACGGCGGCCATCGCCCTGCTCGCGCGGCCGATCGCCGACGTGCTCATCCCGGCCAACCCGAACGCCGCCTGCGCCCGCCCGGCGATGCTGGGCACCACGACCGACTTCATCGTCGCCTTCGCGCCGCAGATCATGCTGTACGGGGTGTCGGTCGTGCTGACCGGGCTGCTGCAGGCGTACCGGCGGTTCACCGGGCCGACGCTCGCGCCGGTCGTCGGCAACGTGGTGACGATCACCTCCTACCTGCTGTTCGCCTCGCTCGACAAGAACCTCCCGATGGCCAGGACGCCGCTGGTGGCCCAGCTGGTGCTCTCCATCGGCACCACCATGAACATCGGCATGCTGGTGCTGGTGGCGCTGCCGCCGACCTGGCGGCTGAAGCTCCGGCTGCGGCCGACGCTGCGGTTCCCGCCCGGCGTCATCGGCAAGGCGGGCGGCCTGGCGCTGGTCGGCCTGCTCGAGTTCGTGGCCGGCGACGTGCAGAGCGTGGTCACGATCGCGCTCGCCAACGGCCGCGGCGACACCGGCGCGCTGGTGCTCGTCAACTACTCGACGCTGGTGTTCGCCTCGGTCTGCTCGGTGCTGCCGATAGCGATCGTGACCAGCGTGTTCCCGGTGCTCGCGGCCTCCGACGGGGCGGAATTCGACCGGACCAGCGCCGGGTCGACCCGCGCGGTGATGCTGATGTCCTGGCTCGGCACGGCCGTGATCGCCGCGGTCGCGCTGCCCGCCGCGCACGTGCTCGCCCGGCAGCCGGACCAGGTCACCCAGCTGACCCAGGCGTTCCTGCTGTACGCGCCGGGGGTGGCCGGGTTCGCGCTCATCGTCGGCATGTCGCGGGTGATGTTCGCCCTCGGCCGGCTCCGGGCGGCGGGCATCGGGCTGGTGGCCGGCCCGCTGCTGCAGATCGCGGTCTCCATTCCGCTGGTGCTGATGGCGCCGCCCCGGCTGGTGGTGGCGGCGCTCGCGCTCGGCTCGACGGTGGCGCTGCTAGCGGTCGCGGTGCCGATGGTGTTCGCGGTCCGGCGGCTGCGGGGCCCGGCCGCGCTGGCCGGGCTCGGCCACGCGACGGTGGCGGGGCTCACGGCCGGCGCCATCGGCAGCGCGGTCGGCGTCGGGGTCACGCTGGCGCTGCCGGCCGGCGGCAAGCTGTTCGAGGCCGCCGTCGGCGCGCTGGCGGCGTTGCTCGCCCTGCTCGCCTTCGGCGTCTGGGCCTACGCGCTGGACCGGGGCGACCTGCGGATGGTGGCCGGGCGGCTGCGCCGGTTCGCCCGGTCCCGCTCCTAGCCGCCCGCCTGGCCAGGGCATCTGGGCAGATTGTGGCGCTACGGGCGGAATTTGGGGATACGTTCTGGATAATGGGTGACGTGCATCAGCGGGACATGGCGGTCAGGCCCGTCGAAGAGAGCGACCGGCCGACGGTCGAGTGGCTGACGACCCAGCTCTGGGGCGCGGCCGAGGTGGCCGTGCACGACGGCGTGTTCTACCCGGCCACCCTCCCCGGCTTCATCGCCGAGCGCGGCGGCCGCATCGCGGGCCTGGTCACCTTCCAGGTCCGGCCCGCCGTCCTCGAGATCGTCACGATCAACGCCCTCGACCTCTACCAGGGCATCGGCACGCAGCTCATCGAGGCGGTCCGGGCCGAGGCGAAGCGGCAGGGCTGCCACCAGATCACGCTGACCACCACCAACGACAACATCGGCGCGCTCCGCTTCTACCAGCGCCGCGGCTTCCGGCTGGCCGCCCTCCGGCCGGGGGCGGTCGACCGGACCCGGCAGCGTAAGCCGGAGATTCCCAGAACCGGTGATTTCGGCATTCCGCTGCGCGACGAAATCGACCTCACCTGCCCCGTGTGAAAGGAAAAAACAAAAACGATGATCTCGAACGGTCGCGCGATTTCACCAATTCGCTTCCGTTGATCATCACCCCGGCCGGACCTCGCAGTCGGCCATCTGCCATCCGATAACACTGGGCAGCTACATAATTCCGAATGCACGCACGATATAACCGAGTGCGGCCGCCCGCCGGGCGGCCGCGAGAAGCCCGGTACGCGCGGGCTCCGCGGGTCACCCGCAGTGCCTGATACTGAACGCGACCCACCCATCCGCGTCCTGTCGCGAGCCCGGTGAGATGCGCTATACAGGGACATACCACTGTCCGAGGGAGCACGATGTTGCCACGAGGTAGGGTCCAAGCAACGGCGGGGGGCGAGCCGGTGCCGGTGGTTGATTCCGTTCACCGGGCGATCGCCCGCAGCCCGCTGCTGCTCCGGCCCGTGCTCGCCCTTTTCGCGGTGGCATTCCTGCCCTGGCTGCTCGCGCCGATCTCGGTTTACCGGGGAGTGCGCTCCACCATGGCCTCGCTCTACGTGGCCGCGTTCGGCATGTGGACCTTCTGCGTGATCGACCTCGACCGGGCGCCCGCCAGCAGCGCCAGCGGCAACGCGGGACGGGTGGCCGTCGGCTGGTGGCTCGCGATGATGGCGACGCCGTTCGCGATCGCGGCGATCGCGCACGTCCGCCCGCTGTCGCGCTGGTTCGTGCCCTGCCGGACGGTGGCGTGGGCGCTGCTGTGGTCGTTCCCGGTCGGGATCCTCATCATCCAGGCCTGGTGGCAGCACGCGCAGGTCGCGGCCATCGCGGTCTGGGTGATCGCCGCGGCCGTGATCGGCTGGCGCGCGGCCAAGGGATCGCAGGAAGCCCGGATGTTCGGCCCGGACGGCGTGCTCGCGGCCTACGGCGACCCGAGCGATGCCTCGTCGACACCGCCGGCCGGCCCCGCCAGCGCGCCGGGACCGCGCCCGGCCGGCCCCGCCCGGCGCCCGACCGGCCCGGTCCCGCGGGCCGGGAGCACCGGCCCGGCCGGCCCGGCCGGGCACGGGCCGGCCCAGTACGGAGCGCGGGCGCAGGGCGTGGCCCAGGTGTACGCGGACCGCTCGTCGCGCAAGCGGCAGCAGCAGGCGGCCGAGGCGGACCAGTCCGAGCCGCCGATCACCCCCGAGGACGCGCTGGCCGAGCTCGACGCGATGGTCGGGCTGGGGCCGGTCAAGGAGCAGGTGCACTCGATCTACGTGTCGATCGAGGCGGCCCGCCGCCGGGCCGAGGCCGGCTTCGGCGCCGACAAGCCGATGCGGCACTTCGTGTTCCTCGGCCCGCCCGGCACCGGCAAGACCACCGTGGCCCGGGTGATCGGCAAGATCTTCTACGCGTTCGGGCTGCTCGAGAGCGCCGACGTGGTCGAGGCGCAGCGCTCCGACCTGGTCGGCGAGTACCTGGGCGCGACCGCGATCAAGACCAACGAGCTGATCGACTCGGCCCTCGGCCGGGTGCTGTTCATCGACGAGGCCTACAGCCTGGTGAACGAGGGCGACGGGCAGAGCGACCGGTTCGGCGCCGAGGCGGTGCAGTCGCTGCTCAAGCGGGCCGAGGACGACCGCGAGCACCTGATCATCATCCTGGCCGGCTACGAGAAGCAGACCGAGGCGTTCCTGGCCACCAACCCCGGCCTGGCGTCGCGGTTCGCGACCCGGATCAGGTTCCCGACCTACTCCACCGAGGAGCTCTTCGCCCTCGCCGAGCTCCAGCTCCGGGGCAAGCAGGAGCTGCTGGCGGTCGACGCCCGGCCGACCCTGTGGCGGATGCTGGAGGAGGTGGGCCGCCGCCGCACCACCGACGAGCTCGGCAACGGCCGGTTCGTCCGCACGCTTCTTGAGAAGGCCGGCCAGGCCCGTGACGTGCGGGTGATGGGCGAGGGCGGCGACCCGCGGGCCGAGGACCTGCTCACGATCGGCGCCGTCGACCTGGGCAAGGCGTTCGCCGAGCTGACCTCGCGGATGCGCGGCTACGAGGAGACTCCCACCCTCGAGTCCGCCATCGCCGAGCTTGACGAGCTGGTCGGGCTCGAGCCGGTCAAGCAGCAGGTGCGCTCGATCGCGGCCCAGTTGCGGGTGGCCCGGCTGCGCGATCGGCAGGGGCTGACCAGCCAGCCGCCGGTCAGGCACTTCGTGTTCACCGGCCCGCCCGGCACCGGCAAGACGACGGTGGCGCGGATCCTCGGGCACATCTTCGCCGCCCTCGGCCTGCTGGTGCGGCCCGAGGTGGTCGAGGCGCACCGGGCCGACCTGGTGGGCGACCACCTCGGGTCGACCGCGATCAAGACCAACCGGCTGGTCGACTCGGCCCTCGGCGGGGTGCTCTTCATCGACGAGGCCTACTCGCTGCACAACGAGGGCTACTCGGGCGGCGACGCGTTCGGCGCGGAGGCGGTGCAGACGCTGCTCAAGCGGGCCGAGGACGACCGCGACCGGCTCGTCATCGTGCTCGCGGGCTACACCGGCGACATGGACCGGTTCCTCCGCTCCAACCCCGGCCTGGCCTCTCGGTTCGGCACCCGGGTGACGTTCCCCAGCTACTCCGCGCGCGACCTGTCGCGGATCGCGGTGCTGCTGGCCGAGCAGGCCGGGGACGCGTTCGAGCCGGAGGCGCTGTACGCCCTCGACCAGATCTTCGCGCACGCCGAGCGGGGCGGCCGGATCGACGAGCTCGGCAACGGCCGGTTCGCCCGGTCGCTGTTCGAGCGCGCCTGCGCCTGCCGCGACGTCCGCGTCGTCCGCCTCGGCGAAGGCGCCACCGCGGCCGACCTGACCACGCTCAGCGCCGACGACGTCCGCGGCGCCTACGCCGAGCTCGCGGTCTGACCCAGCCCCTGATCCGGTGGCTCACGCCACGGTCCGGATGGGCAAGGCGGACGGCGGCGGCCTCGCGTGGTCACGTTGTCCTCACGGTCACCACGCCCAACAGGCAGGCCGGGCAACGAGACGGCTACACCCCTATCGGGCCGACGAGCGCCAGGGCGTCTTGGCGCCGAGCCGGGCCGGGTCGAGGCCGGACCAGCGGTGCCCGCCGCCGTAGAACCTTGTCCCGGCGAGCGGGGTCACCAGGTGCTTGGTGAACAGGAACAGGACGAGGACGTCGATCAGGGTGGTCAGGCTGAGGGGTAGGCGAATCCTTGCCCGACAAGCATGGCCGGGACCGTGCGCGCGAAGTTGACGATCTCGGCCGTGTAGCGCGCCGCCTCGCTCCGGTAGAGCCCGTGGCCGGCGCCGTCGAGGATGACGAGGGCGGCGCCGGGGATGAGCTCGGCCGCGCGGCGGCCGGTCAGCTCGAGCGGGTTGTTCTTGTCGGCGTCGCCCTGGATGACGAGGGTCGGCACCTCGATGCCGGCCAGGTCGGCCCGCAGGTCGGCCGCGGCGTTGGTATCGAAGGTGGCCAGCAGGACCGGTAGCGGCAGGTCCACCAGCTGGCGGCGGGTCGCGTCGCTCTGCAGCGCGGAGACGGCATGACCCGGGCCGAGGAAGTCCTCCGTGCCCATCGACTGGATCGCCGCGCCCGCGTCGTCGCGCATCGCCTGCCGGGCCTGGCGGAACACGTCAGGGTTGATCCCGTCCGGGTTGCCCGGCCCCCGGCGCAGCACCGGGGCGGACGGGGCGCTCAGGACCAGCCCGGCGACCCGGCCGTCCGCGTGCGCGGCCAGATAGCGGATCGCCTCCGCCCCGCCGAGCGAGTGGCCGACGAGCACGACGTCGACCAGGTTCAGCTGCCGGGCGACGGCGGCGATGTCGCCCGCCAGGGTGTCCAGGTCGTAGCCGCGCCCGGGCACGTCCGAGCGGCCGTGACCGCGGCGGTCGAAGGTGACGCAGCGCAGCCCCGCCTCCACCAGCCCCGGGATCTGGCCGTTCCACATGGCCTGGCCGCTGCCGAATCCGTGCACCAGCAGAACGGGCCGGGCATCCGGCTCCCCCCAGTCGGTGAAGTGCAGCTGAGTTCCGTCGGCGGCGCTGGCGAATGGCATGGCTCGGTTCCTTTGCGTCTGGGGAGCGGCGTCCTGACAGGATCGGCGCGGCCGTGCCCGATGTCTACTACCTGGCAGGTAGTGGCCGCCCGGCGCAACCTCCGGTACCGTCGGCGGCGTGGCAGCCTCGCGGGGAAACGCGGGACCGCTGGTGCGGCAGCGCCGCCTGGCGGCCCGGCGCAGCCAGCTCGATCTGGCGCTGGAGGTCGGCGTGTCGCCACGTCACCTGAGCTTCGTGGAGCTCGGTAAGTCCCGGCCCAGCCCGGAACTGCTGCTGGCGCTGGCCGAGCACCTGGACGTGCCGCTGCGGGAACGCAACGAATGGCTGCTCGCGGCCGGGTACGCGCCGCGCTATCCGCACAGCGGGCTGGATGCGCCCGCCCTCGCCCGAGTGCGGGCGGGCCTGCAGCGGATCCTCGACGCGCATGACCCTTTTCCCGGGGTCGCCGTCGACCGGTGCTGGGACATCCGGATGTCGAACGCGGCTGCCCGGCAGCTGTCAGCCGAGTTCCCCGGGCACGTGTCCGGGCCGGCGCCCAACCTGCTGAGGATGGCGCTGCACCCGGACGGGTTCGCCGGGCGCAGCCGCAACTTCGCCCGCTGGTCCCCTTACCTGCTGCGCAACCTGGAGCGGGCCCTTGCCCGGGACGACAGCCCGGCGCTGCGACGGCTGGCGGCCGAGGCCGAAGGCTGGCCCGGCCTGCCGCCGCGCCGCAGCTGGGCCACCCTGGCCGGCCAGGAGATCACCGAGGCGGTCATGACCTGGCAGGTCACCACGGGCGGGAGCGAGCTCTCGTTCTTCACCATCATGAGCACGCCGGGCACCCCGCTGGACGTCACCCTGGCCGAACTGTCGGTTGAGCTGTTCTTCCCGGCCGATGCCGCCACCGAGGAACGCCTTCGGGCGGCCGCCGGCCGCTAGGGCCGCCTGCTGCCTGGCCGACCCGAGCAACCGGTCGGCCAGGCAGCGAGACGACTACACCCCTATCGGGCCGACGAGCGCCAGGGCGTCTTGGCGCCGAGCCGGGCCGGGTCGAGGCCGGACCAGCGGTGCCCGCCGCCGAAGAACCGCGTCCCCGCGAGCAGGGTCACCATCGGCTTGGTGAACAGGAACACCACCAGGACGTCGATCAGCGTGGTCAGGCCGAGGGTGTACGCGAATCCCTGGACGTCGCTGACCGCGAAGTGGTACAGCAGGGCGGCCGCCAGGAACGACACCGTGTCGGACATCAAGATGGTGCGCCGGGCGCGTTTCCAGCCGCTCTCGGCGGCCGGGCGCAGCGCCTTGCCCTCGCGGATCACGTCGCGGAGCCGTTCGAAGTACACGATGAACGAGTCCGCCGTGATGCCGATCGCCACCACCAGGCCGGCGATGGCCGACAGCGTCATCGTGAAGTGCTGGTACCGGCTGAGCAGGACCACCGACAGGTAGGCCAGCAGCGCCGCCAGCAGCAGGCTGGAGACCGCCACCGCCCCGAGGCCCCGGTAGTAAGCGAACAGGTAGATCGCCACCAGCGACAGCCCGATGATCCCAGAGGTCAGACCCGCCACCAGCGAGCTGTGGCCGAGTTGGGCGGAGACGGTGCTCTCGTTCAGCAGCTGGAAGTCCAGCGGCAGCGAGCCGTACTTGAGCGCGTCCGCCAGGTCGGTCGCCTGCGCCTGGGTGAACCCGGTGCTACCGCCGCCGGTGATCTGCACGTTGCCGGCCGTGATGGGCTCGGTCGTCACCTCGGCCGAGGTCACGTTGCCGTCGAGGACGACCGCGGTCGAGTCGAGCGCCTGGTCATCGGCATTGCCGCTCAGGGAGCGCGGGTAGTACGAGTTGTACTGGCTGGTGGTGAGCGTCCCGAACTTCGCGGCGCCCCCGCCGTCGAGCGAGAGGTTCACCACCCACTGGGCGCTGTTGGGCTGCAGCCCGGCGGCGACTGACGTGATGTCACCGCCCACGTAGACGGCCTGGCCAAGTACGTACTTAGTCCCGCTCGAGTCGCAGGACACGATCTGCCGGTTGAGGGCGGCCCACTGGTCCCCCTGGGGCGAGTAGCCGACGGTGTCCTGCCAGCTCGGGTTCACCGTGCCGGCGGTGCGGGCGGGCTGGCACACCTCCTTGTCGAACAGCGTGCGGGTGGCGGCGCTGACGAGGGCGGGGTCGCCGTAGGCGACCGAGCTCGCTTTCGTCGCTGATGGCGGGACGTACGGCGCCTCGAGGTAGACCGGCCGAACGCTCAGCTGGGAGGCACGGGTCAGCAGGCTGACGAGGTTATTGGAGGGCGCGCCGGGCACGGTCACGTTGATCATGTCGCTGCCCTGCTGCTGCACCTGGGCGCCGGAGTTACCGGTGCCGTTCACCCGGGTCCGCTGGACCGAAATCGCCTGCTGCATCTCGCCGCCGGCGGGCGGGCTGTCATTGCGGGTCTCCGCCTGCAGCACCACGTTGGTGCCGCTTGACAGGTCGAGGCCGAGGCCGACCTTGAACTGCTGCTGCCACTTCCCGGGGCTGGCGGTCTCGTTGCCGAGGACCGAGATCAGCATGACGACGATGACGGCGGCCAGCGCGACGAGCGCGCGGACCGATCTTGACCGGCTGCTTCTTGGGGGCGTCACTTTTTCCCTTGTCTGTCGACGTTGCACGCGCTGACGCGCTTGACAGCCGTTCAACGAAGGCAGCGCGCGCCCGGTGCCACCGGTCCGGAACCGCGACCCCGGTCACGGCCGGCGGGCCGGCCACCGGGCTGTTTGTAGGCTGGGCGGGTGGCCGAGCAACAGTGGGAGTTCTGGGTTGACCGGGGCGGGACGTTCACCGACATCGTGGCTCGGACGCCGGACGGCGACCTGGTCGCCCACAAGCTGCTGTCGGTCAGCCCCGCCTACCGGGACGCGGCCGTGGCCGGCATCAGGCACCTGCTCGGCCTCGAGCCGGGCAAGCCGTTGCCGGCCGACCGGATCGCAGCCGTCCGGCTCGGCACCACGGTCGCCACCAACGCGCTCCTCGAGCGGACCGGCGAGCCGACCGTGCTGGTGATCACCGAGGGATTCGGCGACGCGCTGCGGATCGCCTACCAGAACCGGCCGCGCATCTTCGACCGGCGCATCGTGCTCCCCGAGCCGCTCTACGACCGGGTGATCGAGGCGCCCGAGCGGGTCGGCGCGCACGGCGAGCCGATCCGCCCGCTGGACGACGGCGCGGTCGAACGGGAGCTACGGGCGGCCTACGCGGCCGGGTACCGCGCGGCCGCCGTGGTCTGCCTGCACGGCTACCGCTACCCGGCCCATGAGCAGCGGATCGGGGCTATCGCCGCCGCCGTCGGGTTCCCTCAGGTCAGCCAGTCGCACGAGGTCAGCCCGCTGATGCGGCTGGTCTCGCGGGGCGACACGAGCGTGGTCGACGCCTACCTGTCGCCGGTGCTGCGGCGCTACGTCGACGAGGTCGCGGCCGAGCTGGCCGGGGTCCGGCTGCTGTTCATGCAGTCCAACGGCGGGCTGGCCGACGGGGCGTCGTTCCGGGGGAAGGACTCGATCCTGTCCGGCCCGGCGGGCGGCATCGTCGGGATGGCGCGCACGGCCGCGGCGGCCGGCTTCGACCGCGTGATCGGCTTCGACATGGGCGGCACCTCGACCGACGTCTCGCATTACGCGGGGGAGCTCGAGCGACAGTACGAGACCGAGGTCGCCGGGGTGCGGATGCGCGCGCCGATGCTGTCCATCCACACGGTGGCGGCCGGCGGCGGATCGATCCTGCACTTCGACGACGGCCGGTACCGGGTCGGCCCGGACTCGGCCGGGGCCGATCCCGGCCCGGCCTGCTACGGCCGCGGCGGCCCGCTAACCGTGACCGACGCCAATGTGCTGCTCGGGCGGGTCCAGCCGGCTCACTTCCCACGCGTCTTCGGCGCCAGCGGCGACCGTCCGCTCGACGTCGGGGAGACCCGCCGCCGGTTCGCCGCCCTGGCGGCCGAGATCACCGCCGCCACCGGCGACCGGCGCGACCCCGAGCAGGTCGCGGCCGGGTTCCTCGAGATCGCGGTGGCGAACATGGCCAACGCGATCAAGAAGATCTCGGTCCAGCGCGGCTACGACGTGACCAGGTACGTGCTGTCCACCTTCGGCGGCGCCGGCGGCCAGCACGCCTGCGCGGTCGCCGACGCCCTCGGCATGACCAGCGTCCTCATCCACCCGCTGGCGGGCGCGCTGTCCGCCTACGGCATCGGCCTGGCCGATGTGATCGCGATGCGCGAGGCGTCCGTTGAGGCGCCGCTGACGGCCGATACGGCCGCCCGGCTGCCCGCCGAGGCATTCGGCCCGCTGGAAGAGTCGGCCCGATCCGACCTGGCGGCCCAGGGCGCGCCGAGGCCGGGCATCGAGGTGACCCGCCGCGTCCACCTCCGCTACGACGGCACCGACACCCCGCTCGCGGTCCCGCCCGGCACCGCCGAGCAGATGACCGCCGCCTTCGAGCGCGCCTACCGCAGCCGGTTCTCGTTCCTGATGCCCGGCCGCCCCATCATCATCGAGGCCGTCTCGGCAGCCGCCGTCGCCCCCAGCCACCCCGGCGCCGGCCACCCCGGCGCTAGCCGCCCCGCCGCCGCGAGGCCGGTGACCGGTCGGCGCACCGCCGAGCCGGCCGAGCGCGTGCGGATGGTCGCGGCCGCAAAGGCGTCGGCCGTCCCGCTCTACCGGCGTCGCGACCTGCCGCCCGGGCAGGCCGTGGACGGGCCCGCCATCATCGCCGAGGACCTGGCGACGACCGTGGTCGAGCCCGGCTGGCGGGCCTCGATCACGGACCGGCTCGACCTGCTGCTGACCCGCGTCGGGCCGGACTCGGCGACCACGACCCGGGCGACCACGGAGGCGGACCCGGTACTGCTCGAGGTGTTCGGCAACCTCTTCATGGCGGTCGCCGAGCAGATGGGCGAGCGGCTGCGGTCCACCGCGCACTCGGTCAACATCAAGGAGCGGCTCGACTTCTCCTGCGCGATCTTCGACGCCGACGGCGGCCTGATCGCCAACGCGCCGCACATCCCCGTCCACCTGGGCTCGATGGGCGAGTCCATAAAAATGGTGATCAACCGCAACAACAACGGCCGGATCAGGCCAGGCAACGTCTACGTGCTCAACGACCCGTACCACGGCGGCACCCACCTCCCCGACGTCACCGTGGTCACCCCCGTCTTCCCCGCCCCGGCCGCCAGTGCCCCGCCCGCCAGTGCCCCGCCCGCCAGTAACTCGCCCGCCAGTAACCCGACCGCCGAACCGTGGTTCTACGTCGCCTCGCGCGGTCACCACGCCGAGATCGGCGGCATGTCCCCCGGTTCGATGCCCGCGGCGAGCACGCGCATCGAACAGGAGGGCGTGCTGATCGACAACTGGCTGCTGGTCGAGGATGGCCGGCTGCGCGAAACGGAAACCAGGCAGCTGCTCACGAGCGCCGAGTATCCGTCGAGGAACCCCGACACCAACCTCGCGGACCTCCGAGCCCAGGTCGCCGCCAACGAGAAGGGCGTCGAGGAGCTGCGCCGGATGGTCGCGCAGCACGGCCTGGATGTGATCCGGGCGTACATGGGCCACATCCAGGAGAACGCGGCCGAGTCGGTCAGGAACGTCATCGCCCGGCTGTCCGACGGCGAGTTCGGCTACGAGCTCGACAACGGGGCCATGATCCGGGTGAAGGTCACCGTCGACCGCCGCGCCAGGACCGCCACCATCGACTTCACCGGCACCAGCCCGCAGCTCGGCGACAACTTCAACGCCCCGTCGGGGGTGGCGATGGCGGCCGTGCTGTACGTGTTCCGCACGCTGGTTGACAAGGACATCCCGCTGAACGCCGGCTGCCTGCAGCCGCTGACCGTGATCATCCCGCCGGGAACGATGCTGAGCCCCCGCTACCCGGCCGCGGTGGCGGCCGGCAACGTCGAGACCAGCCAGGCCGTCACCGGGGCGCTCTACGCCGCGCTCAACGTGATGGCCGAGGGGTCCGGGACGATGAACAACGTCACGTTCGGCAACGACCGGTACCAGTACTACGAGACCGTCGCCAGCGGCTCCGGAGCGGGCGAGGGGTTCGACGGCACCGATGTCGTGCAGACGAAGATGACCAACTCCCGGCTGACCGACCCCGAGGTGCTCGAGTGGCGTTATCCGGTCCGGGTCGAGTCCTACGCGATCCGGCCCGGCAGCGGCGGCGCGGGCCGCTGGCACGGCGGCGACGGCGGAGTCCGCCGGCTGCGGTTCCTCGAGCCGGCGACGGTCAGCACGCTCAGCGGCCACCGCCGGATCCCGGCCTTCGGCCTGCGCGGCGGCGCCCCCGGCGCCCTCGGCCGCCACTGGGTCGAGCGCGCGGACGGCTCGGTCACGGCGATGCGCGGCTGCGACACCGCCACCCTGGCGGCCGGCGACGCCTTCGTCATCGAAACCCCCGGCGGCGGCGGCTTCGGCGGCGGCTGACCTCCGCATTTAAGAGAAAGCTTGACGTACGCCAGGCGCGGAGCCTGTCACCTACGCCACCGACCCCAAACGCGCCCTGTCAGCTACGCCATCGACACCGATAGACGCGGTCGATGGCGTAGCCGACAGGTCGGCCACCCGGTCGGTGGCGTCGTTGACCGGGCGACCCGGCGCGCGGACCGGCCCTCAGGAGTCCATGTTGCCGAGGCCGTTGATGTCGTCGTCGGTCAGCCCGGTGGCGAGCTCGCGCAGCGCCACCTCGAGGGCGGTCTCGTCGCCGCCGGCCGCCTCAAGCACGTCCATCAGCGCGTGCAGCACCATGTGGCGGTCCTCGCCGGTGTCGAGCAGCCGCTGGGCGGCGTCCCACAGGGCCGGCGGGCTGCCGCGCCAGAGCCGGTCGGCCAGGGCCAGGTGCCGGTCGATATGCCGGCCGACCCCCGCCGCGCTCGGCGACCCGGTCTTGGTGTCGTGGTCGGCGCCGAGCAGCAGCCGCCGGTCGGACGGGTCGGCCGGGTCGAGCTTGGACAGGTCGACCCCGCCGTGCTTGCCCACCAGCAGCGGGAAGGCGAAGACCCGGCGCGGCAGCGCCTCCAGGTCGGAGTCCGGCAGCAGCCGGGCGGCCAGCTCCTCGTCGATGCCGAGCTCGGTCGGGTCCCGGTAGATCCGGGTGAACGTGGACATCGAGTCGAACAGGGTGTCAAGCGTCTGCCCGATGGCGGCGTCGGAGAGCCCGCGCTTGCGGCCGGACCAGCGGACCCAGGCGTTGACAACGTGCGGCATCGCGTTCTGGTCGGCGGCCGACAGCACCACCTTGCGCGGCAGCCAGGTCAGCATGAAGCTCTGCACCTTGACCGGGGACATCCGCAGCGGGCGGCCGCTGTCCTGATCGCAGCCGAAGTCGATGATCCGGTCGGTGCAGCGGCTGGCCGCCTGCCGGTCCGACAGCTCCTCGGCCTCGTCGGAGGCGAGGAACTCGGCCGCGAGCAGCGCCCGTCGCTCGCTGGTCCACATCCGCCGGGCCCGGGCCCCGCGGCCGGCCGACGGGGAGAGCGCCCGGATGCGGGACCTGATGAACGCGTGCTTGGCCGCGAAGGAGTCGCTCACCAGCGGGTCTTCGGCGTCGTCGGTGGCCGCGAGCGCGGCCTCGAGCATCTTCCTGGCCTGCGGCGGGTCGATCTCCCTGAACCCGTCCTCGGGCCTGACGGCGCCGCGGGCGGTCGCGATCCGCTGGCAGTGGTCGAGCAGCTTGTCCACCTGCGAGCTGACCCAGCCGTCCTTGAGCATGCCCGACGCGTTGTAGTCGATCACGCAGACGAGCGCGTGCGGCTCCTCGCCATCGTAGCTGTAGATGCAGATGAGCTCGTCCTGGTCGCCCCATTCGTCGGGGTTCACGTAGCACTTGGCCGCGGTGACCATGCCGAGGTGCTGGGCCCAGCCCGGCGTCCTGACGCCGGCGTCGATCAGCGTGATCGCGGCCTGCTCGGCCTGCGCCGCCTGCCGCGAAGTGCCCAGGCAGGCGATGCCGGACAACAGCGCGAGCGCGGCCGGCGACTGCTGGCTGGCGGCGTACTCGACCAGGCCCTCGCCGACGAGCTGCTCGACCCCGGCCCCGCCGATCGTGTGATGCCGCTGCGGCCACCAGGTGCCGAGCAAATCGCTGACAAGCAGCTCGGCGTCGAGCGGACTGCGCACCGCGAGCAGCTCCCGCGCCGCGTGCAGGAACTCATCGAACAGCGCGTTTGAGGGCGTGGCGTTACCTGCCTGGCCGCGACGCCTGCTCTGCGGGCTCACCCTGATAGCCTTTCAGATCTGGACATGTGGAAACAGCGCTTCGCCTCGGAGCCCGCAATGGGTTGCGGCCAGTGAGAGGGAGCACTTCCATCCGCTGTAGGAGAATCTACCCATGCTGTCATCATTGTGCCCCGTGCTGGCCGTGATCTCGCCCGTGTCGCGATTTTGTGTCACCGCAGTAGCGTTCCGGACCTGGTGATGCTCTAGTGATGAGAGTAGGCGGCGATTCGCGCTTGGCTTCCGTGCAGTTAGCTGGCAGCATCGCATCCTGGATTGTGGCACGCTTATTCTGGATGAACGCTGTGCGGGCGGCACCTAGCCGCCTCCCGGCGCAACTGCCGCCAGGCGCCGGGCAGTGAAGTGTGGCGCGGCTGGCAGGGCAGAGCAGGAAGGAGCCGCCAGTGGCAGGCGCCTGCATGGTAGGCGAGGTGCTCGATGAGCGCTGACACCTCTGTGCCGAAGCAGCGGGAGGCCGGATTGGCAGAGTTCGAATCCTGGCTCCCTGATGCCGTCTTGCGTGACGCGTCCGCAGGGATGGCGGTTCTCGGCCCCGACATGCGATTTGTCTGGGTCAACGCCGCGCTGGCGGAGCTATTCGAACGCCCGGTGGCGGACTTCGCCGGACGGCCGGTGGCCGAGGTCTGGCCCGCGGTGGACGCCGCCCGGGCCGAGGTCGCGCTGCAGCAGGTGCTCACCGAGGGACGTCCGGCGATGGAGACCTTCGCCCCGGGCGCGACCGGCGGCAGCGCGCAGCCCAGTCAGCGGATCTTCCACTGGTTCGGCGTGCACCACCCCGACGGCACCCTGTCCGGGGCCGGGCTGATCGTGATCGCGGGCACCGCCGGGCCGGCCACCGAGGAGGCGCTTCGGCGCAGCGAGGAGCGGTACCGCGCCCTCGTGCAGGGCGGCGCGCAGATCACCTGGGTCACCTCCCCCGAGGGGGAGATGCTCGAGGACTCGGCCGAG
>Ga0302324_100014139_pt1 | contig 16112 bp, 10 predicted proteins | sample Palsa_T0_1_FD_201949 | JGI IMG/M metagenome (GOLD analysis project Ga0302324, IMG submission 201949) | Peat permafrost microbial communities from Stordalen Mire near Abisko, Sweden - Palsa_T0_1 | ecosystem: Environmental > Terrestrial > Soil > Palsa > Peat permafrost | place: Sweden: Abisko...
GCCTGCAGCAGCCGATCACCGGCATCGTGGCCGAGCGAGTCATTGATGTTCTTGAAGTTGTCGACGTCGAGGAACATCACGGCCACCTGGTGACGGCCGCGCTGCGCCAGGGTGAGGGAATGCTGGACCCGGTCGCGGAACAGGTTGCGGTTCGCAAGCAGCGTCAGCGGATCGTGAAACGCGAGCTGCCGCAACTGCTCCTCGAGCGCCTTGCGCTCGCTGATATCGCGGAAGTTGAGCGCCAGTCCCTGCACCGCCGGATCATCCGTGAGGTTACTGCCGACGATCTCGAGCACATAGCGATTCGGGCCGCGCTCGATGCGCAGTTCGACCGGCCCGACCGTGCCGCCTGAGGTCGCAGCCACCTCGGCAAGGAAGGCCTTCAGCCGCTCGCCGTCATCGCCCGCCCAGAGATCGAGAAGGTTTTTCCCGGCGACGTCCTCCGGACTTAAGCCAAGCGTGCGCTCGGATGCGGGCGATGCAAACCGCAACGCGCCATCCACCGCAACGATCATGATGACGTCGGAGGCGTTCGCGATCAAAGACGCGTAACGCGCCTCGACCATGCGGGCGGCGCGTCGCTCACGCGTTAGGGCATCCTCGCGCAGCACGAGTGCCTGCCGCACCATCACCAGCAGTGTGAGTCCGAACACGACGATGGTCATCACGGTGGCCGGACTGCCGATGTCGCCGCGTGTGAAGTATACGAGCACGAGGAACGCGGTCAGCATCGCCCCGTACGGCAGCGACTGCGCGAGAGAATCCGATGCGATGGGCACGCTCCGGGCGCTGCCCGCGCGCATCTGCTCGCGTCCGGCGGCTGCCAGGGGCACATAGCAGGCGCTGTACAGCACGTCCTGAAGAGCGCCGGGCAAATAGTCGCCGGTGATCTTCGCGATCGACCACAGGATGTCACCGAGAAACATCGTCGCGAATCCCACCAGGAGCAATAGCGAGACGCGCCTGCCGCTGCGGTTGCCGACGCCCGCGAGCAGCAGCACCCCGAGCGTGAGCAGCAAAATGCAGTCGAGGCCCAAGTAGACCTGGGTCAACGTATTCTTGATCACGTCGGTTTCGGTACTGGACGCGGCGGGACGGATAACCAGGAACCAAAAGAACGCGCCGAACCCGCTTACGAGAATCGCGGCATCGAGCGCAAGCTGCACCCAGTGCACTTTCACGGCCGCGGCCCGGATCAGGTATACCACCGCCGGAAAGAGGGCGGCATAAAATGCGACGTAGAACACGTCAGCGACCCCCGGGAAGGGATCTTGGCCGTGCAGCCAGGAGCTCACGCCAATAGTGTCAGCTACAAAGTACAGGGCGAGCGCAATCGACAAGTACCGCCACGCCGTGCGCGGCGCCCCCGCCGGCATGCGGCGCGCTGCCGCCACGGCGACGATCACAGCGGCGAACGAAGCTGGAAAACGGCCCAGCAGGCCGACGTAATGCCGGACCCGCTCGCCGCCGAATCCCGCCTGCATCCACACCGAGCAGATGGCGACGTAGATCACAAGCCCGATGGGAATCTTGTTGACCCAGCCTGGCGCTGCTTCGGAGGGATCCGGCTGCGCAGACCCTACTGTAGTGCCCACCTGATACACCTTAACGTGGTTCCTCCGCATGGCAGAACATACGGCTACAGGATGAGTTGGCCCGGCCGCCAAGTCGCAAAATTGAGCTTTCGAGACGTGACTGACAAGGAAGAGCAATGCGTGTTGCGATGCAGGTCTCGTTCGCGCGCGGCGCCGATTCGCCGCCCGTGCCGCATAGCGGGCAATCTCCCACGGCGCTTGGAACCATCCGATCGACGGCTGCTGGTGGCCTCCCACGCGAGTGCGGCGCGTTTGCATCCACGGAGGACAGAGGGGGCGTCAGTTCCCGGGGATTTTTGTGACTCGGTTCAGGTTTCGCCTTCGAACAAAAGGAACGAAGCCTCGCACCGCGTTTGGCGTCATGTCCAATGGCCGGTATCGCGGGCAGGCGGAGCGACCGACAGATCCATGTAAGTCGCATCGAGCGGAGGCATTGGGCGAATGGGTGAAGGAAGCAGAGCCCAAAGGCTTGCCGGTGCTATGCGACGCGCAATTGGCCTCCTTGCCCGGCTTGATCGGGTGCTCGGCGGTATGTACACGCGCACCGGGGCGCCACTATTCACCACCTCGGCCGGGTGCGTGCCCTAGGGCAATTCGACCATCGCGAACGCTCGGTCACACCTTAATAAACCCGGGGGCGGGACACGCGCTTCCGTGCGGCTGCACGCTGCAGCGGATGAACTGGCTGCTTCAGGCCGCGGTGCTGACGCACTCGCGATCGCCAATACAATTCAAAATCTAGTCGACCGGCGGGGGCGACGCTGGCGACGCTCGGAGCCTGCAAACCAGCGACTGCTTTCAGCCTCGCCGAGCAGGCGGCGGTCGCCGTCGCGCCGATCCGCATGCTTACGGAATTTGCAGGAACAATTCGTCGGCGTCGCGCACTCCGCCAATGGCAGGCGCGGCGCATCGCGCAACAAATAGCGCTTGGACCCAAAATCCTTTGCAGCCGCATAGCACTCAATGTTCGGAGCGAGCGAGACCGCACGATAGTCACCGCCGACTTGTACGGGCTTGCGCTTCACGCTCGACGCCGGTTGCTTCGCTGAGTACTCGCGCGAGGTCCCGCCAAGGAGCGATCTAAATAGTTGAATCATTATTATTATCCGGTTGTGTCAACTGCTTGAACTAAACGCGCCAATGATTCGAATTCTAGCCGTTGCATGCCTGCGTGCGTTGAGCCATTTCACTTAAACCCCAAATTAGGTCGGTGTAACCCTCAAGAATCGTGCGGAGAGTGAATTGCCGAGTGCGTCATTTCACTTAAATTAGCGCTGCGATGCCGCCCGACGGGGCATGCGCTGGATTCTCAAACACCGCCGTCGTTGCACCGGGACCCTAATTTTTCTCAATCACGAGACGCAATCCAAGTGCGAGGAATGTGGCGCCCAACGCCTCTTTCAGCCATACGGTAGACGACCTGTTCCGCCGTAGCGCCGCCGTTACGGAAGCCGAGAGTCTCACTAGCACAAGGTTGCAGGCGAGCGCGATCACATTGATCGTGATTCCCAAAAGCAGCATCTGCAAAGCCGGGTGCGGCCCTGCCGCGTCGACAAATTGCGGTAACAGTGCAAGAAAGAACATCGCAACCTTGGGATTCAGCACATCGCTCAGAAACGCCTGCCATAGAATGGTTTTCGCCGCCGGACCTATAACGTTCTGCGTCGCAGGGTCTACACGTCCGTCCCGGCTGCGCAGGGTATTGATACCAAGATAAATTAAGTACCCAGCGCCCAGCCATTTGACGACAGTAAAAGCGACGACCGACGTTGCAAGCACCGCGGAGAGTCCCAGAATCGCGGCGGTGAGATGCGCGTAGCCGCCAAGATTGAACCCGAGCGCGGCCATCACGCCGACCTTGCGCCCTTGTGCTACGCACCGACCCAGCATGTAGATCATGTCGGGCCCCGGGACGATCGCGAGAACGACGCTGGCGCCTGCAAAGAGGAGATAACTGTGAAGTGTCACGTGCCTCCCGCGATAAACTGACGCCTTCATGTAAGCGCTGCGCCAGAGGTTATATCCGCAGAAAGCGGGGCGCAAAGCTGCCGTTCATGAGCTGTGCCTCCTGCCACGGGCGATCGTCCGCATCGAACAACGGGCGGCACTTTGGTCCAGCGGGGAGCTAGAATGGTTGCCAGAAAGCGCACGCTACTTGGGGAGGATCGATCCCCGGACGCAATGCGTGGACGAGCGCCGCGAACCAACTCTGGGCTCAGACACGGGAGGGAACGATGCAACACGCGCGTCATTTTGCCGGCATGTGCGTGGTGCTGATCCTGTGCGCGCCGAGTTTACTGCTGGCACAAACCGATTCCAAGCGCCCAAATCTATCGCCGCGAGCGCGCGATTTAGGAATCCCCTTCGACGGAGCACCCGGACCGTTAAACGCCATCACGGATGTACATGGCGTAGAGATCGGCCATACGACCTTGATCTCGGGAAGTGGCCCGCTCAAGGTCGGCGAAGGGCCCGTCCGTACCGGAGTCACGGCAATCCTGCCGCGCGGCAAGGATTCCAACGACGCGGTATTTGCAGGATGGTTCACCGAAAATGGCGCCGGCGAGATGACTGGAACGATCTGGCTGGAAGACTCGGGCTTTCTAGATGGTCCCGTGATGCTGACGAATACGCATAGCGTCGGCGTCGTCCGCGATGCCGTCATTGCGTGGAAAGTGAGGCATGGGGTCCCAGACGAAGAAGGCTACTGGTGGTCGGCGGCGGTGGTGGCTGAAACCTGGGACGGTTACCTAAACGACATCAATGGCTTCCACGTCCACCCCGAAGATGCCTTTCATGCCCTCGACTCCGCCCATTCGGGCGTGGTTGAGGAAGGCAGCGTCGGCGGTGGCACAGGCATGATTTGTAGTGAGTTCAAAGGCGGCATTGGTACTTCCTCACGCGTGCTTGATGCCAAAGCGGGCGGCTATACTGTCGGCGTACTCGTGCAGTGCAACTATGGTGCACGCGAGGAATTGCGCGTCGCGGGTGTCAATGTGGGGCGCGCGATTCCGGAGCACACCGTGTGGAATGGCGACGTCGGATCGATAATCGCGATCGTGGCGACCGATGCACCGCTCATCCCTACCCAACTCAAGCGTGTGGCGCGGCACGTGGCCCTTGGATTGGGCAGAAATGGAAGTTATGGCGGTAATGGATCGGGGGACATTTTCCTCGCGTTCTCGACAGCCAACCCTGGCGCCATTTCCTCGCACGGGCTTCGTCAGCTCACGATGCTACCCAACGATTCATTGGATCCTGTATTTCTAGCTACCGTACAGGCCACGGAAGAGGCGGTCATCAACGCAATGGTCGCTGCCAAGACAATGACGGGAATCAACGACAGGACCGTCATCGCATTGCCACACGATCGGCTGCGCGAAGTGTTGAAGAAATATAACCGGCTGACCAACTGACATCTGCTTTCCTGACAACTGGATTCCGCCTGAGCTTCGGCGCTCGGCTCGCTGCGTCGTCAGCAATCCGGACGGCTCTGTGACTCAACGCGGCGCGAGCACCGTGCTGCGCATTCCCGCGTGAATTGCCGAGTCCCGGACCAGTGCGCGCGAGCGTCTTACCCCCAAGCTTGCCGTTCTAGCCCTGCGGACGATTACAGCCCAAGTACCGTGAACATGAGCTGTGCTTGTGAACGCGGTGGCACCCGCATTACATAATCCTGGCCTGCAGCGCACCGGCGCGACAGGTGCAATACTCATTATGTGCGCTCTTCCAACGTACATTGCTCGCAAGCCCTAGGATTCGCGCTCAACGGATTACTGGAGCCAAGCGAGATCGCCTGCTAACTTCCGATGGAAAAAAGCTCTGGCCGACATTTGCAGGAACGCGGCGAGCGCTGCCATGCACACTCAGTCACCCATGACCGAAGTCTCCACAAGCATTGTGAATGAATCTGCGGCGCAGGTGGAAAGCACCCTGCATGCGCGGCTTGATGCCCTGCAGAATGGCGAATGTGCCGAAGAGCGTTTTCTACAAGAGATATTGACTCTGCGCGAGTCCGCTCCGAACGTGGTCTGGACCACGCTCGCACTCGTAGATCAACGATATCGGCGCGGGCAATTGACTAGCAAGGTATTCCGGTCGATTAACTCGAAACTTGCACGCCATGCATTAGAGGAGCACGAGTTCGGCGCGACGATTGACCTTCATCCCGTCAACGAACGTGTTCAGTCCGAGGAAGCAGTGCCGGTCGCGGTCGTCGTGCCAGCGCCCGATGCAGGTCGCGCCGCTCTGGCTGAGCGCACTGAGAGCGCATGTCCACCGGCCGACACGCCATCAGCGCTACACAACGTGCCTTCAATAGCTCCAGCCGAGGTTTCCTCCACTGCGCGCCTGCACGAGCGTGGTCGCATCTTAAAAGAGCGTTACGTTTTGGAATGCGTACTCGGTCGCGGCGGGATGGGCACGGTGTTCAGGGCATTGGATCAGCAGCGCGTCGATCTACCGGAAGGCAATCGCCGTGTCGCGCTCAAGGTCCTAGATGAGAGCCTCCGCCGGCGTCCCGAGATCCTCGCGGACCTGCGCCGCGAGTTTTACTGCGCACAGGCGCTGGCGCATCCCAATATCGTCAAGGTGTACGAAATGCACCATGATGAGGATGTCGCGTTTTTCACAATGGAATTGCTTGAGGGTCAACTCCTAAGCAATCTATTGGATCAAGCGCAACCGCTCCCCGTTGAACGGTCATACGCATGGGCAATCATTCGAAGCATCGGCGCAGCTCTGGCGCATGCCCACCTGCGAAACGTCGTCCATGGGGATCTTAAGCCGCAGAACGTCATAATCACCCAAAGTGGTGAAGTGCGGATGCTCGATTTTGGTGCATCCGGTGCTGCGACGAGTCAATGGGTAACTTCCGACTCACTGCAGAGAAGTCGTTTTCCGCCAGTTACTTTGGCCTACGCCTGTTGCGAACTGTTGGATGGTCAGCAGACGGACCCGCGCGACGACTTGTATGCGCTTGCATGCCTATCGTACGAACTGCTCGCCGGAAAGCATCCCTTTGAACGGCGACGTTCGACCGAAGCGCGCGAGCTGGGCATGCAGCCCCTGCGGCCGCCGGGGTTGACTGAGCGCCAGTGGCGCGCGCTACGGCTGGGACTTTCCTGGCGGCGGGAAGGTCGTTCCCGTTCGGTACACGACTGGCTGGCGATGCTGGGGCTCGAACCCGTGGCCGAACGGTTGCCGCCGTTGCAGGCTACCAGCGGGTTGCGCACACGCACACGCGCGTTGACGTGGCGTTACGTTCAACCGGCACTGTTCCTGATATTGGTTGTGGCTCTAGGCCTTTGGGCACTCACTCACACCAATCTTGCGCACAAGATCACAACCTCGGTCGCGAGCGAAACGGCACCCAGTGCGCCACGCAGCGCCTCCCTGACTCCGAATACTTCTATCGTCGCGCCCGGTGTAGCCCTGTTGCCGCAGAACACGCCGATGGAACTCGGGTCAGAGCTTTCGGTACCATCCACTCAATCGATGGCGCTGCTGAGCCCCGAACAGGTAACACCGGGAAATGTTGGACGCAGCGTCGCCGCATCCGCGACGCACCGGACAGCAGCCAATGAGATCAGCTTTTCGGCCGCAGCCTACCGCGTGCGTTCCGATGAGCACTTTGCCGAGATCGATATCCATCGATCCAACGAGTCTCGAATAACGAGCAGCTTCGAGTGGTGGACCGAAGGTGCATCCGCGCGGCCCGGCATTGACTTCATCGCACAAAGCCGCACGACACACATTTTCCCGAAAGGAAGACTCTGGACCAAGCTTTTTGTCAGAATCGTTCCGAACGCAGAGCGTACACACAACCAATCGTTCTACGTTGATATTACCCAACCCGGTACCGGGTCCAAATTAGGTGCCGTGGCGCGCGCTGCAATCCTGATTCCGCCCACGGCTGCAGGTCGCGATATGCCGTCGATTCAATCCGCGCAGCGCGCGCCGTAAGTACACTACTGACGGCCGAAATCGTTGCCGGCCACCGCCAGTAGACGCCTTACTCCCGGCGCGGGAAAAGTTCTCGCTACGAATTCCGCAGTTTTAATTGGCTACTTCGGATATGCCCTTGCGGAGCCGGGGTCGCTATTAAGAGCTGCCTGCGAATGCCGCGATGGCAATTTCCGCGTTTTGCAATTCCCCTACCCGTTCGTAAAATGGCGCGTAGCGGTTAATACAGCCAGATCCACCGTCGGTCGCCACGCTAGTGCGTGTGACGGAACGGCCGGAAGCTCTTCCTCTGCCGGCGCTCCTGCGCCACGGGATTTCGTATTTCGCTGGCGGCGCCTTGCGGTGCGTCGATTGCCAACCCAAGGAGCATCCCCCAAGATCGTCTAAGTGCGGCAGGGAACACACCATGGCGGAAGACCTGGTCGGCGGTGCGCTTGGGGGCGAGGAAGAAAAACCTGAGGTCGAGGCGCCTTGTGCCCTGGCCGGCGCCGAAGCATTCGCGGCCGCGGTGGCGGCGATCGCATCGCGCCAGGACCCGGAAGTGGCACGCGACACGTCGGCGTTTCTCAAGGAGCAGACGCGGCTGCTGCTGACGCAGCGCCATCACCTGGACGATGAGCACGCGCTGCGGATGACGCAGCTCGGACATCAGTCAAAGCTCTTGCGCGGGCAACGCATCGGCCAGGGTTTCCGCATTGCTTTTCAGATGGCCATGGTACTGCTAGCGCTGGTCATCATCATCGGCATCGGTGTGATGCTGCACGATGCTTTCACATCCCGCAGCGTCGTGATCGAATCGTTCGATGCGCCCGCGTCGCTGGTCGCGCGCGGCATCACCGGCAAGGCAGTCGCGAGCGGGCTACTTGATGAACTGACGCGCCTGCAAGGTGCCACGCTCGGCCTGCGCGACAGGAAGCGCTCTTTGCGCAATGCCTGGTCGAGCGATGTGCAGCTGGCAGTGCCCGAGGTCGGGATCTCGATCGGTGAGATCAACCGTCTGCTGAAGGCGCGCCTTGGGCATGACCTGCATATTTCGGGTGATGTGGTCGAGGCGCCGCCAGGTTTGGCGCTCACGGTGCGCGGTGATGGCGTGGCTGCGAAAACCTTCCGAGGTGCCGCGGGCGCGCTCGATTTACTCACCACGCAGGCCGCCGAGTACGTGTATGCCCAGTCGCAGCCGGCGCAATGGGCACATTACTTGGCGTCCACGGGGCGCTTCGACGAGGCCATTGTTTTCGCACGCGAGGCGTTCTCGAGAACCGAGCCTGCGGACCGCGGTGCCCTGCTTGTCGGATTGGCCATTGCGCTGGGACAGTCAGGTAGGCACGCGGAGGCGGTACAGACGCTGCGTCAAGCGATCGAGCTCGACCCCAATGAGTACGCCGGGCGTTCGGATCTGATCTGGGAGGAGACCGTCGTCGGCGATGAGGAGGCTGCCTGGCGAGCCGGGATGGATATGCTGCGCTATGCCGGTGGCCGGCCGGGTCCCGTCAGCGAACTCTGGTATCACAACTTCGATGGTCTGACCGGAAATCTGCTGGCCGAGCGTGATGCACTGGTGGCCGACCGCGATTCGACCGCGGGCACGGGTCAAACCTTCAGGATCAATCACCAGATCGCGGCGGTCGAGATCCGGCTGCACGATCCAATCGCCGCCGATCAGGCGCTCGGCTTGTCGACACCGACCCAGGATCTATATGGAGAGAGTCTTTCGCATGCGGACCGTGCCGGAATAGCCGCCGAAGCGGGGGACGTACAGTTGGCCGCGTCCGAAATCGAAGCGGCGGCAACGACATGCGCGCAGTCTTCGAGTAGTGAATCAGGCAGCTGTCTGCTGCAGATCTGTCAGGTGGCACTTCTCGAAGAGCAGGCGGGGCACCACGACAAGGCTGACGCTGCGCTCGGAGCCGGTGGCCACTATCTGGATTGCTATCGCTTCCGTGGCGACATCCTCGATCACCGCGGCGATTGGGCCGGCGCGCAAAAGGCTTATGGCGATGCCGTCGCGCTGGCGCCCGATCTGCCGGCCGGATACTACTCGTGGGGCCTCGCACTTGCGCGCCACGCCGATGTCGCCGCTGCGGTCGCGAAGCTGAAGGATGCCAATCAGCGCGGGCCTCATTGGGCTGATCCGCTCAAGGCGTGGGGAGATCTACTTGCGAAGCAGGGGCACCCGAAAGAAGCACTCGCGAAGTACGACGAGGCTCGCACGTGCGCACCAAACTGGAAGCAGCTCGAGGAAGCGCGTGAGGCGGCGGCGAAGCAAAAACCTGATTGCGGGGTGAGCCGGCGAATTCAATAAATCGCCAGTTATTGGGCCCTCGACTGAGCGAATTCGGGACCCAAAGCCAGTCATTGAAGAGGCTGAGATATCAGCCCGATACCTGAGATCCGTCGCTTTAGGGTAATATTGGTGAACGATTGGGGGAGTCTGAGCAGATAATCGACGCTGAATGCTGGAGGCGCGAATGAAACTGACTGCATTCCAAGTTCATAAGTCCTGGCTGGTACGGGCTGCGCTGGTGCTGCTGGTCACTGTTTTAGTTGATGGTGTCGTCGTGTGCTTCGCGAAACGGCCACTTCTGTGGGCTGCGGTGATCCCAGGCACTTTGCCCCTTTCTATGTTCTTTTTCGTGGCCACCCCAATACTGCGTGAAGAGAGGCAGAAGTCTCAGAGCGGTACCCCCGGTCCCAGATAATTCCACGAACTGTCCGCGAAGGCGCGGAAATGTCAGATGTGGGAACCAAGCGTTAGTGTCGCTCCCCTAGCGCCTCAGCCGCGCTAGCGAGTCCGCCACGACCCAGGCGGCGCCCGTCAGGGCGAGATTCAAGGCGTTCTCGCTCCAGTTCATTCGGCTAGAGGGATCGGCCAGGAGCAACGGCACGTGCACGAGCGGTGTGAAGGACGCGAACATTGCGGTCAGCAGGATCGCGGCGAGGCGGGCCTGCACGCCCGTCAGAATCGCAACGCCCGCCGCGATGTGGCCAACCCCGGTCGCGTAAGCCCAAAACTCTTGCGTAGGCGGCAGCCATTTTGGAACCAGCGGAACGGTTAAGTTCATATAGAAAAAATGCGCTCCGCCAAATAACAACGCGCAAATCCCGAACGCCAGTTGGCCCAGGCGCGTGAGGCGCGCGGCTAAAGCCGCATCGATGTTGGCACTCGCAGCGTAGACGATCAGTCCGGCCGCCGCGATGGCGAGCTGCTCGGCGGCGCCGCTATAGGAGCCGAACTCCGTGTAATGGGCGAGCACGCCGCGGCCATTCATCAGGATGACGACAATAACCGCAAAGTAGGCGGTGAGCGCCGCGGCACCCCAGAGCGCGGTCCGACGCCACTCGACGGCCGCGCCCGCGACGAGCATGAACACAGCGGCGACATAGGCAAGAGCGGTGCGGTCAGGTAAGTCCTTGGGCACCGGCTGTCCCGGGTCAAAATTCCCCCACGCCAGGCAAACCAAGCCCAACGCCATGACGCCCAAGCCGTAGACGCGCCAGCCGAAGGCGATCGTCGTTTGTTCCGCGGTCATGACCTTTCCACTTTTATTGAAGCCCCTGGCCCTAGTTGCGCGAATTTGCGTGCCTCGGGCCAGCGCAGTTGCAGGAGCCCGACCGGCCGATCGCGCCATGGCGTCGCGCATGACAAAGGCCGAGTGTAGCCCGCTCCCGAATTGCGTCCGTCAACCTCGCCGATGTTCCCTGACACCTTGGGCAGCGGGCGCCACTTGCTCTCTTCGCCTGGATCCTCAAGAGCGCCGGGTGGGCGCACGCCTACCACCTGCCCATTCAAGTTTACTCATTTCTGCAACCTGCGCTTCATTGATTCTGTCGAACCGTCGGCGTGGCGCTCTCAATTTTTTCCGCGCCGCAGCGTAGCGCAGACACATCGCTGCACAACCCGGTGGCGACCCGCAAGCCGCCGTGGAGGACCGCATAGCTGCTTTTCCGGGTGCGCGTCGCGTCGCCCGCACAAATGCTAACCGCGCCCGAACCTGCTCACAGAATTATACAAATTGCGCGTCCGTAGGTCGCCTTGCAGACTTCATAGGTATGGCAACGCCGCATACTTTTGAAATAGAGTATGCGCAGACGACATCGATTCGGAAATGCCCGACGAACGCGCGCTGCTAGTGAACCCACACATGCCGCAAGGTTGTGACGCTCGGTTAGACCGAAAGAATCGGTTGCGGAGGATTAGTGCGCAAGATCGACGCAGGCGCTACCCGCTGGCTGCCATTATCCTGGGCGTGATAAGCGCCTCCGCTGCGTCCGCATCCTCGAGCAACGCGCTCATGTCTGTTTCTCGGGCCAATTTTTGTGTGCCGGAAGGAACTTGCTGTCTGTGGCAGCCCCTAAGATGCGCGCGTATCTAAACGCGCTGACGCTTCAATTGATCGAGGCTCGCTTCCCTTACCTCGGCGCAACGAGAGACGAGGTTCGGTTGGGGTCCGGCGCACTGCGTCAGCAGTTTGGTCTCAAACTGCGAGCTCAGGACGCCTGCAATGTGATTTACGCATTGTGGTGCTTCGCACCTGAGTCTAGGCTCGTGGTCTCCGTAAAGAGCAACGCCGGACAATATTCCAGCGCACAATGCGGGAATCGCGGCTACCGGAACATCAAACCGCGTCGTGGCACGCCCGTCCCCGTTCTGCGCGTCGGAAATGCGCATACACTGCGCGCGGAAATGAATGGCGCAGAGATGAAGGTGCTGGTCGACAACTCGCTCGTGTGGGACGGACTCTTAGGGCAGGATGCATTCGCCTTCGATGGCCCAGTCGGTATTCGCTCCGACAATGTTCGTTTGCAGATGCAAATTCGGACTGGCCCGCTTGTTCGCGCACAGCCCGGAGGTGCGCCAACTTGCCACTCAAACGAGGAATCTGAATAGCGCCGTGAAAACGGAGCGAGAATTTCGCACCCACCGGCTCACTCTAGCGCTTCGGCTTGACGGTACCTTCGGGGCTCGCTCGCTCCAGGGTGTCGAACCGCTCTAGCGCCCCGACGGCTTTCCACTTGCGGACCAAAAGCTGCTATTGGCGCGCTAATATTGGGTGGACACCCGGCGCTAAAGCCGATCGGGCGCGAGCGCAGGCTTTGAACGACCAGGTGAACACCTCCGCAAAAGTCTATGCGTCGGAGCGCCCTTTATCGAACTCATTCAGGAGGTCCCAATGCCCAAGGCTCGCATTTCGCTGCTAGTCGCATTTGCCCTCATTCTTTCCCTCTTCTTTTTGCCTTGCTTCGCACAAACCCACCGCGTGGGCACGACCGGCCCTGAAGCGCCTCCGCTTGAGGGCGCCGGGCGGTGGCACTATCTGGCGCCACTGCCGCACGCCCGCGGCGAGGTCGCGGTCGCTGAAGCGGGCGGCAAAGTCTACGTCCTCAGCGGTTACGCCGATGGGTTCGTTGACCAGCCACTCAACGACGAATACGATCCGGCCACGAACGCATGGCGCGGGCGCGCGCCCATGCTACGCGGCCTGAATCATGTCGGTGCGATCGGCCTCAACGGCAAAATCTATTGCGTCGGCGGCTTTATCGAACAAAACCACACGCCGGCGTCCGATGTTTCCGTCTACGATCCGGCGACAGACTCATGGCAAAAGCTAACTCCGCTGCCTTCGCCGCTCGGTTCGGTGGCACTTGCGGCGCTCGACGGAAAAATTCACGCTGTGGGGGGCCGCGATACGAAAAGCGTCGGCACGCATCGTGTCTACGACCCCGCGACAAACCGCTGGAGCGAACTCGCTCCTTTGCCCCAAGGACGCGACCATATGGGCCTCGTCAACGTGGGTGGCAAACTTTATGCCGTCGGCGGACGGTTCAACACATTCGAGTACAACACCAACCTGGTCGATGTCTACGACCCAGCGAAAGATTCGTGGTCGTCTGCCAAACCCATGCCGACCGCTCGCAGCGGTTCTGCTGTCACCGCGATGGACGGCAAAATCTTCGTCTTCGGCGGCGAGCGCCTTGGCGGGACGTTCAATCAGGCCGAAGTCTACGATCCGGCCGCGAACGTGTGGGCTGAACTCGCGCCGATGCCCATGTCCGTGCACGGGACGGGAGCTGTGACCATCAGCGAGACGATCTACATTCCCGCCGGTGCGACGCTCAACGGAGGCACTGCCCAAACTAACGGCAACCAATCTTTCACGCTGAAATAGCGTCACAAAAGGAATTGCGAGACCCCTTCAGGTCTCAAGGCAGCCGCGATACCTGCGCTGGCGCGGATGCGACCCAGCCATGACTTGTGGCTGTAAGGTTTTGATCCTCGTCGAACGAGAAAGATTCCAACCATGAAGCCGGCGGCCGACAAGTCTGCAAACCAGCGCCAGTGGACGGCGCAACCGGCAACCGCCGACCACCTTGGTTGGCTTATTGATCCATCAACGTCGAGAAATGCCAATCTACGCCTGCCACCATATTCATCGGTAGTGGCTTTGGTCCCCTTAACGCTGGGCGACACGTTCATCTTTGGCCTGTAGCTTCAGAAGTGCGGCATGCATCTCCGCCACCTGCTGCTTAAGATCTTGGATTTCATCAGCTTGCGCGGCATTCTTCTCTACCTGTGCCGTTATCTTTTGCACCTCGTTCAACAGCATCGGCGCAAGCTCATCGTAGCGCACTCCGTCGATCCGGCCCGTCGTGGCATCGCGTACCACCAGCTCCGGATATAATTTCGCCACTTCCTCGGCGATGAGCCCGTACTGGATCGGCTTCTCGCCCGAGGCGTCTGCCTTCTTGTAGCGGAACGTGACCGGCCGCAACTTAAGCAGCCGCTCGCCCGATAGCAGTCGTGCTAGCTATCGCGCCTATCTGTTGGTTCTTGTACGCCTTTCCGAGTCCGAGTCAACCACCCTTCTATGAATCGTCCTGCGATTCCATCTGCAAGGTATTGAGACCGCTCATCTATCGCAGACATTTGTTGATAGCAAGCAGCGAAGGAATACGGGAGCCGTCTAGAAGTGCGTCCCCGGTTCATCGTGAGTGCTGCGCCGCAGGATCATGGCGCGGGGCTCACTTACGGGGCCGGAAGCGCACGAGCTGTATCTCGGCATCGTGATCAGCACGCTACGCGACAGTTTCGTACTCAGTAGCTTCTCTCGGTTCTACTCTTCGTTATCGTCAACGTCGGAATGCATTTGGCGTTTAGCACGTTCATGGGAATAGCGAGGAAGGTGCTACAGAACGTCGTCCAGTGTTCAATTCCGAAGACATCGGAATGGCGGTCTCAAGTGGTCGGTGAAACACCTCGATTGTATTCTGAGACAAAGAGGTGATTGCGATGAGACTCCGAGTGTGCTGAGCCTTGGCGCAGATGGCGCAAATAAGCGAACGACGGGGGCGTCTGTTATCCCGACGATTGGAGCATGGAGAAAATCGAAACGTAGTCCGGCTTGAAGTTCAATTGACCAACTATCGGACCCCTGGCTCTCGAACACACAGCCCCAAGATAGCCTCGCAACGTGGATTGAGGAGAACTCCTATCGCCGGACCGAGTCCAGTCGCTACGCTGCGATTCACGGGGCGGTCGGAGCAGTATGACTGCGGGACATTCAAGGAAGACTGCCACGATTCGCCATTCTGTTCCCTGAAAGCAACGTCCTCGCCATATCGCGCGGCGAGGCTCGCCCGGCGCGCAAGTCGAACCTCAATGTCATGGGCCAACATCTGTTCACGATGAATCGGGCAGACGGAGCGCCCGGAATGTCGTGGCCTACCACCTATTACGCAATTTGGGTGCCCTTGAAAAAAGTCTGGGTTGTCACAGCGCCCGACGATACCGGCGAGATGCAGGGTTTTTTGGACGTGGCGCTTGGCTGGTGCTCAAGAGGTGCCAATTCTCAAACGGACACCAGATTCAGCCTCAAACACGCGGGGCACTGGACTAATCTTGGGAGTTCCAGCTCGAACCATGATCGACCACACTCGCAGCGCATTTTGTACAGGCGCTGCGCCATGACCGAGCCAAGCTCGCCTTCGTGAACCTCAATCCCATCGTCTCTCTGGCCGGCTCGCTGTTGGAAAGCTGATTCCAGCGAGTGCGATGGTGATGGCGGCCGGGAATTTGGCGCGCCAACCCTCAAACTGGATCGGGCGCTCGTTTGGCGGACATCACCGAGTCGCGCACTTCTTTCTTTCACGACTTATACCCCGGCGCTTCTATGCGCGTTTCTTGTGGGGTCGCCGTGGTCGGGCAGTACGGGAATCTGCCTGAATCTGGCGAGCCCTTCTTTAAATTATGTTAACCATCGCACATATCATCGCAGCAGGCAAATTTTGCCATTTCAAGCTCTTAGCGCAAGGTTATCCCCTAATCTCTAGATAGGCAGTGTTGCAAATGGAGTCGGCAACGACCGGCGGTTTCGCGAAAGCGCCGCTCCGGCTAACGAACGTCCCGAGGCTACCGCGCTGCGCGTCAGGCGCCTCCGCCCCGCTGCGATTGCTGCCGGGCTCGCCGCGATTGAGAAGGAGCGCGCGGATTTGCAGGCACGGGCGAGGGGTAACCCTGGTGCCTCCGGAACCCGCGCACGCCGCCTGCTATCGCGG
>Ga0302324_100014140_pt1 | contig 16112 bp, 11 predicted proteins | sample Palsa_T0_1_FD_201949 | JGI IMG/M metagenome (GOLD analysis project Ga0302324, IMG submission 201949) | Peat permafrost microbial communities from Stordalen Mire near Abisko, Sweden - Palsa_T0_1 | ecosystem: Environmental > Terrestrial > Soil > Palsa > Peat permafrost | place: Sweden: Abisko...
CGACCACCAGATCGGCGCGGCCGCCCACGGCTCCCGCAACGGCCGAACGTCGGACCGCTTCATCCTGTGCCTGTCGCGGCCACCTCGCAGCCGCTTCGATCAGCAGTTCCGGAGTGCGCAGTTCCCGCATCCAAAACCGCACGCGCTCCGGCGTCGGCTCACCGCGGTGCTCCAGGTAATTCTGCTCTGCCAAGCGCCGAATCATAGGCCAGTCCTTATCGCGTTGCGTTTTCTTGGCCCGTACCAGGTCCTCGAGGCCCAGCAGATGCACGATTTGCTCGCCCACATCGATCACGGTACGCCGCCGCCAGAGTTGCTCAAAGCCGTCCACGCCGCGCAACCGCGCCATCACGTCGATTCGCAGGCCCGCTACGTCCGCGCGCCCGCAGCGGAAATGAACGGCATGCCCCGCCTGCAAGAACTGCTCGTCGAAGGGCGGCACCGCGATAACCTGCGCCTCCAATTCATCGACCGCCTGGCGCAGACGGATCAGGTTTTGGGCGTTCACCAGCGCCAGCAGATCTAAGTCCCGGCTAAACTCCGCCGCGCCGTAGAACACGCACGCCTGGCCGCCCATGAGCAGCGTTTCGACGCCATTCTTCTGCATCGAAGAAAGGGCTCTGAGTATCGGGCTCGGGTTCAAGGCAGCCTCCCAACGCGAGATAGGCGTCCCACAACTTCGTGGACTCCTGAAAACGCTCCTGTGGCGTGAGCCGATACCATTCCGCCCACTCTTCGCCGGCGATCTCTACCGCATCGATGTCGCGCACGTTATGCCGCACCCCGCCGTGCCGGCATCGCCGCGCCTTCCTCCTTGCCGATCTCCGCGGCGTACTCCGCCATCTCGCTCATCCGCACCGTCACCAGATCTTTCTCCAGATCCTCGCCGCTCTCCACCATGCGCTTCAGGTGTACGGCCGCCAGCCGCGAGCACCACGCGTCCGTCATCTCGTATCCCGTGCGCCGGCTCAGTTCCAAAAGCTCCGCGTGCGGCATGGCGATCTGCTTCTCCACCCGCGTGCCGTCGCTCTCCAGCACGAACTTTACGTCCACCGTATCGCTGTGCCGCAGCGAAATGGCCGTCTGCAGCCACTTGAACAGCACCTGCCATTTGCGCCCAAACGGGTCCGGTCCCACTTCAAACTGGCGAAAATTCCGCATCAACGCTATCTTACTTCATTGAGCCCTATGCACGATTTAACGAAGGAACTCGAAACCGGCCGCGCCGTCGCGCGCCATGCCGGCGAAATCGCCATGCGCTATTACCGCACGGGCTTGGCCTTCGAAGCCAAATCCGACGACTCGCCTGTCACGCGCGCCGATCGCGAATGCGAACAGTTCATCGCCCGCGAACTGGAACAAGCCTTCCCCGACGATGGCCTGCTCGGCGAGGAGGGCGCGCAGAAGCCATCCCGCAGCGGCCGCCGCTGGATCATCGACCCCATCGACGGCACCCGCGATTTCGTGCGCGGCAATCCCGCCTGGTCCAACCTGATCGGCCTGGAAGCCGATGGCGAAGTCGTCGCCGGATTCGCCAACATGCCCGCGCTGGGTGAGTTGTTCTCCGCCTCGCGCGGCGGCGGCGCATTCGTCAACGGCGAACGCATGCACGCCTCCACCATCTCCACCATCGGCCACGCCGTGCTCTGTTTCGACAGCCTGAATTCCGCCGCCCGCCAACCCTTCGCCGCGCAACTGCTCGCCTGGATGGAACCCTTTTGGGCCGTCCGCAGCATGGGTGGATGCATGGATGCCCTCATGGTCGCGCGCGGCCAAGCCGAAATCTGGATCGAAACCAGCGGCAAGCCCTGGGACTTCGCGCCGCTCAAAATCATTGCCGAAGAGGCCGGCGCGCGCTTCTTCGATTACCAGGGTAATGCCACTATCTACGGCGGCAACTGCATCGTCTGCGCGCCTGGGCTGGAGGAGGCTGTACGCCGGCTGCTGACAAAAGCGTAACGCCCGGCCTCGCCATGGTAGTGGTCTGGCTGGCGGCCTGCAAACTGGCTCTGCATCTCTACGCCGCCGATAATTACGGTTACTTCGTCGATGAGCTTTACTACCTGGCCTGCGGCCGCCACCTCGCTTGGGGCTATGTGGATCAACCGCCGCTGGTCGCGTTGTTCGCCGCCCTCACGCGCGTGACCTTGGGCCAGTCTCTGCAAGCCATTCGCTTTCTGCCGGCCGTAGCGGGAGCGGCCACCGTGCTGCTCACCGGCCTGATGGCGCGCGAGCTGGGCGGCCGCCGCTTCGCGCAAGGCCTTGCCGCCCTGTCGGTACTGGTGTCGCCCGGTTTTCTGGCCACCGGCAGCTTCTTCTCCATGAATGCCTTCGAGCCCCTCTCCTGGGTGGGCTGCGCCTACATCGTCATCCGCATCGTTCGCACCGGCAATCGACGCCTCTGGCTCTGGTTTGGAGTGCTGGCCGGCATCGGCTTGGAGAACAAGCACTCCATGCTGATCTTCGGCTTCGGCATCGTCGTGGGACTGCTCGCCACGCCCGAGCGCCGCCAATTCCGCTCACCCTGGCTGTGGATCGCCGCCTTGCTGGCATTCCTGCTCTTCCTGCCCAATCTGCTCTGGAATGTCGAGCATCATTTCCCGTTTCTGGAGTTGCAGGCGAACATCCAGCGCGCCCACCGCAACGTGGATCTCTCGCCGCCAGCGTTCCTCGGCCAGGAGATCCTCACCATGTTCCCGCTTACCCTGCCCATCTGGCTTGCCGGTCTCTGGTATTACTTTTTCAGCGCGCCAGGGCGGCCGTTTCGTGCGCTCGGCTGGGCTTGGCTCGTCACCCTAGCCATCATCATGATCCTGAGCCCGCGCGTCTATTACCTCTGGCCGGCCTTCCCCATTTTATTCGCGGCAGGCGCAGTGTGGTGGGAATCCAATCCGAGACCTGTCCCTTGGCTCCAACCCGCCTACGTCGGCGCCATGCTTCTGATCGCCGCCCTGTTCGCCCCTTTCGCCACCCCGGTGCTGCCCGTCGAAACCTATATCCGCTACGCCGCCTTCATGCACTTCCAGCCGCCCCGCATCGAGCGCTGGAAGCTTGGCCCACTGCCCCAAATCTACGCCGATCAATTCGGATGGGGAGAAATGGCCGCCGCCGTCGCCGAGGTCTATAACAAGCTGCCGCCCGACGTGCGCGCCAAAACCGCCATCTTCGGCCAAAACTATGGACAGGCCGGCGCCATCGATCTGTTCGGCCCCAAGTATGGCCTACCTACCGCCATCAGCGGGCACCAGACATACTTCCTCTGGGGACCGCGCGATTACACCGGCGAAAGCATGATCGTCATGGATGGAGGGCAGCACGATCTCGAGAGCAAATTCGCCTCGGTCGAAAAGGTTGGCCATGTCGAGCATCCCTATTCCATGCCCTACGAACACTTCGACATCTACTACTGCCGCGGCCTGAAGTGGCCGCTCAAAGCCATTTGGCCTCACCTGAAGAACTGGGATTGACCGGGGACGGCTTTTTGCACCGTGGGGCGGGCAATACTGCCCAATGTCACTTACTTTAGAGTCGTCGGTGGGTCTGCAAACAGCCTACTTCTTCATCCCCTGCTCCAACTTCTTCTCCTTCTCCGCCTCCTCCGCCTTGCGCAGAGCCGCCGCCTTGGCGAAGGCTTCCTCCGCACCCGCTTTGTCGCCCTTCCGCCGCAGCAGCAGCCCCAGGTTGTTCCAGGCGGGCGCGTTCCGATCGTCCAGCGCGACCGAACGGCGCAACGCCTCGATGGCGCCATCCGCATCGCCCTGCTGCTTCAGCGTGGTGCCGAGTATGTACCAGGCCTCCATGTACGCGGGCCGCTGCGCCACCGCCGCCCGCAACTGTTCGATGGCGTTCTCAGGGACCCCGGCGTCGATGTAGGTGAGCGCCAGGCTGTAATGCGCCTCGGCGAGCGCGGGATCCAACTGCACGGCTTGCTCCAGTTCCGCCCGCGCGTGCGGCAAGTCGTCGATCGATTTGTAGGCGATCCCTAAATCGTAATGCGCGCCGGCGTCGCCAGGGTGATTCCGAATCACTGCCGAAAGCTGCTTGATGGCGGCCTGCAGATCTCCGGCCGCAATGTAAGCGTAGCCCACATTCACTTGCACCCGCACATTGTCCGGATCGTGCGCCAGAATCCGCCGGAACTCCTGGATGCCCGCGGTCGCATTGCCGGACCTCACCAGCGCGTCGCCGTAGCCGTTGCGAACCGCCGTGTTGTCCGGGTCGAGTTGCACGGCCTGGCGGTAAGCGGCGCACGCCTCCTTATACAAGTGTTGCCTTTCGTATGCGTTGGCCAGCATTTCCCAAAGCGTCGCGTTGGTGGGCAGTTGGCGTGAAGCGCGCGCCAGTTCGCGCGCAGCCTCCGCGTAATCTCCGGTTTCGCTGTACACCGAACCCAGGCGGAATCGATAGTCGCCGTTGCCGGGCGCTAACGCCACAGCCTTTTGCAGGGCGTGCAGCGAGGGATCGGGTTGCTGTGCCAGCCACAAAGCGGCCCCCAGGTGAAACCAGGCTTGCGCCATTTTGGGATCCAGCTCCGTGGCGCGCCGGAAGTGCGGAATGGCGTCGGCGGAACGGTTGGTGGCGGCCAGCAGGAAGCCGATCTGGTCCTGATAGACCGCGGATTTCGGAACCAGTTCCGAAAGTTTCTGATACGCCGCCAGCGCTCCGGCGGCGTCTTGCGCGGCCAGGTGTTGGCGGGCCGCTGCCTCCAGTTCGGGAAGGGTCTGTGCGGCCAGCGCCACGCCGAATAAAAGAGCGCTGCAAACCAGTTTGCCGCCTGCGCGGGTCCCTTGGACGCGCAAGAGGGCGGCCTGCGAGGCCGCCGCAGGCTGGGAGCCTGCCCCACTTTTCGCGGCCATCCAATCAGCGGCCTTCCGTACCCCGCGCGTGTACATGCAAACTCAAAATCTCCGACTGCACCGGCACTCCGCCGCTCACCTTCACCCGCAGTAGAGCTTCGAACGGCGGAACGTGGCGGCGTGCTTCAGGCCCCAATTTCGCCATTAAATCCTCCAACCGCGCCGCCCGGCAAACAAACTCGACAGCGGCTTGCGTGCCAAAGGTGGTGATGCCGGCCAGGATCAGCACCCGGCGGCTCGGGTTCAGCCCGGACGTGAGCGCCACCAGTGCGTAATCTTCCGTGATGGGCCCATCGGAAGCCAGGTAAGCGGCTTGCTCGCCGGTTCCAGGATGCAAGTTGGTAATCATCAAATCGCCCTTGCGCGGCGCGGTGGATTTGCGCTCGAACACGAAATCCTGCGTGCCGGGCAACTCGCGCAGCGAGAGATTCTCGGAGGGCGAACCAATGAAAATCAGGTCGCTGGTCTTGGCATCGTCCCACGACAGCAGCCTGCCCCGCTTGATCCGCAGGGCCTGTTGCAGGCTGGCGAACACATGGTCGAGCTCATGCACCGCCATCACTTCGCCCACCCCCGTGTAATGATCCAGGATGGTCTTTCCGGCGTCCACCGCGGGATTGAAGTAGCGCAGGCCGGTCTCCGGCCGGCCCACGAATTCGGCGTTGCTGTAAACCACCAGCGGCGCTTCCGGAGCGTTGGCGAAGCTGCTCCAAAAGGCGCGCACCACGGGGAACGATTGCTCGCTGGGGGCGGTTGGCCGTGCTGGCAACATGAAGCGCGTCACGGCAATCGAGATCACCACCACCACCATGGCGCCAAGCACGATAGAGAGGAAGAACCATGAAAGCGGATAGGAGCGCGGCGGGCGCATCGGCACCACGGGCGGCGCCACCGGAGGAGCGGGTATCTCCACTGGGGAGCGGGTGTGATACGTCAGCGAGTAAGCCCCTTTCGGAATCTCGATCACCAATCGATCCGGTGCACCCTCGCCGGCATAGTACTCCGCCAGCTTGGAGCGCAGCCGGCCGGTCTGCACGCGCACGGTGGAATCCACGCGCGAGTCGAAGTCCGCGGGCCGGCCGAAAACCTCCGTGGCGATCTGGTATTCCTTCAGAGATGTGCCGGGCGCGTCGAGGGAATGCTCACCCAAATACCGAAGCAGCTTACAGAGCGATTCCGAGCCGTGCAGGACACTACTCCGGTTCAACCTCTCGATTTGCGAGTGGAGCGCCTCCCGGTCCGTGCCAGTTGTCCCTGTATCCCTCATTTAACGCGAGATTAACAATACCGCTAAGTCTATGCAAAAATGGGCGCGGAGTCAAGTAACAATGCAACCGTCCAATGCGCGCGTTGTGCGACCGCCAGCGGCGCGGTAGAATTGCCCTCGTGCACTTCCGCAGATTTGCTTGTTTCCTCCTGGGGGCCTGGCTGGCTGGCGGCCTTTTCATGGACATGGTTGCGATTCAGAATTTTCGTTCCGTGGATCGCCTGCTGGCCAAGCCCGCGCCCGAGGCCGCTAAGCAATTTGAAAAGCTGGAACCGGGCGACGCGCGCACGTTATTGCGGCACCAGGTGTCTGAACAGAACCGCTGGTACTTCGAAACCTGGGGCCTGGTGGAGACGGGGATTGGCGTGGCCCTGCTGCTGGTCCTGTTGTTTGGCAGCAGCGAGACGAAACTTACCGTCATCGTCGCCTTGATCATGCTGCTGATCGCCATCCTGCAACGGTTCGCGTTGACCCCTGAGATGGTGGTGCTCGGCCGTATCGTCGACTGGCTTCCCGCCGGAGAGCCATCGTCCGACCGCACCCGCTTCTGGATGCTGCACAACGCCTTCGTCGCCCTCGACCTGTTGAATTGGGTGCTCGGATTTTTCCTCACCGCCAAACTACTGTTCCGCCGAAAGCGGCGCGGCGCCGACCGCGACGAAGAGGCGCCCGAGCGGCGCGCGCGCGTGCATGGGATTTCCGGCTTCTAAATTTGGTCCCCGCGTTTACTCCAGGGTCCGCAGGTATTCTTTGAGCGAGTGGGGATCGTTTGCGGAGCGCAGGCCATAAACGGGCTTGGCGGACGCCGACTGCCAGACACGAATCAGATGCGAGTTTTCCAGCCGGCGCAAGGCTGCGGCGACAGCCCCCATGCCGTACTGTCCGGACTGCGGCAGCCACCATTTTTCTATGCCATCGATGGTGTCGCGGGCATCCTGGTGAGCGATGAGGTAGCGCAGGATTTCTATCTCGGCCGTGCGTACCGGATCCGTCAATAATGTATCCCTGTGGGCGCGCGTGCAAGCGGGATGCCAGTTGGTAACCTGTGTCGGACTAGCGGCTCGCCAGAAGCGGTGCGGCAAACATGCCGCATCACCGTGGGGCGGGCAATCATGCCCGCAGCCGGCTTTCCAGCCGGCTCTTCCCGCGAGCGAAGCTCACGGTTTCAACCCGGCTATACGCGCGCTACGCCTGCGGAACGCGGGCTACGCCCGCGGCGACCGCAAGAGTGCGGTCGCGGCACGCTGAGAGCGTGCGCCACGTCAGGTCGCAGAATGTCCAAACTTGGCGAGTCGCACTCGCCCACACAGGGCCCAGCCCAGCTCAGACCGCCCAGGCGCTGGCGATACCATGCCGCCGCAACAGCCGCTGAAATGTCCTGCGGTCTTTGCCCGCGGCTTTGGCCGCACGCGTGACATTGCCGTTCTGCCGCGAAAGCAATCCCGCCAGATAATCGCGCTCAAACTCATAGACCGCGTCTTCAATGGGAAGCGGGGAACCACTAACGCCGGCGGACTCTGGTTCCCATGCGCCCGGCAGATCGAAGGAAAAAGCGTCCAGAACGGGCTTGTCCGACAGCACCACGGCCCGCTGGATGGCGGACTCCAGTTCCCGGATATTGCCGGGCCACGTGTAATCCATCAACCGGCGCACAGCTTCCGCGGACAGCCTGGGCGCCGGCCGCCGGCCTTCCTTGGCGAAGCGTTCCAGAAAATGACGGGCCAGAATCGGAATATCGTCGCGCCGTTCGGTGAGCAGCGGCAGCCGCAGCGCCAGCACGTTGAGCCGATAGTACAAATCGGCGCGGAATTCCCGGGCGGAAACGCGTTCCGCGAGCGGTGTATTGGCGGCGGCCACGATGCGCACGTTGGCTTTCAGCGGACGCTGCGATCCCAGCGGCCGGTACTCCCGATCCTGCAGCACGCGCAGCAGCTTGGCCTGGCTGGCGAGGCTCAGAGAATCGACTTCATCGAGGAACAGCGATCCGCGGTCCGCGACGCCCAGCAACCCGACGCCCGCTGCCGAGGCGTCCGTATAAGCGCCCTTCTCGTGGCCGAACAATTCGTTTTCAAACAGCGTATCCGGCAGCGCGCCGCAGTTTACGGGAACGAACGGATGCGCGCCGCGCGCGCTGGCATAATGAATGGCGCGCGCAAAAAGCTCTTTGCCGGTTCCCGTCTCGCCGGTGATCAGGACGTTGGCTTCCGATGCGCCCAGCCGCGGAACTTTCCGGATGGCTTCGCGCAGCGCGGCGCTCTCGCCGATTACCACATCCAGCCGGTATTTGGTCCGAATTTCCCGAATGGATTCGTCTTCTGAAACGCCGGTCTTCTCCGGTTCCGCTGTCGAGAGACGTTCCAGCCGTATGCGCAGTTCGCCCGGCTGGAAGGGCAGAATAACAAAATCGTCAATATCCTCGGGCAGGGGCTCGGCGGCCGGCGCCGGTGAAACAATCAGCACCGGAACGGCCGGATGGCGGGTGCGCATCTCGCGAATCGACGAACATGCCGAGGGCCGCTCGCTAGCATCCACCACCGCCAGGTTGGGAACTCGCGATGTGACCGCGATCCTTTCGCGGCGCACGGCTGTCACGCTGAGATCGGGGCATTCTCTGCGAATGTGGGTCGCCAAGCCTTCACGCTCTTCGATCACCCAGATGCGAATCCCGGCCGGCATATCGGTTTTCATCAGTATGACCGCGGCAAAGCCGATTTACAAGAGACATTTTCGCACTGCATATTCTTTTTTCTGAACAACTCGTTGAGTTTCGGGGATTTTCCGGATAGTTTCAGAGAAGTAGTGAGGGGAGTACCGGAAGCGTTTCACGTGGGGCAGGCCCTCGGCCTGCAAGCGGCCTCCCAGGCCGCTCTCTGAACTGAAAGATCACGGCGCGTCGCGCAGGGATGCGGCGAACTCCGCCGGCGTAATCAAGTTGAGCCATTCGCGCCGGTGCCGTTCCAGGCCCGGCCAGCCGAGATCCGCCGCCGCGATGGCGCCCAGCAGTCTGGTCTCCGGGTCGCGCGGCCGAATGACGGCGCATCCCCAGTCGGTGTCCACTGTGCGCACCGCGATCCGGGGATGCATCTGGCGGAATCGCACCAACGCCCGCCACACCGCCCCGTTCCACTCGGTCCCCGGAACGAAGCGGTCGGCTGGCCGCTGGTGCCACTTGGTGGGCGGCGAGCAGTCGTGCAGCACGATGGCCCCTTCCGGCGACAAGTGCCGCATGCCGTTTTCGATATCGCGCAGCACCTGCGCCTCTTCGTGCAGGCCGTCGATGAAGATCAGATCGTAACGGGCTTCAGCCGGAAGCTGGCTAAAGAACCGGTCCGACGTCATTTGGTGCGTAGCCGGAACGTGGGGATCTACGGATTCCTTCGTGGCGGCGCGGATAGCATCGAAGTTCTGCGCCGGATCGAGCAGGCCGATCTCCAAATAGCTGCGGAATTGGTAGCGGGCAATTAGCGCGTTGAGAATGGCTGTACGGCTGTTCATCGCCGGGTCATCCCGGGCCGCGGCGGCCGGCGGCCAGCGGAACACCCGGCGAAAATCGTCGGCCTCGCCATAAACGGGATCGCTCTGGCAGTATTCGCTGGACGTACGCATACCGGTCAGATTGCTGCCATGGCGAATGTCGCAAACGGGAGAAGCGCAGAAGGCGGTGGCTATCTCCGTGCCCTGCGGCTCGGCGAAAACCAGTTTGCCGGCGCGGGCTTCCGCCAGCTTGGCTGCAATCATGCCCTTCAGCAGCAGCCGGTCGCCGGCGATGTTGCTCAGAAAATTGACGGTGCGGTCGGCCGGGAAGAAGCCCGAAGGCGAGAGATGGATTACGTAGCGATTTGCCACTATGCCATGCCGCTCGGCGGCGATGGCCATCTGGTCAAAGTAGTCGTCGGGGTACAGCACGTCATGCTCGCACAAGAACACGAGGCGGTTACTGGCCTGGTCCAAGCCGGCCAGGATCTGGCGATAGAGCGTCGCGTGCGAGCTCTCGCGGTCCGGCCAGGCGAGGGGAACGTGATGTTCTCCAAATGAGGCGACGGGCGACCATGTCACGGTGACCAACTCCCCCCGATCGCCAACCTGACCCGCGAGCCGCCGCAGGCAGTATTCGACCACGGGGTTCGCCGCCACATCGTTTGAATAAAAGAGCGCGGTGAATGGCGTGTTCATCCCAACAAGCGCTCCCGCACTTCCCGGCTTTCCATGGGCACGATGTTCGGTTGGGTGGCGATCGCCGGCGACAACAGATACTTTTCCCGGGCGATGGAAACGGCATAATATTGATCGATTCCGCGGTGCGTGCCCAGCCACGCTTCCATCGTGCCGGCATCGCCCGGCACCTCGCGCAGAATGCGATCGTAAACGGACCGATGGTAGGCTACCGCGTGCGTGCAGGTTACCGCGCCTGCCTGCGCCAGCCGCCGGAATCCCGGCAACAGCGGAAACTCCTGGTTCCAGCGGCAGGCGCCCAAGTAAAGGAGATCCCATGGCCTGCCGCGCAACTCCTGGATGGCCGTATCGAGGCCGGTAGCCGCATCCGCCGTGAAGAGCACATCGTCTTCGAAAACCAGTACCTTTTCGAGGCGCTGCCGCTGGGCCTCCGCGACCACGGCGCGGTGCGACAGAGCCCGGCCTGCCTGCCGGTTGGGCTGCGTGCGGATGGCATCGAAGCGCCGCACGCGATGCGCGATTCCCAAGCGCGTGAAGCGCGCCGACACATCCTGCCACCGCCGCGTTTCCTGCGGCAGATTGATGCAGTAGATCGCCTCGAAGAAATCGAACGGATTGGCGATCTCGTCGCGCACGGCGGCAATAATGCGTTCGGCGGCGTCGCGGCCAAGGTGCGCGCGGAAATGCTCAAAGGCGGGCGAGGGGTCCTGCCCCAATTCGTGCGCCACGATCAAATAGTTTCGAATGCGGTCTTCCCAGGTATTCGCATAGGGAACGCCCATGGGGCGCCCGAAGCGGTGGATCCAGCGCAGAAAGGGGAGACACAGCACGCGGCCGCCGGCGCGCCGGAATTTCTCGTGCACATAGCCTTCCTCGCCGCCGAATCCCCGCAATCGCGGATTCAGCCCCGGCCACGCAGACTTGCGGCAGGCGAACACGCCCAGGCCCTGCAGGCCGATTTCGAACGGCGGCGCGGCGGGATCGGTGGCGCGGGCATCGCTGCCCCAGACCCCGTACATCCCGGCCGACCAGGTGCGATCCATGTGCGTGGAGAAGGTTCGCAAATCGTCATAGACCAGGGGCCCTTGCAGCAGATCGGGAGTGTCCGGATGCGCCAGGAAGTAGTCCAAGAGTTGGCGCAGAGACCCGGGGACGAACATGACGTGGCAATCCACGCAGAGCACGAATTCTGCGGCGGCTTCGCGGAATAGCACATCGCGGACGGCGGTGCCCTGCGGCTGGCGGCACGGTATATAGCGATAGCCGGGTATCCAGTTTTCGAGAGCCTTCAAGTCCCCGGCGCAGGGGCCGTCGGGGTGATTATCGAGCACCAGGAACTCGGCTTCGGCGGCGATTTCGGGGTGGAAGAGGCGGATGGCCTGGAGGGTGAAATACACGCCATCGTAGTCGTCGTAGGTGGCCATGCCGATGGTGAAAGCAGGCATGTCTTTCACCATGTGGCGAGCCTCTTAGGCGCCGCTGATGTGCTAATGTGTACGGCGATGGGACAGATGAGCGGAGTGGTGGTGGTGCTGGACCCTGCAAAGACTAACTGCAAGGATGCATGTGCCGCACTTATTCCCGTGCTGCAGCCAGGAGTTGCGGAACCGGGTTGGGAGGTCAAGTCGGAGTCCCCGGACGGGCGCCAAATCCTGGTCGACCCCGAGAGTACCGAATTCTTCGCGATGCTCACCTGGACCAGCAAGCCCGGCCGTTTGGCGTGGATGAAGCTTACGTTTGACACAAATGCCCTCTACGACGATGAGCGTTCAACCCTTGCCATGCTGCAGTCCTACCTCTGGACCGCCCTGACCAAGCTGGCCGCCCCTTTTGGTTACCTGACCAACTACGACTATCAACTCGCGGACGACTGGATCGAGAACCACGTACTCGACGCGCTCTCCCTTCGGCGTTATAGTGAACTGGCCGATTCGTCGTACTACCTGCTTCTCCTTTCGAACGCGGTTCGCGAAGCCATTCCGCCGAGCCCCCTGTGGACCGTCTTGAAGGAGAGCCCCGCGGGATCGCTGCTCTTGCGGACGTAGTTCAATGCCACTTAGTTTGGAGTTGTCGATGGGTCTGCATAAATAGTGGGGCAGGCCCTTGGCCGGGGGACCCTCTGGGTCGGGTCCCCTGGACCCGCATGTCGCCCGGAAATTGAGTTCTATAGAAGAGAAGATGGCGGCCTGGGAGGCCGCCGCAGGCCGAGGGCCTGCCCCACTATTTATGCAGAATGTCATCTTTGCGAGAATTAAGTGACGTTGGGCGCCCTGCCCGGCTTTGGCGGGCCCTCCTTTATCGGGCTGGCGCATCGTTCCGGACATCCAAAATGAACCGCTTAGGCTCTTGTGCATACGGTGACTGAGGGGTTGCCTCGTGATACAGCGGGACCTCCGTCATGGCCACGCTGAAACCGGGCCGCGTAGCCACACCTCTCAGGGTGTGGGCGAACTCGGTAGACTCTGTCACGACCATCCAATGACCACCCGGAGCCAGACGGGACATGCGCTGCCCGGCAAATTCCACCGTAGGTGTAAAAGCGCGGCCCAGCGGGAACGGAAAATCCTCGCGAATGATGTTGAATGTCTGGCCGGGCGGCAACGCTTCGATTTTCCCCTGAACGAAGTTACCGCCAGCCGCGGCGTACGCCTGTGAGGCCGGTGTGGCCGTTGGATTGACTACAGTCACATTGGCGCCGCGCTGTGCCGTCTCCGTCGCATAAGTGAATTCTGCCGGCTGTTCCGCGCCCACCACCAGGATGTTCGTCGGCGGAGGCGGGGTGGCCGGCGTTCCACCCGCGGCGACCGGTTGACCGGCCAGCTTCAAGTCGCCTTCCACGGTGATCCGGGGCGCCGTTGCGTCGCCCGCAGGCGGATTCATGGCCTCCAAAGCCGTCTTGACTGACGGGTCGACACCCTTAGGGAAACTGAACCGGATGTCGGTGATACCGTTCTGGCGCGCCGCGACCAACATTTTCTCCGCCTTGGGCTTCACTTCGCCCGTCCAGTCCTGGGACGCGATGGTAAACGGGTTTTTGTTCTTGACCTCAGTCCATGTCTTGCCCTCTTTCACATTGTCGATGTCCAGTTTTCGGGGTTTGCCCTTCTCGTCCGTGTAGGTGATCGGGACATTGGCCCGGTCGGCGCCCCGCTTGACGGCATCTTCGAATTCCGCGCGTATTCCCTCGATGTTGTTGCGCACACCTTGAACTTGTTTTGGGTCCGCGGCAGTCTGCCCGGAACTCATATCCTGCAGCAAACTCATCTCATGATTGAGGCGTTTGAGCCACTCCACCAAACCGGGAATGTTCGAGGCAGCGACTTCGTCTTTGAGCTTGCCGGCGTCGGATTGCAGGGGGGCGACCTGGTCGAGCGCGGCTCCGGAGGGTGTCTTGACCGCTAGTTTCGCCGCCTCCGCCTTGGCGTCTCTCTTTAATAGTTCGTCAAGGCCGTCCTTGCTCTTGGCCATGCCCTCGAATTTCTTCAAGGCTTTCTCGGATCCAAGCTTTCCCAGCCACCGGTCGAAGGCGTCTTTTGCCTCGGGAGACAGGTCTTTGTACATCTCGGTCAGCTTGATCTTAACCGGATCAGGAGGCTTGGCCTCCACCGCCTGTTGCTCGACGATGCGCATCGGCGCCCCGCCACCCTTAGGCGTGACCGTCGCGGATTTCGCGCCTGTGACCGGATCGGTCTGCTGCACGATGGTGTCGCCCAGTTTCCCATAGCGGCCGAGTATATCGGGGAGTTTGCCCGGCTCGCATTGGAAGAGGTTTCCGCCCTTAGCCTCCAGTTGCAAAGCCAGCGCAGTGCGTTCCCTGGTTTCGAGCACAGCCTCGTTGACCGAGCGCATCTCGCCGAGCTTTGCGGGATCGATCCCTAACAGCTTGGCTTTGCCCGGCTCGCTCTTGGCGAACTCCTCCATCTTTTTGAAAGCGTCGATCTCCGCGTTCAGCGCCTCGGCATCTTTGGCCAGGGCGTCTTTCGCCTGCTCCAGCGTAGGCTTGGCCAGCGCTGCGCGGGCGGTCAGCAGCGCGCTGGTGCGGGCCTCATCGACTCTGGCGAAGTCGGCCAGGAACGATTTCTCGCCTCGCGCCGCGGCTCCCTCCAGGAATCTGCCGGCCGCATAGCGGGAGACCAGTGCCGTGGCGATGAAAACGACCAGTTGCTCACCGATCATCTGCTTCGCCTGTTCGTCGGTGAGTCCCTTACCGGTGTTGGCCTTGGCATCTGCGTCTGCTTTGGCGAGCGCATAGCCAATGGACGCGGCCAGCCCCATGGCGATGTTTCCGCCCTTGACTATGAATGCGCCGGCTTGGGCCCCCACGGCGGCTTCGTAGGCGATGGAGAGGCCCTTGAGCGCGCCGAACAACGCCCAATTCTCAAAGAAGGTCGCCACCACGCTCTGGTTAGGATCCTTCCCAAGCAGCACGGTCGATAACGCGGTGAAGGTGGCGGCTTCGGCCCCGGAAGCGAGGATGGTGGCGCCTACTACGCCGGCCGTGGTAGCGCCCCAGCCCGCGCCGACCATGAGCGCGCCCGATACGTACGATCCCACCCCCGCGGTGACCACCGCAATGGCCACCAGCGCAGCGATCTTCAACCCCAGGCTGATCCATCTCTCGCGGGTTTCTTGTTCGTCGATCAAAGCGATGGTATCGTTCAGCGCCTTCTGAATTGCCGGACCCTTTTGTCTCAGCTTGGCGAGATCCTGGCGGGCTTGAGCCATCATGGAAGGCCGGCCGGACATGTAACCGAGATAGATCGGATAAAACTCGAAATAGTATCCGGTCAGTAAGTTCATGCCATCCAGGTACTTCTTGTTCTTGCCAGTAAACTCGCCGATGAATCCCTGATGTTTGAGCAGGAACTCCCACTCCGTATGCAGCGCATCCATGGTGCTGACCATCGAAGCATCGTCCTGCAAGTCGGAAACTTCCTGCTGAACTTCGGCCAGGATCTGCTGGACTTTCGCGGGATCCTTAACCAACAGCTCGCGCGCCTCCTGCAGCTTCGCGCGCAACACCACTTCCTTGTCGCGCAGTACTTTGGCTTGAAGGTCGTCTGCCGCTGCTCCCATTCCCTTCTTCGGGGTGGACAGGAGCTGCCGGCAATACTGGAGGATTCCCTCCATCATCTCGATGGGGTATAGCTTCGATTTGTTTTCGGCCTCCGCGATCCTTTGCTGGCCGGTTTCGACTAACTCGGCGACCGCCGCGGCCGATAGATACGCCTTCCCTACACCCATCAACGGCGCCCGCACGTAATCGGGAAGGGCGCTGGGGCCGGTCGAAGACCCGGCCAGACCCTTGTATTGCTCGCTGGCGGTGCGCACGCCGTTGGCCGCGGCCCTGATAATGCCGTACTCGGCGGTCGCGTGTGCATCCCATCGCATGCTCTCGGCGGGATCGCTAGAGGCCGCCAGGCTCTTGGAGCGCGCGTCGATCCGCGAACGCACTTGCGAAACGGCCGAGCCCTCCAACCCCATGGATAATGCCTCCGGCCCGATTTCGTCCAGCAACTGCACCGAGAGCCGCATTTGGGCAACGATCTGCTCCTGGCTTTGTCCGGTGGGCTGCATCGCCTTGGCTTGACTGAGGGCGGCCTCGTCGGAGAGTTTGCTTCCCATCATGCCCAACGCCGGATCGCCCTCAGGAGGCACAGCCGACAGGAGGGCGGTAGCCGTTTGTGGCGAGATGCCGCTTCCCTTCAGTCTTGCGGCAGCCTCTTCACCGGCGGTCTTGGCCCATTCGTCGAAATGGATTTTGGTCAGAAGCCTGGGGCTAAAGCCAAATAGAGGCGCCGCACCGACGAGCGAAT
>Ga0302324_100014142_pt1 | contig 16111 bp, 14 predicted proteins | sample Palsa_T0_1_FD_201949 | JGI IMG/M metagenome (GOLD analysis project Ga0302324, IMG submission 201949) | Peat permafrost microbial communities from Stordalen Mire near Abisko, Sweden - Palsa_T0_1 | ecosystem: Environmental > Terrestrial > Soil > Palsa > Peat permafrost | place: Sweden: Abisko...
AGGCCGCGGAGCTTTTCCTCGATGCGCTCGTATCCACGGTCGATGTGATAGACGCGTCGAACCTCGGTCTCGTCTTCCGCCACCAGGCCGGCGATGACCAGCGAGGCGCTGGCGCGAAGGTCGGTCGCCATCACGCTCGCGCCGTACAGCTTGTCCACCCCCTGCACCACGGCGGTGTTGCCGCGAAGGGCGATGCTGGCCCCCATGCGCTGCAGCTCGGGCACGTGCATGAAGCGGTTTTCGAAGATGGTCTCGCTGATGACGCTCTCCCCGCGCGCGAGAGACATCAGCACGAGAAACTGCGCCTGCATGTCGGTGGGAAAGCCGGGGTGAGGGGCCGTGGTCATGTGGACGGCGCGGAGTGGGCCCCTCCTGCGCACGCGGACGCTATGGCCTTCGCTGGCGATCTCCACGCCGGCAGCGCGCATCTTCGCCACCAGGGCCTCCAGGTCCGCGAGCTCGGCCCCCTCGACAATCACATCGCCACCGTCGGTGACGGCCGCAGCGACCATGTAGGTCCCCGCCTCGATGCGGTCCGAGATGATGGCGTGGTCGAAGGGCGCGAGCTCGCCGCGCTCGGATCCCGTGATGTGGATGACATCGGTGCCGGCGCCGTCGACCTCGGCCCCCATCTTGTTGATGACGCGGCCCAGCTCTTCGACCTCCGGCTCGCGCGCGCAGTTGACCAGCGTGGTGCGCCCCTTGGCGAGGGCGGCGGCCATCATGAGGTTCTCGGTCCCGGTCACGGTGGGGATGTCGAAGCAGACCTCGTTGCCCCGGAGCCTTCCTCCACCTCCCGGTCCCTCGGCGATGACGTAGCCGCGCTCGAGACGGATGGTGCAGCCCAGGCTCTCCAGGCCCTTCAGGTGCTGATCGATGGGCCTCGCGCCGATCTGGCAGCCGCCGGGGAGGGACACCTTGGCCCGGCCGAAACGAGCCACCAGAGGACCCAGGACGAGGACGCTCGCGCGCATCTGCTTCACGAGCTCGTAGGGGGCCTCGGGCCGCACCTGCGAGCCGGCGGCCACCTCGACCTCGGGGGCGGCGACCTTCACGTCCCGGCCGAGAAAGCGCAAGAGCGCGGCGGTCGTCTCGATGTCGCGCAGCGCGGGCACGTTGCGAAGGCGGCTCGCGCCGTCGGAGAGCAGCGTCGCGCAGAGGATGGGGAGGGCGGCGTTCTTGGCCCCGCTGATACGAACGGTGCCGCGAAGCGGCGCGTTTCCTCCCCGGATACGGATGGCGTCCATGGTCGCCCCGGTTCTTGCCTGAAATCGGGGAAATGGCCAAGCGGCGGGCTACTTCTTCTCCGCCCCACCCTTCAGGCGGGCCCGGAGCCTGTTGGCGTACCCCTCCTTGTTCTCCTGCTTGGCCCGGCCGATGGCGAGAGCGTCCGATGGGACGTCGCGCGTGACGGTGGTCCCGGTGGCCACGTAGGCGTTGGCGCCGACCGTCACCGGCGCCACGAGCTGCGAGTCGCTGCCGATGAAAGCGCCTTCGCCGATGGTGGTGGTATGCTTGCGGAAGCCGTCGTAATTGCAGAAAATGGTGCCGGCGCCGACGTTGGCCTTGGCCCCGATGACGCCGTCGCCGAGGTAGGCGAGGTGGTTGGCCTTGGCCCCGGAGCCCATGCGCGTCTTCTTGGTCTCCACGAAGTTCCCGACGTGTGCGTCCTCGCCGATGTCGCTCTCGGCCCGCAAATGGGCGAAGGGCCCGACGTACGCCCGCGCCCCGATGCGCGACTCGGTCGCCACCGTGTAGGGCCTCACCGTGGCGCCCTCGCCGACGTCGACGTCGGTGAGCACGCAGCCCACGTCGACGCTCGCGCCGCGCCGAACGCGGGTGCGCCCGCGCAGCACCGAGCCGCTCTCCAGCACCACGTCCGGCTCGACCACCACGCCGGCCTCGATGCGCGCTTCCCCGCGTACCGTCACCCCGGCGCGCCGCCAGTGGGCCAGGATGCGGGCCTGCATCATGCGGTCGACCTGCTCGAGCTGCTCGCGGTCGTTCACGCCGGACAGCACGTCCGCCGCGAGTTTCACGGTGGCGATGCGCTCCCCGGCGTTGCTGGCGAAGGCCACGATGTCCGTGAGGTAGAGCTCCCCTTGCGCATTGTTCGGCGCCAGGGTCGCCAGCGCCTCGCGCAGCAGCGGCAGGCTCGCCGCATAGATCCCCGCGTTGATCTCGCGAATCGCGCGCTCGGCGTCGTCACGCAGGTCGCGATCCTCGCGAATGAGCGCGACCCTTCCTCCTTCGCGCACGACGCGCCCGTAGCCGCTCGCGTCGTCGACGACGCACACCGCGAAGGAAAGGCCCGGCGCTTTCTCTTCCTCGAGGGGCGCCAGCACCGCGCGCAGGTCTTCTCCGCGCAGCAGCGGGACGTCACCGTTCATCACCAGGAGCGTCGTCGCCGGCCGCGCCAGCGCCGCCACGCCGACGCGCGCCGCGTCGCCAGTCCCCCGTTGTTGCTCTTGAAAGGCGGTCCGCACCTGGTCGCCCGGAAAGGTCCGGGCCAGGTACTCTTCCACCGCGGCCCGCCCGTGGCCGACGACGACGACGACCTCCTCGCACCCCGCGTCGAGGGCCGCCTCGACGCCGTAGTGGAGAATCGGGCGACCCGAGACGGCGTGCATGACCTTGGGCAAGGTGCTCTTCATGCGCGTCCCCTGCCCGGCGGCGAGAACGATGGCGGTCGTCGCGTTCATGGTTCCGTCTCCCGTCCAGTCACCTGGGTCACTCTTTCCTCCAGCCTGCTCGTGGGCACTCGCCATGTTCGGTGTCGGCGGACATGCCTTGCCGTCACACTCTTTCAAAGGATTCGCGCTTTGACATCCAGCCCTGCGCCTGGACTTTCCTCCTCAGAAATACCCCACCATGAGCCGTCCCATCCATTCCGGGACGGTGGCATCCCCGCGCGCATCGAAGGCCGGTACGTAAGGCTTGAAGTCGAGCACCGGAGTGCCGTCGACGGCGTCGAGCCCTTTGACCGACACGACCGCCCCGCGCAACCCGACGACGCGCACGGCGGTGACGCCGATGGGATTCGGGCGATGCTTTGCGCGTTGCGCGAAGATGCCTAGCTGCGGCATGTCGTCGCGACCGCGGGGCCGGCGTACCAGGTCGGTATCGGCCCGGAACGAAGACCGATGCATCCAGAAGACCACCAGGCCGTGGGAGAACTGCTCGATTCCGGCCAGACCCGGAGTGAGATCCCGGTCGAAGCACACCTCGGACACGACCTCGCCCCAGTCGTCGTCGCGAGGCTCGGCGACCGGGCAGCGGACCACGCCGATGGGACGCACCTCGATATCGGCCATGTTCATTCCGTGGAGTCTACTCTTCTCCGGGCTCCCCCTGCGCGTCCGAACGCCCACCCGCGGATGGCGCGGGAATCGCCGGCTTGACCTTCACGCTTTTCCACCGGGAAAGCTGGACCAGGCCCGCCGGCGCGCCACGCGGCTTGGACACGTCCGCCGCGCGACAGTAGTGCACGTCCACCTTGGCCGCGCCGCGCGACTTGGAATACCAGGCCGCCGCCGCCGCCGCGACTTCCAGGACGTCACGAGGCAGGTCGCCTCCCTGCGGGTTGCGAACGACGACGTGGCTGCCCGCGGTGCCACCCGCGACGTGAAGCCAGACGTCGCGCGGCTCGGCCACCTGGAACGTCAGGTAGTCGTTGTCCTCCGCGCCGCGACCCACGAGCACGTCGAAGTCCTGGACCCGTAGCGTTCGATAGGGGCGTCCCTTGCTGGCCATCGGTGTCTCTACTCTCGCCGAGGACGCCCTCCAGCAAAAGCCCGACGTTTGACCTGGCAGGCGAAGTCGGCTTTCATGCAAACGTCGCGCGCGTGCATTCTCACGTGTGGGCGTATGTGAAGGAGGGTCCATGGCCCGCATGTGGCAGCGTCTCGCATCGGTTGCCTTCTTCGTGTGTCTCGTCGTCGTCCTTTCTCAGTGCAACTTGTTGAGTGGCTTGAAACCGACCGCGGGCGCGCCGTGCATGATCGGCAACAACAGGTTTCAGTGCATGGATCCCGTCAACGCCATGCTTTGCCAGAACGGCAAATGGGTGAACATGCCCTGTCGGGGGCCAAGGGGCTGCACCGGAGCGGGCGCGGCGCAGACCTGCGACGACAATCTGGCGCAATCCGGTGAGGCCTGCGTGATGGAGGCGAGCGACAACATCGCCTGCGGTACGGACAAGCTGAACGAGCTCACCTGCGTCGCCGGAACCTGGAAAGTCACGCGCACCTGCAAGGGGCCAAAGAAGTGCACCTTCGCCGGCGCCATCTTCAGCTGCGACGACAGCATGGGCGACGTCGGCGACCCTTGCGCCGTGGAAGCGGGCGACGACAACTATGGCTGCAGCAGCGACAAGAAGATCGAGGTGGTGTGCGACGCGGCGACCACCAAGTTCCAGCCTTGGAACACGTGCCGCGGACCCAAGGGCTGCTGGATCGCCAGTAGCCGCGTGTACTGCGATCAGAACGTGGCCCGTCTCGGCGATCGGTGCCGGCCGGTGGACAACCATTCCTGCAACGAGGAGGCTACGCAGGAGCTCAAATGCTCGCCGCAGTTCACCTGGGTCAAGCAGCACGACTGCAAGCACGACGGCTGCAAGATCAAGAACAGCGACGTCTACTGCGAGTAGACCCTGGAGGACGAAGTCCACGCAGGCCGGCGGAGAGGCCGCCCCGAGGTGCCGCTTCGCACGGCGGCGTGCGCCTTGGCGGCGCTTCTCGTCATGATCGTCGCCTGTCGCGAGAGACCGGGCGCGGGCGGTCGCTGCGCGGTCCCGGACCAGCTGGTATGCGGTGGGGCGCAGCGCGCACTCGTCTGCGAGCCCGCTCCGTCGGGTGGGGCCACCGCCTGGCTGGAGATCCCCTGCAAGGGCGCCCAAGGCTGCTCGCGCAGGACCGAGGGCGACGAGTGCGACGATACCGTCGCCAACGACGGCGACTCCTGCCCGCGCAGCCCTCCGCTCGACTACGCCTGCACCTCCGACCACGCCCGAGCCTTGTTCTGCAAGGACGGGCGTTACGCCCTCTGGCGAGCCTGCCGAGGACCGGACGGGTGCCAGGTCGAGGGCGGACGCAACGTCCGCTGCGACACGACGCTCGGCGAACCGGGGGATCCCTGCGCGCAGCCAGGCACCTATGCGTGCGCGTCGGACTCCCAGGCCATCCTTCTTTGCGACGGGAGCTCCCTCGCGGCGGCCTCGTCGTGCCGTGGGCCGGAGGGCTGCCACATCCAGCGCGACACGCGCAAGGTCGACTGCGACGACAGCCTGGCCCAGGAAGGCGACCCCTGCGACCAGCCCAAGCGCATCGCCTGCGCGGCGGATCGAAAGGCGGAACTCGTTTGCCTGGAGGGCCGGTACGCGAAGAAACGCGATTGCCGCCGCACCGACTGCCGGCTCGACGGAAGCGAGCTTTTTTGCGACTGACAGCGCGGGGCCCGGTCATCGGGCTGGCCTCGGGGACCTCCGCTGTCTAGACTTTGAAGGGTCATGAATCGATTTCTCGCGGCGACGCTCCTGGCCTCGAGTGTGGCGGTCAGCCTGGGGGCCTGCGGCGACGACAGCAACGGCGGTGGCCCCTACGGATCGGCCGGGGGAGGCGGTGGCTCTGGCGGGGACTGCAGCGTGTACGTCACCTGCGGCTCGTGCACGCCGGTGCTGGGCTGCGGCTGGTGCTTCAACGCCGCCGGCGGGACGTGCGCGCCGGATCCGGACTCCTGCACCAACGCGAGCGAGTTTACCTGGACCTGGGATCCGCCGGGCTGCCCGGACGTGGACGCCGGCGTCATCCCCCTCGACGCCGGCACCCCGCCCCCCGACGCGGCGCTCATCCCGGTCGACGCGGCCCCGCCGGATGCGCCCTTCGAGGCCACCGTCTCGGACTGATTCACGCCCCCTAAAGCCTGGCGTCGGCGCAGCAGCGAAAGCCCGTCGAGTAGTCGTGATAGCCCGCGGCGTGCGCCGTCGTGTGGTAAGCGCAGCCGTCCCCGTTGATGTGCGTGTCCTGGTAGTAGCCTCCGCGGAAGGTGGGGCGGCCGCTGGACATCACCCATTCGTGCAGGTTGCCCACCATGTCGAACACCCCGTAGGCGTTGGTGCAGCGCGCGTAGTCGCCCGTCTTGGCCACGGTCTTCGGCGTCTGGTTCAGGCGTGGGTCGTTCATGGGGACACTCTGGTAGGTCTCCGGCGACTCCGCGTAGTAGACGTGCAGAGGCGAGATGCCCGAGTCGTTGCAGGCCCCTTTCTCGCGCGCGTCGCCGTAAGGGAAGGCTCGCGGAGGATCCCCGCGGCAGGCCGCCAGCCACTCCCGCTCCTCGCACAGACGTTTCTCCGAGGACCGACATGCCAGGTCTGCGGCGTCGCGTGAGATGTAGCCCTGCGGCACCACGCCCGGCGCGGAGACCGCACGCACGGCCAAGGTCGATCCGTCGGGGGACTGGTAGGGCGAGAACGGGCGCTCTCCATGGGCGGTCAGCTCGACGAGCGATGCCTCCCATCGGTCCACGCAGAAGCGCCCGGCGACGAGCGCCATCTCCACCGGACAGGGGCCCGTCGGGCCCTTCACGCGCGGCGTATGAGCGTGCCCCAGCCGGGTCGCGGCCGTCTCGTCGGCGCAGGCAACGAGGAGGAGCAAGAGCCCGCCGCACAGGGTCCTCACGGATGGGGAATGAGGTGCGTGAACCAGGCCGCCGCGCCCGCCGCCATGACCACCACCAGCGCCACGACCAGACCCACCCGGGTGGCGCCCGATCTCTTCTCGCCTGGCGCGAGCTTCGACGCGCGAGAGGCTGCGACCAGAGGGTAGGCGCTCGACCGCGGAGCCATCGCGGCGGCCGAGGCGCTCGCGCGCGGCGTGGGCGGCGACATGGTCGTGCCTCGCCTCGCCGACGACGGCGGAGGGGTGTCCTCTTCCAGCGCCGCCAGGTTGCCCTCGGTGAGGCCGGGCGGTAGCGACGCCCGCAGCACGTCCTCGTCCGGCTTCGAGGCCACCACGATCTCGTCGATCCACGACCCCACGTTCACGTAATCGCCCGCCGGCACGCTGGGCTTGACCAGCAGCGCCCCGCGCATGGAGCCCGAGTCGATGGGCCTCGCTCCGCCGGAGGTCTCGCCGGGCTTGTCGTCGGTCAACGACGTGAACTCGAAGAGCGCCTCCTCGATGAGCTTGTCGATGATGCTCGCCTGCATGGGGCGGTGCCGCTGCCGCTCCTTCATGGCGCCGTGCACCAGCGACGAGATGTCGAAGGTGCTCACCGGGACGGCGTACTTGAACATGAACTTCGACAGATCCATGCCGAGGTCGCGCGCCGTCGTGTAGCGCTGCTGCGGATCGCGAGCGAGCGACTTGTTGATGATCTTCTCGAGTTCGAGGGGCACCTTGCGGTTGATGCCGGAGATGGCCGGGACCAGCGCTCCCTGGACCTTTTTCACCGTCTGGAAGTCGGTGTCTCCGAGAAAGAGACGCTGCCCGGCCAGGAGCTCCCACAGGATGATGCCCACCGCGAACACGTCGGTCCGCGCGTCCACCTCTTGGCCCATCGCCGCCTCCGGCGAGAGGTACGAGAACTTCCCCTTGATGATGCCCGGCTCGCTCTTTTCGAGCTGGCTGTTGGCCTTGGCGAGGCCGAAATCCACGATCTTCACCTCGCCGTTCTTGGTGATGAGCACGTTCGGCGGCGACATGTCACGGTGGACGATGTGGAGCGGCGTGCCGTTGTTGTCGGTGAGCTCGTGCGCGTACGCTAGCCCCTTGCAGAGCTCCAGGCCGATGTAGACCGCCGCTTCGACCGGAAAATCTCGACCGCTCTTCTTGATGTGCTCGATGATGGCCTTGAGGTTCGCCCCGTCGACGAACTCCATGACGATGAAGAAGGCGCTGTCGCCGACGCCGATGTCGAACACCTGCACGCAGTTCGAGTGCGAGAGCTGCGCGGAAAGGCGCGCCTCGTCGAGAAACATCGAGATGAACTTCTTCTTCGACGAGAGGTGTGGAAGAACTCGCTTGATGGCCACCTGCTTGCGAAAGCCCTGCAGCCCCTCGCTCTCGGCGCGGAACACCTCCGCCATGCCGCCGGACTCGAGCTTCTCGATGACGCGGTATCGCTGCTGGCTGTCGGACATGGGCGGGTGGGGACGTCCCTTCTATCCCTACCGTAACCTGCCATCGCGCCGGAGGAGGGGTCAAGGAATGCACGCCTCGGCGCCCTCAAGGCACTCGTTGACAAGAAGCTCATGCACTGGGAAACCATCGCCTACCGAACGTTCCAACGGCTACCGCTGACCTACGCCCCAAAAGCCCCCCCGGGAGGCATCGTGGACACCGACTTCGAGAACGCCAAGAAGCTGGTCGAGGACACCATCAAGAAGCTCGGGCTCGACCCCGCCACGACGCGCGCGAATTCCACGGATACGCAGGCCGCGTGGACCCTCAAGCGCGGGAGCGCCTCCGTCCTGGTCACGGTGACCTTCCACGAGGACGAGGATCAGACGTACCTGCGCGTCGCCTCGCCGGTGGTCACCGTTCCGGCCGACAAGGCGCAGCACGGTGCCCTCTTCCGGCGCCTGCTGGAGCTCAACGCCGGCGGCCTCGCCAACGCCGCTTTCGGCCTGGTGGGCGATCGGGTGGTCGCCGTGAGCGAGCGCCCCACCGAGGGTCTGGGCGCCGCCGAGGTGGAGCAGACGGTGAAGCACCTCGCCGCCGTCGCCGACACCTTCGACGATCGCCTCGAGAAGGAGTTCGGCGCCTCGAAGGCGTGAACCTGGCAATGCGTCCATCCCTCCCCCACCGCCGCCCGCGCCTCGCGCCGGGTGGCCGTGTGAGACTGCGAGACACCGCCTTCGGGCTGGCCTCGGTGCTGATTCTCTTCGCGCCGAGAACGGCCCTGGCCACCGACGCCGAGGTGACGAGCGACACCGCCGCGCAGTTTTACGACGTGCGCTCGCCCACCGGGGAGAACGTGCTGAACCGGCGGCGTCTGACCACCACGCTGGCCGTCAGCGCGTACAATCTGCTCGACGCCCCGGCTGGCGATCCCTCCGCGCCCACGCTCTCTTTCCGCGCGCGCTTCCGCTACGACGCCGACTTCGGCGTGGGCAGCGGGGCGGTCGACCCCACCAACTTCGGCAGCTTCGTGCCCGGGACGTCCCAGGGCATGGTCGACATGATGTACGCCTACGTCGAGGGGCGGCGCTTTCTGCACGGGTGGCTCGGATTCCGTCTCGGGCGGCAGTACGTCACCGACGCGCTGGGGTGGTGGTCGTTCGACGGCGGGCAGGTGACGGTCACGACCCCCTTCCTGGTCAAGGCCGAGGCGTACGGCGGCTTCGAGCAGCGCGGGGGCATGCCGCTCAGCACGTCGCGCTTCGAGGGGGACGGAGTGTGGCGCGGCGATCGCAGCAATTTCGATCCTTCGCTCGCCCCCGCCTTTCAGCCCGCCGCGCTGGCTCCCGCGTTCGGGGTGGCGCTGGAGTCCACGGGCCTCACCTGGATCCACGGGCGCCTCACCTACCGCCGCGTGTACGACACCGGGGCCTCGAACGTGACCGAGTTTGCGAGCGGCACCTACGCGCCCGCGGCCTACGACGGAGCGCGCATCTCGTCGGAGAAGATCGGCTACGCCATGGACGCGAACTTCTACACCTTCGGCGGGGTCAAGGCGGGCATCGTCTACGACCTCTACAGCGCCGAGATGACCAACCTCTATGCGACGGTCGACGCCTACGCGGGCAAGAAGGTCACCATCAGCGCCGACTACGACTACTACGTGCCGACCTACGACGCCGACAGCATCTGGAACTTCTTCGCCGGCGAGCCGATGAACGACGCCGGCCTCCGCGCCAACGTCAACGTGACCGACCGCCTCTCGGTCTCCGGCGGCGGCCACGTGCGCCTCTTCGAGGTGCAGACCGGACCCATCGACCCGGCAAACGTCGGAACTTATCCGCCCTACACCAACTACGCCCCGGGGCAGAGCGTCTACCCCACCAACGGCCATCCCTTCGACGAAGGCGGCAACCTCTCCGCCCGATGGCGCACCGGCGAGACGCTGGTCACCCTGCGAGGCAGCGGCAACTGGGGGGGTGAGGGGGACCGGGCGGGGGCGGACATCGCGGCGCAGCGTGTCTTCGACACGCGCTACGTGGCCAGCGTGCGCACCGGCGTCTGGCAGTGGAACGACAAGCTCGAGCCCGACCGCAGCACCACGAGCTTCAACTACGTCCTCGGCCTGGGCTACCGCTTCGCGCCGCGCTCGCAGGCCCTGGTCGAGTGGGAGAACGACATGAACGGGCTGGTGGGGCAGAGGTACCGGCTGATGCTGTGGCTGACCCTGGCGGTGACCAAGTGAGGAGCGTTTTTTCTCGCCTCCTCTCCGGCGGTCGCGGGGGCACCCAGGGCGTGGTGCTGACGCTCCTCGCGTTCTTGGTCATTCTCGCGGTAGTGCCGGTGGCCCTGGCGGAGGCCCCCGCCGGGGCGCTGCACGGCCTGGCGCCGCTCCCCGACGACCAGAAGGTGCCGCACACCCTGCTGCCGCCGGGGTCGCTCGATCCCGACGAGGGGCCGAGCGACGTCATCTTCCCGCAGCAGCACATCACGCTGCGCTTCAACCATGCCAAGCACCTGGCCGCCTCCATGGGGCTCACCTGCAAGACCTGCCACGCCGCGGCCTATCGCAGCGCCTCGGCGCAGGACGTGCTGCTTCCCAAGCCCACCACCTGCGATTCCTGCCACTCCACCGAGCACGACAACCTCCAGGCGGTGAAGCCGGGCGACGACGAGAAGGGGCAGTGCGCCTTCTGCCACCTGGGCTACAAGACCTCGGACGGAAACACCGTCGCCGCGCTGGACATGCCGCGCGCCAACCTGGTCTTCGATCACAAGTCGCACGTCGGTCGCAACATCGGCTGCGCGCAGTGCCACGGCCCGATCGAGAAGTTGGAGCTCGCGACCCGCGACCAGCTCCCCCGCATGCTCGGCTGCTTTCACTGCCACCAGATGGCCGACTCCGCATCGCAGGGCTCCGCCAAGAGCGCCTGCGACACCTGCCACTTCCGCGGAGACTCCAAGGGCGGCCCGACTCGCATCAAGACCATGTTCGCCTCGGGGACGCTGCAGCCGCCGCAGTGGCTGCACAACGCCGAGCACACGCCGGACTTTCTCGAGCGGCACAAGCTGGTCGCTGCCGACGACTCGGCCTTCTGCGCCAATTGCCACACCGAGGACTTCTGCACCGACTGCCACGACGGGCGCGTGCGCCCCCGGAGCATCCATCCCAACGACTACCTGAACATGCATCCGGTCGAGGCGCGCATGGAGCCCCAGAAGTGCCAGAGCTGCCACCAGGAGCAGAGCTTCTGCCTCGGCTGCCACCAGCGCGTCGGTGTGGCCGAATCGAGCCCCACCAACGCCAAGGACAGCGGTCGCTTCCATCCGGCCAAGAGCATCTGGAGCGACCCCCCGATGAGGGCCGGCAGCCATGGGTTCGAGGCCGAGCGCAACCTGAACCAATGCGTGAGCTGCCATACCGAGCGCGACTGTGTGGCCTGCCACGGGGCGCTGGGGGTGGGTGCCGGGTTCAACCCCCACAGGGCCGGCTTCCTGGGGGGTTGCGAGACGCAGATGCGAAGAAACCCGCGCCCTTGCTACGTCTGTCACGAACCGGGGGACGCCGTTCTGGCGCAATGCCGATGAGACCCGGCGATCTTTCTCGACGCGGAGACGAAACGGTCTTGCGCCTTTCGGCCGCCGAGGGATATGAACCTACCCCTTGCGACTTTTTGGTGACGGGCAGCCGCGGCAGGTCTCGACCTCCGCTGCTGCCCGGACGGAACCCGGAGGCAAACGGTGAAAGAGCTCGTGCGCTATCTCCTGGAGAACATGTACCTGGACTTCCAGGGCGAAATCTCCCTGGACACCGTGCGCCAGTTTTTGCGGACGGACGACAGCCGCGAGGCGCGCCAGCTGCTGCAGAAGCTCATCGAGGACAAGGGCGTGGACGAGCTTCTGCTGACCCTGGCGGACGTCCTGAAGGACAACCTTCGCACCGGCGTCAGCGACGAGGTGGTCCGCGAGCAGCTTCAGCTTTACTCGGAGAGCTGAAACACGTTCTCGTCGCCCTGACGATGGGAGGGCTCGTCACCGGATGCGATACCGGGACGCCGCACGACGCGCCGCATGACGTCGGTGCGACCATCCACATCGTCGGGCAGAACGTGTCCTCGACGCAGTCCCTGGTGGTGGGGGCGCCCATCGAGCTGGCGTTCGACCGGCTGCTGAATCCGTCGTCGGTGACGCGGCAGACGTTCGTCCTGGAGGACGCGTCGAGCAACCTCCTCGAGCCGACCCCCTCGTACGATCCGGTGGCGCGCGTCGTGCGCCTCTGCATGACCGACGGGCCTCCGCTCCAGGCCGACCAGACCTATCGCCTCACCCTCGTCGCCCCGCAGAGCCCCACCGATCCCGCCGGCCTCCGGGCCATCGACGGCGCCGGCCTCGATCCCTCGGTGAACCCGGTCATCGAGTTCCCCGTGGTGGCGGGAGCGACCTACACGGGATCGGACGCCTGCTTCGGGGCGACGAAGGTCGACTTCTGCGGGTCCATCCTCCCGCTCTTCGCCTCCACGTGCAGCTTGTCGACCTGTCACTCGGGCTCCCTCCCCGCCGCCGGTCTGCTGATGACCACGGCGCAGGGCATCCAGGCCACCGCCGTCGGCCGGGCCTCGCAAGGCTCGAACACGGGGATGCAGTCGCAGGCGACGCCGCCCGGGATCCTCTTCGGCGTGGACATGCCCATCATCGGTCCGGACGATCCGGGCGATAGCTGGCTGGCGTACAAGCTTCTTCTCGCCGTCCCGTCGGCGACGGCCGTGCAGACGAACCGCTACCCCTTGGTCACGCCCGCCTGGACGCTGATGTCCAACGACGAGCGCGCGACCCTGTCCAATTTCATCCTGGGCCGCGAGATGCCCTATCCGACGGACCCCAGCGTCACACCGGACGGAGGGGCGAGCCCCGCCCCGCTGACCGTCGACCAGCTGGACACGGTGAGCACCTGGATCCAGCAGGGTGCCCCCATCCCGGCGGCTGGCTGCACGCCCTAGCCCGGGCTAGCAGACTGTCGGTCAAAGTACCGACAGACTCCGTCGTGACGGTCTCGGCGTACCCGCAAACGGGGGACAGGACCGCTCGCCGTGGGCCCGTGTAAGCTGCAAGTCCGATGAGCTTCGGCAACGGTCCCCCTTTTGGCGGCCCTCCTCCCCCCGGCGATCCCGGCCCGCCTCCGGGCTACGGCCCACCTCCCGGCTACGGCCCCGGCCACAGCGTTCCAGCCGCCGGGTACGGAGCGGGCAACCCCTACCAGGCGCCCGGCGCGCAGAGCTTCGACGGCCTGGGAGGGAGAGCCCCACCGGGTGCCGCTTTGAAGTGGCTCTACATGGGCGGCCACGCGGGCTACTGGCTCTTTGCCCTGGGGGGCATCCTTCTGACGGCGGTGCTGACCGACGGAAAGGAGCCGCAGAGCAACGCGGCGACGATGGCGTCGACGCTGCCGCTCGTGGGGGTCCTCTTCTTGCTGCTGGCCCTCGTCGCCGCGGCGGTGTGGCTGTACATGGCCTGGGCCTCGGTGCCGTCGTCGATGCGCTACACGGACCGTGGGAGATGGATCACGCCGGGGAAGGCAGTCGGGTACCTCTTCATTCCTTTCTACAATCTCTACTGGATGTTCGTGGCCAACCAAGGCCTGTGCGAGGCGGTAGACCGCACCCTGCTCTCGCAGGGAGGCATGGCCCGGGCGCCGAGGGGCCTGGCCAGGACGGCGTGCACGGTGCAGATCATTCCTTACTGCAACCTGCTGGTCGCGCCGATTCTCTGGACCGTCTACATGTTCCAGGTCGATCGCGCGCGCAGGGAGATGCTGCTCCCTCGGGGGTGACAAGAGACGAGCGAGCGGCTCGCTCAGACGCCGCCCAGGCTCCGCCCGCCGAGGTTTGCCACCACCGTCGCGAGCTGCAGCGCCTCGACCGGCTTGGGCACGTGCCTCTGGTAGCCGGCCGCGAAGGCGCGCTGCGCGTCCTCGACGCGCGCGTACGCGGTGAGGGCGACCGCGGGCGTCCTTCCTCCTTGCTCGGAAGGCAGCGAGCGGATCTTTCGGATGAGCGAGAGACCGTCGGTCTCCGGCATCCCGATGTCGCTCACCACCACGTCGGGTTTCACCGTTCCCAGCTGCTCCAGCGCTTCGCGCGCCGAGCCGGCCACGTGGACCTCCGCCCCCTGCTCGCGGAGAACCTCGCTCACCAGCCCGCGGGCATCTTCCTCGTCGTCCACCACCAGGATCCTCAAGCCGTCGAGCCGCGGTGCTTCGACCAGCCCCGCCGCCGGCACTGGCAAGGCCGCGGCTGGGCGCCCTCCCCGGCTGACCGCCGCGACCGCCGATCGCGCCGGCAAGCGCACGACGAAGGTCGCCCCCTTGCCCTCCCCATCGCTGTCGGCGGTCACCGTTCCTCCGTGCGCGGAGACCAGCTGCTTCACGATGGCCAGGCCCAACCCGAGCCCGCCGTGACGCCGCGTGGTCGAAGCATCCGCCTGGTGGAAGCGCTCGAAGACCCGCGGCAAGGCGTCGCCACGGATCCCCTCCCCCGTGTCGCTCACGCAGATGCACACATCCGAGCCGTCTCGATAAGCGCGCAGCCGCACCGCACCGCCCTTGGGCGTGAACTTCACCGCGTTCGACAGGAGGTTCCACACGATCTGCTGCAGGCGATCGGCATCGGCGGTGATGGTGAGCGACGAGTCCGCCACCTCGATCGAGGTCTGGATGCTCTTGCCTTCGGCCGCCGGAGCCACCGTCTCGATCGCGGCTGACACCGCCTCGGACACGTTGGTGGGACCGAGGTTCAAGACCAGTTTGCCGCTGATGATGCGCGATATGTCCAGCACGTCTTCGATGAGCTTCGTCTGTACGCGCGCATTTCGCTCCACGATGGCCAGCGCCCGATCGACGTCGTCGAGCGGCTTTCGACGCCGTAGCGTCACGGTCCAGCCCAGGATGGCGTTCAGCGGCGTCCGCAGCTCGTGCGACACCGTCGCGAGAAACTCGTCCTTGGCGCGGTTCGCCAGCTCCGCCTCGGCCCGGAGCACGCGTTCCCGCGCCGCCGCCTCCGCCGTCTCTTTCAGCGCCAGGGCGTTCTCGATGGCCATGGCCGCGCGCCCCGCGAAGTCTTCGGCGAAAGCGAGGTCGTCCTCGGTGTAGCGACGACCGGACTCGGCGTAGACGAAGGTCATCGCCCCGAAGGTGCGACCTCGGACGCGCAAAGGGACCACCATCGCCGAGCGAAGCTGCAGGTCGCGGATCATGCGCAGATGCTCGGCGTCGACCGCGCTCCCTTCCAGGAGCTCCCGCGGGATTTCGGTGTAGAGCTCGGAGCGCCCGGTGCGGATGACCTCCGGCGTGCCGGTGCGCGCCGTGGGATCGGGCGGGTACCGCTCGCCGAGCTCCCGGGCGAAGCGTACCTTGTGCTCGTCCACGTGCGCGACCGCGACCTGCCGCGACGCGGTGGCCCCCGGTTCCAGGAGCTCCACCGCGCACCAGTCCGCGAGCGCGGGCGTGGCCAGCTGGGCCACGGTAGCGAGCGTGGACTCGTAGTGATTCGACGCCGCCAGCGCCTCCCCGGCCTTGGCCAGGAACTCGGCGCGAGCGCGACCGCGCTTCTCCTCGGTGACGTCGCGGAAGACCAGGACCACGCCGAGAATGCTCCCGTCCTCGTTGCGGATGGGCGCGCCGCTATCGTCGATGGGAACTTCCTCGCCGCACTTCGAGCGCAAGACCGTGTGATTGGCCAGGCCCACGATCTTCCCCTCGCGCAGCACCTTGGCCACGGGGCTCTCCACCACCGCGCGCGAGTGCTCGGAGAAGATGCAGAATACGTCGTCGAGCGGTCTCCCCCGTGCGTCGGCCTCGGTCCAGTCCGTCAGAGTCTCGGCGACGTGGTTCATGAAGGTCACGCGGCCCTCGGCATCGGTGGCGATCACCGCGTCACCGATGCTCCGCAAGGTGGTGCTGAGCCAGCGGCGCGCTTCGTCTTCTCGTTCCCGGCGCGAGG
>Ga0302324_100014144_pt1 | contig 16110 bp, 16 predicted proteins | sample Palsa_T0_1_FD_201949 | JGI IMG/M metagenome (GOLD analysis project Ga0302324, IMG submission 201949) | Peat permafrost microbial communities from Stordalen Mire near Abisko, Sweden - Palsa_T0_1 | ecosystem: Environmental > Terrestrial > Soil > Palsa > Peat permafrost | place: Sweden: Abisko...
GGCCGTCGCGTCCCAGAGCACCAGCGCATCGGCGCCTAGGCGGGCAATGACGGGTTTGGAGCTGAGCGCATCGCCCGACGAGGCAAGGGGAACGCCGACGACCAGAACGACCACAAGTACAATTCGACCGAGTCTCAAGTGCACGGCGGCATCTCCTCTAGAACGCATGGCCGCCGAAAAGCTCGGTGAACGACGCGAGAATCGACGTATAGGTGGGCGACGCGAACAGCACCCAACCGAATGCCACAAAGAGGAACGTCACCGCCCAATAGACGGCGCCGATCCCGCGCATTTGCCTTGAAAGCGCGGCCGCCGGCGAGCTACTCCACACGCGATGGATCCCCAACCCCGCACCGTGCCAGAGTCCCCATGCCATGAAGTGCCACGCGGCACCGTGCCACAAGCCCGCGATCGCCATGACGACGGCGAGATTGACCAAGGTACGTGGCTTGCTCTGCCGGCTTCCGCCGATTGGAATGAAGATGTAGTCACGGATCCACGAGCTGAGCGAGATGTGCCAGCGCCGCCAGAACTCGGAGATGTTGCGCGAGCGGTAGGGAGCCTCGAAGTTCTCGAGGATCGAGAACCCCATCAAGGCCGCGAGGCCGATCGCGATGTCGGAGTAGCCGCTAAAGTCGAAATAAATCTTCGCAGTGTACGCCAGCAACGCGAACCAGTAGTCGAGATGTGAATAGAGCTGCGATGGCGTCAGCAATGGCTGCGTGAGGGGCGTCATCGAATCTGCAATGATCATCTTTTTCGCGAGCCCTGAGATGATGCGAAAGACCGCAGCCGCGACGACCAGGGAATGCGGTCTGTGGATCGGATCGGCCTGAGGTGCAAAGTTTTGATAGCGCTTGATCGGCCCCGCGACGAGCGTCGGATAAAATAGCGCGAATTCGAAGAACCGTTTGGGCTCGACGAGCGTGATCTTGCCCAGGTACACGTCTACCAAGAAGTGGATGAACTCGAAGGTGAAAAACGAGAGCGCGAGTGGTACTACGATGTTGAGGGCGTGTGGCAAGCCCTTCGGAAGAATCGGGCTGACGGACCCAAGCAGGAAATTCGTATACTTGAAATAGACGAGCGTCCCGACGTTCAGCAGAATGCCGAGCGTCAGCAGGGCGCGGCGCTCAACGCGCCTCTCGGGAGGAACTCGTGCCAAACGGCGCGCGATACAATAGGTGCCGACGGCGACACCCACGATCAGTAATGTGTATGCGACACCGGAGGCAGCATAAAATATGAGGCCGCCGGTGATGAGCCCGAAACCGCGTAGGCGTCGAGGAAGCAGCGCGTACACAGCAAAGAACGGAGCCACAAAAACGAAGAACTCCCAGGTATTGAAGATCACCGCAGGGCCTCTTCGATCGTGGGGCGCAGCAGTTCTGCGAAGCGGCGGTTTCCTTCGGATGTTAGATGATCGTTGTCGATGAAGTCGCCCGCCGGGATCGCCGCATCGAGATTCAACGTCGTCACACCCTTGCTGCGCAGCATGCGAGCTGCGGTAGCGACATTTGCAACGTACACCGAGTTGTCGATGTAGTCGTGCAGCAAGGTATGATTCGTCGGCGTCAGGATTCCGATCGCCGGCACATGAGCGCGTTCGAGCAGCGCCGCCAACGCGACTAGCCGCTGATAGCTGATGTTCGATGAATCAAGCGGGGTAAGGTCGTAGGTTCCCAGGAAGCGTTCTGCGGTCGGTGCCTCTGCCTGGGCTTGGCGGAACGTGTAGCCGCTGAGCGTCCCCGCCACGTGCGTGAGAAGCGTCGCCATGTCGTCGGTCCCGAAGAGCGCTTCTCGAAGATCGGTGCGATACCCATACAGCGCCCAAAGCCGGGCGACGAGATCGCTGAGCCTGTCGTTGACCGCGGATCGGTTTTGGAGGTCGAGCTCGGCGCGGTCACGGACCGTCAGCTCCTGCTCGGCAGCAACCTGCAGCGACGGCCGTAGCCGCTTGAACGCGCTGTCGGACGGGTTGAACTCCTTTTGGTTGACGTTGAAGACGACCAGGCGTGGCCGGACCCCGGCCTGCAGCAGATAGCGCAGCAACACCTCACTGTTGACCGGGCTCCCTCCCTCGTACGACAAATTCACGAAGTTCGCCGCAGGGAGCAGCCGGGCGAGTACGGCCGGTGCGGAGTCGCTGGCCGGCGTCTTGTAGCCCCACAACGACGAGTCGCCCATGACGATCACCGGAGCGTGCACGGATCGCAAGCTGGCCACGTACCGCTCGAGATAGATCGCGGAGAATTGCTCGGGAAGGCGCAGCGGATGCGGCACCCATGCCCGCAGGGCGAGATCCAGCACAACGAGGATCGCGAGCGCCGTCGCGTACGCGTGCCACCATGGAGTACGCCGGCGCCGTGAAGCCGGAGCTGCCATGCTAGAAATCTGTATAGATGAAATGGCTGTCCGTCGACGCACCCAAGACGACCATCGCGACGATGAGGACGGCCAGCACGATCCCCAGCACGTACGGCCCCCAATTGGGATGGCGCACGGCGCGCCACAGGGGGCTACGCGTCAGAAACCACGCCGCTTCAAAGGCATCGGCGTAGCCGGTCGACAGGCGCGTCGTGTCGTCTTCCCAGTCGCGAGTCGATTGAGTTGAGGACGGCGGCATCTCGGCGGGGAGGTTCTCCCTGACGGATGCACTTCCTAGCGCAGCCCCGCAGGAACGGGCGCGCCTTGCGGCCGACACCCCAAACGTGATCCTCAGATTTTCCAAGAGCGACGTCGTTCGGCACGGCGCCTTGGTTCTTGGCGGTGTCGTGGTCGCCAGCATCTTCAACTACCTCTACTACACCTTGATCGCGCGGCGAGCCGGCGTGGACATCTATGGCGTCGTGACCGCACTCTCGTCAGCTATGGTGGTCGTCTTGACCCCGGGGATCATCGGACAGCTCATCGCAGCCCGCCTCGCCGCCGATCTCGAAGCCCGGCGCGATAACGGCGCGCTCCGAGCACTCGCCGACCTAATGACGACTTGGACGACCACGATCGCCGCTGTGATCGTCGCCGTCGGCCTGCTTTTCCGTGGCGCGATCGCATCGTTCTTCAACCTAACCGATGCCGCGCCGGTCGTAGTGGTCACGCTCGCGCTCGGCGTGTATGCGGTCGTCCTGGTCCAGCGTGGCATCCTCCAAGGCGCACATCGGTTCGGCGCCTATGCCGCTTCCTCGTCGATCGATGCGATCGTCAAGGTGCTCGTCGGCGTCCCGCTCGTCGGCGTATTGGGCGCGACTGGCGGACTGACCGGCGTCATGGTGGGCGCTCTCCTCGCGCTCGCTTACGATCTATATATTTTCCGCGTCCGCTTCGGGGTAGCGCGGTCACCGATCACGCTCGATCGCGCATTGATCCTCCGCGTCATCTCCCACGTCGGACTCGGTCAACTGACGTTCACGGTGCTGACGTTCTACGACGTTCCGCTGATCAAGCATGCGTTCGACGCTCGTTCGGCAGGCCTCTACGCCGCCGCCGCGCTCGTTGGCCGCGCGGTCGTCGCGGCGGTCTCGTTCGTCCCCACGCTTGTGATGCCGAAGGCGGCGGCAAGCGCCGCCGCCGGGCGCTCTCCGCTTCCCCTGCTCGGTACCGCACTCGGGCTGGCTGTTCCGATCGTCGCGGTCGCCGTACTAGCCGCGTCGCTAGCGCCCCGCTTCGTCGTCACGTTGATCGCCGGGAAAGCATTTGGAGCGGCAGCGCCGCTCGTGCTCCTGTACGCCATCGCCAGCGGCGCCCTCTCGCTGGCCAACGTGGTTGGCGCGTACAAGATGGGATTGCATCGCTATGACTTCGTCATCCCCTGCCTCATTGTCGCGACGATCGAAATCGCGGTGATTGCTGCCTGGCATCCCACGCTTCAGGTGGTCGTAGAGACCCTCGTCACCGGACACGTCGCACTGTTCATAGCTACCCTATTCCGAGTCTGGGCGCCGAACGAAGGTCCTCCGAGCAGGTCGCGCATCACTCAAACCCAACATATCTAATTCGAATCGATCCTGGCCTTCGATCTCGGCTGGACAACTGGAAAGTCGGGCTCGCAAGGATTCCGATTTCGTGCCGTTTACCGTCGCCGCTTACCCTCACTTGGATGAGGAGTTCGCCAGCTGTGGGTTGCACTGATGCGACGATCCTACCGTCAAGCGTGACCCGAACGCTCAGAGGCTTGCGCGTTGCCTCGCCTGGTACGAGTGCGCGAAGCGTGAGGTCGCATTGGCCATGGTCGGGCTCCGACAGCCACACCAAGGCACGATCGGCTATCCAACCGTCTTCATATACACCGGAGAACTCGAGATTAGGGTCCTCGAGTCCGCTGGGGAAATCCGCTAGCGCGCGTGGGGCCTGCAGAGCACGATAGGCGTCGTCGGAAATGACGGAAATGTCACGAACGAACCCGACGATTCTACGATAGTCAAGGTGATAGTCGTTCCCATACAGCTTCATAAGGCCGCTGCGGGGATCCGGAAACCGCGTACCGTCTCGGCCCATGTCAAGCTCGATGAAGGGTACGCGATCCACCAACTGTGGCGAGATGGGTGGTGAAAAGAGACGAGCCGCTCCACTACCCGCCGCGGGGACGCGAACTCGCCCCGCGCCCAATACCCACGCCTCAGGAACCGCGTCCTTGCCGTCGGATTGGATGCTCGCTGTAAAGTCCAGTACGACGTGCACGCGCTTTGACGGATTTACGATGTGGAAGAGTAGATACCGCCCGACCGCTTCGAAGCTCTTTCCCGGCTCGAGGACGTCCTGCTCGAAGCGCCAGATCATCGTGTTGGGGTGAGACCTACCAGAGGCTACCTTAACGAGAAAGTTGCTGACCGAGCTGTAGGGCCGGAGCGTAAGGCGTTCGTTGTACAGACCCGGCGTTTTCCAGTGGTTCAACAAGGTCCAGTTGACGGATTCCAAGAGTAACGTGTGCTGAGGATGCCGCACCGCCCTGATGAGCCGCGGGTCGAAAGCGAACTCATCGAAAGCTCGCGGGCCGTTCCACGACCGGCCATCAAACACGACATGCAAATAATAGGGGCGGTTATGCACTTGGATTTCGCTGGTGATCGCAGCCCGAACTTTCGCATCGCCGAGTACCTTCGCCCACTTGTCGCCGAGATTGACAGGTGAGGTCACGTCGTACGGTCCCATGAAGTTGGAGAAAAACAGTAGAGATCGCCCCGTCAGCGAGCTCGCCTCGACGAATGCGTTCGAGACGTTCGAGGCATCCGAAACAATGACGCCGTCAGGCCCGCCGGCCTGTAACCGCTCGAGCTGCGTGACTACGCGCGCGCTCGTCCATCCCGGTAGCTCCGTCGTAGCCGCTGTCCAATCTAGCGCGGTAACGCCGTACCACAGCGTCGTCGTCGTGTTCCTTGCGACGAAGGCCAGTGCCACGATAACGAGAACGATGCGCAGCATCGAGCCTCGACTCAGGCTTGTGAGCCTCATGCCGGTGCGCTTATCCTGTCCGGCGGGCAACTCGTAAGGAGCATTCTCCAGACCGCGATGGTCAAGACGCACAGGAGAAAGGGCTGCGCATACATGGCAAGCTTGAACAAACCAAAGCCATTTTGCTCCAGGCAGAGCGGGACGACTGCGAGGATCATCGGCGCTGCCACCAGGGCAGCGGGTTCGAGGCGCCAGGCCTCACGGACGACGACAAACAGCGCTGCGAGGCACAGCAATCCGCCAGCAAGGATCGAAGCCTGAGTCTGCCACGACGACGTTTCGGGATTCCCCATTGGAGCTAGCCCCCAGCCGAGCGCGAGCCCCAACGGCGTAAAGTAATACGGGAATATCAAGTTGATTTGAACGGCCGCTGCTCTCGAGGAGTTGGCAGACCACAGTATGAGATGGAGTGCGCCAGGTAGACTCACATTTACGCCAACGAGTGTCGTTGCGGCGGCGGATCCGATGAAGACGAGCCAGCGGCGAACCGGAAGATTGCGCCTGGCGAGCGTAATCGTCGCGTAGAGGGCCACCGCGAAGATGATGAACGGGCTCAGCTCCGGATATACGACGAGTTGCGCTGCGAGAAATATCCCCGCAAGGACTCCCTGCCGGTAGGCTGCCCCGTTCCCCTCCGGGCGGCGCAACAGAGCGACCGCACATGCGGCCAACGCTGCGAGGCCGAGATCCTGGGGCATGAGCTGAAGAAACGTTCCCCTCACAAAGTTCGCCGCTGATCCGGTCACGAGTAGCGCGAAGAATGCTACCAATTCACGTCCGGCCCGCGAGCAGACGAGCGCGGCCACCGCAGCGAGCATCACGAGGTGAATTGCGAGCAGCACGATCGTATAACTCTGTGCTGCGCTCAGCGAACTGACAGACATGAACAGCGCAACGGTGATTTGGGTGGCCGACCGAACCTCTCCGATGGAGTAGTAGAACGATTCGTCCCAGCTCGGGTCGACCTCGGACATCAGTTCGTGTAGCGGGGGAACTTGATAATAGCCGTGTTCGTAGAAATGCTTTGCGCCGAGCAGGTAGATCGCCATGTCTCCGTTGCCCTGGCTGATCCAATCGTAACCGCCCACGATCAAAGGCCATCCAACGAGGAGAAGAACGGCTAGGAAGCCGCCCCCCCACAGGGCTACCGACCGCCATTCAAGCCGAGTCCGCCGACTCAGCCAGTAGATCACATTGACCGTGGCCAAGGCGCCTATGAGATACGGGCCAAACGTTCTGACCGGGATTCCTGTCCGACTGAGCACCGTCGCCAACAGCACTACCGCGGCAAGTCCGGTTACTGGGGATAGGAGCCAGCGTCGAGTCGGGTTCTCCCGTCCAGCCAGCTGGTCGACGATGCTCGACCCGATCAATCCGAACGTGACGAAGATCAGGCAGACGAGGGCGATCAAATCGAGATGCACGATACCTTTCCGATGTTCAACCCGACTTCGCGTTGTCGTTTATACTCGGCAAGGAGAGGCCCCACCTCTCGTCAGCAGTCAAGGGAAGAATCTGGTCCGAGCCGAACATCGCGGGCGATATGGCGGTGCTCCTCGCGGGAGCGGTCTTGCTCGCATCTTCGTTTCTCGTCCAACTCGTAGCCTGGCGAGTATTCCGCCCGCGACGACAGTTACGGGTGTTGCTCACCGTCTACGCAATCGCCCCACTTCTCCCCTGCGCCGTCGCTTGGGCAGCGGGCTATGCGTTCACGTTTTCGGCCGCTGAAGTAGTGCGGATCGCACTCTTTTATGTCTCCTTCTCACTGGCTTATTTCGTAGCACATTGTGCAATCGATTCCGGGAGCCCGACGCTCGACATCGTCGTGTACGTCGCCGAAGCCGGCCCGTCGGGCCGCTCCGACGCCGACTTGGCCTCAGCGTTCGGCCTGTCGGACATGACCAACCGCTTCGCACTCGTTGAGCACGGCGGCATGATGTGGTCGGACCGAGGCGTTTTCCAGCTCACGCCGGCAGGAAGATTCTATGCTCGCCTCTTCGAGAAGGCCAGCCGGGTCTTCGGCCTACCCAGCGGTGGTTGACTCATGAGCACGGACTGGGTCGTTACGTCGGCCTCCGTCATCGGCCTTGGAGCCGACGTGATCGCTCAATGCACCTTCGCGCACGCCTCTCGGCGAACCAATCAATCGATAGCCTTTGGCGTGCTCTGCGGCTTGATCGTCACCATCGGCGTGCTTTGGGAGACCACGACTCTCACTCTAGAGGCGGCTCCCGCTTGGCTCATGGTCCTCCTAACCTATGCTGCGCTCAGCTTTGGTTTCTGGGCGTTTCTGAACTTAAATCTTACGTCACTCCGCATTCGCATAATTCGCGAGATGTTACACATGGAAGGCGGGATCTCGCGCGACGATCTCATGCGACGCTATTCCCCGGAGGAGTTCTTACGTCGACGGCTGGAACGCCTGGAACACAGCAGTAAGCAGCTGACCCGCCTTGAGAGCGGGCGCTGGGGGTTGAGGTCTCGTACGCTCTTATCGGTGGCGCAGATCATGGGGGTCGCCCGCGTGATCGTCATGCCGCCCCCGCGCGACGAATGAGCGAGAAAGGGCACTACCGCAATCGTGGATCGTAAAGGTCGCAAGGTCATGATTACTGGCGGAGCCGGATATGTCGGCAGCAGCCTCGTTCCAAAGCTATTGGACGCCGGCTATGAGGTGTGCGTTCTCGATCTGTACCTTTACGGCGAATCTGCGCTGGCCGACGTTCGAGGCAATGACAACCTCACCGAGGTTCACGGCGATCTACGTGATCCAGTTGCCGTCAGCGACGCATTGCGCGGAGCCGACACGGTCATTCATTTGGCCTGCATTTCGAACGACCCTAGCTTCGAGCTCGATCCCGGACTCGGAAAGTCGATCAACTATGACTGCTTTCCCGGCCTGGTCCGAGCGGCGAAGGACGCCGGCGTCTCACGCTTCATCTATGCGTCATCTTCCAGCGTCTATGGAGTGAAGCAGGAAGAGCACGTCACCGAGAATCTGAGCCTCGAGCCGCTGACCGACTACTCGAAGTTCAAGGCGATGTGCGAGGACGTTCTCACCGATGCCAGAGAGCCTGGGTTCGAGACCTTGATTCTGCGACCGGCGACCGTCTGCGGTTTCGCACCGCGCTTACGGCTCGACCTGTCCGTCAATATCATGACCAACCATGCCGTCAACAATCGGGTAATCCGGGTCTTTGGTGGGGCCCAGGTTCGACCCAACATTCACATCGACGACATGACCGATTTGTACGTCCAGACCATATCGTTGCCGAGCGAGAAGGTCGACGGCAAGATTTACAACGCCGGCTACTACAATCTGTCGATCAGCGAGATCGCCGAGACCGCGCGTGACGTCGTCGGCCCGGACGTGACGATCAACGTCGAGCCGACGAACGACTATCGATCGTATCGCATCGACTCGAGCCTCATCGGACGCGAGATCGGTTTCGTCGCCAAGCGCGACGTAGCCACGGCTGTGCGCGATCTCTGCGAAGCCTTTCATCGCGGGATGGTCCCGGACGCCATGAACGATCCGCGCTATTACAACATCAAGACGATGCAACTTGCCGGACTGAAGTAAGGTCAACAGAAGCACCGTCGTGGACCCGCCGCTCTTTGGCCGCATTCTCTTGCTGGGACATACCGGCTACATCGGGAGCCGCCTCTTGCGCGCGCTGGCGAGCGTCGACGAGAGGATTCCCGTCATCGGCAGATCGATAGGCGATCTCGATCTTACGCGCTCCGACTCGCCTGCCGCGCTCGAGTCGGTCATCGACGACCAGACGGCGGTGGTCATCTGCGCAGCGATCAAGAAGCAGCTCGGCGACAATAGCGATGTCTTTTCGAAGAACCTTACCATCACGCTCAACATCGGAGTGGCATTGGCGGCGCGCCGCGCGCGGCGAGTCGTCTTTTTCAGCTCGGCCGCGGTGTACGGTGAGGACGTCGAGCATGAAGTCATCACCGAGGCGACGCCCGTGCAGCCGACCTCGTACTACGGCATCGGGAAGTTCGCAGCCGAACGGCTCTTGGAGCGGCTGGCGCGACCCGAGCAGGGGACATCACTGCTCGTGCTGCGGCCGGCGCTCGTCTACGGGCCGAGCGAACCCGCATATTATTACGGACCGTCGGGCTTTCTGCACAAGGTGCTGACCCGGGAGGCGATCACGCTCTGGGGCGATGGTACCGAGCAGCGAGAATTTCTGTACGTCGACGACGTCGTCGAGGTCGCCAAACGGTTGACGTTCAGTGATCTCGGCGGTGTCATCAACGTGGTGAGTGGGACCAGCTACACGTATGCTCAGGCGCTCGATTCGATCGCTGTGATCGTGGGCGAGGTGCCGCAGGTCGAGCACCGGCCGCGCAGCAAGTCGAAGGTCGATCACCGGTTCGATGCGAGCGCGGTACGCGCCGCCTGTCCGGGCTTCGACTTCACGCCGCTCGACGCCGGGTTGCGCCTGACCGAGCGCATCGACGCCGCAGTTGTCGAGAAGACGGGCGCTTGAACCCCGCCTGCCTCATCTGTTCGAGCCCGCGGTTGGCCCCAGTCCTCGACGTGGGACCGCAGCCGATCAGCAACCGCTTCCTGACCTCTCGAACGCAAGCCGAGGAACTCTATCCCGTCGCCTTGCGGCAATGCGAGGCGTGCGGTCTGATGCAGATCGAGGACCCCGTGCCGACCAACGCGCTGGTGCCGCCCTACGTCTGGATCACCTACGACGAGCCCGAAGGCCACCTCGACGCGCTGGTGGAGATTCTGACCAGTCTCCCGGGCACCGGCCCCGGATCAATCGCGGCCGGCGTGAGCTTCAAGGACGACTCGACCCTGGCCCGGCTGGAGCGCCGCGGACTCCACACCTGGCGCCTCGATATCGAGCGCGATCTCGGCGCCACCGGCGTCAGCGCCGGTTTTGGCGTCGAGACGGTTCAGGATCGCCTCACCGCTGCCTCCACCGAGCGGGTCCTGCAGCAGAGGCCGGCGGCGAATATCGTGCTGGCCCGGCATATCCTCGAACACTCCAGCCGGCCGTTCGATTTTCTCGAGGCGCTCAAGCGCCTCACCGGCCCTGGCGGCTACGTCGTCGTCGAGGTGCCCGACTGCAGCCGGGCGATGGACGGATGTGACTACACGATGATTTGGGAGGAGCACGTCCTCTATTTCACGCCGGAGACGTTCCGGCAGTGCTTCTCGATCGCCGGATTGGACATCGTGCGGGCTGAGATCTATCCCTATCCGTTCGAGAACTCGTTGGTCGTCATTGCGACTCCCACGGGCGCCGCCGGCAAGGCTGAGCCCTCGCCGGACGTCGTTGCACGCGAGCGGCGTCGCGGCGCCGCTCTCGGCGAGCGTTTCGCCGGCTACTGCGAGAAGGTGCGCACCCGTTTGAGCGAGCATCGCGCCTCGCGCGGTAGGATCGCGCTGTTCGGCGCAGGGCACCTTGCCTGCACTTGGCTCAGCGTCATGGGTGTGGCAAACGAGGTCGACTGCATCATCGACGACAATCCGCACAAGCGCGGTCTGTTCATGCCGGGCTCGCGGCTACCGATCGTCGGCTCCGATGCCCTCCTCGACCGGGATATCACGCTCTGCCTGCTCAGTCTGAATCCGATCAGCGAAGACAAAGTGGTTGCACGGAACGCGGCTTTCGTCGAACGCGGCGGCGCGTTCGCCTCCATCTTCCCGGGTAGCGCGCGCGCTCTCGAGTTGTGACGGCTCCGATCGGCAGGGACGTCCCGGGACCGAAATGAACCGCCACCTCGTGAGAACCGAGGTCCGTCGTCGCAGCACGTGTCGAGGCTGCTCGAGCGCTGAACTGACGTTGATCTTGCGGATGACGCCGACGCCGCCGGGCGACCACTACGTGACAGCCGAGCGGCTCGGGGATCCCCAACCGGCATATCCGATGGATCTCGTGATGTGCAGCGCCTGCGGTCTCGCGCAATTACCCGATGTTGTCGACCCCGAACTGCTATATCGGGACTACATCTACAACACCTCGGTCTCGCTCGGACTCGTTCAGCATTTCGATCGATACGCCGCATCGGTCTTGACGGCGGTCGCGCCGCCGGATGGCTCACTCGTCATCGATATCGGCAGCAACGACGGAACGCTGCTCAGGGGGTTTGCAAAGCGTGGCATGCGCGTCCTGGGCGTCGATCCGGCGCGAGAGGTTGCGCGCAGGGCAACCGAGGATGGGCTCGAGACGCTGCCGACCTTCTTCAGTTCCTCGCTCGCCGCAGAGATTCTCCGCGAGCGCGGACCGGCCGCCATCGTCACGGCGAACAACGTCTTTGCGAACGTCGACGATCTGGAGGACCTGATCGAAGGCGTGCGCGAGGTCCTTGCTCCAGACGGGGTGTTCGTCTTTGAGACGGGGTACTTCCCCGATCTCGTGCGCCAGCGTATCATCGACAACATCTATCACGAGCATCTCACCTACTACGCCGTCAAGCCGCTGGTGAAGCTCTTCAGGCGCCACGACATGGAGCTCGAGAGCGTCTGGCACGAGCCGACTAAAGGCGGATCGATTCGAGGTTTTGTCCGCCCGTCACGACCGTCGACTCGTCGAATGCCGCCGGCAAACCTGGACGACCTGCTCGACGCGGAGACCGCTGAGGGCTTCGATCGCCCTGAGGCGCTGGCTGGGTTCGCGCAGGACGTCGAGGCGCTCAAACGCGAGCTCGGCGGATTCATCACAGACCTGCGTCGGCAAGGCCGCACGCTAGCCGGGTACGGAGCCTCTGTCGGCGTTACGACGCTGCTGTATTACTTCGACCTGGGCGACACCCTGAGCTTCGTCGTCGATGACAACCCGAAGCGCCATGGTCGCTTCACACCCGGGCATCACCTTCCGGTTCTTCCGTCGAGCGCGCTCTATGAGAGACGGCCGGATGACGTCATCTTGCTCGCCTGGCGCTATGCGCAGCCGATTACTGCTAGGCACAGAGCGTATCTGGACGCGGGCGGCCGCTTCATACTCCCGCTGCCGAAAATGAGCATCTCGGGGCCGCCGCCTGCGCCCGTCAGGGCTTGACCGGGGAAAAGCCGGTTCGTCGTCTAAAAGATCGACATGCGTCGCGTCGAGAGCGCGGAGGTCGTCTACGCAGGCGAGGGGATGGTCACGGTCGACTCGGCCACCATCGCCTCGTTGATTCGCGATGCCGCACACAACCCCCGCCGCAGGATTCGGCTGTGCACGCACTCCAACGTCGACGATGCCGTACACGAGATGTTGATCGTGCACGAGCGCAGCTGCTACGTCCGGCCGCACAAGCACATCGGAAAGAGCGAATCGTTTCACGTCATCGAAGGGACCGTGGACGTCGTCGTCTTCGACGATCTCGGCACGATCGCCGAGGTCATCTCGATGGGCCCATACGCGTCCAACCGACCGTTCTTCTATCGAATCGCCGAGCCGCTCTACCATACCCTGCTCATTCGGTCGGACGTCCTGGTCTTTCACGAAACTACGGGTGGCCCGTTCCAGCGCAACCAGACGGTATTCGCACCGTGGTCCCCCGACGGTGACGATGCGGACGAAGCAACGCGTTACGTGTCGGCTTTGAACGCGGCTGTCGCGCAGGGACGGTCGGGCGCGGAACGGCGCGCTTGAGCGCTCACGCGCACACCCTCGTCATCGGGGGGAGCCGAGGGATCGGCCGCACGCTGGTCCGAAGCCTCGCCGAGGACGGTCAAGCCGTCTCGGTCATCAGCCGCAGCCAGCCGACGGGCCTCGACGACCTGACCTCAGTGAGGACCTGGTTGGCGGACGTGACCGACGCGAGCGCTCTGACTGCGGCGCTCTCGGCGACGCTGCGGGAGCAGGGCCCGATCAGCGGTACGGTTCTTCTGCAACGCTATCGGGGTGACGGCGACGACTGGGCCGGCGAGCTCGCGACGAGCCTGACCGCCACCCGGAGCGTACTCGAATGGGTGGGCGAGCAATCTCGGCTGTCAGACGAAGGCACCGCAGTTGTTGTCATCGGCTCGATCGCGGGCTCGTTCATCGCCTCGGAGCAGCCAGTCAGCTATCACGTGGCAAAGGCCGGGATCGCCCAGCTGGTGCGCTACTACGCCGTGGCGCTTGGGCCGAACGGCGTCCGGGTGAACTCCGTCTCGCCGGGAACGATCGTCAAGGAGGAGTCACAGTCGCTCTACCGAGAGAACCCGGAGCTTGAACGGCTGTATCGCGATATCATACCTCTCGGTCGCATGGGCACGGCACGTGACGTCGCAGATCTTGCAATGTTCCTGCTGAGCGACCGCGCGTCATTTCTGACTGGGCAGAACATCGTGCTCGACGGCGGCGTCTCACTGCACGGGCATGAGGCCTTGGCGCGCCGCGTCTCCCCTCTGCGCGACCTAAGTGTCACGCGCCACGCGCGCAAGACGCTTTGAGCGTTCGCATGACCGAGACCTCGATGATCGATTTTTATCGGCGACACGGCATCTCGCCGGTCCGTCAGAACATCGCTGATCTCGAGGAGCACTTCACACGCCGGGCGGGCCTCTATCACCACCTCGGGCTGCTCCCGGCGTTCTTTCGTGGCCGCAGCGTCGTTGAGATCGGACCGGGCTCCGGCTTCAACTCGCTCTATACGGCGACGCTCGAACCGTCGCGCTACGTCCTGCTCGAAGGAAACCCGACCGGCGTCGCTGATATCGAAGCACTTTTCGGCGATTTCCCCGAGCTTCGGCAACGCATCGAGATCGTGTGTTCGCTCGTGCAGGATTACGCCAGTGCCGAGCGGTTTGATTTCGTGTTTTGCGAAGGGATGCTCGCACTGGCGGGGTTACCGGATCCGACCGTGTTGCTTCGCTGCGTGGCGCGGCTGACTGCGCTCGGCGGCGTCCTCGTCATCACCTGCATCGACGCAATCTCTTACTTCGCCGAGACACTACGCCGCTTGTTTGCGCAGCTGCTGATCGACCCCGATGAATCGCTCGATGCGCAGGCCGAACGTCTGACGCCCATCTTCGGCCCGCATCTCTCGACGATCGACGGCATGAACCGGCGTCACGATGATTGGGTGATTGACAATTTGCTTAACTGGGCGTCGATCGGTCAGCTCTTACCGATACCGACGGCGATCGCTGCGCTTCGCGGCGAGTTCGAGTTCTTCGCCGCATCGCCCCACTATACTAGCGATTGGCGCTGGTACAAGTCGCTGACGCGATCCGCGGCCAGCTTCGGCGAGCTCGCCATCGAGCAATATTGGCAGAACGCGCACAACCTGCTGGACTTTCGACAGACGTTTCTGCCGCGCGATGCGACCTTGAACAAAATACTCTATGCACAATGCGAGTCCACCAGAGACCTCATCCGCAGCTTCGAGGAAACACGCGACACTAGCCTGATCGATGCCATCCGCGGCGAACTCGACGGGGTCGAGCGCTCAGTCCGACCGTTCAACGTGGGCATCGCCGATGCCGTGCGCGAAGCCGCCCTCTTGCTGCGGCACCTGCCGTTAGACGGTGCTGCCGTAGCGTCTTGCAAAACCTTTGCCTCATGGTTCGGACGCGGCCAGCAGGCGTTGAGTTTCAGCCGCGTTCAGGAGACTTGGAAATAAAAGTCGCCGGAGTATTCCAGGGGCGTCCTCTGACTTCAAGAATAGTGAACGCGTCGTGAATCTACAGATCGAAGGTCGTCTCGCTCTAGTGACGGGAGCGAGCCGCGGCATCGGCCGCGCAATCGCCGTCGAACTTGCGCGCGAGGGCGCTCGCGTCGCCCTCGTCGCTCGAAGCGCGGATCAGCTGGAAGCGCTGCGCAACAGCTTACCGCGCCCGGAAGACCATCACTGCATCGCCCTCGATCTTTCATCGACCGAAGGCATTCCTCGACTGTCCGAGAGACTTGGCGCCCTGGGCGATCTCGACATCATGGTCCACAATCTGGGCGGATCGGCCGGCGCCTTTCCGGCGCTGGCGCCTTCGAATGAGTGGCGGGATGTCTGGCAGTTCAACGTCGGTATCGGCCACGAACTGAACCGGATCTTCATGCCGCCGATGGTTCAGCGGCGCTGGGGACGTATCGTTCACGTTTCCACGCTCTCGACGAAGACCTACAAAGGCAACGCTCCCTACCTGGCGGCGAAATGCGCGCTCGTCGGTTACGTCAAAGCGATGAGCCGCGACGTTTCGAAAGATAACGTGATCATTACGGCCGTATCGCCCGGTGCGATCTATTCAGAAGGGCGGTACTTTTCGAAGCTGTCGCCCGAGGCCCTCGAGGACTACTTCCAAAATCATCTGCCGAGCCGACGTTTAGGACGGGCGCAGGACGTCGCGCCAGCGGTCGCCTTCCTGTGCTCGGAGCAGGCATCATTCATGGCCGGCGCCATCGTCGACGTCGACGGAGGGGGCTCTTAGTGAACATCCTTGTGATCGGCCATGAAGGGTACCTCGGGCGTGGACTCTTCGAGTATTTGAAGCGACGTCACCGCGTCTGGGGCTGGGACAAGCATGAGGATCTCTTCACGTTGGATTCCCGGTTCCTGGCCGATAACGGCATCGACGCGGTGATCAATCTCTCTGTCATGGCGGATCGGCAGGGCAAGAATTTCATCGTCGGGGGTCCCGGTGATCGAGTCAACGTGCAAGGCGCGCGCCATCTGGCAGAGATACTCAAGGACACGGAGATCGCGTGGTTCCAGCTCTCT
>Ga0302324_100014146_pt1 | contig 16110 bp, 13 predicted proteins | sample Palsa_T0_1_FD_201949 | JGI IMG/M metagenome (GOLD analysis project Ga0302324, IMG submission 201949) | Peat permafrost microbial communities from Stordalen Mire near Abisko, Sweden - Palsa_T0_1 | ecosystem: Environmental > Terrestrial > Soil > Palsa > Peat permafrost | place: Sweden: Abisko...
ACCATGTTCGGGGAGCCAGGATAGGCGAAGGCGACGTTGCGAAACTCGAAACCGCTGCGAATGGGCCGGGGCGCCGGCAGTGCGCCGGGAATGCTGTGGATAGCGGGCTGCATCTCGAAGAACTCAAACAAATCTTTCAGGTATAAAGCTTGGTCGGAAATATCGGTGAAACTTTGCAGAATTTTTTCGATGTACATGCGGGACCGGGAGAAGGCGCCGGTGAGGAATATGAACGTCCCCACCGAGATAGCGCCTGCCAGGGTACGGATCAAGACCACCGCGTAGGCACCGTAGTAGCCGCCCGTCGAAATCAGATTGAGGAGAAACCCGACGCTGGCGCGTTTGACGGCAACCTTCTTGTTCTCATTATAGATACGTTCGGAAACCTCACGGTACCGTTCAGCCAGGTGCGGGCCCAGCCCGAAGATCTTGACCTCTTTCGCGCTTTGGTTGGAGGCGCCCAGCATCCGGATATAGTCGAGCAGGCGGCGCTGCGGAGTCCAGCGATAGAGGACGGAATAGGCGAGCGTGGTGAAGTGGGTTTCGCCGAGGAAGGCGGGGATAACGGCGGCGATCAGCAGCAGCATCAGCCAGGGCGAAAAGACGATCAGCCCGGCGGAGAGCGAAATGAGGCTCAGCGTATCCTGGGCGACATTCAGGACGGCCGCCAGAAGGCCAACGCGGCCGGTAGTCTGGCGGCGGGCGCGCTCCAGCTTGTCGTAGAAGACCGGATCTTCAAACGAGGCCAGATCGAGTTGCGTGGCGTGTTCGATGAGGCGTACGCTGATCCGGTTGGTGAAACGGTCGCCCAGCAGGCTGTCGGCGAGGGAATTGGCGCGCGCGAGCAGGTCGCTGAGAACGGCCAATCCCAATTCCAGCGCGACGAGCTTCCAAAGCGCGCGGGCGTTGCCGCTGCCGTGCTTGATCCAGGCCACCACGCCATCCAGGATGAGTTTGGAGATCCAGAGCATGGCCAGCGGAATGAGGGCGCGCACCAGGCGCAGGGCGGTGGTGATCGATACCAGGGGTGGGCTGGTGTCCCAAACCATCCCGAGCAGCGGCCGAATGTTCCGCAGGGAAGCCAGGCGCGTGCGCCAGGTGGCGTCGCCGTCTGGTTTCCGGGGGATGGGCGGGTGCATTAGGTTTTAGTTTAGCGCTGTTACCCGCCGGCCGAGATTTAAACCAGAATTGGGCCTGATTGCTCGGGATTTACGGCCGAACAGCCAGCCAACGTCGCGACGCGGTACAGTCTTTGATCGGCGGCGACCAGCACGGCAATGTGTCCGATCTGCCGGAGGTCGAGGGCCACCGCTAATTGCAATGCATCCAGCGTTCGGAGGACTTCTACCGCGCCGTATTGAACTAATAGCTTCCTAGCGCTTTGGAAATGGACCTCATTCACGGGCGAGGCGACCAGGAGCCGTCGCTGCGCAAGATCGCCCGGAAGCGTCGGCGGGCGGTTTCCAAGGACTCCGGATTGATCTCTCCAGTTCTGATCTTCAGGGCGAGCACGGACTCCAACTCTATGATCGTAAGGTTAGAAAGCACGGATCGAGAGCCCGGCTGTTCCAGGATGCGGTCCATGTAATCGGACCCGTTCTCCTTGTGGTACCGCTTCGTGAGTGCGCTCGTGTCCAGAAAATAGTCGGCAACTCGGGGCTCTTGCCGGAGGGCGATCACGGCCTCGGAAAGCGAGCCGGAGATTGTCGAGAGCGCCCGTCTGACTTCATCCACGCTGATATCGTCGTGCCCGGCCGCTGCCCATTCCTCCGCAGTGAAGTATCCTGCGATGTCCTGGCCGGCCATGCCTGGATCGCCGATGGTAACGGTAACTTGCTGCCTCTCTTCAAGCTGTACGTTTTCCAGAGGCTGCAGAACGCCATCCTCCAAAACGCCGTTATTTCGCATCGCTTTCGTAAATGGAACCGCAGGGCGGCCTGCGAGGCCGCTGCAGGCTTATAGTGGGTCCGTGGGCCGAAATCAGATCCTGGTGAGACGAAGTTGTAGGCGCGCCAACCCGGGCATTACATCTCAGAAGGAAAATGTTTCGGTTGCATTTCGGGGGGAAAATGTTCCAGGCTACGGGCCTGCCCCACTGAAAGGCAGAGTGGCTAAGTGCCTTATTCTGTGGCCGTTTGAGGCGGGGTCTTTCGAATGGCTCACGGCCCGCACCACAAACGGGTATTAAGAAAGACACGCGAGACGCTGCTGAGGACCTTCCCCACCCACATTAGACGGAGTGAAGCGCGGCGGATCTAGAGACCCGGTGCAGGCGTGGACGCCCGCCCCACTCAGAGGGCCCACAGATCAATATTGAACGGCACTTCGTTCATAGAGTGGTCAATATTGGTCACTCCGGACAAATTCCTTGAGAGACATTCGGGTTGTTGCCCACTTAGATTTGGCAGAAAGGACCCTTATGGATCTGACACGAATTCTATCAACACTGCGTTCGGAGCGCGACAAGATCGATCAGGCCATTTGTTTCTGGGAGCAACCTAATCGACTCGAGACTCAGAGCGCAGAAGCGGTGGCACGGTTCATCGCCGAAATCGGAAGGCGTAGGAAATCACACGCAAAAGTCGTCTTGGAGCTTCGCTCGGAGCTAGAATACGTCGGACACGCCATCATAGCCCTGGAGCGACTCGACCGGCGCAGCGCAGAGAGGGCACAAGCGGCGGCGGGGTAGGCTGTCATTCGTATCGCCGTTCCAGTACGCATGGCCTATCTGGCAGCCATGGCGGGGGCTGTAAGACATTAACTAAGATAAACGTACTTGTTTGTCTTAGTTGTTTTCGTCGCCAATACTAATATCCGTGACAGATCGAGGTACGCCCTAGTTGCGGGCAGCTTGGACTGTTTCTCACCTACTGCCGGCTCCGAGCGGAATTTGCTTGACGGATTGCACATTTTCGGATATGCTTGTGCCAAATCCGTTAATAAGCGCGCGGGCAAATGCGGCAAAAGCTTTATGTCGATACAGGGCAAGTACAAGGCACCCACGTGGCTTCCCTTCAAAAACCGACATTACCAACATTGTCTAACTGGCAATCCGCGGTGCTCGCCTACATGAGTGTCAAATGCGGCATCATGTTTACGAGTATCGAACAAACGGAGAGTTGGTTACGCACCAATCGACAAAATCCACAGCACCTCAGCGTAAGCGCTATCTGCGGTTTGTTATTCATCGAGCCGCCGAAGAGGGTGAGGATATTCTCGCCGCACCCACTGCCAACCGCAGCGTCATTTAACAGAAGCCGTGCAACCCGTTTCAATCCGGCCCAGGCGTCGAGACCGGCGATTCGATTGGACAGGTGAATGGCTTTAGAGAGGCTGATATGGCTACGAAGAAGACAAAGAGGCAGCATCCGTACATGCTGCCCGACCCGAGGTCATCATTTGGATCGTGCGATGGATTCGCCCGGCTAGGTGAAGGGATGCAACCGATGAAGTTGACGAAAACCCTCATGGACCTGCGCTTCGAGCAATGGGCCATCAATGAGGCCATCCGCTATTTGGAGCGGCTTGTTCGCCCGAGCATGCAGAAAATGAGAGCAGGGGAACGAAACGTGACCGAAATCGGACAGGCCAGGAAACCGAATTGGCAGGAAGCGAAGCGAGCCGATTTATGATTGGCGAATGGCCGCCCGCTTTACCGATCGCCGAATCTGTGATATGCTGGAATCGCCAGAGTGGTTGATCACGGGCCCGAATACCAGGGATTGGCGGATGAAAAACCCTGGGGCGTCAGGGCTTTGCCCTTTTTGAGGGCCTTTGTAATCCGGTACACCGGAGCGCCTTTCCCCTTTGTGACATATCCACTCTGGCTTTCCTGAAATCGTCCCCGAGCCCGCACGCGCCGCTGTAGACCCCCGTTCGCGAAGGCGCAGGGCCAAGGCCGCGAGGTGGGGCAGAAAAGCACCCCTTGCATCCGGCCGCGAATTACCAGACAATATAACCTTAATATACCTGTACCCAGAAGGAGGCAGTTTTTATGGCGCTTCCGCAACTTCCCGCCCGCTTCGGCGCGCTGGACGCGGCGTTTCTCAATTTCGAGTGCAAGGAGATGCCCCTGCACATCGGCGGCGTTTGCGTCTTCGACGGCGCCATCCCGTTCGACCACTTCGTCGCCACCATCGAATCCAAGCTGGATTTGATTCCCCGCTACAGGGAAAAAGTGATGTTCCCCTTCCTGAATATCGGATACCCCACCTGGCACTACGATCCGGATTTCGACATCCGGCGGCACATCTTCCACGTACAGCTCGAGGCGCCAGGCGACACCGCGCAGTTGCGCGAGTTGGCCGGCCGCATCTTCACGCCCTTACTCGACCGCAGTAAGCCCCTATGGGAGATGCACGTAGTCGACGGACTTGCCGGCGGACGCTCGGCGCTGATTTGCAAAGTGCATCATTGCATCGTGGACGGGGTGGCCGGGATCGGGCTGATGAACGTAATGCTGGACCCGTCGCCGGAGCAGCCCCGGCTGCCGAGACGCAAGCCCTACCGGCCGCCCAAGCCGCCGGATTCAGCCTCCCTTTTCCTGGACGCTTTCACCGACAGCCTGGCGCAACTGCCCGGGCGCTTGTCGGACTTCCGCGACGGGCTGCGGGGCTACGGTTCGCTGCTGCGCACAGACAACGCGGCGGCACTGGGGCTGGAGCGCGTGGTGGACAGGATGCCCGAACTGCTGTCGCCGCTCGAACACCTGCCGTTCAACCGGCGATGCTCCGGCGAGCGGCGCGTGTTCTGGACCGAGTTCCCCTTCGCCGAAGCGCGCGCGATTCGCACGGCATGCGGCTGCACGGTGAACGACGTGGTGCTGACGGTGGTGGCCGGCGCGGTCGCCAAATACACCATGCTGCATGGACAAACCGTGAAGAACCGCTTCTTCCGGCCCATGGTGCCGGTGAACGTGCGCCCGCAGGAAGATGCCATCGGCGCTTTTGGCAACCTGATTTCCCTGATGCTGGTGACCTTGCCGCTGGGCATTCGCGATCCCATCGCGCGTATTCAGCATATTCACGAGATGACCCAGGCGATGAAGGGCGCCCGCACGCCGGAATTGTTGCGCGCCGGCCTGGCCTGGCTGGCCATCCTGCCGCCGCCCGTGCAAGCATTTCTGGCGGGCAATCTGAGCTGGCTCAATACTCCTATTCCGCTCTTCCACATGGTCTGCACCAATGTGCCCGGGCCGCAGCTCCCGCTATACACGTGCGGCCGGCGGATGGTGGCATGCTATCCGCACGTGCCTACCGGCATGGACGTAGGCATCAGCGTCGCGATCGAAAGCTACGATCAAAAGCTCTATTTCGCCCTGACCACGGACGCGCTGGCGGCGCCCGATGGGGGGCGCATGGTGGAGTTTCTGGAAGCTTCCTTCCAGGAGCTGAGGGCCGCGGCCGGCGTGCCCGAAACCGCGCCGCCCGCGACCCGCAAGCGCGCCCCGAGAAAGGCAAAGCCGAAGGCGCGCAAGGCGGCGCTGCCGGCGCCGGTCGAGGTTCTGGTGGCCCCCGAACCCGATGTTGTCACAGAGCTGCTGGCCCACGGGCCCGCCGAAGAAGAAGAGTTGGAAGACGCAACGCTGGTCCAGGAGGAAGAACTCGAGCCCGTACTGTAACTGGCCAGGACTTTCGTGGAACAAACCCTGCGCTGCCGCCGTATCCTGAAATCGAGCGAGGAGGCAAAGGATGTTCTGCGATCGTTGCGGTACCAGACTTTTCGATGCGGCGAAATTCTGTCCAACCTGCGGCAAAGCGGCGGGTGTCACGCCGTTGATGCCCATCGATAGCCGGATTGCGGGGCACGTCCGGCTGGTGGGCATTCTGTGGCTGGCTCTCTCGGCGTTTCATTTGCTTCCGGGCGTGATTTTAGTTTCCCTCTCGGGACACGGCAGGTCGTTCCTTTCGCCGGATGCGCCCGGTTTCCTGCATGCGATCCTGGCCGTCGCCGGCTGGCTTTTAGTGGCCGGCGGCATCCTCGGATTAGTTACCGGCTGGGGCCTGCTGCAGCGGGAGCCCTGGGCACGGACCCTGGCCATCGTGATGGCCTGCTTGAATATGGTCCACATGCCCTTCGGCACGATTCTCGGCATTTATACGTTGTGGGTTCTGCTGCCCGCCGCCTCGGAACAGGAGTACCGCAGCGTGGCGCGCGCGGCGTAACCGGCCGCGGCCCTCACCAGCCTGAACGCCGGGTCGCTTGCGCACGTCAGTTCAGATAGGCACATTGAAATGAAGACCCTCCTGCTGGCCGGACTTGCGGTCTCGGCCGCCGCCGCGCAGAGCTTGACAGAGCCGCCGTCGCTGGTGCGCTTGCATCGCCATTTGGGCGGCGCCTCGGTTCGCCCGTATGCGGACGCTCACATTTCCGTGAATGTGGTAGGTATGGCTGCCATCACTGGCAGGCCGGAAACCTGGTTGATCGAAGTGCACGACTCGTTCGCCAGCATCGAGGGCGTGGACAAGGCACTTCCGCCAACCCCGTTCGCGGCCATGGATGAAGGGGAGCAGCCTTCCGGCGACCTACTGGCAGGTTCCAGAAGCCTGATCGCGGTCTACCGGCCGGGCTACAGCTATCGCCCCGAGCAAGCCACGCAGGCGCTGCGGCAGGCGCGTTATTGCCAGGTAGGGATCTATCGGGTGCAAGCGGGCAGCGAGCCGGAGTTCGCCGACCTGGTCAAATCGCGCCGGAACCTGTTCGACAGTATCAACCTCGACAGGCCCGACATCGCTTACTATGTGCTCTCCGGTGTGGCGTCGGGAACCTACGTGTTCCTGGCCCCGTTGGCCTCCCTGAAGGCGTTGGACGAGGGCCTGGCGAAAGCCCCGGCCTACGCGGAAAGCATCGCGGCGGAGGGCGCCAAAACCGCCGGGTTGACCCGCGAGCACCTGCTCTTCCGGGTGGAACCTTCGACGAGTTGGGTAACAGACGACTTCGCCTCAGCCGATCCGGAGTTCTGGCACGGCAAGGCAAAAACGCCGTAAGCCGCGGCGCCGGAGACGATGGTGAGACACCTGTAAACATTTCGTTTTAGCCCGATGATCGACTCAGTTCTCAACCTGCTGTTCCGCTGTCCGCACAGGCGCCTCACCCGCCCGGTCACGCCGATCGGCAAGGACGGCAGGCCGCACGGGGATACCTACGTGGTCTGCCTGGCCTGCGGCAAGCAGTTCGCATACGACTTGAAGGAGATGCACATCGGCAAGCCGCTGCCAAGTTCATCGGACTTCGGTGTGCTGCCCCCTGGAATGCCCGGTTCACCCAAATCGAAGGTCAAGCTGGCGGTGGGCATCGGTGTGCCACTCGGGATTCTGATCGGGTCGGTACTCTCATCGCGGAAGAAACGCGCGAGCAAGCAGCCCGGTGCCGACCGGCCCAGTTAGAGTGGCGTACTGGCGGTACGCAAGTCCCCAGGCTCGCGTTGCATCCAAACCAAAAGCAGGCTAAGCGCTGTTCACTACCGTTCTATCCCCGTTCAGGGCAGACCGGTTTGGTGATGACTTTTCTAGCATACAATGTCGTGTATACTAGACAGTCATCGCCTAAAAAAAGGACAATTTCCCATGGTCTCTCGCAAGCTGCCGCCGGCCCAACCCTTCCTGCTGCTTTTGTGGCTGGCGATGGGGGCGTTCCCGGCGTGGGCCCAAACGGGGGCGAGCCTTTCCGGCGTGGTGACGGGGCAAACCGGTGCAGCTCTTCCCGATGCCGCGGTGACCATCAGGAACGCCGACACAGGTGCAACGCGCATAATCGCAACCGACGGGGGGGGGCACTATCAGGCGTCCGGCCTGCCTCCGGGGCGCTTCGAGATTCGAGCGGCAAAACAAGGGTTCGCCGATGAAACGCGCACGGGAATCAGCTTGGCGGCTGGCCAGGACGCTACGGTCGACATCAAGATGCAGCGGAGCACCCCGGACGCCTGCGCGAGCGGCCACGAGTTCGCCACCACCGATTGCACGCTGACCTGGCACGGCATCACGCTGTACGGTGTGTATGACGTCGGTGTCGGCTGGGTCAGCCACGGCTTACCGGAAAGCGCCGTTAACTATGAAGGCGAATCCCTGGTGAACCGAAACGGCTATCAACATCGATTCCTCATCGCACCGAACAACCTGCAGCAGACGAGTCTGGGCATCCGGGGCAAGGAGGAGTTTCTGCCTGGCTGGTTCGTCGTGTTCAACGCTTCAAGCGGAATCAATCCGCAGTCCGGCCAGCTCGCCAACGCGTCAGTTACCGACATCGCCAACAACGGCCTTCCCAGGAGCAGCTATTCGGAAGCCATCGACGGCGCGCGCGCGGGCCAACCCTTCAATGACGAATTCTATGCCGGTATATCGTCCACGCATCTCGGCACCCTGACCTTCGGCCGTCAGCGCGCGCTCGGTACCGATGCGATGCTCGTTTACGATCCGGCCGGCGGCAGCTATGCCTTTTCGTACATCGGGTATAACGGCACGATGGCCGGAGGCGGCGACACCGAGGACAGCCGTTGGGACGACGCCCTGAAGTATCGCCTCGCCTATGGCCCGGTCCATTTCGGCGCGATGTATAAATTCGCCGATGGTTCCGGCGGCTGCTACTCGGCCGCCGCGACCTGGACTGCGGCCACCTGTACGCCGGAATCGGCGCATAACAACGCCTTTGGATTTGACCTTGGCGGAGAATACGGCAAGTTCTCCGGCGACGTCGTCTACCAACATTATAACCAGGCGATCAGCGTATTGAACCCATTGCTCGGGCCGCAGAGTCCGACGGCGTCATATCAGTCGACCACCGACAGCATCAATACAAACCCTATCAACGGGGCCAATCTGATCGCAACGACCAACACCGTATATGGCATCGTGACCGACAACCGCGCCATTATGTTCGCTGCCAAGTATGCGTGGGACCCGTTCAAGTTGTTTGCCGGCTACGAATACATCAGGCAGGATAACCCGGCGAACCCGTTGGGTGTGGGCGCCTTGGACCAGGGCGGTTATCTCATGAGCGGCGTCGAAGACAACAATCTCGATTCTCCCAAGCACGTGCAGATCTGGTGGACTGGCTTGAAATACGGCATCGACAGCAAAACCGACATCACTTTGTCCTGGTATCATCAGCTGCAGAACGACTTCCGTATTCCGACGGCCTGCTCGCCCGAAGCGGGTTTCCGCAGTTCCTGCGCGGGCACCCTCAACGAGGAGTCGCTCTATGTGGATCATCACTTCACCAAGCGTTTCGACGGTTTTGCCGGAGTTGCGTATTCCTACGTGAGCGGCGGTCTGGCCATCGCTATTCCGCATGGCCCGGGCGTTCCCTATAACTACGACAACAACCTTGCTCCGACAATCGGTGGCCGCTTCACCTTCTGATGGTTTACACGGCCTCATATCCGCGCTGGCTGAGGAGTAAGTGTGACGTTCGTGGGGCGGCCAATACTGCCCAATGCCACTTACTGTTTCCACAAACTGCAATGTTGCATAATTTGTGGGGCGGACCTCCAGGTCTGCGCGGGTCCTCCATCACCCGGCGTGACCCGCTCTTTGCACAACCAAATCAGCCAATCCCAGCACGAGTAGGCCGGCGTGGACGCCGGCCGCAGGACTAGAGTCCTGCCCCACTATCAATACAGATGCTGCGGTCTTTGGGAAAAGTAAGTGGCATTTGGCAATGCTGCCCGCAGCCGGCTTTCAGCCGGCCTTCGCGATCACGAGAATGCGCCGCGAAAACGTGAGCCGCCTAAAAGGCGGTTGCGGCCAAGATTGGCCGCCCTCCACTTGCAACTGTACGATGTACTAATAGTGCGCTGGATTGCCTTCCTGCGAGGAGACGCTGTCGCACCGCGCTGTGGATCAGTGCGTAGAGACAAGAGTCGCCGCTCGCCCCGCAGCCGCAAAGAGGTTGAGGCGGGAATAGACGCCGAAGGGCGTTCCATTGTCGAGGAAGCCGCCGCCGGGGCCTTCCGTCTCCGTCAGGATCTGGTCGGCCTGTTCCAACGTCAACGACGGGAAGGCGAGCTTCAGAAGATATCCGGCCTCGGGAGCAAGTTTGCCGACATCCTCCGGCTTGCGGGTATTTGAGGTATAGACGACAGGCAGATCATAGGTCTCGGTAGAGGCATAGAAGGCTTCGTTGGCCGCGGGGCTGTTGAAGCGGCCGGTATCCTCGCGGGCGCACTCTTCCATGCGCTTGCCGCATGCCGCCTGCAAGGCCGTCGTCAGCTCGTCGCGCGCCGTCTTGACAGCAGCTTGGAAGTCCTTGATGAGCGGAGCACCCGCGAGCCGCTGGCCCACGTACGCCGGGTCGTTCGCGAGCAGATGCGCCATGTCGTAGAGCGCCAGCGTGCGCCCGCCCATCACATCCATGGCGTAGTGCGCTCCAATCAGGATGCGGTCGTTGCCATACTCCGCGCCGCGCGCGATCATCTGCTGGTATCGTTCCGGCACCAGCACCGCCAGAACCACGGCGCCGGTATAGCCGTAGGTGGTGTGGCCGCTCGGGTAAGACGGGCTATTGATCAAGTTCATCATCGGCCCGCGGTTGTAGACCCAGTTGTCCATCGGATAGTTGAAGTAGTCTGGCCCAACGATCCGCGCAACGGCGGTCTCGGTTTGAAAGGGACGCGAGTTGCCGTAGGGGTCGGCCCCGGAACTACCGGCCGGAAGGCCATAGCTCTTGCCAAAAATATCGGTCTGTCCGCCAATCTCCTTGAGGATCGCCATTGCCTCGGGGGAAACTGGTGTCTTTCCGTCTGTTGTTGCATTGGCGAAGAAATACTTGCCGGACCCGGAATGCGCCCCCGTAATCGCGGTCGCGTAGGCAATGACGTCGGCGACAGCCTGGGACACGCCGGTGTAATGCGTCTGATCGGTGTAGTGGGCCCGCGCCACATATCCGGCGCCAAGCGTGGTCCCCAGTCCGTCCGCAAGATCGGCAAGGTTGCCATACGTGATGAAAACATCGCGCAGCGCCTGTTGCTGCTGCTCGGCGAAAGGCAGCAGGGTGGCTTGCCGGACGGTGCCGTTTTGGATGCCGCCCGTTACGACAAAGTTCGCCGCAAGCGCTGCTTTTCCTTCCCCGGACTTCGCCAGCACAGTAACTGGAGCGAGCCCTTTGAGCACGGTTATATCAGTGGCTGTTTGCGCTCCCGCATGGAAGTGCATCAGTGCACTCATCACTCCCAGCGCCAATAGTGTATTGCCTGCCATCCCGTCCCCCAATGTATCAAAAACACAATTCCGATCTAAGTGCGGCCGGATCTCCCGCCGGTGCCTATCAAGGCTGCCGCGCTCAAGGAACTGGCGAGCGCCAGCCCCGCCGCCACCCACAGGACCCTGCGATAGCCGGCGACAAATGCTTCGTCAATAGCTTGGCGCCCGCGCGCGTCTGTCGTTTCGGCGGCGGCCAGCTTGGATCGTTGGGCCTCGATTTCCTGGCGCACCGCAGGCGCCACGGCGAGGCTGTCCAGACGCCGGTCCAGAGTGTTCTGGAAGACGCCAGTGAGCACCGCTCCGAAAACTGCCACCGCCAGCAGGCTGGCGACGCGCGAGACAGCATTGTTAATGCCCGAGGCAGCTCCCGCGTAGCTCTGCTGCACCGCGTTCATTACGGTCGTGGTCAGTGGGGCCACGCTGACGGCCATGCCGAGCCCCAGCGCGAGCACCGCGGGGAAGAACGTAGTCCAGTAGGGACCACCGATACCGGGCCTCGCGAATAACGCGAATCCGGCGGCTGCGATCAACGGACCCACCACCAGGGGTGTCTTCGCGCCGTACCGGTCGAGAAGTCCGCCGGACCAGCGGGACAGCAAGAACATCAACAGGATGAAAGGCAGCAGGGCGGCCCCTGCCTGGGTGGGCGAATAACCTTGCACCTGAATCAAATTCATCGGGAAGAAAAAGATAACGCCACTCAACGCGGCGTACAGAAAGAAGGTGAGCAGATTGGCCCCGCTGAAATCCCTCGAGCGGAACAGACGGAGTGGAACCATGGGCGAGGCAGAGCGCGCCTCCCAATAGAACAGCGCCACAAGGACGATGGCCCCGGCCGCGCCTGCGACCGGCGCCGATTCGATCAGACCAAATACGATTCCGCCGAAGCCGAGCGCCGCCAACAGGCCGCCCGGCCAGTCGAACTGCCCTCGGGCGCCGGCCCTGCTTTCCGGGACTTTCCAGAAAGATAGCCACAGAACGGCCAGCCCTAGCGGAAGATTGATGAAAAACACCCACCGCCACGAACCGTGTTGCGTGAACCATCCACCCAGCACCGGACCGATGGCGGTTGTGATGGACGTGAACCCGGACCACGTCCCGATAGCGCGGCCGCGCTCCTTCTGGCCAAAATTGGCACTGATCAGAGCCAGGCTACCGGGGACAAGCAGGGCCCCGCCTATTCCTTGCAGGCCCCTGGCAACAATAAGCTGCCGGATGGTGGGCGCGAGCCCGCACCAGGCGGAGGCTAGCGAGAAAAGCGCGACCCCGGCGGCGAAGACCTTGCGGCGGCCGTACAAGTCGCCCAAAGACCCACCAATGAGGATCAGGGCCGCCAGGAAAAGGGCGTAAGACTCGACAACCCACTGAACGTCCGCCAATGTCGCGTGCAGGTCCGATTGCAGAGCCGGGAGCGCTACGTTGACGACCGTGCCGTCGATGAAGGCCATGCTGGTACCGAGGATGGTGGCGGCTAGAATCCATGGACCGTTCCTGGTTGCGGGCTGGTCGCACGGAGCGGCTAGAATCGCGGCATCGTCGCAAGGAGGTTTGGCGATGGCCATAGTTTATTCTCCGCCCGGCGGCCTAACCCTTGGAGGGCGGCCAATCTTGGCCGCAGCCGCCTTTTTAGGCGGCTAGAGCCGGCTGAAAGCCAGGCTGCGGGCAGGATTGCCCGCCCTCCAGGAGTGGAAAGGTTGCGGGACAGTTATCATAGTTCATTGACCCCTCTTTCCGTTTTGGATCTTTCGCCTATTTTGGAAGGCAGCGACGCCGCGCAGTCCTTTCGCAACACGGTCGATCTCGCGCAGCATGCCGAGAGACTGAGCTACCACCGTTACTGGCTGGCCGAGCACCACAACATGCCCGGCATCGCCAGCGCGGCCACCGCTGTATTGATCGGGCATGTGGCGGCCGCCACGTCCACTATCCGGGTCGGCGCCGGCGGCATCATGCTGCCGAATCATGCACCACTGGTGATCGCGGAACAGTTCGGCACCCTGGAGTCGCTATTCCCGGGCCGGATCGATTTGGGTTTAGGACGCGCACCTGGCACGGATCAGGTGACGGCCCGCGCGCTCCGGCGGAACCTATCATCCGATGTCGATCAATTCCCCCAGGATGTCGTGGAATTGATGCATTACTTTCAACCGGCAAAAGCGGGGCAGATCGTGCACGCGGTGCCAGGAGAGGGATTGAACGTGCCGGTCTGGATTCTGGGGTCCAGCCTGTTTGGCGCCACCTTGGCCGCGGAATTAGGTTTGCCTTTCGCGTTCGCTTCGCATTTCGCTCCGTCACAGATGATGGCGGCGCTCGGGATCTATCGGGAACACTTCCAGCCATCCGCGCAGTTGGCCCGCCCGTACGCGATGCTGGGGTTTAATGTGATCGCCGCGGATACCGATGCGGAAGCGCGCTTTCTAGCTTCGTCCGTGCAGCAGGCGTTCGTGAACTCGCGCAGCGGCCGGCCGTCGCGTCTGCAGCCCCCGATAGAGGGCTACGAGCAGGGTCTCATGCCACAGGGGCGCGCGATTATCGAGCAAGTGCTTACCTGCTCGGCGATCGGTTCTCCGCGGGCCGTTCGCGAGGGGCTGGAGGCTTTTATCGCGCGGACGGGGGCGGACGAGCTGATGATCACCTCCCACATATTCAGCCACGCGGCGCGCTTGCGGTCCTATGCGATCACGGCCGAAGTCCGGGATGCCTTAAGTTGAGCCGCGCGTGTTGCGGCGAAGCGGAGCGCGTCAGACCGCTGACTTCTTGCGCATCCACACGCGCCACGTAACCGGCCCGACTTCCTTATCCGCGAGTGGGCGGCCCGACACCTTGAGGGCCAGTTTGATCTGACCGTGATGGTAGCCCTCGTGCCAGATCATATGCTGAAGGAATAGGATGGAGTGGTCGTAATGCAGGTCCATGTCCCGGCCTGCCTCCACCCTGCTCTTTACCGCGTCCCGCACGGTTTTGGCGCTGTCGTTCAGCATCTGCGCGATGCGATCAGGGTCAGGCTCGGCGACCCACTCGTCGGCGGGCAGGTTTCCGGCGAACTCGGGGGCGTCCTCGAAGACGAACACAAGCCGGACATAGTGGATGTGCGTGAACAACTGGGCGACGGACGGGCTGCCCTCCATGGCCCTGGCCTGCAACCCGCCCTCCGGGAGGGCGCGGAGCAGGTTGACCAGGATGGTGTTGTTCCGGTCCCAGGAATCCAGCAGAGCCTCAAGCAGTGCGTCCGACATGATCCACACCCCGTTTGTCGATGCGAGAATTGTAACGATTTCTATGCTGGCACGGCGTTGGCTTCCCGGTCAAGATGGTTCTAAGATGACGAGAGGGGACTCGCGTTATGTGGAGAGCGCTCGGCATTGCTTTTCTTCTACTGGAAACGGCCTTGAGCCAAACTACCAATCCGCCGTCGTCACCCGGAACCATCGACGGGGTAGTGACGGATAGCAGCGGATCGGTCGTGTTGGGCGCACTGGTCACACTGGGAAGCGCCGCTGCGACCGGCAAACGCACGACGGTGACGAACGAAACCGGATCTTTCCACTTTGCCGCGGTAACGCCGGGAGACTACACGATCGCGATCATGGCCGATGGTTTTGCGCCGTGGACAGCGGCGAGCGTAGTGGTCCGTGCAGGCGAGAATCAACCGGTGACCTCGGCCGTATTACAGGTTGCTGCCGCATCGACCAAGTTGGATGTCGGCCTATCGCAGAAGGAACTGGCGGTGGAGCAACTGAAAACGGAGGAGAAGCAGCGCCTGTTGGGTGTTTTTCCGAACTACTTCGTTACCTACGACCCGAATGCGGCGCCGCTGAATGCCGCGCAGAAATTTCAGCTCGGCTGGAAGACTATCCTCGATCCCACGACTATCTTGTCCAGCGCGCTTGCCGCGGGAATCCAGCAGGCGCGGAACAGTTACTACGAGTTCGGCCAGGGTACGGAGGGCTATGCGAAGCGTTTCGGAGCGCAGTACGCCGATACCGTCAACGGCATCGTCATCGGGGGCGTCGTCATGCAGACGGTCTTCCATCAGGATCCCCGCTACTTTTATAAGGGTACCGGCAGCTTTCGTTCGCGCGCGCTGTATGCCATCGCCACCGCATTCGTGCGCAAGGGTGACAACGGGCACTGGCAGCCCGATTATTCCGATGTTCTGGGGAGCCTGGCGGCGGGGGAGATCTCGACCTTGTATTACCCTGCCAGTTCGCGGACAGGACTACGGCTATTTCACGATGTCCTTTGGGGTTTCGGCGGGAGTGCGACAGGCAACCTGTTCGAAGAGTTCTTGTCGCGCAAGATAACCACCCACGTGCCCAAAGCGGCGATGGCGCTTTCCAAACCGATTTTGCGCGAGGGAACGCCGGTGTCCCTGATTTCCGTGGAAGAGCTGAATGCCAAAGCGGCTGAAGGCGCCGTACCGATCGATTTTGTGCTGGCCAGCGATATTCAAGTGGGCGGCGTGGTGGTGGCCAAAGCCGGCTCCAAAGGCGGGGGGCAAGTGCGCTATGTCAACGGACCGGATGCCGGGGGCGAGGCGGTGCACGTGTCACTGGAGCAGATGCGCCTGAAAGTGGGCAGCGCGGAGGTTCCGTTGAGGAGCACGCCGCTGCGGAAGGGTGGCGCCGCACTGGTCTATCATCGGCTGGACGAGTCGGAGAGGATCGCCATCGTGCTGTACGTGGCCCAGAATACCGCGCTCCCGCCGGCACAGTGAGATTTGTTCGTGGGGCGGGCGTCCACGCCTGCTGCGGGCCTCTAGGCCCGCCCCTTCCCGGAATATTTTTTGGTTATATCCCTTGACACGCATATACGCTGTGAAGTATATTCAAAGAGTCAAGGAAATGACAACGCGGCCCAAACCGCGAACGTGACAAAAGGAGAAAAGAAATGAAAATCAAAATCACCAGTGTTT
>Ga0302324_100014147_pt1 | contig 16109 bp, 10 predicted proteins | sample Palsa_T0_1_FD_201949 | JGI IMG/M metagenome (GOLD analysis project Ga0302324, IMG submission 201949) | Peat permafrost microbial communities from Stordalen Mire near Abisko, Sweden - Palsa_T0_1 | ecosystem: Environmental > Terrestrial > Soil > Palsa > Peat permafrost | place: Sweden: Abisko...
CCGCGCCGTGGTGGCGTTGTAATTTCCCGTGCCGATATGGGCGTAGCTGCGAGTTTGCCCATCCGGATCGCGCCGCACCATCAACGACAGCTTGCAGTGCGTCTTCAATCCCACCAGTCCGTAGAAGACCTGCACCCCGGCGTCTTCCATATCGCGCGCCCAGCGTATGTTCGAGGCCTCGTCAAATCGAGCCTTGAGTTCGACCACCGCCGTCACTTCTTTGCGCGCCGCCGCGTCGACCAGCGAAGGCACAATCAGCGAATGCTCATTGGTCCGGTACAGAGTCTGTTTAATGGAGAGGACGTTGTCATCTTCCGCCGCCGATTCGATATAAGAAACTACCGCGTCATAGGAATCGTAAGGATGATGCAGCAGAATGTCGTGCTCGCGTAACTCTTCGAACAGATCCTTCGACTTCGAAGTCAGCCGCAGTTCGCGCGGCGAGAATGGTCGATACTTCAAGTCCGGCCGCTTCACCTGCTCGTACACATTGAACAGCCGCGAGAGATTCACCGGCCCGTTCACTGGAAACACCTGCCAGGGATCGATCTCAAAAACCGTGCGCAGCCGGTCGATAATCTCCGGGTCAGCGTCCGCCTCGATCTCCATACGCACCGCATCGCCCTTGCGCCGGTTATGCAATTCGGCGCGAACCGATTCCAGCAGGCTGCGGGCTTCTTCTTCCGCGAGGTAAAGATTACTGTTCCGCGTCACGCGGAACGGCGCCGACGAAACAATGTCGTAGCCTTGATACATCCGCACCGCGTGATGCGCCACCAGATCGGCGAGAAAAATAAAATCTGTCGTCCCCTCTGAGGGCAGCGGAACCAGCCGGGGCAGTGCTCGCGGCACCGAAACTACGCCGGTATAAGTCAGGGCCGATCTGCGCCGCCGCCGCAGAAGAAAACCCAGGCAGAGCGCCTTATTAATCACGCGCGGAAACGGATGCGCCGGGTCCACCGTGACCGGGGTCAATAGCGGATCCAGTTCTTTCTCGCAATATTCATCCACAAAGCGCAACGCCTGCGCGTCCAGTTCGTGCAGGCCCAGCACCCGGATTCCATTCTGCGCCAGCGCCGGACGCAGCCGCGCATTCCAGCAGTCGTACTGGTCGTCGACGAAGTCGTGCAGCAGTTTGTTCAACAGATCGCGCTTGGCGGTCAGGGTAAGGCCGTCGGGGCCGGCTTCATTGAAGCCATCCTCGATCTGCTGCACCATCGCCGCCACCCGCACTTCGAAGAACTCATCCAGATTGCTGGCCGAAATCGCCAGAAACTTCACTCGCTCCAGAAGCGGGTTGCCTTCGTCCTCGGCCTCTTCGAGCACACGCCGGTTGAACGCGATCCAGGAGGTATCGCGATTGAGATAGTACTGAGGATTGTCCAGCGAAATTCGAACCATGACCGGCTTACGCTTAGGGCCCCACGCCCCGCGAGGAGGTGCAAGTATAACATGTGGGGCGGACACTCTTGTCCGCCTGGTTTTGACTTTGATCTTGGTCTTTGAAACTGGAATCGCGAAATATTGGAAATCCAGAACCAAGGATCAACGTCTAAAGCAGGCGGACAAAGCTTGCCCTGAGCGAAGCCGAAGGGAGTGTCCGCCCCACACGGCAAGCCGGTTGTTCACTTGATCTGCTTGATGGTTTGCTTCTCTTTAGCTATCACGCTGTCGGGTAGAGCAGCGTATGACAACGGGCCAGTCAGTTTCTGGCCATCCACCAGCATCCAGTTCAGAAAATCGGTCAGAATCTTGCCCTTCGCCGGATCTTTCGCCTGCGCCGGAATCAGCATCCAGGTGAAGCTGGAAATGGGATACGCATTCTTGCCCGGCGAGTTAGTGATGGACACTCGGAAATCCGCCGGCATCGACGGAGCCGAAGCCGCCGCCGCGGTTACGCCTTCCAGCGACGCCTTCACATAATTCCCCGCGGCATTTTTCACACTGCCGTAGGGAATATTGTTCTGCACGGCATAAATCAACTCGACATAACCAATCGATCCTGGCAATTGGCGAATCGATCCGGATACGCCCTCGTTGCCCTTGCCGCCCAATCCTTTCGGCCACTTCAACGAGGCGCCGCTGCCCACCTGGCTCTTCCACTCAGCGCTGACCTTCGATAGATAATCGGTCCAGATGAAACTGGTTCCACTGCCATCGGAGCGGTGCACCACAATAATTTCCTGGTTAGGAAATTTCGTCCCGGGATTGTCCTTGGCGATCGCCGGATCATTCCAATTCGAAATTTTCCCCAGGTAGATTCCGGCCAAAACTTCCGGACTGAACTTCACTTCGCCCGTCACTCCCGGAATATTGTAGGCGGGCACTACGGCGCCCAATACCGTTGGCAGGTTGAAAACCTTGGTCTTTAACTTTGTCTCGGCTTCCTTTAACTGCTCGTCGGTCATGGGCACGTCGCTGGCCCCGAAATCCACCGTGGCTTCCGTCACCTGCCGGATTCCGCCGCCGCTGCCGATCGACTGATAGTTGATTTGAACGCCAGGGTGAGTTTTCTGATATTCGCTGAACCACTTCGAATAAATCGGATAAGGGAACGTGGCCCCAGCCCCGTTCAGCGTAGTCTGCCCAAGCACAGGTAATGCCAACAGGCTGCACACGAACAGAAGCACGATTTTGCGCATCCAGTATTTCCTCCTGAAAATAGATGTCCCCGTTCTAGCGGCGTTGTATTACAGGACCGTTACAAACGGGTGAATTTCTGATGAACGCACGACCGATGCTTGTGAAGCGGCCTGAGTGCCCGCTCCTCACGGTTGCGTTCAACTGCGTGTTCACCATATTACGCTGAACTCGAATCACGAACTTCGTCGCAACCTAAATCCACATTTCTGGTATCTAAGGCCCGCCAAGCTGCGATTTACGAAGCCAAAAATCAAAATAGTGGAAGGCCATCCCATGATCCGCAAGTTCGTTCCATTCTCTTTCTTCGCACTGCCAAACTGGTCACTGCCAGGGATTTGCCTTCTGTATAGCTTGAGTGCCTTCGCCGGAACCCCGGTTGTTCACGTGGCCAGCCCGCTCAACAACGCTCAAACTACCAGCCCAGTTAACTTTGTCGTCTCCGCGACCAGCACCGGCTGTGCCGGTGGAATCGAAGCCATCCGCATCTACTCTGCCCCATACGTAATTGCTTTCACCGGGGGCGGCTCGCAGATCGACACCTATATCAACCTCAAACCCGGCACCTACAACACCGTCGTTCAAGCCTGGGATAACTGCGGGAACGTCGGCGAAGCGCGTGTGACGATAACCGCAACCGCAGCGATTCCGCCTGCGGGGTTCCTCTATACGGTGAACAGCGACTACGTTTACGGAAACACGACCAACAATGTGCAGGGCTTTACGATCGTAGGTTCGAACGGCGCGCTGGCGCCCACCGGCCAGGCTCAGGTAAATGCCAACCAGTTTCCGGTATCGGCTACGGCCGACAAAGGAGGCTATCGCCTCTACGTGGGCGACTACATTTCCGGCGACATTTTCGCTTATTTCATCGACTCCCGGAACGGCTACCTCACTCCGGTGCCAGGATCGCCGTATCCCGTAAAGCGCTCCGTAACGGCCGTCGCCGTTCATCCCAGCGGCCAGCTCGTTTTTGCCGCTCGCTCGGAATACGCCGCAGGCGATGGCGTGGCCGTGTTTCAGGTACAAAGCAACGGCACCTTGAAGGAAGCTCCGGGGTCGCCTTATGCAACTCAGACGGGGCCGCAGGCCTTGGCCGTCGACCCTGACGGCAAGTATCTCTACGTCGCCGACGGCAGCGGCTTCATTGACATTTTCGACGTGGATACGGTCTCAGGTGCTCTTACGCCGGTTTCGGAATCACCTTTGGCGCTTGACGACAACACTTGTGGCGCCGCGTATCCGGTGGATCTTCTCAATTTCGCCGGGACATTTCTCTACGCCTCGGACGGAGTCACCAGCGTCATCGACGGCTACTACGTGGAGCCGTCCACCCCAACCCTGGTTAAGATCAACGGCTCGCCCTGGCCAGACACGGGAAGTTGCCAGGGAGTTGGCGGCATCGACAACCCGGCGGCTGCTTATGCCCCAAAATCACTTGCCATCGACGGCACGGGAAAATTTCTCTATGCGCTAAACGAGATTCCGTTTGACAATGTCGCGATCTACTCGGTCGGCTCGAATGGCTCCCTGACCTACCTCAAGTCCACCGCCACGTTTACTGCCTGCTGGGGCGCGGTGCGCACCGACCCAGCGGGCAATTACCTCTACACCGGCTCCTGCAATGTGGGTCAGCCGCCAAATATCGGCGCGGTGGACGGGTACGCCATCAACCATTCCACTGGCGATCTGACGCGTCTGCCTACTTCGCCCTTCACCTTTCCGTTGCCCGACCGAACCTTGATCCAGGACATTGCGGTGACTCCGTGGCCGAAAAACTCAGCCCGATGATGTAAGCGCGATGATGTGTGATCGTTTGAAGAGGGACCACCCACGTAGCAGCGGAACGTAACAGGGTGCCCCACCCTTCTCGCGCTTTTGCGAGAGGGTGGGGATTTTGACTTTCCGGATTTCAGGCTACCCCAAAGTCAAACTCCCCACCCTCTTTCGCGAAGAACGCGAAAGCGAAAGTAGGGTGGGGGACCCCATTTACGTTCCACCGCTCTCGAAACAACATCCCACCCATCTACCACGACTTCTTCCAGATACAATCCGCAGATTACAATCCAAGATTGCGATCGGACATACTTCTTGGTTTCCCTGAGGAATAGCCTTTATGAGTGATTCGCTCCTGCATTATGCCCCCGGCTGGCCCGGGATTGCGCCGCGCTGGACCTCCAGCGCCAAGACCGGCATTGGCACCGCGCTCAACCAGCACAGCAAAGTCTGGTTCACCCTCAGCCACGGCATCCTCAACGAAGTATATTTCCCGCGCGTCGACCAGGCGTGCACTCGCGACCTGGGATTCATCGTGACCGACGGCCACGATTTTTTCTCCGAGGAAAAGCGGGACTGCACCTTCAAGAGTCATCCCGTAGAGCTTGGTATTCCAGTCTTCGAACTGACGAACACCTGCGACAGGGGACGCTACCGCAACGTCGTTCTCCAGAAGGTTCGCTTCGAGCCTCTGCAAGGCCAGCTTTCCGATTATCACCTTTACGCCTTGCTCTCACCCCACCTGGCCAACGCGGGTTACGGCAACACGGGCTGGATGGGCGATTACAAAGGCACGCCCATGCTATTCGCCGAACACGATGGCGCAAGTCTGGCCCTGGCGTCTTCAGCCCCATGGAAAAAAACTTCGGTAGGATTCGTCGGCACCTCCGACGGCTGGCAGGATCTTTCCCAGCACTATCAGATGGAGTGGGAGTACACGCGCGCCGAGAACGGCAACATCGCCCTGACTGGTGAGATCGACCTGGCAGCCTGCAACGGCGAGTTCGTGATCGCCCTTGGCTTCGGATCGCTTTGGACCGAGGCCGGACAGCATACCCGCTCCAGCCTGTTGGAGGACTGTGACCAGCTTCGCCAGGACTACATGCGGCAATGGCGCAACTGGCAGGCCACCCTGCTGAAACTCGACGACCCCGTCCGCGAGCACGATCTTTACCGCGCCTCAAGTTCCGTGCTGCGCGCCCACGAGTCGAAGGATTTTCTGGGCGGCATCATTGCCAGCCTCTCCATTCCCTGGGGATTCAGTAAAGGCGACGAAGACCTGGGCGGCTATCACCTGGTATGGCCCCGCGATCTGGTCGAAACCGCGGGCGCGCTGCTGGCCGCCGGCGCGGTCGTCGATGCTGTGCGTGTGCTGCGCTATCTCGAAGTCACGCAGGAGGCTGCCGGCAATTGGGCGCAAAATCTGTGGCTCGACGGTCGTCCCTACTGGAGCGGCATTCAAATGGACGAGACTTCGTTTCCCATCCTGCTGCTCGATCTGTTACGCCGCGAGGCGCCGGACTCGATCGGCAAGCTCGACCGCTGGTGGCCCATGGTGCGCAACGCGGCCAGTTTCATTCTGCGCAACGGTCCCGTGACCCAACAGGATCGCTGGGAAGAAGATGCCGGCTACTCGCCCTTTACCCTCGCCGCGGAAATTTCCGCGCTGCTCGCCGCCGCCGACATCGCCGACCTCACCGGACACAAGGACCAGGCGCAAACCATGCGCGACACCGCCGACGCCTGGAACGACAATATCGAACGGTGGACCTACGCCACCGGCGGCGACCTCGCCCAGCAACTCGGCATCGATGGCTACTACGTGCGTATCGCGCCTCCGGACGTTGACATCGCCGGTGCCTCCTCACCCACGCAGGGCTTCGTGCCGATCAAGAACCGCCCGCCCGGGCAGGACGGGAAACAGGACGGCGAGCCCGCGTATCACATCATCAGTCCGGATGCCCTGGCGCTGGTACGCTTCGGACTACGTGCGCCCGACGATCCCCGCATCGTGAATACGCTGCGCGCTATCGATGCCCTGCTGGCCGTCGAACTGCCCCAGGGCCCCTGCTGGTATCGCTACAACGGGGACGGCTACGGCGAACACAAAGACGGCTCGCCCTTCGACGGAAGCGGCATCGGCCGTCCCTGGCCCTTGCTGGCGGGCGAGCGCGGCCACTTTGCCGTCGCCGGAGGACATCTCGACGAGGCCGAGGCGCTGCTAACGGTTATCGAAAACAGCACATTTGATGAAAGCCGTCTATTGCCCGAGCAAGTCTGGGACGTGGCGGACCTTCCCGCGCGCGAACTTTTCCGCGGCGGTCCCACCGGCTCTGCCTGCCCGCTGGTGTGGGCGCACTCCGAATACGTCAAGCTGCGCCGCTCCCTTCGCGACGGCAAGATCTTCGATCAGCCCCCGCAAACCGCAAAGCGCTATCTGGTCGACAAACATGTGCGCCAGGTCTTCGGCTGGAGGTTCAACAACAAGACCCGCGTCATCCCGCGCAACAAAACTCTGCGCATCGTGCTGCTCACCCCCGGCCGCGTGCACTGGAGCGTTGACGACTGGAAGACGCCGCACGACATCGACGCCCGCGACACCGGCCTGGGCACCTACATCGTAGACCTACCCACCGCTTCGCTGCCGCCGGGAAGCAAGGCGGTCTTCACTTTCTACTGGCCTGCGGAAAATCGCTGGGAAGGCACGGACTACACGGTGACGGTGGAAGGTAGCTGAGGCCGGCGACAGGTCATGTGGGGCGGACACTCTTGTCCGCCGCCTTTGACCTTGATCCTGACTTCTACTTCGCCGCCAAGTCTCTATTCAAGCCCAAGGTCAACGTCAAAAGCAGGCGGACAAGAGTGTCCGCCCCACATGACCTGTCGCCGTCAGCTGGCTGGTCCGGCAAACAGCAACAGATTTCCATCCGGATCCCTGACGACGAAATTCTTCGCGCCCCAGGGCTGCCTTTTCAGCGTCTGGTGAAAGGCAACACCGGCGGATTGAAACTCGAGAAACAGCAGCTTGATCTCGTCCGCCGTTGCGACGGTCATAGACGCTGACAGCAGCTCCTGCCGCTCGCGAACCGTCGAGTCGATTACTGGCCGCTCGACACGCCCGAACTCGACAAACCTTAGATTAAGACGCGCCCCATCGCGAGCGACCTGCGCATAGTAGGGAGGTTTGCCGTAACTGAATACAAGCGTAAAGCCTAGCTTCTCGCGGAAGAATTCGCATGATCGTTTGACGTCGGTGACGAACAGTTGCGGCTCTGCAGCGACAATCGTTGCTCTCGACCGTGCTGATTTTGCTTTCAGCGCGGTGGTCGGAAGTCCAGCTTTTAGGGATTGCCAACTCGCGAAGCCTTGCTGTTTTGCGACCATTTCTTGCGCATCACTGAGCTTAAAGCTCGCCTCAAGAATCTCAGAGTCGGGCATATTCAGGAAACGCGGTAGAAATGTGCGGATTTGTGCGGCCACAGGATAGTGGCCTTCGCGATGCCATCGCATGATGAGCTTAGCTTGTTTTTTAAGGTTCTCCAGATTGGGCATGCAGGCCTCCACGATGAGATCGTAGGTGGGCATTGCCCTTCGGCGAAGCGCCGTTGCTTCCTACATGCGCAGACCGCAGTATCTGCGACCCGGTCAGCGGTTGTCAATTTGAGAACAACGCCTACGATGAGTAGCAGTCAAGCGGAGACGGCGACAGAGACCGAGTACTGCAGGAACGTTATTTCGATACCGCCAACGAGCCTTCCGCGGATCGTGTGGCCGCCACGACGGGACGCGTCTTCGCGCCGGGCGCCTGCGGGTCGTCAAAATAGCGCACGGTCACATCCTTGCCGAACCTGACTATCCTCTCCCCACGCGAGACTCGCGTTGGCTTGGACGCGGGCGCCGGCACGAAAAGGCGGATCGTCACATCCTTAGCTACGTAGTCGATTTCATTCTGGCCGACGATTTTTCTCCGAAACTCAGAATGCGCTCGATCTGTCGACCTCAGCGTTCTACCTCTTCTGACATGCGTTCCGCCGGGCTTGATCCCGACATGAGGCGGGAAGCTTACCGGCATCGGTTGGATGAGCGCCAGAGGCGGGTAGCCAATGGTAGCTAAGTTCATTGCCGGCGGAGCAGACGCCGCCGACGAGATGGTGACGCGACTGTAAAACCAAGCGCACAGGACCAGCAGCACCGTCACGGTCGTGATCGGCAAGCGATGCCATACCATTCCTATTACGCGAGCCACCTTGGAAAGGTTTTGCGTCAGATTAGCGATCATCCGGGACGTATACCGATGTTAACTAGAGCCTAACATCTCGCCGAATGGTTTCAACATCTCTGCGTCCTTGGGGCCAGGGTTGGTACCAACTCAGATAATGCCCAGCTAAGGGAAACCGAGGCGCTCTAAAGGTAACCCGGGATTCTTCTCACACCGTGAGCGGGCACGGTGCGTGGTCACACTGGCAGGCGATCTCGACTTCCTTCGATCCGGCTTCTCTACAGACTTGCCCACAGTATTTGTCTCCCGATTGCGGAGGACATTTGCATGGAAGGTGCGCGCATTTATTCTGAGTCGCAGTCATTTTGGTTTCTCCTTAATTTGAAAACGTATTCTTTTTTGAAACTCGATCCTTCAGAAATCGATCTTCCGGACCTATGAGAATTGCGATGGGAAGCCGCAGGGTACGGATCTCGGGATTGCTGCCGCTGGTGGCGCGGACTGATACGCAGTCGCCTTCATCAAACGGATCGGAAAGAATCTCAAAGAGTTCGCCATATAGCTTTATGTGCTTGGAGGCTGTGAAACCGAGCCCCCTGACTTTCTCGCATCCATCGGAGCTGGCCTGCACTGGATTCCGCCATTCTTTTAGGAAAGGGCTTAACCACAGGGGGACACAAGGAAGACAGAGGATATCGAATTCCTCATTACTCCCTGTGGACTCTGCGGTAGGCCGCCTACGCTATCAGTATCAAACTTCCTGATTGGGAAAACTGAGCACTATTGACCGCGTGGATCTCAGGCCTCGGCGGCTTCCACGCTGTTGTAGCACAGCTCCACAACGGTGCAGTCGTCGCTCAGGGGATTACCGGCGCAGAATTCCGTCACTGAGGCAAAAATTCCTTCCAGCGTCGGCGACTTGGCCGCGGCGGCTTCCAGACGGAAGTCTTCATAAAAGTCGCCCATGGCATTCTCCGCTTCGGTAACTCCGTCGGTGACCAGGATGAAGCGGTCGCCGGATTTCATTTGGCAACTGGCGCTTTCAAAAGTCGCATCGGGCAACAATCCCACCGGAACGTTGCCGTGCGGCGGGCGCATCACTTCACCGGCGCAAATCAGCAGCGGAGGCACGTGTCCGCAATTTACATATTCCAGTTCGCCATCGCGGCGCAGCCGGACCAGCAACACAGTGGCATATTTCTCGCCGACCAGCTTTTCCGTAAAGAAGCGGTTCACCGCGACCACTACATCGAGCAGCGGCGCGCCTGCGCTCAAGTGCGAATAGATCATGCCCTGCAACGTCGAAGCCAAGAGCGCGGCCGAGACTCCCTTGCCGCTGACATCGGCCAGCACTACGGCCAGGCCTTCCTTCGTATTCACCGCGTCAAAAAAGTCGCCGCCAATTTCTTTACAAGACAGGTTCTTTCCGCGCAATCGCGCAAACGGAACTTCAGGAATCTTCACCTGCATCAGCCGCTGCTGAATGCTGGCCGCGATGCTTAACTCCTGCTGGTAGCGCCGGGACTCTTCTTCGGCCTGCACCAAGCGGGCATTTTCGATCAAGGACGCGGCTTCTGTCGCGATCGCATGCAGAATGTCCTGGCCGACCCCGCTGATATCGCGCGAGGCAAAGCGCGAATCGACGTATAAAACCCCCATCGCTTCAGCCGAATTCGCAGCCGGAGTTTGCGCATCACGCGTAGCCTGCACCTGCATTTTGCGCAGCGGAATGCAGACCACGGTGCGCAGATCGTAGGCCACGATGCTCTGCCGTCCCGCCAGATCGAGCGACTGGCTGGTGTCGGTCAAAAGAAATTCCGAGTTCGAGCGCATCGACTCGTCGAGTATCGAATGCGAAATCGTCTTGTCATCGAGCAGCGGCTCTTTTTTCGCATTGCGGCCGGCGGCCAGGCGTAGCTTCCCTTCTTCATCTTTGAGAAAAACGTAAGCCCGTTCGGCTCGCGTCAATTGCAGGGTGACGTCGAGCATGGTCATGAGAATTTCGTCCAGCACGCCGGCGGTGTTGAGCTTGCGCGCGGCTTCGAGAAACAGCGTCAGCTTTTCCAGATCAGTGGCTTCCTGCTTGATCTGGATACCGGAAATCTGGCTGAGAAATTCGCGCGCGGTGTTGGAAGTAGCATGCGCCGGATTGAACAGAATGTAGGCGGAATCGCGCGCTCCGAATTCGAGGCGATCGCCGCGCTCCAGTTTCTGGCGCTGGATGCGCTCTCCGTTGACGAAGGTTCCGTGCTTGCTGCCCAGGTCGACCAGGAAGAAATCCCCGCCCTCCTGCATGATCTGGGCATGATCGCGGGAGACGCGCGGGTCGGCGATGACCAGATCCTTATCCACCTTCCGTCCTACGTTGAACGGAATGCGGTTCAGGACGATATTCTTCTGCTCACTACCCTGGACGAAAACGAGCGCGGGAAACACTCCGGAACCGGAGCCGTGATGACTAATACTGTTCAGGGTCATGGATGGTGAAAACGCAGCGCCGGACAGTCTCCCCTCCTTTCGCCTTTTATGCGAATGATAGGAAAAGCATCGCCCGCGCTGAAAGCCGCGGCCAGCCGCAGCAAGCCTTGCTTCAACAGACTACTCTGCTGCCGCGTGGTCCCGCAAGTTGTGCCCCGAGGTCGTAGCGGGATGGCTTTGAATTCGCAGCGCCGGCATCCTGCCGGCTGCCGCGTGGGCGTCTCGCCCACGCCGCGGTGAGCCGGAGACCGGTAAGGAGAGTGCGACGGGCGAGGCGACCGCCGCGACAGCCTCCGGCACGGCGGCGTCACAAGGGCTACTATCCGGCTCCCTCCGAGTTCATGAAGCCATCGAGCAAAACCAGTCCGAAGACGAATACAGGAACCATGAAGTTCGAATAGAACGGGACGAGATAAATTTTTTCCCTGAGGCCCGGGGTCAGCCAGAGATAGCCCGCACTCAGCCCGAGGGTCGCGATCCACGGCCAGATTAGAAAGAGTGCGCCGATCATGCGAGCCAGGCGAATCGCGGGAAGGCCGGCCCCACCCGAACTGGCGCTTCTCAACAAGCTGAGGATGGCTGGAATCAACAACACTTGATTGTAGGGTGCGAACATGGGAACGACGAGCACTGTGAGCGCCAGCACCGCGGCCAGCGATCGTCCGAACGCCGCACTGCTGGCGGGTTCTTGTCGCCTCCGCCACAGATACGCGCCCGCAACCAGCACGCTCGCGACTTCGGCGACGTGCCCCAAGATTCCGCCCAGCAACCAGACCAGCACGGATTCGTTGTGGGTGTACTGGTGATACTGACGGATCGCGTTCAGGAACATCCCGGGCCAGCCGGGAAGCACAAGCTCTGCCCCGCCGAGTAAGAGGAGCATGACCAATCCGAAACCGAAGACGAATCGCCGTCGTGCGCGCCAGTCATAACCGGTCCAAACCAAAAGCCACGCGACGAGCGGCCACGCCAGTTGGGGCTTGATGGTGGCCAGCGCCAGCAGGCCGCCGGCGAGGAAAAGCCAGCCGCTGCTTAGGCAGGCGGCGCAGGCCGCAAGCAATCCCGCGACCAGGAGGCTCAATTGTTGCAGCTTGATGCCTTGCACCATGGGCAGCCATCCGACTGCCAGCACAGCAAGAATCACCGCGGTTCCGCACCATGCCTTCCAGCACACAACTCGCAGCCAGAGCAAGACTGTGATCACCGCCAACCCGATCAGAAGCCAACGGAAAGCAATTTGCACCGTTTCGAAAGGAAGGTCAACGGTCGGAGCAAGCAGAAAAACCACGTAGGCGGGATAGGCGAAGCCTTGCTGGTCTTTGGGCTCGTCAGAGTGAGGATCGGCGGAGCGAGCGGGATCGAGCGGACGGCCATAGTATCCCTGCTGGATTTCGCGGGTTATCTCGGCGCCGTAAGGATTGCGATGATGCTTCAGTAACTCGCGCGCACCCAACCATCGCGGATAGAGATCAGACAAGTTGCCGCGCGGCCGGCCGTGGGCCGCGGCCTCGGCCACCTGCTGCGCCCTCAAAATCCGGTTGGCATAGAACCACGTGCTGGCCGAGGCGATGACGGCCAGGGCAAACGCGACGAGGAAGCGTTTCTGCAAGATGCGGTCTTAATCCTTTTCGGCGGCTGCAGAGATAATTTAACCACAGGGGACACAGGGGAACACGGAGGAGTCGGAGCGGGATTTTCGTAGCGCTGACGCTGCGCCACCCAAAGGCACGCGGCGGACTGCACCGATACTCAAGGGCTGAGCCAATCCTGCTTCATGTTACAACTGTGGGGGCCGAACTCACTCATGCGCTGGCGTATCGCAATTTCGGTCGCAATCGGAGTGCTTACCGGCATCTTCTGCTGGTTCCTGATGAAACATTTCCATCAGGACGCCGCCGACTTGCGCTGGGCGTTGCATCTGGCGCAGCGTCTGCTGGCGCGGCAGAATCCCTACGATACGCCTCTCGAGCAGTACCCGCTGCCGGCGGCACTCTTCGCGCTGCCCTTTCTGACTCTGCCGCCCGAAATTGCAGCCGGATTTTTCTGGGGAATCGGTTCCGCACTGCTCTCCTTCGGACTATCGAAGCACGGCTATGCCCGCCTGCTGATTTTTTTTGCCTATCCCTATTGGGCGGGAATTCTTGCGGTGCAGTGGTCGCCGATCATCGCAGCCAGCGCATTCTTTCCGTTGCTCCTGCCTCTGACCATGGCTAAGCCACAGGTCGGACTGCCGGTTTTTCTCACGCGGTTAAGCCGCCGCGGTGTGCTGGCCTGCGCAGTCGTCGCCCTGTTGAGCCTTGCGGTGATGCCCAGATGGCCCTGGCTCTGGTGGCAACAACTAGGAAACTACCAGCACTTCTTTCCGCTGCTCATTCTTCCCGGACCGCTGCTCGTGCTGGCGCTTCTGCGCTATCGCGATCGCGACGCGCTGCTGCTTTTTTTCTCGGCGCTCATGCCGCAGCGCTGGTTCTTCGACAGCTTCACTCTCTGGCTGATCCCGCGCTCGCGCCGCGAGATCCTATGGACAGTTTTCCTCAGCTGGGGCGCGGGAATCTGGCGCTGGTATCACATTCCCCAAAGCTTCGCTCAGGTTGGACGCTGGACGGTGATCCTGTTTTATCTGCCCATGCTGGCAGTCGTGTTGCTGCGCAGGGCCCGTACCAACCACGAGGCACAAGAAGGATCGCGTAGCCGAGTTGTTACCGTCAGCCTGCCTTCGTGACCGTCGTGGTCCACGACTCCTACGCCGCCCGCTTTCTTTTTTGTCCCCGATGATCTTTCATCTGATAAGCGCTGTCGCGATTTATCGCTAAATGTCCGATCGATTTGGTTGGACGGGCAAAATTGCGATCTGGAGTTCAGTTTTTGTAACGTTCGCCTCGGAAACACCACTATTTTGAAGCGCTTGTTCTGTCTCTATGGTTGCAGCATAGGGGCTCTGGATCGAACATCGAAACTCTGACCCAGAGTTAAAGTGGACCCAAACGTACCGGCGTTTTGGTCGGACGCGCGCATGAACCTCTCTGCGCCCCAACGGACCCTCAGGAGGTGTTGTGATGGACGGTTGGCTAAAGGATCTTTGGGTAAAAGGCAAATACTATCTGGGCCTGTTGCTGGCTGCAGGGATCACAGTTCTGTTGGTCCGGGCAGAGGATCAGCAAGATTGGGCTACGGCTCAGGCCAGCCTGGTAATAATCCTGACATTGTTGGCGCTCATGGCCTGGATCTGGTGGAAAGAAAACCGGCTTGTGTGCGCTTTGCCTGCCGAAGCTGCCACTTATGATCGAGCTACAAATAAAGTCCTGCTGAGCGCCGCCATCGGGTTCGCCGCGCTGATATTGAACGCCAATCGCAAAGATCACTGGGCTCACGGTGGTGTGGCCAGGGCAATTGGATATGGAGCACTGGTCGCGGGTGCTTTTTTCATCGGAGGAGTGCTACTGGGTTACCTCTTCGGGCTCCGCCCGGCCGGCTCCTCCCTGAACCAGACGCCGGACTCGCTTACGCCGCCTCATACCAATCTTGAGGAGATTGCGGATTGGTTGACGAAGTTATTTCTTGGCGCTGGGCTGGTCGAGTTGACCAGTCTGAAAGGCCCGGTTAAGCAGCTGGCTGTTTTCATGGCTCACGGCGTGGATGCTCCTCGGCACACGGACCCAGGTAGTCCCGCCATCGCGTTTGCTATCATGAGCTTTTTCTCGGCCAGCGGACTCCTCTACGGCTATCTCTGGACGCGTTATCAGCACGCGCTTAAGGAAGCGGCGCCGCCGAGTAATCCGGCCTCCGCCCCTGCGAATGCACAGGTGCCTAACGCAACATAGCCTGGGGCTCCAGCCGGAGCATGGTTATTTTCGCTTCAGTCGATACGGACATCCCTTACCCCGTCGCCGACTCCCGGCCCTGCCGCCCACAACCCCGGCAGCGTGCTTCACATCCAAAGGAACCTTATGGCTTACGAAAAGACCGTGTTATCCCTTAACTCCGATGGACACAGCCTTGCTAAACAGGAAGCCGCCCTGCGCAGAGGTGGCTTCACCGTAATATCCGTTTCCAGTGCCATACAGGCGCGGTTCGAGATCGAAATGGGCAGGTGTGGAATCTTTCTGACTAGCTATATAACGCCGCTTGCCATTTACAGCGATCTGGCCAGCCTTTTCCGGCGCAGTTGTGCCGACGGCTTGATCGTTTTCATAACGAAGCGTGGAGACACCATCCCAGACGCAGACCTGCTCCTTTTGAACGAAGAAGCACCAGAGGCGGTGGTCCAGAGGATTCGTGCCGAGCGGGAGCAAAAGCAAAAAGCATCCTAGCTCGCACTTTTCTCTAAGAGCGATTCCACCCCGTACTGGAGGATGTACTGCATCGGGTAGACTGGCTTCTCCCATCCGCTTAAAATGCGACTACCGGCATGAGGGCGGAGGTTTCAATGGCTCAATCCTTTCAGCCGGAAATCAATTGTATTATCTGCAACAAGCCTGTCACTCTTGAGACCTCCAAAACCGACGCCAACGGAAAGGCAGTGCACGAGGAATGTTATACATTGAGAGAAGCGTTGAAACAGGCTACGCGACTCCCACCTCAACCACCCGCGTCCTAGCTTCGTCGCGCCTTGCACATCCAGTTGAAGAAGCTCAGCGCATCCGGCGCATTTTCACTGATACGGATGCGGCGGCATGACGAGATGGCCGCAACCGCCGCAGAGAATCCACTTTCCCCCGCCCCCGCTCCTCGTGCCATCAAGATTTCGGGGTCTTCTCCGTCCGCACAATAGGGGCGCCGGACGACGTTCTTCACAGTGGCCTCTTTTCCCCGCAGCATTCTTTGAGCGACCTCCCGAATCGAGCGTCCTGCCGAATGGTTATTACGGAGTCACCATGAAGCTCTGCGGGAAGGCATTCGCCAAGGCCGCTCGACAAGACTTTCGAGAGGAAGTATGTGGTTAATTCAGGCGACACCGACGTGGTGACATACTCAGGCGACACGGTTGTCGGACGCG
>Ga0302324_100014148_pt1 | contig 16109 bp, 11 predicted proteins | sample Palsa_T0_1_FD_201949 | JGI IMG/M metagenome (GOLD analysis project Ga0302324, IMG submission 201949) | Peat permafrost microbial communities from Stordalen Mire near Abisko, Sweden - Palsa_T0_1 | ecosystem: Environmental > Terrestrial > Soil > Palsa > Peat permafrost | place: Sweden: Abisko...
GTATGCCGGCCACCTATCCAGTCTTGAATCCGGAGGAGTTCAGTCCGGAACGGCTTGGTTTGGTTCGCGATCATCTCAAGGATGTGTTCGCGAGCAAAGCGTTCGCGGGCAGTAAACGAGCCCAGGATTTTCTCCAGTTGATCGTGGAGCACGCGCTGGCGGGCCGTCTGGATAACCTGCGCGAGCGCATGCTCGGCGCCGAGATGTTCGGACGCAGCATCGACTACGACACTGCCAACGATGCAGTGGTCCGGGTCAAGGCCAGCGAAGTCCGGAGAAAACTGGCCCAGTACTACCATGAAACGACCAAGCCCCCGCTGGTCCGCATTGAGCTGCCGTCCGGGTCGTATGTCCCGAAATTCCATTGGGCATCCCCCTCGGTATCTTTGACAGGGCCAGACTCCGGAGATGATCCGGCTCCTCCGACGGAGGCAATTGCCGCTCCCGCGGTGACATTTCGCCGGCGGCGTGTGCTGGCCGGCACGCTGGCCGGGCTGGCCCTCATAGCGGCCATCGGTTATATCGGCTTCAAAGTCTGGGGCAGGGGTTCCGCCTCGGAGCCCGAACACCACGCTATCGCGGTGCTGCCTCTGCAGAATCTCTCCGGCGATCCAAGTCAGGATTACTTCGCGGACAGCATGACAGAAGAACTGATTGCCGACCTGGGCCAGGTTTCCGCCTCGCGCGTCATCTCTCGTACCTCCACCATGACTTATAAAGGCACAACGAAAGGCCTGCCCCAGATCGCGCGCGAGTTGGGGGTGGACACCGTGGTCGAAGGTTCCGTGCTACGCCAGGGCAATCAGGTGCGGATCACCGCCCAGTTGATCGACGCCATGACCGACCATCACCTCTGGGCGCGCAGCTACGTGCGCAATCTGAACGACGTTCTCACCTTGCAGGACGAGGTGGCGCGGACGATCGCCGACCAGATCAGGATTGCGGTGACGCCCGAGGAACGAGCCCGTCTTGCCCGTCCCCGCACCATCGACCCGGAAGCTCAAGAGCTTTATTTGCAGGGTGAGCAAGCGCTCGATACCGGGAACCCGAGGAGCGGAATCGACTATTTTCAAAAAGCAATCGACAAAGATCCCAACTACGCCCAGGCGTATGGCGCGCTGGCCAGCAGTTATGGATGGATGGGGCAAGCGGGCTGGATGCCTTACTCCGAGGCGTTTCCCAAAGAGAGGGCCGCGGCCATCAAAGCCATCACGCTCGATGAAGCTCTTCCGGAGGGCCATGTGCAGCTGGCGGATGCCGCGATGGATCTCGACTGGGACTGGGCGACGGACGGAAAGGAGTTAAAACGGGCCCTCGAGCTCAATCCAAACTCGGCCCCCGTGCGTTGGGCCTACTCCAGTTATCTGGAACGGATGGGCCGGCTCCCGGAAGCAATCTCCGAGATGCAGGCCGCGTTGCAACTCGATCCCATTTCCAGCCGCGCCTTCCATGACTCTGCGTTCGCTTACTACTATGCCCGCCAATACGACCAGGCCCTTTTGCAAGTACAACATGCGTCGGCGTTGCACCATGAACCCGGTTTACTCATCTTTCCCTTGGGGGTCATCTATGTGGAAAAAAGTAAGTACGAGGAGGCCATTCAGCTATTTCAGCAGTTGGGCGATCAACCCCACGCCCTGGGCCACATGGGTAACGCTTACGCTCGCATGGGACGAGAGGCGAGAGCCCGCGAGATGATTTCCGAACTGCAGAAGCATGTGCAAAGCACGGGCATCGGGCGATATGAAATCGCGTTGGTTTATGCCGGGCTGGGGGAAAAGGATGAAGCTTTCGCATGGCTGGAGAAATCCTTCGCCGCGCGCGACAAGGGGCTGACCTATCTAAAAGTAGATCCCTGCCTCGATCCGCTACGCTCGGACTCACGCTTCGGGGATTTGCTAAGGCGCGTAGGCCTTCCGCCATAAATCTGTGAGGCACCCCGCTCCCTATGAAACCGGGGTGGCCGTTGAGGGAGAAATGACACCGGGCTCTCTGCATTAGCCGCAAAGGATTGGGTGGCACTCGAGCCTTCTTTTGCCTTGAGTGGGGTTGTTGCGGACCCCAACCATCGGCCACGTGTCGATAGGAGCAGCGTGACTTGCTTGTGACAAGTTGAAGCTGGAATGAACAGAATCCGAGAGGTCGTCGTTTGCAACATCACACCCAATGGAAGAACGGGAGCTCCCCTCGGAGATCCAGCCCCGAGAGGGGCGACCTGAAAGTAGCCCCGGACGTCAGTCCTGGGTCTACGTCTGTCAGGCTAAATTAGTCCCGCCAGGGACGGCTGAAACCTGTAGAACGGGCTTCAGCCGTCCCTACCGGGACTGATCTCATTTGGGCTGGATACCCAGGACTGACGTCCTGGGCTACTTTCAGGTCGTCCCTTCGGGACTGGACATTTGAGGTGCTGAGGTCTCGAGCTCCCCAGTTGTTCATAGGGAGCGAAACCGAGGCATCTGCATTTCCGCGGACCACTCCTGGAAAAAAACAGCGTTTTCTCGGATAGCGCTGATGCGCTCCTGTCCCCGCCCCAGAGAACAACACGGATCGCCAGGCGCGGAATGTTTGTTACAGCATGTTCCCCGCTTTTCGCGTGGAGAACATTTGTTTCTATGCAGTTACGCCACGTGCCCAGGAGACCGTTTGTTGGTTCCAGAGTCAGGTTTGCTGTGTTAAAGTCACTGGCAAAAGGGTTTGCGGGATGCCGGTCACCTATCCAGTCTCGAGTCGGGAGGAGTTCAGTCCGGAGCGGCTCGGTTTGGTTCGCGATCATCTCAAGGATGTGTTCGCGAGCAAAGCGTTCGCGGGCAGTAAACGAGCCCAGGACTTTCTCCAGTTAATCGTGGAACACGCGCTGGCGGGCCGTCTGGATAACCTGCGCGAGCGCATGCTCGGCGCCGAAATGTTCGGACGCAATATCGACTACGACACTGCCAACGATGCAGTGGTCCGGGTCAAGGCCAGCGAAGTCCGCAGAAAACTGGTCCAGTACTACCACGAAACAACCAAGCCCCCTCTGGTCCGCATCGAGCTGCCGTCTGGGTCGTATGTCCCGAAATTCCATTGGGAATCCGCCCCGGCATCCCCCTCAGCATCTTTGACCGGTCCACACCTCGGGCCACACCCTGGAGATGATCCGCCGGCTCCCCTGGAACCATCCGCAATCGCCGGCCCCGCGGTGACATTTCGCCGGCGGGTGCTGGCCGGCACGCTGGCCGGGCTGGCCCTGGTTGCGGCGATCGGTTACATCGGTTTCAAAGTCTGGCCTAGGGGTTCGCCCGCAGAGCCCGAACACCACTCCATCGCAGTCCTGCCTCTGCAGAATCTCTCCGGCGATCCACGCCAGGATTACTTCGCGGACAGCATGACAGAAGAACTCACTGCTGACTTGGGCCAGGTTTCTGCCTCACGCGTCATCTCTCGTACTTCCACCATGACCTATAAGGGCACGACGAAAGCCCTGCCCCAAATCGCGCGCGAGTTGGGGGTGGATACCGTGGTCGAAGGTTCCGTGCTGCGCCAGGGCAATCAGGTGCGGATCACCGCCCAGTTGATCGACGCCAGGACCGACCAGCACCTCTGGGCGCGCAGCTACGTGCGCAATCTGAACGACATTCTCACCCTGCAGGACGAAGTGGCGCGGACCATCGCCGACCAGATCAGGATTGCGGTGACGCCCGAGGAGCTTGCCCGTCTTACTCGTCCGCGCACCGTCGACCCGCAAGCTCAGGAGCTTTATTTACAGGGCAATCAAGCGTCAGATGCAGGGGACCCGAGGAGCGCAATCGGCTATTTCCAAAAAGCAATCGACAAAGATCCCAACTACGCCCAGGCGTATGGCGCTCTGGCCAATAATTATGAATGGATGGGGCAAGGGGGCTGGATGCCTTACTCCGAGGCGTTTTCCAAAGGGAAGGCCGCGGCCATCAAAGCGATCGCACTCGATGAAGCTCTTCCCGACGGCCATGTCGCGCTGGCGTATGCCGCGATGTATCTCGACTGGGACTGGGCGACCGAAGGAAAGGAGTTCAAACGGGCCCTCGAGCTCAATCCAAACTCAGCCACAGTGCGTTGGGGCTATTCCAGTTATCTGGAACACATGGGCCGCTTCCCCGAAGCCATCTCCGAGTTGCAGGTGGCGTTGCAACTGGATCCCGTTTCCAGTCGCGCCTTCCAGACCTCTGCGTTCGGTTACTACTATGCCCGCCAATACGACCAAGCCCTGTTGCAAATGCAACGTGCGTCGGCGCTGCATCATGAACCCACGGAACTCATCTATGCCCTGGCCGTCATCTATGTGGAAAAAGGTATGTACGAGGAGGCCATTCAGCAATTTCAGAAGTTGGGCGATCAACCCCACGCCCTGGGCCATATGGGGAACGCTTACGCCCGCATGGGACGAGAGGCGGAAGCCCGCGAGATGATTTCCGAACTGCAGAAGCACGTGCAAACGACAGGCATCGGACGATACGAAATCGCCTTGGTCTATGCCGGGCTGGGGGAAAAGGATGAAGCGTTCGCATGGCTGGAGAAATCCTTCGCGGCGCGCGACAAAGGACTCACCTATCTCAAGATCGATCCCTGCCTTGACCCGCTGCGCTCGGACTCACGCTTCCAGGATTTGGTAAGGCGTGTAGGACTTCCAGCATGAGAACAGGAGCGCTCCATCCATTTCCGTCCGCGCGCAAACCGCGATAAGCAGGCGGTGCAGCAGCTCCAGGCATCCCCTACCTGCCGATGGTGATGAAATCCCTGCTCTTTAAAAATCTCCCCTAACCGCAGCAGACGGACTGCTGTCTAATGTTGCGCATGGATATGGACGACCACGCGGCGATTCAGGCAGTTCTGGCCGGAGACAAAGAGGCCTACGCAGCGTTGGTGGTGCGTCATAGCAGGAGACTTTACCGGGTGGCATTCCGCATCACCGGCAACCAAGCGGACGCGGAAGACGTGGTACAGGAGGCGTTGCCGCGCGGGTATCGAAAGCTGGAGAGTTTTGAGTCTCGGTCGGATTTCGGCACTTGGATTTATCGCATTGCGGTGCGCTGCGCGTTGGACAGAATTGGCGGCAGCAAGGTCGATGAAAGCAGCCGGGTTGCCGAGACAACGAATCGGGAGCAAAACGGAGTCCAAGTTGCGGACCGGGAAGCAGGTCCTGAACGCCTCTTGTTGAGCGGAGAAATCCGAGCCATGCAGCAGATAGCGATGCACGGCCTGTCGCCGACAGAACGAACCGCCTTCATGCTGCGGCACCTGGAAGATCTCACTACGGAAGAGATCGCCGCCGCGATGGGCATTGAGCCCAGCGCCGCCAAACAATCGGTATTTCGCGCCGTGCAAAAGCTGCGGCTCCGGCTAGCCACATTGAGGGTAAAGATATGAAGCATCTGAGTGAAGAAGAAATGATCGCGCAGGTCTACGGCGAGGGCGACAAGACCACGGCGAAGCGGCACCTGGAGGGCTGCGCGGAATGCTCCAAGGCCTACGCTGGGCTGCAGAGCGACCTCGCAGAGATGAAATTTGCAGACCCACCGGAGCTCGATGCCTTCTACGGCGAGAGGGTATGGGCATCTCTTTCTGGCTCGTTGCATGCCTATAGGGCGCCAAAGCGAAAGTGGCTAGGCGGCGGAGTGTGGAGAGGTTTGAGTTATGCCGCGGCCTGCGTCCTCCTGCTGGCATCCGCCTTCCTCGGCGGCCGGTTGTGGGAGCAGAAGCGCGCGCAGAAGGCTGCCGAAATCAGCTCTCGCCAGAAGCAGCAACAGGTTGTGCCTGTTCCGCACCGCGAGCGCGTCGTCGTGGTGGTTCTTGGCGATCATCTGGACCGCTCGGAACGCTTGCTGATGGAACTAACGCATGCCGATGCCGGGAGCCCCGAGATGATCTCTCCGCTGCGCGACGAAGCGCGGAGTCTGTTGGCTGCGAATCATATCTGCCGCCAGCATGCCAGGCCGCACGATGATCCTGAGCTGGCCACCGCGCTCGATCGCCTGGATCATCTGCTGGACGAGCTGGCCAACCAACCCGGAGGCTTAGACATGCCAACGCTCACCAGGCTGCAAAACGAAACCAACGCGTACGGCCTGCTCTTTGAGGTGCGTGTGTTGCGTTCACGATTGCCGGAGCGGCAGGCGGCCGCGGCCGGCCGTACGAAAGGGGGCACAATATGAGGAGTTCGCTGGTTTTTCATTCCGCGCTGTGGGGCGCATTGGCGTTTACGCCCGTAGCCGGTCTCGCTCAGCAGAATGCACCGGAAAAAGGTTTGTACGCGGACGGGACGCGGGCCATCAACCAAGGGCGTTGGACCGATGCCGAAGCAATTTTCACCAAGCTCGCCAAACAACAAGGCGAGCACTCCGATGGGGCGCTCTACTGGAAGGCATACGCACAGAACAAGCAAGGGCAGGTGAAAGCTGCCCTCGAAAGCTGCGCCCAACTTGGTCGCGACTTTTCTACCAGCAGTTGGGTCCATGAGTGCGGGGCGCTGGAGATCGAAATTCACGCCCATACTGGGGAACCGGTTGAGCCCAAGGTTTGGAGCGACGATGACCTGAAACTACTAGCACTCGCTTCACTGATGCAAAACGATGAACCGCGGGCCCTGGCGCAGCTTCAGGAAATTCTCAATGGCGACGCCAGTGAACAGCTGAAAAAGAAAGCCATGTTCATTCTGGGACAGCATTATTCGGAGGCCACCTATGCGCAAATCGTCCGCATCAGTTATGTCCAGGGCGATGTGCGCATTGCGCGAGGCGAGCAGAACGAAAAGCCTGCCGGGGAAGCATGGGAGCAGGCAGTTGCCGATCTGCCGGTGGAAACCGGCTTTAGCCTGGTGACGGGCAACGGGCGCGCGGAGATCGAGCTTGAAGACGCCTCCACAATCTATCTGGCAGAGAACTCAGTTCTCATCTTCAGCGACTTGCATACCACCAGCGGCGTTCCCTACGCCGAGGTCGCGCTGCTTTCGGGCACGCTGTCGCTCGCAGTCAAGCCTTACATCTTCGGCGAAGAACTGGTGGTTAACACGCCGACGGATAACATCGTGGTGAAACATCCGCAAGGGGCTTTCTTTCGAGTCGACAGCTACATCGACGGCACGAGGCTCACCTCGCAGGACACCGAAGGCCTTCATTTTCCCGAACTTGCTCCAAAGCAAACCGGCAAGGTACAGACGATGACCTTACGCGGGGGCCAACTTTTGGGAGCTACAGGCCCCGGCGATCCCGGCACATTTGCCGAGTTTGATAAGTGGGTAGCGGACCGGGTTGCCCAGCGAACGGCCGCCATGGCCGATGTGATGAAGGCCGCCGGACTCACTTCGCCGCTTCCCGGCCTGGCAGATATGAAAGGACAGGGCACATTTTTTGCGTGCGCTCCTTATGGGACCTGCTGGCAGCCGGATTCCGACGACCAGGAGCAAGCGGCCGGCAGGCAGCCCGGCCAGATAATGCGGGTTAACTTCATCCCCCCCAGGTTTGGCGCGGCGCAACTAACGCCGATGGGCACGCCGAGGCCTTTGGATTCTGGTTACGTAGATGCCTTCTCTCCCTGTTTTCCGTCGGCCCTTCGTTACCGGGTGCAAAAGGATCCTATTACGGGCAAGGCAAGGTTGATCGACACGGGGTTGGGAGGAAGCGCATTTCGCTGGGGCTGGGCTGTGTGTCACGCTGGGGGCTTTGTTCACCGGCGGCATCACTACGTGTGGTGCGTTGGTGTAAAGAGGCATCATCTTGAACCGGTTCGCTGGGTCAAGAGTGAGCATAAGGTAGGCTTTGTCCCCATCCATCCCTACGACGTCAAGGGGCGGCCTCCGGTCAACCGAAAGGAAGAAGTCTACGCAGTGAACAACAAGAATGGCTTTTCACTGGAACGGGTCAAATTCGATCCTGGCCACCCGATAGGCGTTCTCAAGTCGCCACCCCGGGAGTTTCGCAACACCTATCTGCGTCCACTGCCACCTTCTAACGTTCCGCATATGGAGGCTCACGCGATGAAAGAATCACTCCCCGTGGAAAAGGGTACGGCCGTCAGGCCAGTGAGTTTTCCACTTCGATTCGATGCCAAGTCGCAAAGCTTCATGATGTCGAAACAAGTGATGCAAGGAGGCAAGACGGTGACGGTCTCAGCACCCGTCTCGAACCGCGGAGGAACTCTACAGGCACGGGGTGGCACCTTTGCTGGAGGACACGGTTTTAGTGGCGGGAGCAGTGCGCACGGCGGCGGCGCTGGTAGTGGAGGCTCAGGCGGCGGCTCCCACGGCAGCGCTGGGGGTGGTGGAAGCTCGAGTGGCGGTTCCCACGGCGGTGGAAGCTCCAGTTCATCCGGCGGCGGTTCTGCGGGGGGCGGCGGCGGCCATCGTTGATGAGCTAATCTGTCGAACCACCCATGCAATTCCGTTGAAGCGCTCGTTCGTGGCCACACTCTACCCCGCAAACGACAACTCCCAATGTACGGTATGAACCTTGAGCAGTATCGACATGTAGATTGCAATTCAACGCGGGCCCTCAAGGAGGAGGAGCAATTGCTCCTCCTAGCCGGGATTTTGGGGTTCTTACCAGCCGTTGAAGCCGCCGGGAGCTAGAGTAACTCCGCGAAGCACTTCGCCGGCTTTGGCGCTGCGAATGATGAAGAAATGGCCCAGATATCCCTCGCCCGAGGGCAGGGTGGTGTCGCTTACGCGATCGGTGACCTTGACCAGCTGGTTGGGATCGGCGCCCGTATCGCCATTGGGGCTGATGGTCGAAGTGATGGCGAAGATGGTCACGGTTCCGTCGAAGTTATGAATTCCTTCGATGTTGCGGCAGCCGCCCGTGGCCGGATTGAGTGAGGAAGGATACCAGTTGACGTTGTAGGGAACTCCGATCTTTAACCCGTCCTGCAGGATGTATTGCAACACCCAGGTGCCGTCAATCAGCCGCCATTTCTGCAGGCCGGCGGTGGCCAGGGATTGGGCGTCGGCGACGTTTCCATTGACTGGAGGAGACACCATAACACCATCACCCTCGTCGCAAACATAGAGCGTGTTGGGGTCGGCGAACCAGATACCGAAGGGAAACGCGGTCGTTGTGCTGGCGGTGGTGTTGGGAAATCCCGGCAGGATAGTCAGCGGCACGGTGGCGAGATCGGCGGCGGAGCCGGTGGGTAACGTACCAGGAGTACCCGCCTGATAGACGGTGTTGATGCCATTGCTGCCGCTGCCTTTTGTGACGTAGAGGGTGTTGTGGAAGATGGTGAGGCCGCGGAAGTTGGTGTCTTTGCCCGGCTTGTCGGTGCCGTACTGCAGACGCCCGATCATCTCGATGTTCGGTGGGACCGGCGGCGTTTGACCAGGGTAGAGCAGCTCGGCCCCGGTCGCATTGACCAGGTCGATCCCAGCCTGGGTGATGGGGATTTGTTTCTTGGAGAGGTTGCCGTTGTTGTCGTTTCCAGCCATGTAGTAGAGGCCGTTGCCGCCCTTAAAGGCCGCCCGGCCATTGTCGCCGCTATAAGCGTTGCCGTCGGTGATGCTGAGGCGGCCGTCGGGGTCCACTTCGGCAACCGCGCGGTAGTAGGCCGCAGGAATCACGGGATCGCTGGGAAAGGTGCTGATGACTGGATTCGTGGGATCGCAGACACCCGGCGTGTTGGAATTCGAAACATCGAGCAGGTTGGGCGCGGTGGGCGAAACTGTGGAACCTCCACATCCGATGCCGCCGACGTAGCCCATAAAGGTGATGGAGCGCCCGTCAACGGAGCGGTTCAGGGCCAGCTCCGACTTGGAGCTGAAGCTGGTCACGATCTGATCGGTGGGGATGGGCAGAGTTCCCAGCGTCCAGCCGTCGGTTGTGATGTCGTCGAGGAAGATGGGGGACGTGACGCCGAAGCTGCCGTCGGAGTTTGCGTTGTTCCAGACGTTGTGGGTATCGAACAGGTTCGGGTACTCGCCGTTATCGGTCGCGACGCCGCAGGGAACGGTCACCGGGGTGGCGCCGCCAGTCGTGGTGGGAACATTGATGGTGAGCCCGGTGAGACCGCCCTGGCATCCCAAGGGCAGGGGCTCGCCGATGGTGACGGTCGAGGCCTTCCCTTGGTAGACGCTGCGGCTGACTACCAAAGTGCCTGGTACGAATTGGAAACCCCAGCCCTGGGGATGGTTCTCTTGCGCGTTAAGTCTTGCCGGTGATCCCGCCGTCAGGGACAGGAACAAAATCGGAACAATAAGCAGCTGCTTATACACGGATTAACCTCCGTGCCTAAAATTACAGACCCGGATGGCGCACAAAATGAACAACGGGAGAAAGGATAATGAACGCTCGGTTAACAAGCATTTATTTCTCAGACTTGGTGTCCGCAACTAGAATGTCCTCACGGGGGGCCGGCAACATGCAGCTTCTGCGCTCAAAGAAGATCGCTTTGGCGGGGCTACTCGGGGCAGCAGCACTGTGCTTAGCCAGCTGGCAAGTTGGGCAAGGGCCCCACATCACGCCCGGCACTCACCTGATCTTTCGGCAGGATTCCAACCCTGGAGCCCTCGTGGGGTTCGTGGTCTTTCTCGTGACCATGGTGTGCGGCCTTGTTTCTTCAATCCTGAGACAAGATGGAAGAATCTGCGCAGCGAACCGTGTGCGTTGGGCTTCCGCGGGAACCATCATCGTATACCTGGCCGCAGTATCGTTGGTCTCGCTTCTTACTCCCAGGACCATCGTCAGTATCGGCGACAGTTACTGTTATGACACTTGGTGTATCGGCGTTCGCAGCGTAAATGCCATCCCCCAGGGGCAGAACACTCTCTACACGGCACGGGTGCGAATTTTCAGTGAAGCCAACCGCGTACTCGCGAGCCGCGCGAGGGACTTTCTTTACGCACGCGATGACCAGGGACGGCGCTTTCCCCTGTTCCAGGATTCATCTGTCATCCCTGCCGACGCGACCATCAACCCCAGCGAATCGGTGGAGACATCCTTGATGTTCCTCGCGCCAGCGAGTGTGCGGAGGCTCTATCTAACCGGAGACTACGCCGTAATGCCGTGGGTGCCGTTGTATTTCGGCACTGACATGAGTCCATTCCACCGCCGTACGCTCTTGCGTCTTCATTGACTCATCGGCGGGTTAACCGTGAGTTGAGTTGCTAGCTGACGTCTTCCTGCCCCGGGGAACTTCCTTAGCCTTAGCTTCCGGCTGGGCCGCGCGTATGTAGGAGGCAGCGGCCATCAATCGCACGGCGGGCTTAGAGTCGTACAGCGGATCGCTGAGCGCATCCGTCGCTTGCGCTCCGTGATAGTCGCCGAGCGCTCGAGCCGCCGCTGTGCGCACCAACGGGTCAGGATCGTCCAGCGCATCCACGAACCTCTGCATGGACGCAGTCGAGGTATCCTCTGCGAGCAGCGTGGCCGCGATCACTTTTGGATGGATTGCATTCTGTCCCCTACCCATGCGCAATGCGGTAAATCCGATGCCGAAGGGTCCCAGCAACGCGTAGGCTCCCTGCTCGGCCCCAATCTGTGCGAGTTTGGAAGGACTGTGCAGGTCTTGGTCGGCCTCGTGCTTCTCAGAACTGGCGAGGCCCCGATTGGCCTTGCGGCTTCCTCCAAGCACTGCATCCAGGATGCTTTCCCCGCTTCTGTCGTGCATCTTCCATAGACCGACAGCGGCGGTGAAACTGACCTCAGGCGCCTTGTCGTTGAGCGCCTGCTTCAGGTCGGGGACGAAGTCTGCTTTCTTGCTGGAGCCCATGGCGGCTACAGCGGCCAGGCGAATGTACCGGTCCTGATCCTTTTGCGCATCGCGCAACCATGCGGCGGCGCGGGGGAAATCGCCCAGTGTACCCAGGGCAATAATGGCGTCGATCCGTGCCGGCTCTGCCTGCGGCTTGGTGTTGGATAGCGCAGTATTCAGCATGTCCCAGGCGGTATTGGTTTGTGCCTCGACGCTGATGGGGTGAGCCGGCTTGGTTACGGGTTGGTCCGGCTCTTCATCGCTGTCAGCCGCCGGCGCTGCCGGGGTAGCCTGACCAGTCGCTGCGGGCGCTCCGTTTTGCGGCAACCCTGCAGGGGCTAAAAGGCCGGCAAAAATAATCAGGGCCACCCAGGTCTTCATGGTGGTTCCTCCCAGATTCCTGGAATCACAAACTCTGCAAATATGACGCTGATTTGTGGGCGGTGGGTTCATTTTCCCGTGTGGATCGGTTGCCGTAGGCGTTACTTGGTCAGGCGGCCGTTGTGAGAAACGCCTAGTGCTTGAGGAGCGCGACACCACAGCAGACGAAGACCGCAGCCAGCCAGCGCCGGCGATCGACATTTTCATGCAACAAATACTTTGCGGCCAGGGCATTGCTGACAAAGGTGAGGGAACCTGCCGCAGGGGCGATGAGGCTGACGTCCGCATGGCTGAGGGAGAAGAGCAGGGCGAAGAAGCTGAGGGCCATCCATACCACTCCGGCCAGGAAGCGGCCTTCACTGACCACGGCCCAAATCGCGCCGCGCAAGCCACGCGCCGCCTTGATCCGGTCCAGGTCGCCGACCGCGCGCATCGCTGAGGCCATGAACACGTCGCCCGCCGTGGCGGTCAATACGATGATGGCCACCATGACCGCAATCGCCGGACCCGAATTCATGGGTGATCGCTGGAATGACGCGGAGTATAAGCCGGGCCCTGGGTTACAAAACCGACTCCGGCAGTGATCAAGGCGATGCCCAGCCAGCGTGCAGTCGAGATTTGCTCCTGAAGCCAGAACCTGGAGAGAAGAGCGAGGGCAACATAGGCAAACGACGTCGCCGGCAATACGAACGTCAGATCCGCCCAGGTGAGCGCCGTCAGATAGGACGCGAAAAAGACCAGCAGCAACAGAACTCCACCCAACACCCAGGGGGTTTGCAACGCGGAAAGAAGCTCACCGGGATGAGACAAAGGCACCGGGCCAATGCGCTTCATCCCAATCGACATGAAAGTATCGCCAAGGGCGGAAGAGAGCGCTACCACGCCGAGGATCAGATACCGCCGTAGGTTCATGCTCCCGCGTTTAAGACCGGGCCGCCCGTTTTGGCTGCCTTGAGCTTGCCGTCTGCGACTACCTTGTTGCGCGCGGCACGGAGCTTGAGGAATGACTTGGATTCCGCGTAAAGCCGCTTCACGTCCCGATTCATAATGGCTTTGCTCACGATGCGCCACGCTGCCTTGGGGCGGAAGTAGTACTCATCGTAGAAACGATGCACCATCTCGAGCACGTAATCCTTGGGCAAGCCGGGATATTCAATGTGCGCGAGCTGATGCCCACCCTCGTCGACCATGGCGCCATTGTTGATGATGAAACCATTCTCCGCGGCAAAGTCGTAGAACTCCGTGCCCGGATAGGCGTGGGCAATCGATACCTGGATGGTCTCAACATCAAGAGCTTTGGCAAAGTTGATGGTGTTGCGGATGGACTCCTTGGTCTCACCGGGAAGGCCGAGGATGAAGTCGCCGTGAATGGTCAGGCCGAGCTCATGGCAGTCGCGAGCGAAGTCGCGGGCCCGCTCCACAGTGGCGCCCTTCTTGATGTTCTTGAGGATCTGCGGATCGCCGGACTCAAAGCCCACAATCAATAGACGGCAACCAGCCTCGCGCATGGCCTTGAGGGTGTCGCGGTCCGTGGTTACGCGCGAGGTGCAGGACCAGGTGAGCTTGAGCGGCTTGAGCTTTTCGCAGAGCTCAATGGTGCGCACTTTCTGGATGTTGAAAGTATCGTCGTCGAAAAAGAACTCCTTCACTTCAGGAAAGAGCTCCTTGGCATGCGCCATCTCAGCAGCGACGTCGTCGGTAGACCGCTTGCGCCAGGCATGTCCGCTCAGGGTCTGCGGCCAGAGGCAGAAAGTGCACTGCGCGGGACAGCCGCGAGTGGAGTACAGAGAGACGTAGGGATAGAGCAGAAAGGGCACGTTGTAACGGGTGACATCGATGTCGCGTTTGTAGACATCGGTGACCCACGGCATCTGATCCAGGTTGTCTACCTGGGGCCGGTCGGGGTTGTGCGTCACCACCCCGTTTTTGAGGTAGCTGATGCCCAGGATCTCGTCCAGTGGCTTGCCGTTGGCAAACTCGACCACGGAGAAATCGAACTCACGCCGGCAAACGAAGTCGATCACCGGACACTCGTTTAAGGCGCGGTCGGGAGAGGTGGTGACCGGTGGTCCGACGAAAGAAATCTTGATCTGGGGATTGGCGCGCTTGATGGCTTCGGCCAGTTTTTGGTCGCCCGTCCAGCCTGGAGTACTGGTGAAGAGCACCAGGAACTCGTAGCTCTTGGAGATCTCAATGACTTCGGTGGCGGAGATGTGATGGGGCGGCGCGTCCAACATGCGGGAACCTTCCAGCATGCCGGCCGGATAGGCCAGCCACACCGGGTACCAGTAGGACTCAATCTCACGCGTAGCAGGCCAGCGGGAGCTGGCGCCGCCGTCAAAATTTTCAAAGGATGGGGGATTTAAGAGTAACGTTTTTAGCGGCATAGGCTTACTTACAGTCTATCAGCACCGCAGGTGCTGGGGGGTGGCAACAGGACCTAGAAAAGCACCCATTTAGTTAGATGTCGGCCAGGGCTGGAGGGTTCAAGCGATCTGCTTTTATGGAGAGAAAGGTGTGGAAATATGCCCCTCAAAGCCCGACTTTGTAGTCCCGATTTTGAGTTGCTCAAGGGTGGGGGGTGCTGCCGGGCGGCACTTGCTTGGCCCAATCCTCGATTCGGCCCATCGACCTCAACAAAGAAAGCCGCGCCTGCATCAGCTGGAATTGGGTCCCGAGCATGTCGACGAAGTAGCTGCGCTCGCTGATGTGCGCCCCCTGCTCGTCCTTGGGCAAGGGCGCCGCCGCTCCGGGAGCGCCGCCGCTTCCCAGTCGGAGCTGGGTGGAGACCGTGTCCAGTTGATCCTGGGCCAGTTCGTTTTGGAATTGCGCCACCTTTTCCTGGGCGGCAAGCTCGGCCACGCTCTTCTGCAGCCGCAGGATTTGCTCCGCCGCCTGGTCGCGCAATTGATCGGCCTGGGCTGTGGCCTGTGCGGCCTCCGCACTTGAGCCTTTCGCTCTTGCCTTGCGGGTGGCATCGAAGAGCGGCCAGGTGATCTGAATGCCTATGTCGAAGTTGTTGTGCTGAAAGCGCAGGTAGTACTCGCTGTAGTTGTTGAACTTGGCGTAGCGGTTGTATTCCAGGCCAAAGGCGAACGTGGGGCGGTTGTTCTGCCGGGCGTCGCCTAAAGCGGTGTATAGCTTGGACTTGGCCGAGGCATACGCGGCTTCCACGCCGTTGTTCGCAGCCGGGGCGTCAGGCTGCTGGGAGATCTCGGGCGGGTTGGGAATGGTCTGTGGCTCGGCGACTATGTCGTCCGGGTTGAGCCCGGTCAAGTGGGCGAGGCGGGCGCGCGCCAGGTCGGCCTGGTCCAGCATGTGCAAGCGCCTGAGCGCGATCTGGGCTTCGGTCAGGCGGGCCTGGGTCAACTCCACTTTGCTGTCGAGGCCGGCGTCGACACGCTCGCTTTCGATCTCAATCAACTTGCGGACAAAGCCGGTCTGCTGATCGAGGGCCGCGATCTGCTGGTTGGTGGTCGCCAGCTCCAGGTAGTCCAGCGCGGCGCTCAGGATGACTTGCTGGCGGGTGTCCTTGAGCTGCAACTGCGCGGACAGCAGCGCGGCGCGCGCCGAGCGGATATAGTCCGGCTGGGAGAAGGAGAAGGCCAGGGACTGTGCATTGACTGTGTAAACCGAAGGCTGGCCGACAGGGAAGCCGTACGAATATCCCAGGCTGGAACCCACAGAAAAGCTTGGTTTATAGGCGTCTACGCTTTCCATCACCCCGGCCTCGGCGTGTTGCACTTCGGCAGCGCCGACGCGCACCTGGGTGCTGTTACGTAGAGCCAGATCGACTGCGGTGTAAAAAGAGACCTGGGCTCGGGCGCCGTTTTGCACAAACAGGGTAACGAAACCCAGCAACACGAACTGACAGGCGCGCCTCACCGATATGGTTGACCCCGGAAATTCTGCAATCTGCATTCTACAGACGGTTTCCACGCTAATCGACAATGCGAATGGGAACGCCCTCAGTGAGCGGCTGGCCATTGGTGGTGCCAAGGGCGACAACCGTATGCTCCCCCAGACCACTCACGATC
>Ga0302324_100014150_pt1 | contig 16107 bp, 14 predicted proteins | sample Palsa_T0_1_FD_201949 | JGI IMG/M metagenome (GOLD analysis project Ga0302324, IMG submission 201949) | Peat permafrost microbial communities from Stordalen Mire near Abisko, Sweden - Palsa_T0_1 | ecosystem: Environmental > Terrestrial > Soil > Palsa > Peat permafrost | place: Sweden: Abisko...
CGGAATCGATGTTGGTCACGGGCGGGCGCTCGAAGGCAACGTCCCGGTAGAGCTTCGGAATCACCGCGGACAGGTTGCGCGCCTTCGCGCGGGCGACGAGCTGCGGGCGGCAGCGGCACGCATAAGCCGTGTTGGACGCCTCGTCGTAGACGAAGCCGCTGCCGTCGCAGATGCCCATGGCGCAGCGCTCGCTGCGCTCGCTCGCCCGCGGAGCCATCACGCCCCCGCGAAGCGATCGCCCGCGTAGTTCATGAACTTCGGGTATTCCTTCTGGAAGGTCAGGATGACGTCGCCGATCGGGCCGTTACGGTGCTTGGCGATGATGATGTCGGCTTCTCCCGGGCGCTCGGAGTCCTTCTCGTAGTACTCCTCGCGGTAGATGAACATCACCAGATCGGCGTCCTGCTCGAGGTTTCCGCTCTCGCGAAGGTCCGACAGGATCGGGCGCTTCTCACCGCCGCGCTGCTCGACGGCGCGGCTGAGCTGGGAGAGCGCGATCACCGGCACCTCGAGCTCGCGGGCGAGCCCTTTCAGGCCGCGGCTGATCTGTCCCACCTGTTCGACGCGATTCTCAACGCGCCCCTCGTGTCGCATCAGCTGCAGGTAGTCGACGATGATCAGCCCAAGGCCTCCCTCGATCTCGTGATGCAGTCGCCGTGACTTCGCGCGGACCTCGAGCACGCCGATGTCGCTCGAGTCGTCGACGTGCATCGGCGCGTCGGCGAGCCGCTGGCAGGCGGCGAGGATCTTGCCCCAGCGATCCTCCGCGACGCGGCCCTTGCGCAGCTCCTCGCCCCTGATCCGAGCTTGCGAGGCGACGAAGCGCTGAGCCAGCTCGGACTCGGACATCTCGAGCGAGAACAGCGCCACCGGGTGTCCTCCGAGCACCGCGTTCTCGGCCATGTTGGTGACCAGCGCCGATTTCCCCATCGATGGGCGGGCGGCGATGATGATCAGGTTGCCGGGCTGGAAGCCTCCCGTCAGCTCGTCGAGGTCCTTGAATCCGGAGGGCGTCCCGGTCAGCGGCGTCTTCGCCACCGACAGCCGGTGCAGCTTGTCGGTCTCGGTCTCGAGAATGTCGGCGATCGAGCGGAACTTCTTCTGGCGGTCGTCGTGGGCGACCTCGAGCACCGCCTGCTCGGCGCGCTCGACGAGATCACGCGCCGGCGCCTCCCGGCCGACCACGCTCGCCTGGATCTCGTATGTGGTGGAGAGAAGCGCTCGTAACTGTGCGTTGTCGCGCACGATCCGCCCGTACTCCCGGGCGTGGCCGGCGGCCGGCACCCAGCCGGCGAGCTCGTCGATCGATTCAGGCCCGCCGATCTCCGCCAGCTTGCCCGACTGCCGGAGGGTCTCGGAGACCGTCAGGTGGTCGATCCTCCGGCTCGCGTTGTGCAGCTCGAGCATCGCCGCGAACACCGCCCCATGCTGCTCGCGGTAGAAGTGCTCCGGCCGCAGCCCCTCCTCCACCAGCAGGCCGTACAGATGTCGTTCCTCGAGCAGCACAGCGCCGAGAACCGACTTCTCGGCCTCCAGATTGTGCGGCGGCACGGCAAGCTGAGTGGTGGTGCTCATAGGACGATCCGAGTCTAGATTGGGGCCAGGTCGCCGCGCCCAGCACGTTCCCGCACCAAGCGAGGAGTTCGCGGCCCGCGGCCCTCGAGGACCCGGATGGTCCCGAGCTCGGCCGACACCGAACATCCCGGCGCCTGGCGCCCAACATCCCGATCGGGCCAAGCCCACATTGAAGACGCGCTAAGCGAAGCCAGGTCCGACGGGCCGCAGCGAGCTACCGCTGCTCGACGACCATCGTCTTGACCGCCGCCGTCACCTCATCGGCGATCTCGACCACCACCATGTACGTGCCGATGTTGCGGATCGGCTCGTCCAGGTGGATCTTCCTGCGGTCGATCTTGATCCCGCGCGCCTCGCGAATGGCGTCGGCGATGTCCTGGGTCGTGACCGAGCCGAACAGTCGGCCGTCGTCGCCCGCCTGCTGGGGGATCGTGAGCACCGTGCGACCGAGCAACTCAGCGCTCTCCTGCGAGCGCTGGACTGCCTCACGCTTGGCGCGCTCGGCCGCGTCCTGACGGCGCTTGGCCGCCTCGACGGACCCCTTGGTAGCGGGTTCGGCGAGCTTGCGCGGCAACAGATAGTTGCGCAGGTATCCGGGCGAGACCTCGACAACCTTGCCGCGCTCGCCGAGCTGCTCGACATCTTGGAGAAGGATCGCCTGAGGCACGGCTGACGCTCTCTAGCTAGCGATCGCGGTCGCGGTCGCGGTCACCACGGAAGCCGCGCTCGCCCCGGTCGCCACCTGCGGTCTCGGCGACGTAGGGCAGTAGCGCGAGCTCGCGTGCCCGCTTGACGGCGCGCGCGACCTGGCTCTGATGACGGCGGCAGGCGCCGGTAATCCGGCGGGAACGGATCTTGCCCCGCTCAGAGATGAACCGGCGTAGTGCGCCTACGTCCTTGTAGTCGACCCGGTCGATTTTGTCGCGACAGTACGGACACGGCTTGCGCCGACCGGAGGTCGGGCCGCCTTTCCTATCGCGCCGGCGTACCGGCCGTCGTCGTTGCTTTGCCAATGGAGAAACCTCTTAGAAGGGGATGTCGTCGTCGCTGGCTCCGGCTGCCACGGGAGCGGTCTCGAAGTCGCCGGTGTCGACCGGGACGTCGCTCTCGCTCGCCGCGCGGCTGACGGAGAACCCGTTTCCGCTCGCGCCGCCGGAGTCATCACGCCCACCGAGGAACTGCACGGAATCAGCGATGATATCGACTGCCTGGCGCTTTTGCCCTTCCTGCTCCCACTCGCGCCATTCGAGCCGGCCGTCGATGGCCACGGGACGCCCCTTGGAGAGGTACCGGGAGCAGTTCTCGCCCTGCGCGCCGAAGACGGTTACGTCGAAGAAGTTGGGCTTCTCCTCCCACTCGCCGGTCTGTCCGTTCTTGCGACGGGTGTTGCTCGCGATTCGCAGCTTGCACACGGCCAACCCGTTCCCAGTCGAGCGCAGCTCCGGATCGCGTGTGAGATTGCCGGTCATGACGACTCGGTTGATGTTCGTTCCTGCCATGCGCGGGCTCCTTTCCGGAGATCGTCGAAATTCGTAACTGCGAGTCTAGGCCCGCCGCGGTCGGCAACATGCTCCGTCCCCGGAAAGTGGCAGAGAATCAGCGATCTCGAGGGCGGTGTGGTGACCGATGTGGCAGTTCCGTCACGCCGGGGCGGCGCGCGGCGCGCGGCGCGGGTGGGGCGTGGCGCGCGGGTGGGGCGTGGCGCGCGGGTGGGGCGGTGGGAGGGCGGCGCGCGCGGTTGGGGCGGTGGGACCTGGTCGACCCGAGCGAACCACCCTCCCTACGGCCGCCCAACCCACTCAAACCACCAAGCCGTGCTGCGAACTGAACAGCAGTTGTTCACTTCGCAGCACACCCCCTCCGAGATCGGGGGCGGAAGCACGCTCACGAGGCTTTGCGACGACCTCTAGCCGTCGCTCCAGCACCTACCCTCCGCCATCGTGTCCGCGTCCCCACTGGCTGGCGCGCCCGCAACGCCGCGGCGCGCGGCGCGATTACGCGTCGTCCGACGAGGGCGCGACCGTGGCGGCGACTACGGCGCGCGGCTCGGGGGGCGGCGGTGTTCCGGGAAGGTTCTTGATGATCCGGAAACGCAGCACTCCGTCGGTGATTCTGAGGGTGTGCGACAGGGTCTCGAGCAGCGCGGCCGGCCCCGTGAACTGGAGCAGGTGGTACTCCGCCTCCGTCTGGTGGTTGATCTCGAACGCAAGGCTGCGCATCCCCCAGGGGTCGTGGCGCTCGAGCTCCCCGCCGCCGTCCGCGATCGACGCCTCGACGTCGGCGACTATCTTCGCGCGCTGCTCCTCGTCCGCGCTGGACGAGAGCAGGAGCATGAGGTCATAGGTGATCGCGGGCATGGACATGGAGGTCGCCTCGGGGCGGCGGCCGAGTATAGGGCGCGCGCCTGCGATGTGGACCTGAGGTCCGCCGCAGGAGCGCGAGTCACGCGCGATACTCGCCGCCGTGGCCGCCGCGCGTAAGACTCTCCCGATCCTAGCGCCCGCCTCCGCGCTCGAGTGGGAGCGGTGGCTCGAGGAGCATCATCGGACCTCTCTGGGCGTGTGGCTGAAGATCGCCAAGAAGGGCTCGAACGCGCCCAGCCCGACGTATGCAGAGGCGCTCGAGGTCGCGATCTGCTTCGGCTGGATCGACGGTCAGAAGGCGGCGCACGACGAGTCCGCGTGGCTGCAGCGATTCACCGGGCGCGGCCCGCGGAGCAAGTGGTCGAGGATCAATCGCGACCACGCCACGCGGCTGATCGCCGCGGGCAGGATGCGCCCGGCCGGGCTCGAGCAGGTCGAGCTGGCGCGCGGCGACGGCCGCTGGGAGGCCGCCTACGAGCCGCAGAGCACCGCGACCGTGCCGGACGACCTGGCGGCGGAGCTGGAGCGCAGTCCGGCGGCGGCGTCGTTCTTCGCGACGCTGAACAGCATCAACCGGTACGCAATCCTCTACCGGATCGGGGACGCCAAGCGGCCCGAGACCAGGGCGAAGCGAATCCGTCGCTTCGTCGAGATGCTGGAGCGGGGCGAGAAGCTCCACCCCTGATTGGGATCGTCCATGCCCCTGACCGTCCTTGATCGCTTCACCCCCGATCCTGGGATCCCTTCTTGCGGATGTCGGCGAGCTGGTCGTCGATCCAATCGCCCGGATTGCGTGCGGTGACGATCGCCGTCAGCCCCTCGTGCCGCCGCTCTCGCTCCTCCCGCGACATCGTCAGCGCGGCGTGGATCGAGTCGGCCAGCTCTTGGATGTCGAACGGGTTGACCGACAGCGCGTACTCGCCGAGCTCCTCGTGCGCGCCGGTGTTCTCGGACAGGATCGAGACGCCGGCGCGCTCGTTGACGAGTGGTCCCTCCTTGGCGACGAGGTTCATCCCGTCGAACATCGCGTTGACGATCAGCACGTCGTAGTGCTTGTAGGCGGCGACGGCCTCCTCGAGGTCGTCGCGCAGCTTGAGTTGGATTGGCATCCAGTCGGGCGACCCGTGCCGGTGGTTGACGACGGCGACCACCGCCTCGATGCGCTCGAGGTACTCGGCGTACTCCGGGACATCGGTCCGGGACGGCATCAGCTGGGCGATGAAGCTCACCTTCTCACGGAACTCGGGGTGCTGCTCGAGGAACACGTCGAAGGCGGTGAACCCGCGCAGGACGTTCTTCGAGAGGTCGGCGCGGTCGACGCGGAGGATCAGGTGATCGCGCCGGCGGCGCAGCAGCTCCTCCTCGAATGCCAGCGTCCGCGGCCGCTTCACCACCGCCCGCACACCGTTCGCGTCGATCGGGAGTGGGTAGGCGCGGACCCACACCTCACGATCTGAGAGCTTCACGAGCCCGCGGTCGAAGTCGACCTCCAAGTCAAGTAGGTCCTCGCAACACTGCAAGAAGTTGCGGCGATAGGACCGGGTGTGGAAGCCGATGATGTCGTTCGCGAGGATGCCGTTGTAGATATCGGCGCGCATCATCGCGGGCAGCACGCGCCAGGCGTCCGACTGGGTCCACGGAATGTGGACGAAGTGGTGCAGGAACGCGTCCGGACGCTCACGGCGGATCATCGCCGGCAGCGTGTAGAGGTGGTAGTCGTGCACCATCACGATCGGCTCGCTGACGCCGTGGATCTCCTCGAGCACGGCCGCGGCGAGGTCCTCGTTGACGACGTTGTAGCCGAACTCGAATGCCTCCATCTCGTTGCGGCGGATGTCGGGCGCGTTCGAGAGGTCCCACAGGTAATGCTGGATGAACCACAGCATCGGGTTGGCGGTGATGTTGTAGAAGCGGTCGTATGCCTCGTCGTCGGAGGCGACCAGCTTGACGCTGTACTCCCCGCCGTCGGGAGTGCGGACAGGGAACGGCCGGCCGTTGTGGCGCTCGGCGATGGCGACGTCCTCCTCGGTCATCGCAGAAGCGATCCAGGTGACGTCGCGGTGCGAGGCGAGCCCGGTCAGCGCGGTAACCAGCCCGCCGGTCCCACGCCGCACCTCGCCACCGGCTTCGAAGGTCACGGGACCCCGGTTGGAGACCAGCACCAAGGGGGTCGACGAGGTCGACATCGGTCAGACGGCGTCGTCGGTCGAGAACGCCATGTAGGCCGCAAGATATCGGGCGCGAGGATCGGGTCGCTAGCGCAGCGATGCGATCAGACGCGCGACGCCATCATCCACGGCGGCGAGCAGCGCTGCGTGCAGCTCCGCGTTGGCGGCCGAGATCGAAGAGATCTGGAACTCGTGACCGGCCCCGAGCAGCGGCCGCTCGTCGAGCGGGCGCCCCCAGCCGTCGCTCACCACGCCGCCCGCCTCGAGCAGGCAGAGCGCAGGGGCCGCCAGGTCGTAGGGCGAGTTGTTCAGCACGTGACCGTGCCCGACACGCTCGAACTCCTCGAGCATGCCGGGGACCTCGTCGATCAGTCGGGAGCCGACCTCGATCACGGCGTCGAGCTGGCCGGTCACGATCCGGGTCATCGAGAAAGCCTGGGAGCCGAGCTCGAACGTCCCGCCGAGCACAGACGATGCGTCGATCAGATCGCCCAGCACTTCTACCGTCGGCCTCACCGGGCGCCCACGAAAGCCGTAACCCCAGAACATCCGCTCCAGATCGGCGTTCGCGCTGAGGCGGGGCGGGCGCCGCGACTGCACTCCGGCACCCTTGACGGCGAGGAACGACTCGCCCGACTTGATCTCCACCACGCACCCGATCTCGACATCCGACATCGTCGGCGCGCCGTCGCCGAGCGGCGCCAGCGCGACGGCGACGCAGGCGGACTCGAGCCCCGCCATCGCCGGCCGCGTGCCGTCGATCGGGTCGACGAGCAGGACGTCTGTCGCGTCGGCGGGCGCAACCAGCCCGCGGTCCTCGGAGTAGAACGCCAGCCGCGGCGCGCGCTCCTCCACGAACGCCTGGAGCTCCTGCTCGGCGGCGGCGTCGATCGCGAACGTGACGTCTCCGCCGGCGCCGGCGCCGGCCTGAGCGCGGCCCGCGTGCGAGCCGAGTGCCGGGAGGACACGCTCACGCACGCGCAGCGCCAGCTCCAGCACCAGCTCGCTCGCCGCCGCGGGCGCCACCGGCTACTCGCCGCCGGAGGCGGGCCGGGTACCGAGCGTGAGCTTCACTTGACGGGCGGTGCCGTTGCCCCACACCTCGAGCGTCGCCACCTGGCCCGGATCGAGCAGCGCGACGGCGTCCGACAGGTCGTGGCCGACCGTCAGGTTGCGTCCGTCCAGCTTCGTGATCACGTCGCCGCCGATCTCGTACTCGGCGGCGTCGAACTCGAACTTGGTGGCGCCGCCGTGCAGCCCGGCCTTGGCCGCGGGGCCTCCCGCGGCGACGGACTGGATGAACGCGCCGTGGGTGACGCCCAGGTGCAGACGCCGCGCGAGCTGGGGGAATAGATCGACCGAGGTGACGCCGATGTATGCGTAGGCGACCGAGCCGTGTGCGCGCAGCTGCGACACCGAACGCTTGACCGTGTCGACCGGGACGGCGAAGCCGACCCCCTCGCCGCCGCCGCTCGAGGACTCGAGCTGTGAGTTGATCCCGATCACGGTGCCGCCGGAGTTGACCAGCGGGCCGCCCGAGTTACCGTGATTGATCGCGGCGTCGGTCTGAATCGCTCCCGGGATCGAGAATGTGTTCTGCGCGTTGGTGCCGTTGAGCGACTGGATCGAGCGATTCGTCGCCGAGATCACGCCGACCGACATCGATCCCGCCTCGCCGAACGGGCTCCCGAGCGCCGCCACCGGCGCGCCGACGGCGAGCGCCGCGCTCGAGCCGAGCGCGAGCGGCCGCAGCGAGAGACCCGCCGGGTTGATCTGCAGCAGCGCGACGTCGGCGTTCGGGTCGGCTCCGACGATCTTCGCCGGAACCTCGTTGCCGTCGGCGAACTGGACGTAGACGGCCCTCGCGCGGTGCAACGTGCCCCCCGCACTGATGCTGACCACGTGGGCGTTGGTGACGATCTCTCCGCTGCTCGAGATCACGAAGCCCGATCCCTGCACCGTCGAGCCGACAGGACCCGCCCCCGGGAACACGCTGGTCACGGTCACCACGCCTGGTGCATCGCGGTCGTAGACCGCCGCCGCGTCGAACCCGGCGAGGTTGCGGGCCGCGCTCGGGGCGGAGCTCGCGTGCCGCGAGGACCCACAGCCGGCCACGACCGCCGCCGTCGCGAGCACCGCTACCGCGGTCCTGCGGGTCATGCGGGGAGCTCGAGCGTCAGCGTCGTGCTCTCCGGCCCCGACGCGACCGTCAGGCGGCCCGACATGCGCTCGGCGAGCTCGCTCGCGATCGCGAGGCCGAGACCCGAGCCCTGGGCGTCGTCGGCGGTGTAGAACGGCTCGAAGATCCGCGGCAGCGCATGCGCGGGAATGCCCACGCCATCGTCGCGGACCGCAAGGTACACGTGGCCGTCCTCGCGGACGGTCGTGACGACGATGTGCGTGCCGGCCGGGTTGTGGGTGAGGGCGTTGTCCAGCAGGATCCGCATGATCTGGGCTACGCGGACAGGATCGCAAAGGGTCTCGATCGCTCGCGTCGCAAGCCGGAGCTCGAGGTGTGCGTCGTGCTGCGCGAGCGCGAGCTCGAACTCACCGCTGACCGATCGCGTCAGCTCGCCGAGGTCCACCTGCTCGGGCCTGAGCTCGAGCGCGCCCGCATCGAGCTTCGAGAGGTCGAGCAGGTCGACCGACAGCTTGCGCAGCCGCTCGACCTGGCCACGCACCTGATCGAGGAAACGACTGCGCGTCTCGGCGTCGAGATCCTCGTCCTCGAGCAGCTCGACGAACCCGCCGAGCGAGAACACGGGCGTGCGAAGCTCGTGCGAGGCGGTGGCGATGAACTGCTTACGCGCCAGGTCGAGCTGGGCGAGCTGGCGCTGCATGTCGTTGAAGGCGACCGCGAGCTGGCCAATCTCATCGTTCGAGTCGACTGGGATCGGATGGGCGAAATCGCCGCCTGCGACCTGTTCGACCGCCCATTCGAGACGCTTGAGGCGCTGCGCCAGCGCGCGCGCGACCAAGTACCCGCCGATCAGGGCGAGCAGCAGCGCCAGGCCGCCGGCGTCGAGGATCTCGTGGCGGACGATCGAGCTGCTGCGCACGACGTCGCTGACCGGGGCGGAGAACACCACGACCCTTGCGAGCTGACCCTGGTGCTGCAGCGGCAGGGCCGCCTCGGCGACGGTTCCGGTGGCGGCAGACTCGATCCCCGTGGTCGGCTTACCGGTGGCGGCGGCCTGGTCCGCGGGTGCGAAGCGCAGATCCTCGGTCGCCACGTGGGAGAGGCTCGAGTCGGCGGAGGCGGAGAGCTGAGGACGCCCGCCGGCGAAGGAGACGGACAGCAGCGTTACGCGGTCCCCCGACGTAAGACCTGCCTTCTCGACGATGCTCTGAACATCCGGTCCGCTCAGGCTGCTCCCGATCGTCTGCTCGATCGTGGCCGAGTTGCGGCGGGCGGCGGCGGCGAGCGATGCGAGCTGATCGTTCAACAGTCGCGACCGCAGTCCGGGTGCCACATACAAATACAGCACCGCGATCGCCAGCAGCGTGATCCCGAAGAAGATCAGCGCCAAGCGGTTTCGCAGCGAGTTCATGCTCATCGCGGCCGCAAATCGGCTTCGCAGCGAGCTCATCGCGATGCGGTTTCGGAGCGACTTCAAGCGGCCGGCTCCCGCTACAGGTCGCTGTCGCGGAACCGGTAGCCGACTCCGCGGACTGTGTACAGGTACTCAGGATCCTTTGGATCGAGCTCGATCTTCTCGCGCAGGTGCCGGATGTGGACGTCGATCGTGCGCGGATCGCGGTACGCGGAGTCGCCCCAGATCCGCGCGAGCAGCATGTCGCGTGTGAATACGCGCCCGGGGGCGCGGGCGAGGGCCGAGACGATCTCGAACTCGACGAACGTGAGCGGGGCCTCCTTGCCGCGCACGCGGACCGAGCGCTTGAGGAAATCGATCTTCAGCTCGCGAACGAACAGCGGCGCCTCGTCCGGCGCGGTCTCGTCCGGGCGACTCATCTCCGCACGGCGCAGGACGGCCTTGATACGGCTGCGGAACTCCCGCATCGAGAACGGCTTGGTGATGTAGTCGTCAGCTCCGAGCTCGAGCCCGACGACCTTGTCGATCTCCTCCGACTTGGCGGTCAGCATGATGATCGGCACCGAGCTGTGGCTGCGCATGCGCCGGCAGACCTCGAGCCCGTCGACGTTCGGCAGCATCAGATCGAGCACGACCAGATCGAACTGCTGCTCGCCGAACCGGAGCAGCGCCTGCCGCCCGTCGGTGGCCTGCACGACCTCGTAGCCTTCCTTGCGTAGTGGATACGACAGGAGGGTCTGGATTGACTGCTCGTCGTCGACGAGCAGGATGCGGGCTGAGCGATCGGCCACCGTGCTTCTCTCCTGGGGCCACACAGGGTAGACAGCGCGATTCGGGAACGGGGCCTGGGGCCTTCGGCCCTTGGGAGTTGGGGCCTTCGGCCCTTGGGAGTTGGGGCCTTCGGCCCTTGGGAGTTCGCCTGGCGGCGAACATCCCGACGCCTGGCGGCGAACGTCCCGGTCGGCTCGCGCCGAACATGCTGGGGCCTTCGGGGATCGTCCGCAGGCAGTCCCCAACTGTGGTTAACCTAAGGCCGATGCTGAACCCGCGGATCTACCGCGCCGCGTTTCTGCCCGTGATCGTGGCGGTGGTCGTGCTCGCGTTCTCGTTCCAGAGCGGGCCAGGCGCGCTCGGCACGACGCTCGCGCCGGCCGCATTCAACGGCCAGGCCGCATACAACATGCTGGTCCAGCAACTCGCGCCGCGATACCCAGATCGCCGGCCGGGATCGCCCGGCGATGACGCGTTGGCGGCCCAGATTGCGGCGGATTTTCGCGGCGCCCCGATCCAGTTCAGCGTCCGGACGGCTACGTTCGATGCCCATACCGCCGACGGCACGCGCAGGCTCGAGACCGTGATCGGCGAGCAGGACGGGTCCTCGAGCGGCCGGATCGTGGTGATAGCCCACCGCGACGCGCTCGGCGCGAGCGCGACCGCGGACCTCTCCGGTACGGCCACGCTGATCGAGCTTGCCCGTGTGCTGGCCGGTCGCACGCTCAACCGGACCGTTGAGCTCGTCTCGATCAGCGGCTCGAGCGGGCTCGCGGGCGCGACCCATCTGGCGAGCACGCTGGGCGGGCCGATCGATGCGGTGATCGTGCTCGGCGACGTTGCCGGCAAGCGCGCGAGCGAGCCGGTCGTAGTGCCGTGGTCGAGCGGCGAGAACATCGCTCCGCTGCTGTTGCGCAACACCGCCGCCGCCGCCGTTCGCAGCGAGGCCGGGCTCGCGCCCGGAGGCGAGGATCTGGCCGCCCAGTTGGCGCGGCTCGCCTTCCCGCTGACGCTGTCCGAACAAGGGCCGTTCAATGCCCGCGGCATTCCGGCGGTGCTGCTGTCGCGCTCCGGCGAGCGCGGTCCGAGCGCGAGCACGCCGGTGGAGGAGGCGCAGCTGAGCAGCTTTGGGCAGGCGGCGTTGCAGACGATCAGCGCGCTCGAATCGGGTCCGAGCATTCCACCACCGTCGGCATACCTCGTCTTCAAGGGCATGACGGTGCCGGAGTGGCCGGTGCGCCTGTTGGTGCTGGCGCTGATCCTGCCGGTGCTGTGTGCCGCGGTTGACGGGTTTGCCCGCGCCAGGCGGCGGGGGCACGAGGTCGGAAGGTGGGCGGGATGGGTGCTCGCGACGGCGCTCCCGTTCGTGCTCGCGTCGCTGTTCCTGCTCGGCTTGGGCGCGACCGGGCTGATCCGCGTCCTGCCGCCGGGACCGCTCGGCCCGGGCGCCGTTCACCTACATCTCCGGGAGGCGGCGGAGCTCGCCGCTGCCGTCCTGGTCTTCGTGACGACGATGTTCCCGCTCAGGTCTTACATCGTGCGCCGGCTCGCCGTGCGGGGAGACCCCAGCGAGGCGGGCGGAGCAGCAGCGGTGCTGCTCGTGATGTGCGCGATCTCGATCGCGCTCTGGATCACGAACCCGTTCGCCGCGGCGCTGATCGTGCCGGCGCTACACCTGTGGATGTGGATCGTGGCGCCTGAGGTCCGGCTCCGCGCCCCGCTCGCGATCACCGTGCTGCTGGTCGGCCTCGCGCCATTCGTGCTGGTGATCGTCTACTACGCGAACCAGTTCGGCCTCGGGCCGGTCGGCGTGGCCTGGACGGGCGTGCTGCTGATCGCTGGAGGCGGGCTCGGCATCCCCGCCTTGCTCGAGTGGAGCATCGTCGGCGGTTGCGCGGCCAGCGTGGCCGTGATCGCTACCCGGGCGGCGCGCGCGGATTCGCCCGAGATCGCGCCCGTGACCGTCCGCGGGCCGGTTACCTACGCCGGGCCTGGCTCGCTCGGTGGAACCGAGTCGGCGCTGAGGAGGTGAGCGGATGCGGCGGCTCGTGCGAGCGACCTCCTCGGTATTCATCCTGTCCGGCCTGCTGCTCGTGATCGACGCCGGAGTGACGCTGCTGTGGCAGGAGCCGGTGACGGCGGTGATCGCGCTGATCAAGCGCGGCGAGATCAATCACGGGCTCGTCGATCGGCCCCTATCGTTGTCGCCGCAGGACAATCGGGCCCTCGCGGGAATCACCAGCACCGAGGGTCGGATCGCTTTCTACGCCCGCCTCTACGACCGCCGTGCGGTAACCGGCGAGCAGATCGGGAGCATCGAGTTCCCGAAGCTGCACGCCGGCTACGACGTGATCCAGGGCACGGACACGGCGAGCCTGGAGGAGGGTCCCGGCCACTATCCGGCCACCGCATTCCCCGGGGTCCCCGGCGACACGGTCGCGATCGCCGGGCACCGCACCACCTATCTGGCGCCGTTCCGCTATCTCAACGAGCTCGAACCGGGCGATCTGATCGTGGTGAAGATGCCATATGCGCTGTTCACCTACAGGGTGCAGCGCCAGCAGATCGTCACGCCGACCTCGCTGTGGATCACCGCCAACAAGGGCTATGAGCGCCTCGTTCTGTCGGCCTGCAACCCGCTCTACAGCGCCAGCCAGCGGATCGCCGTGTTCGCGAGCCTGTACGAACAGCAGCCGCTGGGCCAGGCGGCTTAGGTGTGCTTCGCGCCCCGACTTCGAAGTGGGGTCTCGACCCCATCTAGCGTCCGCATTCCGGAGCCGATGTTCTTGCCAGGAGGTAAGAATGCCGACACTAACTCACAGCGCAGGCAGGCGGGTTCGTCCAGCAACTAGGGTTGCCTCGAGAACTCGAGCAGGGAGACAAGACAGCATGCACACCGAACGGGAGGCACGGGTCATGAAGCTCAGGGCACAAATCGCGAAGGGGGATTACCGCGTCGACCCCCACGCCGTCGCGGACGCGATCCTGCGCCGCGTGCGGATGCTGGGAGCCGACGAGGCCCGATCCGGTCAGAACGAGTGCTCGTACCCGACGAGCCCGCCGTCGACATCGGCGAAGACCAAGCCGGGCGGCCCGTCGATGACGCGTCCGATCCACGTCAGCCCGATGTTCGCGGCGGCATCCTCCGCGTCCCTGCGGGCTGCCGGCGGGATGCACACGCACAGCTCGTAGTCCTCGCCGGCGGTGGCCGCGAAGGACTGCGGCACCGAGCCCAGCTGCGCGGCCACTGCAGCGACCCCGTCGGCGAGCGGGAGGCTCGAGAGGATCAGCTCGATCCGGACGCCGCTGCGCCGCGCCAGATGAGCGGCGTCGGTCGCGAGTCCGTCGGAGAGGTCGATCATCGCGTGAGCGCCGGCGGCGGCCAGGGCACGCCCCTCGGCCAGCCGTGGCTCGGGTCGCGCGTAGCGCAGAGCGAGCGCGGTAGGGCCGCCGGCGCGGCCGTCGAGCACCGCGAGCCCTGCGCCCGGACCGCCGAGCGTTCCCGTCGTCGCGACGAGATCTCCCGGGCGAGCGCCGTCGCGGCCGACCAGCAAGCTGGGGTCCGCTGCCCACCCGACCACCGTGAAGGAGACGGTGAGCGCCTGTGCGTGGGTGACGTCACCGCCGGCGATCGTGGCGCCGGCGCTGTCGGCGAGCGCCTGGGCACCACCGGCGAGCTCGATTGCGTAGCCGATCTCGGTCTCCGCCGGTAATCCGAGCGCAAGGTAGGCCTCGCCGGCCCAGGCCCCCATCGCGGCGAGATCCGACAGCGCTGCAGCGAGCGCACGATGCCCGATCTCGTCCCCCGACAGCTGCGAGGATCGGAAATGCACGCCGTCGACCATCGTGTCCACCGAGGTGACCGCGTAGCCGCGGCCGCGCACGACCGCGGCGTCGTCGCCGAGCCAGCGAACCATCCGCGGGCCGCCCGGCCGCAGCGTCTGCTCGAGGGCGGCGATCAGATCCAGCTCGCGCACGGCGCCCGCGCGGGGTCGCTCAGCGGTGGCGGTAGACGATCCGCGCGCGGTCGAGGTCGTACGGCGAAAGCTCGACGCGGACGCGGTCGCCGGGCAGGATACGGATCCGGAATCGACGCATCTTCCCTGCTACGTGCCCGAGCACGACGTGGTCGTTGTCGAGCTTGACGCGGAACATCGCGTTGGGGAGCGCCTCGATGACCTCGCCCTCCAGCTCTACCTTTTCTTCCTTCGGCACCGGAGGGATGCTATCGGGCTAGCGCCCAGGGGACGCCCCGGTGGCGGCGCCCGTCCCAGCCCCGGTCGCCGGCCCCGGCTGCGGCGCGGGGTTATAGAGCTGTGGGTTGGTGTACGGGCCGGCGGTGGGGACGCCAGGCTGGGGCACGGCGGGCGTGGTCAGGGTTGGGGTGGTTGTGGTGGTTGTGGTGGTGGTCGGGGTCAGGAACTGCGAGTCGGGACCGCCGAGCGCGTAGTGGTGGTAGTAGCCGTAGAACGGCGTACCGACGAACGGGTCGGCCGGCACGGCGAAGTCACCGCAATAGCCGTCCGCGGCCTTCTCCATGTACGTGTGCCAGATCGGTGCCGCCAGCGTGCCGCCGAAGCCGGCTCCGAGGCCGTTTACGTCGTTCATCGAGGTCGTGGCATTCGGATAGCCGACCCAGACCGCGGTCGAGAGCTTCGGCGTGTAGCCGACGAACCAGGCGTCGGTGTAGTTGCTGGTCGTGCCGGTCTTGCCCGCGGCCGGGCAGCCGTAATTGGCGGCGGTGCCGGTTCCCGAGGTGATCACGCCCTTGAGGACCTGGGTTGCAGCGTAGGCCTCGCCCTGGCTGAAGACCTCCGTCTTCTGAGGATCGCCGAGGTCGACTTTGTTGCCGTCCGGATAGACGACCTTCGAGATCACGGTCGGGGCGATGTGGTAGCCGCCGTTGGCCACGGTCGCGTAGGCGTCGGCCATCTGCAGCGCCGAGACGCCGATCTTGAGACCGCCGATTACCTCGGATGGATTGCCGAAGAGCTGCGAGGTGATCCCCATCGCGTGCGCCATCGCGTCCAGCTTGTCGAAACCGATGTCGGCGGCGAGCTGGGCGAAGACCGTGTTGTCGGAGAGGATCGTGGCCTTGGTGATGCTGATCCGTCCCTGGTAGGTGTGCTCGGAGGTGGAGACGTTATAGGTGGGATATCCCGGCAGCCATCCGTCGGCGAGGTAGTGCGAGTCATAGTAGGTCGTGTTGGGATCGCCGCTGTAGTCGTGGATCAGCGTCATCAGCGCGAACACCTTGAATGCCGAGCCGGTCTGCCGTTCGGCTTGGGTCGCGTAGTCGAACTCCGTCTGCGCGTAGGTGGTGGAGTTGGCCATCGCGACGATGTTCCCGTTCAGGGGATCGACCGTCACGACCGACGCGGCAGGGTCACCCTGTTCGTCGAGCTCGTCGAGGATTGCCGCGCGCGCCTCCGCTTGGTCCTGCAGGTTGATCGTCGTGTAGATCTTCAGTCCACCCTGATCGACGACCTTCTTGCCGAGCTTGTCGTCGAGCGCCTGCTGGACGTAGTCGAGCACGTAGGGCTGCTCGCGCTGCGTGTAGTACGTGTTCTCCTTGACCTCGAGCCCGGCGGCCTCGGCGGCGCTGGCCTGGGATTGGGTGATGTAGTGCGATGTGACCATCGCCTGTAGCACCTCATTGCGACGTGTCCGGGCCGG
>Ga0302324_100014155_pt1 | contig 16105 bp, 10 predicted proteins | sample Palsa_T0_1_FD_201949 | JGI IMG/M metagenome (GOLD analysis project Ga0302324, IMG submission 201949) | Peat permafrost microbial communities from Stordalen Mire near Abisko, Sweden - Palsa_T0_1 | ecosystem: Environmental > Terrestrial > Soil > Palsa > Peat permafrost | place: Sweden: Abisko...
AATGGGTGTAGGAACTGAGATAATAATAACCTCGCCACTGAGCGGGTCGTCTGGGCTGGCAACGCCGGAAACCTCATTGAGAATCGCTATGGCAGATGAGCCGATGATTGAGCCGCCACCACCGCCGCTGACGTCGCCGTCGCCGCCGCCGCCGCCGCTATAGCCTCCTCCTCCACCACCACTATAAGAGCCGCCTCCGCCGCCTCCGCCGAAGCCGCCATAGCCGTAGGCTGAGTTCCCGCCATTGCCTCCGTTTTCAAAACTCGATCCGCCGTCGGCGACGCCAGTACCGCCGCCGTTGCCTAGAAAGCCGCCCCCACCCCCGCCGTCGTAGCCGTTGCTTGAGCCGCCGCCCCCACCGTCAATGCCTCCAGGGCTACCGTCGCCGCTGCCGCCGTTGGTGCTGACGTTGCCATTGCCTCCGCTGCCGGCGAGGCCTCCTCCTCCTCCTCCGCCTGCAATGACTAGAGGCGTGCTGCCGTTGACAACGAAGCTGCCGCCGCCGCCGCCTGCGCCGTAAGAGCCGCCACCGCCCACCAAGAGCGTGAGGGTCGTGGACGTTGAGAAGTTAAATTCCGCGCTCATCTCGGCTCCGTAACGAGCATAGGTTCCGCCGATGCCGCCCGGAGCGCCGTACGCCGTGATGATGTAAGTGCCAGGATTGAGCGTGATATTCGTCTCCGACCCGCTGAACAGATATATGTTGGTCTGGGCGGAACCGGCCAGCACACCCAATTGCAAGGCGACCGAAATCGAAAGGCCGCGAAGGAAGTATTTAGATTTCATATAATACTGACTGTATGAGCCATTGCTTTTTCCCCGCGAGAACCACCATGGCCACCGCAGTTGCTTTGCACTTTCAGGTATCACGTAACGTGAGGGTCAAAGGATATTTGAAAATTCTTTAGTTATGATCTTGACTTGGGTTAAGCATGAGACTTCAGGGCGATAATTGGGCGCGGTAGAAACGGTGGACGTTGGTGGTGGACTGCGGATCGGAGAAATAGAGCGGGCCGCTGCCGAGCAGATTGGTTTGCAGCGGAATCCAAGTTTGCAGGTCCGTGCTGGCCTGAATGACCACGTTGGAACCGGGCGGGCCGGACACGTCGAAACCAAACACGCCGCCCGTGAAGCCGAAGGCGGCGTTGGTGGTGATGATGGCAATGGAGACCGGCAGGTAGGACATGGCCGCGTAGGGAGAGACGTTGGTGCCCGCCACCTGGAACTCGCCGCCCACATACAACGCGCTGCCCGACACCGCCAGCGCATTCACATAGGGGATGTCGTTGCCGATTGACATCCCCGAACCGAGAGCCGACCAACCGCTCCCGTTCCATTGCGCGATGCAATTGGCATTGGTATCGCTGCCCCGAGGCGGGGAGATTCACGATTGAACTTGAGTGGTTCAATGGAACCGGGCGATTTGGGTTGGAGGTGGACATTGAGGGGCCGGATTTTCCCCGGAGGAAAATACGAAACTCGGAATTGTTCCGCAGCCTGGGCCAAACCAACAGCGAGACGCCCGGGCTGGATTATCGATGTTATGAAGGATGGTGGACTGACCTGCCCGATTTCGGCGGTCTCAAACCTGTCAAAACCGGAATAGTGGACAATTTTGAATTGAGAATGCGGACGCGCGACGAAGGAGTTGGCTTGGAGTTTGCCGGTTTTTTTGAAGTGGCCCGCCCGGGCCGCTACAAGTTTTATTTGACATCGGACGATGGCAGCCGGCTGTACCTCGGACGGACCCGTGTGCAGGCCGATATCATCAGCCAGGATGAATGGCCCATTCCCCGCCATTTGTTCATCGGTCAGATTTTGGATGAGAATCAGGATGATTTGTGGAGCTGGCTCGAAGGCAAAGTCACCGATGTCTGGCCAGACGAAGACGGTCTCAGGATGGAGTTAAGCGTCGGGCGCTCTCGCATAGAGGTTGGAATCACCGGCCCGGTTTCCTGGACTCCACCGGAGTTGCTGGGTAAGTTCGTGCGGGTCACAGGTTTCTGCCAAGGCGCCTATAACTCCGACGGAGTGAAAACGCCCAACCTTTTGCTCGCGCCCAGCAGCCGTCAATTGGAAGTTATAGAGACCCTTCCCACACCCAAAACCACGAACGGTAATCCGGCAGGATTGCCGGTTTTGACGACAGCTGCCAAGGTGCATCGCTTGAAGCGGGAAGAGGCCCAGTTGGGATACCCGGTTGACATTCAAGGGGTCGTCACGGGCAGAAGTCCCGTGGGTGACGGTTTCACGCTGCAAGACTCGACTCGCGGCCTGTTTGTGGAGTACACCAATCTCGTGCAGGTAGGAGAATTCGTGGAACTCACAGGGCAGACCGATCCTGGAAACTTTGCCCCCATGCTGGTAAAATCAACGGTGCGCCATCTGGGCGAGGGGCGCCTGCCGGAGCCTCTTCGCCCCACATGGGATCAACTGATGAATGGCAGCCTGACGTCCCAATTTGTGGAAATCGAAGGTATCGTAATGGGCGCTAATCAGAACGGTGTGCAGCTTCTTACTCCGGGCGGCCCGGTCCATCTCAGGTTCAACGAGGTCTCGGGGTCAGAGGCCATTGACCTTGAGATGAACACGCTGGTCCAGATTCGCGGCGTGCTGCATGTCGAATGGAACGCCGAGGCGCATAGGGTTAACTTAGAAGGCGTTTGGATGTGGGATCCCAAGGTGACGGTGGCAGCGCCGGCGAAGGCGGATATGCTTTCGCTGCCATACAAAACACCCGGGGAATTGTTGTTATTTGATTTCCAAGCCAGTTCGCTTCAACGCATCCGCATGTCCGGGCAAATTGTTCACGTGGGAGCGGAGGTGTGTTGCATGATGGTCGGCGCCAGTGGCGTCCGTTTCATTGCCAATAGCTTTGGACAGCTAGTTCCGGGCAATATCGTGGATGTGGCAGGGTACCCTCAACTCGGCGGCGCCTCCTCCTTGTTGCGCCAGGCAGAAGCGATCAAAACCGGTCATGCCTCGTTGCCGGAAGCGCGAACGCTTCCTGCCGGCCATCTGGTCAACACCGAGTGGGACGCCACTCGCGTCCAGGTGGAGGGAGTGTTGACTGAAACGAGTAAAGCCGGCTCTGACCGACTCCTGATTTTGCAGGACGGAGCGCAAAACTTTGTGGCGCGAGTGAGCGCGGGAGACGAGGTTCTGCAGTCACTTCCCATCGGCTCTCGCCTCGAATTAGTCGGGGTCTATGCAGTTCAGGAAGGCAGGCAAGGATTCAACCACCAAACCGGATCTTTCGAGGTTTTGCTCAATTCAATGTCGGATGTAAAGATTTTAGCGCGACCGCCTTGGTGGACGTTGCGGCGGCTGCTGGTCGTTGTCGGCACGCTGGCCGGCGTTCTCGTTATTGCCATACTGTGGATCACCCAACTCCATCGGACAGTCGAAGAGCGCACGGTTCAACTCACGAAAGAAATCGAGGAGAGGCGGCGAATCGAGCAACACCGGGCCACGGAAAAGGAGCGCGCCCGCGTCGCCCAGGACCTGCACGACGAACTCGGCTCCGGCCTTACCGAAATCAGCATGTTGGCCGCGATGCGCACGGCCGATGAGGGATCCAGCCAACATCTTGATCAAATCGGAGACCGAGCCAGAGACATGGTGACGGCCCTGGACGAAATTGTCTGGGCAATGAGCCCGAAGCATGATTCGCTGGAATCGCTGGGAAGTTATCTCTGCCTGTATGCAGACCGTTTCCTAAAGCTGATGAATATCACCTGTAATTTGAAAGGAACTTTTGAATTGCCCGCCCAAGATTTGAATTCGGTCCATCGGCACGAGTTCTTCCTGGCATTCAAGGAAGGCCTAGCCAACGTCGTCCATCATTCAGGGGCCACTGAAGTCCGACTCAGCATTCGAATCATCGGACACCGATTGAGAGTGTCTTTGGCAGACAATGGCAGCGGACTGGGGCGGGTTCCTCCAACACTGGGAAATGACGGCCTTGCCAGCATGCGGATACGCATGGAAAAGATCGGCGGGCGTTTCGCCATCGCCAGCAAAGCCGGACGCGGCACCACTCTGCGATTTTACCTGCCGCTGCACTGAGAATTTATCCATGATACGCCTCGCTATAGTCGAAGATAACCAGACCATTCGCAAAAGCCTTGCGTACTTCGTCCAGACGGCTCCGGATTGCCAATGTGTGTTCGCCTGCAAAACCGCCGAAGAAGCGCTGCAAGAATTGCCGGCGCACTCGTGCCAAGTTGTGCTCATGGACATACAACTGCCAAAGATGTCAGGCATCGAATGCACCGCCCGACTCAAGCAATTGCTTCCCTTGATCCAGATCATCATGGTCACTGTATATGAAGACACGGAACGCATCTCGGCCGCCTTGCGCGCCGGTGCCTGCGGCTACTTGCTCAAACGCTGCAAACCCAACGAACTCGTCGCCGCCATCCACGAGGCCTGCCAGGGCGGCGTCCCCATGCCACGCGAGATCGCGCGCAAAGTCATTGCTGCCTTCCGGTCTCCGACGGCAACCTTGGCGGAAGTAGAGGGCCTCAGACCGAGTGAGAAAAAAATTCTCGAATTGCTGGCATCAGGGCTGTCTAACAAAGAAATCGCCAATCGCCTGGGCTTAACCGCCAGCACCGTCCGCTGGCATCTAGAGAACATCTACAGCAAACTCCATGTCAATTCCCGCACCGAAGCCGTTCTCAAGATCCACCCCATAAAGGTCCTATAAACCGAAAATGAACTTAAAGTTTCCAAATGTATTCAAACCTAAATCACCAAAAACATGAAAGCAAAACTTGATCCATTCCTGACGGTACTTTCGGCCATTGGCATGGTCACTATCTTAACCGGCTGTCACACGCCGGCAAACAAGTCCCATTCGGCGACGCCATGCATGGATGCGCTCGGCCGCTTCACTGCCGCTGATGTGCCGGCAATGGGACCGGCCGAAAATCCCTCTGTGGCCGGTCCTTGGACGAACGGCGTCACTCCGCCAAATCTGCCCGGCGATGGCCTGGCGCAGCATCCGATGCTTCTTGTAGGGGAAAATTACGATAAAATGTTCCTCGTCAGGGATGGCAAGATCATTTGGACCTATTCCACTGGTGCCAGCTATGAATACGACGATGTGTGGATGCTTTCCAATGGAAATATTCTTTTCTCCCGTATGGAATACGCCGAGGAAATCACACCGGATAAAAAAGTCGTGTGGAAGTATGATTGCAACAAAGCCCCCGGTGCCAATCATACTGAAATCCACACCTGCCAGCCTATTGGCTTGGACAAGGTCATGATCGTCGTGAATGGATTGCCGCCAAAATTGATGATCATCAACACCAAGACCGGAGCGGTCGAGGTTAGCCACGAACTCCCGTTCACCCAGCCGCCCAACCCCAACGGCATCCATGGCCAGTTCCGCCGGACTCGCGTCACCGCCCGGGGAACCTATCTCGTTTCAGTCTTTGGGATGGGATATGTCGTGGAATTCGACAAAAACTTCAAAGAAATCTGGCGATACAAAATCAAATTGCCGTGGGCCGCCATCCGTCTCAAGAACGGCAATACCTTGATCACCGACGAAGCGGACAGCCTCACGCGCGAAGTCAATCCCAAGGGCGAAACGGTCTGGGAATTCAACACAAAGAAGGAATTACCTCAGGAATACCAGTTCCGTTCCGCACCGCAGACCTGCACACGTCTGGCCAATGGCAACACCATCTTCACCTCTCGCGGCGACAATGGCAAAGGGCCGCAACTTATCGAAGTCACCCCGGACAAGAAGGTTGTCTGGGTTCTGCAAGATTGGAAGGACTTTGATGGCGTAACCGCCGTGCAAATTCTCGACGATCCTGGCGTACCCGAAATCCCCGGACAATCGGAACACTAAGCGGACAACGAAAACGTCCTCCAGACAATTCAGGAATGTACTTGCGCGATTCAAAACCAGGCGCGCCGTTTGGCCAGAGAGGAATCACAGGCGGCGAAGTTTCTTGTGCGATCAGCATAGGTTGAGCTGCCATCAGGAATATGCAAATTGTCAGTGTCATTTTAGGGCCTTGGACTTCGATCGATCTTAAATGTCCGCGAGCCGTCCGGTGGAATCGCCAAAGCGTTCAAGATTTTTCACGCCCATGCGGTCGGCCATGCTCAAATAAAGATTGGTCGCGGGCTTGCCCCCTTGCTTGACAAAACGGCCCGGGGTCAGTGTTCCACCGCCCGCGCCCGCCAGCAGGATGGGTAGATTGACGTGCGTGTGGCGATTGCCATCCGCGTTGCCGCCGCCATAGACGATCATCGTATTGTGCAAAATGGAATGGCCGTCCACATCTTTCACGGCCTGCAATTTATCGAGGAATTTTGCGAATTGCTGCACATACCACAAGTCAATTTGCGAGACTTTTTCAATTCGGTCCTCCTTGTTCTGATGATGCGACAAATCATGGTGGCCTTCGGGAATGCCGATGTCCGTGAAAGGACGGTTGCTGCCGTCATGCGCCAGCAGCATCGTGGCCACACGCGTGGAATCGGTCTGAAAGGCCAGCACCATGATGTCGTACATAAGCTGGATATGCTGCGCGTAATCGGCGGGGATTCCGTCGGGTGTTGGCACCATCGGGTCTTTCACGCCTCCCGCTCGTTCTGCTTTCTGAATCCGCGCCTCCAATTCACGGACACCTGTCAAGTATTGATCGAGTTTGTCCCGGTCTCGTGAGCCGAGACAGCGGGCCAAGTCCCTGGCATCTTGGCGCACAAAATCAAGAATGGAACGTTGTTCCTGCCGGCGGCGCTTGGCGTTTTCCACCCGTTCGCCAGGAGCGCCGGCACCGAAAAGTCGTTCAAAAACCTGGCGCGGATTGGCTTCGGGCGTCATCGGCGTGCTGGAAGAGCTCCAGGAAAGATTGTATTGATACGCACAGGAATAGCCGGAATCACACGCGCCGGTATTGCGTCCAGCGTCACAAGTCAGTTCCAGCGACGGAAACCTTGTCAGGTGCCCGATCTGACGTGCGATGACCTGGTCTATCGAAATGCCATCTTGAATATCCGTGGCGCTTTTTTTCAAGCGGACGCCTGTTAGAAATGTTCCGTTGGCGCGGGCATGATCGCCGCCTCCGTCCGAGCCGGGCATCGCGGTCAAAAGTTCCAGTCCGCCGACTACCTGGACTTGTTTCTGGCTGGAGGCCAGCGGCTGCAGCGTGCGGCTCAATGGAAAATCCTTCCCATCCGTCGCCGGCCACCACGCGGCGGGAATCGCGCCATTCGGAAAATATACGAATGCCGTCCGCAGTGGCGCGCCCGTGGCCGTTGTCGCCAGGCCGCTGGCCGGCAATGTGTCGGCCGCAAAAAGTTTCGTGGGCAGCAGCGACTCAAAAGCCGGCAATGCGATGCACGCGCCGAGGCCTCGCAGAAAATTTCGCCGGCTGAAGCTGGCGTCGCGTTGAAGGGCGACTTTATTATCGGACGCTGTATTCTTCTTCATAATCTTTACTTTGTATTTCCACCTGTCATGCCGGTGATTTGGCTTGTCCTCGACTTCAAATCTGCATCAGCGGTAACCGGGGCAATGCCACGCGTTCTTTGAAATGGCGCGGATTCGATGATCCCCGCCAGCAGCGCGGAGGGTTTGCCACCGGATTTTTCAATGCGGGCCACAATTTGATCCACCGTTTCCACATCATAATAATCTAAACCGCGGCCAAGTGCATAGGTCAAAAGTTTCTGGGTCAGCGTGCGGTAAAAATCCTCCGCGTGATTCTTTACGAGCAAGCGCTTCAGCTCCTTTATATTGGAAAAACCTTCGCCGGTCACCAGCTTGCCCGACGGATCGATCTGCTGGTCGAATTCCTGGTCGCGCCACATGCCCATCGCGTTAAAATTCTCCAGTGCCAGACCCGGCGGGTCCATCCGGTCATGGCAGGAGGCGCACAAAACGTTCTCTCGATGCACTGCCAGGGTTTCGCGCAAGGTGGGCGCGCGGTTCGTCAGGTCTTTGATTGCGTCCTCCAGCGGTGGAATATTCGGCGGCGGGGGCAGCGGAGGTGTGCCCAAGATATTGTCGAGGATGAACACGCCCCGTTTGACCGGCGAGGTGCGCGTCGGGTTTGAAGTCACAGCCAGCACTGTTCCTTCCGTCAAAATCCCGCCGCGCGGACTCTCTGGCGGCAACGTCACTCGGCGCATCTCCTGGCCAACGACATTGGTCAGGCTGTAGTGACGCGCCAACCGTTCGTTGACGAAGGTGTAATCGCTGTCCAGCAATTCCAGCAGGCTGCGGTTTTCGCGCACGATGTAGTCAAAAACACTTTCTGTCTCCTGCCGCATCGCGCGGCGCAGTTCCGGCGTCAAATCGGCGCGCGGCTGGCGGCGCGAACCAAACAAAGTGGCGCGCAGGGATTTCATTTCGTCCTTTTCCTCCTGTGTCAGTTCCGTTGCTTTGTCGTTCAATGCGCGAAATCGTTTTCGCTGGGCTTCACGCTCCGGATCAAATTTCTGTTCTCGCGCCAGAACACTGCGCGCATCAATGGGCACGGTTTCGATGTCGCGCGCTTGCAGCCATTGGCCGACGAAATTTTTCTTCAGCGCGTCGAATCGCTTGTCCTCCATCATCCGGGCAACTTGGGTGGAAAGATTTTTCCGCAGCGTTCCCGCCGCCGCCTGGCGGCACAATTCGTCGTCCGGCATGGATGACCAGAGGAAATACGAAAGCCGCGAGGCCAGGGCATATTCATCCACCAAAGCATAAGGCTGCCCGCGAGCCGGTTCAACGCTCTCCTGGCGAAATATAAACTTCGGCGAGGCCAGGATCGCGACCATCGCCTTCGCCACGCCGGCCTCGAACGTTTTGCCGGGCTGGCCATAGACACTTTCCGCCAGGTCGGCCAGGCGGTCGGACATTTTACGGTCCACCGGACGGCGAAAGGCGCGTCTGGCAAAATCGCCGAGCAACTCGCGCGCATACGCCCGGCGGGCAGACGCTGTCTTGGGGACATCCTTCGGAAAAAAACGCGTGTAATTTGTTGGCTTCACCCAGTTTTCCTTGGCCATAGGTCCGCTCACCGTCACCCCTGTGATCTGCATGGACAAGGTTCGGGCCTGTTCCAAGCCGGGCGTCAATGGTTTCAATTCAAAATCAAGTTGATGAACTCCTGCCGCCCAAGCCTGATCATATTTGAAGTGGTAAGATTTGCCCCCTTCCCAAGCAAACTCCTTTTTCAGCAATTCCTTTCCGTCCAAGCGAAAAAACACCAAGCACTTGTTGTAATCAAATACGTTGTCCACAAATTTTTCGTTCACCCTCAAATCCACCTTCAATTGATATTGTCCCTCGTGCGGCGCATGAAACGTGTTGGTCACGAAGGCGGGCGAATAATACGAAAGCGACCGAGAGCCGGAACTATTCAGGCCGCTGTCCGGTTCGTCGCGAAATTGGGACCCTGGTATGACCTGTTCCACCGGCACACCCGCCACGACGGGAACGGCCTGCGCGATGATCGTTTCCGCCGCAACCATATATTTTTCCAGCAACATCGGGGACATGGTTAAAACATCGCCGATGTTGTCGAACCCGTGGCCGGTGTCGTCGGGAGGAAATTCCCCCTGAGTGTCAAATTCCACACCGATTAGGTCGCGGATAGTGTTTTGATATTCCACACGGTTGAGCCGGCGAAGGGTGACGCGGCCAGGATCGGGGTTCAGCGGGTCAGTCTCAAAGACTCCGTGCTTGATCCAACGCGCGATCAAAGCCTTTTGTTCTTTGGATGGCTGGGATTTTTTGGCCGGCGGCATCAGGCCCGCCCGAAGATTTTTCAACACCCGCCACCACACCTCGCGGCCTTCAACGAAATTCGAGCTGGAACTCAAAGTGTCCAGCGCCACGCCACCGCGCTTTTCACCACCGCCATGGCAGTCATAACAATATTCCTCCAAAACCGGGCGGACCGTTTGGTTGAACTCCGTCGCTGCCGGCACTTCTGCCGCCGAGAGCGACCGGCTCCAGACCCAGGCGCCGGCCAGCAGCAAGGTTATAAAGAATGACCTGAATCTCATGTTCAGCGGATCAGCCGCGAATTTATCGCCCAAATGTTGCAGAAATCAAGGAATGCGCAAGCTCCTTAACGGCTGGGTTCTTTTGAAAAGCGAGGTTCAAGCCATTTGACTCGTTTCGCCTGCGTAAATTCGGGGCGTTGATTGCTGATGGTCAAACTGCGGGAGGGGCTTGAATGACTATTTCTTATAACCAAGCCAGAGCCATTTGAGCATCTGGGGCATGATGGAACCCCCATGATTGTCGCCATGTGTTCCTTCGGCGAAGGCGAAGTCCATTTCGTAACCCTTGGTTTTCAGCGCTTCCACCATGGCTATATTCTGAAGATGCCAATCGCGCTTGGGATTGCCCGGGTTCGGATTATCATGGAGAGTGTCTTCAATGAACACGCGGATTGGCTTCTTTTCACTTTCGAGAATCCTCTGGGGATAGACATAGCCTCCCCTGATGTCGGTAAAGCTGCCGATGCAACTGATGACTTTGCGAAATTGGTCAGGTCGCTCCCAGGCCACATTAAAGGCGCAAATAGCGCCGCTGCTGGTGCCACCAATGGCGCGGCCCTCGGGGTCCTTCGTGAGATTATATTTTCGACCCACTTCCGGAAGCAATTCGTCGATCAGGAAATTGGCATACTTATCCCCCAGCGAATCATATTCCACACTGCGATTATTCGCATCCCTGCCGTTATTGTAGTCGTAATCCTCAACCTCTCTGGCTCCCGGAGTGATGAAAATCCCCACCGTGACCGGCATTTCCTTTTTAGCGATGAGATTATCCATCACCACGGGAAGCCGCAAAACGCCATTAGTGTTGGAGGCGCGATGGCCATCCTGGAACACCAGAACACAAGCGGGTTTCGCCGCGTCATACTGGGCGGGAACGTAAATCCAATATTTGCGGATAGTGCCTTCGAACACATGGCTCTTAAATAGGATGGGGCCTTCCAGGCTGCCCTTGGGCACGCCTTCCTGCGGCAGCGAATCAGGATCACGAGGGTATTTTTGAGGGGGTACCTGCGGCTGGCGCGGCCGAGGGGGCGCGGCGGGGGCATTCGTGGCAGGAGGCGCTGGAGGTTGGACCGGAAGCGGATTCTGAGCCAGAGCGGCGGCGGCGAGGCTCAACCAAAGCGAAACAGTGAATGATTTCATTTTGAATTTTCCGATTTTACGATCTCCGGTGGAGAGACCACCTGAAGAAGCACCACGGCGCTGCTGCAACCCCATGAATCTCTCAGATCCGCGGGCGTCGGCTGAGGCCAGCGGCACCAGGAAAGATTGTCCGACACTCGGCGGCCTTCCCACGCGGCTTCGGCGTTTTTCTGCAACCACGGCTCGAATGTGGCCTGCTGGCTGCGATCTTTCATGAACCGCGCAATCCACCGCACGGCAATGCCGTTGAACCCGCCGCCGTCGCCGTTCTCCCCGGCCGCGGGCAGGTACCCATCGTGACACAGATCATTCATGGTGAAGGTTGCGGCCAATCGCGCCTCATTGGTGTAACCAAGGAGGTTGGCCGCGCCCACGAAGGTGCCCTGGTTATAGGTCAAAGCAAAACGAGCTACCCGTCCCCGGGCGTTGATGTTATCAAAAACCTGGCCTGTCGTCGGATCAAACAAAGTGGCGCGTTCCCACAGAAAAAGGTTCGTGGCTACAGTAAAGTACGAGCTTTCGCCCGTCGCCCGGCCCAGCAGAAAAGCCGCAATGGCTCCCGGACCATTCACACAGGCATTCTTCGATCTGACACCTACTTTCCACCACAGGCCCCCACCCAGATTTGTGGACGCGGCCCGCGCATAGCAAAGATCGAAGTTCACCCGCGCCACGTCACGAAACTCAGGATTACCAGTGAGCAGATGCGCCCGAGTGCAGGCGATGACCATCCACATGATGTCATCATTGAACGGGTTGCGGTCCCAGTTCGTTCCGTGATGGTCCAGAAATCCGCGAAACAGGTTGGTGAACATCACGAGCTGCTGGGCATTGGTCGTCCGTTCGTAAGCGTCCAACACCATTTCCATCTGTTCGGCCTCTTTCCAAAAATCAGCTTCGCCTCCTTTGGTGTTTTTCGTGAACCAGGCGCGGCCGTCCTTGACCCGGTAAAAAGCCCTGGTGTGGGCTTCCAACAGTGTATCTGCATCCGCTCCCGCGAACGCCCGCGCTTTCAGCGACCCGCAACTTACGACGCAGCAAAGGATGGCCATCCAGGCGGCGCGATTCCGCCACGATGTTTGAAACACCCTGTTTTGGTCTGACAAATAGTTTTTCATTCAAGAGCTTTCAAAAATCCGCTGCTATCACGAGATGATTTCGTTGATCGGGCCACTACCTTCTTCAACCAGCTTCATTGTTCGGCCGAGCGCCTGCACGGTCATCTTTTTATAGTCAAGGCCGAGCTGATGAAGAATCGTGGCGTGGAGGTCGCTGTAGTAATGGGGCGAATCCACGGCCTTGTAGCCAACTTCATCCGTGCCCCCGTGGGTGACACCGCCTTTGATGCCGCCGCCGGCCATCCATGAGGTGTAACCCTTAGGGTTATGATCGCGGCCGGTGGTGTTCTGCGACCATGGCGTGCGCCCGAATTCACTTGTCCAAACCACCAGCGTCTGATCCAGCATCCCGCGCTGCTTCAAGTCCTTGATCAAGCCCGCAATCGGCTTGTCTGTGGCGCGGCAAAGCGGCCCATGCGTCTTCATGTCGCCATGCGCATCCCAGCCGCCGTTGCCGCCGCCCGCGTTACAAATCTGGATGAAACGAACCCCCCTTTCGGCCAGGCGCCGCGCCAGCAGAAGTTGCCTGCCGAATTCCTCCGTCGCTTTTTCGTCCACGCCGTAGAGAGCTTTGACGTGATCAGGCTCGCCCGACAAATCCACCGCTTCGGGCGCGGAAAGTTGCATGCGCGCGGCCAATTCGTAAGCCTTCGCCCGGGCTTGGATGTCCGAATTGATCGCGTAACGTTCGCGAAATTCCTGATTCATCGTTTGCAGCAATTGCATTTGCCGTTCGCGTTCGGCGCTTGATCCACCCGCAGGAGGATAAAGATTTGGAATCGGGGTTTCACCCGCCTGGAACGGAGTCGCGGCCATGGACGCGCCGAGATAACCGCCGGTCAATTGCACCGGCGAGGAAGGCCGTCCGAGATTCACAAACGTCGGCAGGTTTTTATTGGCGCTGCCCAAGGCATACGAAACCCAACTGCCAAAGGTCGGATGATCAAATCCCCGCCCGCGATGACCGGTGGACGTCTCAATGACCGCAGGGAAATGATTTACCTCGTGGCACCACATTGAGCGGACGACTGCGATTTCTTCGATCACACCGCCAACATTTGGAAACCAATCTGAAACGGGAATGCCTGATTTTCCATAACGCGTGAAAGTGCGCAGGCACGGAATGACAGGCCGTTTCATCGCCGCCTGATTGTCGCCAAACCCAACCGCGTCAATGAATTTTCCAGCCCACTTGTTGTCCTTGGGATCGAACGTGTCGATATGGCTGACCCCGCCGCACATGAACAGGAAAATCACGGACTTGGCCTTCGCGACAAGCCGCGGGCTGACCTCGGCGTCCTGGATTTCGCCCGCTTCCGCCCAAAGGCCGCCGAGCGCGAGTCCCAGGAATCCGCCGCCGACCTGGTGGATAAATTCGCGCCGGGCGATGCGTCCGCAAGGATAGATTTTTGAATGATTCGAGTTATCGGACATAAACAAATTCGTCGAGATTAAACAAAAGCCACGAAAGCTGCTTCAGCCGCATGGCGTCATTTCCAACATACGCGAGCGCGTTGTTTCTTTCCGCAGCCGAGGGCGGTCGTGAGAGCGAAATCCGGTAAGCGAGATCAACCGCAGACGGCAAATCACCGCTGGCTTCCTTTTGCAGGCCGGCGGCCAGATCCGCGCACGCTTTATCAACGTCAGGACTGTTCATCAAAAACAGCGCTTGCGGAGCCGTGACCGTTTGCGTGCGGATCGGACACGGCGCGCGCCCATCATCCACGTCGAACGTTGGCAGGAAATTCGGCGTGACTTCACGGCTGGAGGAACAGCCGCGCATCAAATAGGCGCCGCGCCGTTTCAAATTCATATTTCCATCGTTGGCCGTTTCAGCGCGTCGACGATTTTCACCGCCGCCTTCGGTTGTGGTGAAAGAGGGTCCACCCACTTTCAAATCCAGGTCGCCCGCCGCGCCATGAATTGAATCCCAAACCGGCTCCGCTTCCAGGCGTTGCAGACGAAAGTGCCAGAGCGCGGTGTCGCTTGGGTCAATTTTCTCATCGGCCGCAAACGCGCCGCCAGTTTCCGACGCCCGCTTGTAAGCATCGGACGTGACCATCAGGCGGTGCATTTGCTTCATGCTGAATCCGCGCCGCACAAACTCCGAAGCGAGCCAGTCCAGCAGGGCCGGATTCGACGGCGTGCCGCCAAACTCGCCGAAATCGCTCACACTCTCCTGCAAGCCTTTGCCAAAATGCCATTGCCATAAGCGGTTCACCACCACCCGTGCAAACAGCGGGTTTTCGGGCGCCGTCAGCCAGTCCGTGAAGGCTTCAATGCGCCCTTCTCGAAAATCCGGATTCGCCGGCGCGAAAGGCCAGCCGGGTTTTACTTCATGCTCTTTCTCGGGACGAGTCGGATCGCCGCTCGTCAAAATGTAGCTCTTCTCCTGTGCGCGCACACCATCCACTTCCACGGCGTAAAATACCGGCAATGTCTGCGCGCGCTGGCCGTTGTCTCCCGGACCGACCGCATTCAATTTTTGTTGCAATTCCTGGTATTGCTTGCGTGCCTCCTCCGGCATCGCGTCGGTAAGCTTGTCGCCGTCGATGCGCAGAATGGGAAAATAATCGTCCGCGATTTTTTGTTCCTCGACCGTCCGTTGCTTTTCCGGTTTGCGGACGGCAGTCTGCGCCTCCGGAGGCAGCATCAGCACGCGCTCTTCGTAAAGTTTTGTCTTATATGGCGTGATAAAATCGTTGAGTTCCTTTGCCAACGGCGCGCGTCTTTTCTCCATTTCCGCCTGCGCCTTCCCGCTCGCGATCAATTGAGCTGCGCTTGCCAGCGTGATTTTGCGCAGAACCAGCGGATCGAACAGGGCCTTCATCGAGTAATAGTCCCGCTGCAAAATTGGGTCATACATGTGGTCGTGACACTTCGCGCAATTCACCGTCATGCCCATGAATGCGGTCGAAACGGTGTCCACGGCGGCGATCGCCAGATTCTGCTGATCTTCGCCAGCGCCCCGCGCCAGAAAACCAAGGGCAAACTCGTCACCGGGACGTGGCTCCTTGGGTGATCGATAGCCCGTGGCCGACATTTGCGTGCGCTCGTTGGAACGGCGGCCGGTCAGTTGGATTTGCACGAACTGATCGTAGGGTACGTCATCATTCAGGGAGTTGATGACCCAGTCACGCCACAAATAAATTCCTGGAGCGGCCGTCATCCGTTCGTCCGAGTCCGCATAACGCAACACGTCCAGCCAATGTCGCGCGTATCGAACTGCATACTGTTCATTTGCCAGAAGTTGATCGACGACCTTTTCGTATGCGTCCGCTGAATTGTCCGCCAGGAACGCTTCCTGCTTCGCGGGCGACGGTGGAATGCCGATCAAGTCCAGATAGACGCGCCGCAGCAACGTTAATTTATCTGCGGGGCCAACCGCTTTGAGTCCGCGATCCTTCAGTTCTGCATTTATGAAACGATCAATCGGGTTCGGACCGCTCCGGCAACGCGGGCCGCGCGACCGGCTGCAACGACCACCAATCCTCGCTCTTGATTTTGTTGGTTTGCGCCACGGCGTTGCCCGTCAAAATCGAAGCGCAGAGACAAATCAACCATAGCGGTATTAATCCCCAGAATTTATACCAGCTTGAATTTATTTTGCTTGTTCGCTTCATTCGTTCAATTTCGACTTGAACTAATATTCTGCCACAATGCAGGGTTATGTAAACATTGGATTGACCACTCTGATCATTGGCGATGTGGAGGAGTGTTCGAGCGGCGGGGACCGGTTCCTCTGCCCTCGCTGCTGGCATTTATGCTTCCACGATAACTTGATATGAATAAACCGCGTTAGAGCAACCGGT